>Ga0070741_10007320_pt1 | contig 22921 bp, 23 predicted proteins | sample Coa_R1_4_FD_66440 | JGI IMG/M metagenome (GOLD analysis project Ga0070741, IMG submission 66440) | Surface soil microbial communities from Centralia Pennsylvania, which are recovering from an underground coalmine fire - Coalmine... | ecosystem: Environmental > Terrestrial > Soil > Unclassified ... | reverse complement strand
GCAGGATGACAACCCGAAGGAGGTGGAAGGAGCGCACAGCGAACTCGTGGCCTGACCACCACGACCACCGCTGAGGATCACAACGACGCTCTCATTCCCACCACTGCGCGGGGCGCGGCCGAACGCTACGACAACCCAGCGTCACGGTCGTCATGCGTTGCGGGACGGTCACGAGCTTGATTTGCCCGCCTCCGCACCGCCGGAAACGGCACGTTCGCGCTGACCTCCCGCCAAGTTCTCGCTGGCGATCGACCGCACTGGAATGCCGGCTCCGTAAGCGGGCCCGGAGCCGCTCGAACGGCCCATAATCGCTGATACCGCGCCGAGCTCGCGGCTGCCCGGGCGGGATCTGTCGTTAGCGCCCCACCCCCGCTCGAGGCTCGGCCCGCCGAACCCGAGAAGGAACGGCACTCATTCCGCCCATCCTGTCAAGGTGTTGCGGGATATTCCGCCCATCGCCGGCCACGCCCGCGCCGGCGACGACGCCGCAGCCGTCGGCCCCGCAGCGGTGCTCGACCTGGCCGCCGCCGCCGTCGTGGGGCTGAGCCTCGTGCAGGACTGACCGGCGTGACCATTCCCGTGCCTTGCATGGCGCTCGATCGCTTCGTCGAAGGCGAGGGGCGTGCGCATTCCACCGGCGTCCAGGCGTTGGCCCGCCTGCGAAGGACGGAACACACGGCAGGTCCTTCCGGAAATCACCGCCGAATTCGAATGACTGTTGTCGCCCCTATAAGTTCTCCTAACGAACTTATTAGGAGGTGGCACGATGACTGACGGCGGACCCATTCTCGTGACGGGCGCCGGGGGCGGTAGCGGCGGAGTCGGCGGGACGGTCGTCGGTTTGCTTCGGGAGCAGGGCCGAACGGTCCGGGCGATGGTCCATCGCGACGACGAGCGGGCCGAGGGGTTGCGGGCCCTCGGGGCGGAGGTGGTCGCCGGTGATCTCACGAACCCGGCCGACGTCGCCCGGGTGCTCGACGGCTGCCGCCGGGTCTATTTCGGCATGAGCGTGGCGGCGTCGTACCTCGAGGCGGCGACGACGGTGGCGTCGGTGGCCCGATCCGTCGGCGGCCTCGAGGTTCTGGTGTCGATCTCGCAGATGACCGTGTCGCAGATGACTCCGGTGAGCACCGAGGAGTCGCGCCACCAGCGGCTGCACTTCCTCGCCGAGCAGATCCTCGACTGGTCCGGGCTGCCGGTCGTCCACGTGCGGCCCACAATCTTCCTGGAGAACCCGCTGCTCACGATGTTCGCCGCCCGTTCGGTGGCCGAGGAAAACGTCCTCCGGCTTCCCTTCGGCAACGGCCACACCTCGCCGGTCGGCGCCGCCGACGTGGCAAGCGTCGTTACGTCCGTCCTGGAGGATCCCGTCCCCCACGTCGGTCGGATCTATGAGCTGACCGGACCCCGGGTGCTCGACATGGCCGGCCTGGCCGAGGAGTTCTCCCGGGGTCTCGGCCGCACGATCACCGCCGCCGACGTGCCGTTCGACGCGTGGGCCAAGGAGATCGCCAAGCTCGGGCTGCCGCCTCACCTCGAGCAGCACCTGGTGACGATGGCCCGCCTCCACCGCCAGAACCGCTACGACCGGGCCACCGACACCGTCGAGGCGATCACCGGCAAGCCGGCCCAGACCGTGGCCGAGTTCGTGGCCCAACGGGCCGACCTGTTCAACTGACCGGCACCCCGAGGCACCACCGACTGCAGACTCACCCGTTGACCACGGCTCTCAGCGGGTGTGGCGGGGTGAGCATCGTCGCCGCGTTGGGTCTTACCCTGCCCGTGGCCCGGAGAGATCGCGGGTACGCCGGAGCGGCGAGCAGGGCGGCACGGGTCGAGGACAGCTGGGGGCCGACCGTCCGGCCCGCATGTCGTCCTTCCCCGGGGATGGCTCGTTCCGTGCGGCCTTTGCCGTCGACCCGGACGCGGCTCGGCGGGCGTCCCGCCGCCCGCGAGGACGGAGTGACGAGGGTTCGGCCTGGGTAAGGCGAGGGGCGTGGATCGTGAGGTGCGCCGATTGCGGGCCGGGGCCCGGAGGACGTTCTTGCGGATCTTTCCGGGGGGCTTCTCCGACGAGCGGTTCCTGGCCTGGGAACGGGATTACAAGCTGGCCGCCCACCGACTGTGGATCGAACAGGTGGGCCGCCCGGCGGCCCTTCGGGGTGCCCTCGACGCCGGGTTGCACCGGGAAGTGGCGGCGGCGGCGATCCGGATCGAGTCGACCCGGGCGCTGCTGTTCTCGTTCGAGAAGATGGCGCTGCGGGATGCGGTGCTCTCTTCCGGCGACGGGGCGCACCGGTTCGCCGAGGGCCTCTACGACTGGCTGTACGGCGCGGGGTCCGAGGCCGACCGCTTCGGACGTTGGGCCGCCACCGTGGCCGGCCTGCCCCGTCGCCGGACCCGCGTCGCCGCGTGGCCGGTGGTCACCGTGTTCGGCTCGATCGCCCGGCCGAAGACGCACCTGTTCGTCAAGCCCCGAACGATCCGCCGGGCGGCCGACGCCTACGCTTTCGACCTGAGCTACCGCTCCGCCCCGAACTGGTCGACGTACGCCGGCGTCCTCGACCTGGCCCGCACCGTCCGGCGGGACCTGGCCGACCTGGGGCCCCGGGACCAGATCGACATCCAGTCGTTCCTCTGGGTCCTCGGATCCGACGAGTACGCCGCCGAACGTCAGGCCGCCTGATTCGGTCCGCGGGTCATCCAGCGGTCCGGCCACCACCGGGGCTCCCCCGGCCGTCATGGCCCGGGGGCGGCCAGCAGTCCTGCGGGCGGAACATGCACATCGGGTTCATCCCGCCATCGTCGCCGCCCTTGCGGTTGCCGGGCGGATACATGCAGTCCTGGGGGCGGAGCATGCACAGCGGGTTGATGCCGCCGTCGTCGGCCGTCGGCGCGGCGCCGGCCCGCTGGCCTCCACCGGGACTCTCCTCTGCGGCCCCTGCCGCGGCTCCGGACATGATGAGCGTCCCGACAGCCAGGGCCGTGATCAGTCGGCGCCTTGTGCCCTTGAGCATCTGAGCCTCCTTCGATCCCAGCTCGCGCAAGCGGGTCGACGTGCGGCTTCGACGAGCATCTACCCCCGGGGTTGCCAGGAGAACCCCGGCCCTGCTTCCGAGCGGTTTTCCACGCCGGTGGGTGCGGGTACGACGTCAGCATTCGGAGCGGAGGAGACCGGAATGAGCACGGAGCAGACCGACGGCGACCGGACCGGTGTCACGGGACCGCAGACGCCCCGGAACCCGAACGCCGGCGACATCGAGCAGAACGTGAAGGAGAAGGGTGGAGGTCCCACCGGCGTCGACATCCCCCAGGGCGCGGAGCCGGACGACGAAGCCACGCCGGTCGACAAGTAGGTTCCGCCGCCTTCGCGCCGCCGGGCGGCTGCGCTGCTGGGGATGAGCGATCAGAGAAACCGGTCGGCGCTGTCCACCTGAGGGACTGCACGCCCGGCCGGTCGGCGTGCGGATACCCGCTCGAGGCGCCCGGTACGTCCGGGTGCCCCGCGGCGCCTGCCGGGTGGCGTTGGCGGTCGCCTCGATGTACCCCTGGTTGGTGAGGCCGGCGGCCTGGTAGGACCGTTCGACGAGGTTAGTGGGCGCCACCCCGTTTGATGCGGTCGCCTTGGGGGCGCGCCGGCCGACTTTGCGGTGGGCGACCGTGCCCATCGGGTTGCCGGCGACGACGTCGGAAGCGGCGAGGAAGCCGTAGAACTGATTCCAGGTTGACCAGCACCGGGCGATGGAGGAGGGGGCGTGGCTTTCGGCGAAGCGGGCGAAGGCGACCCCCGTAGCCGGCGGCTGGTCACCTCGGCGACGTCGACGTCGTCCGTCCCGGCGGTTTCCTGGAGGAGCCGGTGGATGGCGGCGAAGTCGGTCCGCGCCGCCCGCTCGGTATGGGGTGACGGTTCGCCGCCCGCCGCGCCACCTCGGAATCGGCGAACAGCGCCGCCAGTGTCGTCTCCACAGCCCGCAGCATTCTCCAGCATACGTGTCCGCGGTACGGACCCGCTGGGCAGCGGGGAGGCGGGAGCCCGCCGCCGGGAACCCCGGGCCGTTCGGGACGTCTGATCGTTCCGCGCCGTGCCCTCTCGGGTCGGGCTGGTGATCGGCCGGCCGGGTGAGGGCCGACGTACGCGGCGGCACCCGGGGGATGCGCAACCCCGGGTGCCGCCGGCTGGCGCTGGAGTGGGACTGCCAGCGCGTTGGTGGGCGATGCGGCGCTCAGCCGCGGGCCGGGCGGGTTCGGAACCGTCGGAGCCCGAGACCGGCGAACAGCGCGCTCAGCGCCGCGGCGAGGAGCGGGGCCGGGCTGCTTCCCGTCCGGGGCAGGGCGCCGGTCCGCTGGCCGGCGATGTCGACGGGTGCCGTCGGGGCCGGCGAGTTGACGGTCCGGCTGGTCTCGTCGCCCGCCACGGTGGGGGTGGGGCCGGTCGCCTCGACCGGGGTGACGGTCCCGCTGCCGGAGGTGGTGGCGGCGCTGAAGACACTGGTCGGGCTGACGGTGGCGAGGGCGTCGAGGACCGGTGTGACGGTGGCGACGTTGGCCCCGCCGGCGGTGAGGCCGCCGGTGGCGCCGGTGCCGCCCGATGCGGTGAGGCAGCTCAGGTTGAGCAGGCCCGGCGCGGTGAGCGAGCACAGCGGCGTCGAGCCGAGCTGGTCGTCGGTGCCGATCTCGGTGCCGTTGAGTCCGGCCAGGTAGGAGTGGCCCCGCCCTTCGGTGTTGACCTCCGAGTGGAACAGGTCGAGTCGCAGGGCGTCGATGAGGGTCACGTCGGCGCCGTCGGAGGTGGCCGTGGCGCTGCTCTTCTGGTCGGTGTGGGTCGCCTCGGAGTGCGAGGTGAGGATGCCGGCCCGGACGACGCTGGGCAGTTCGGCCCGGGCGGCGGCGGCGGAGCCGGTGGCGTGGCCGGTGGGGCCGTGGGTGCCGGCGGCGCTGGCGTGCCAGGGGGCGGCCTGGACCCGGGCCGGGAGGGCCGAGCCGGTGTCGAGGAGTGATCCGCCGGTTTCGCCGTCGCCGGTCTGGGTGCCGCCCAGGTTGAGGACCGGCTGTCCCTGCAGGCGGAGCACCGACGCCGAGGCGGTGGGGGCTCCGCTGCCGGCGTTGGCGTCGGTGCGGGAGATGTCGAGGAGCGAACCGACCTGGGCCGCCGCCGCCGACGCCTGGCCGGGCGGGGCGGGAACGACGACGTCGGCGTTGGCGGCCGTCGGGGTGAGGACCAGTGCGGCACACGCCGCTGGTGTGATGAGGAAGAGCGGTCGACGGTTCATGACTGGGTGCCTTTCGTCGGGCCACATCGTTGTGGCAGTCGTGTTCGGCCCTGCGCAGGGCGCGGGCGGATCGCTCCGCCGCGGGCCGCTGCGGGGAGGGCCGGGGTGGTCGTCAGTGCAGGCGCGGACGGGAGGGCGAGCTCAGGCGGGCGGCTGGTCGGACGCCGGGCTTCGCTCCGGCGAGCCGTCGGCACCGGGGCCGGCGGGGGCGTTGGTCCGCCAGCTGTGGGGGAGGGCAACGGCGCACAGCATGCCGAGAAGGCTGCCGAGCATGACCAGCACGCCGATGGTCCCGGGGTCAACGCTTCGGATGGTGCCGGTTGCCACGCAGAACAGCCGGACGGCGCTCAGTCCCGTGCCCATGTCCGCTCCTTTCGCCACCGACCGGTCCATTCGGTTCGTTTCGGGTCAAAGAGCAGTCTTCCCGGGCGCGGTGAAGGCCCGATAAAGCGCACATGAGGATTCCTTCATGGAGGGCGGGGGTTCAGCGACCGCCGCTGCTCCCGCGCAGTGACCGGAGAGATTTCTTGTCCACAGCCGTTTGCGGTCGTGCGGCGATCCCGCCGGTTCGGCGGAATCGGCTCTGAGCCTTGCAGGGGAGGGGTTCTCGGGGAGGGGTCCCCCTCCCCGAGTGCCGTTGTCCACCGCTTTTCCACCGGCGTCGTCGGCCATCCACAGGCTCACCCGCTGATTTCCCCTTCCGCATCAGCGGCATCATCCGTATCATCGGGTCGGGTCGGTTGCACAGCTCCGCAAGCGTTCCTCTTCCCTCGTGGGTGGTGGGGGTTCGGCGCGGGCGTTCAGGTCGGGAGGTGGTCGGGATGGGCGGTCTGCAGGTCGGTCTGCTGCAGCTGGAGTCGATCGTGCGGGCGCCGCTGGTGGTGGTGGCCGATCCGGTGGTGGCCGCCTCAGGCGATCCGGTGTCGGCCGACGACCTGGCCGGTAGGGGAGCGGCGCTGGTGGAGCGACCGGCCGGCCGGCTGTTGGCGATGGCCAATCCCGGTCCGGGCTCGGGCCTGTTCGTGTGGGTGACCTCGACGGGCCTGTCGGTGGTGGCCGACACCGACGCCGACGGCGACCTGGGCCCGCTGGGGGACCTGACGGTCTGTTCGGGCCGGCTGGTGGTGGGGGCCCCCGACGTGGTGGCCGCCTGGGGTGCCGAGGTGGACACCGGCGACGGCTCGCCGGCCCGGGCCCGGGTCCACCGGGGCCGCACCCGCCTCGGGCTGATCGTGGTAGCCCATGCCCCGTCCGGCGCGGCTGCGGTGGCCTCCGGGGCGGCCGGCGTGACCGTCTCCTTCCCGCGGGCCGAAGCACTGCCCCGACCGCTGCCGTTGCCCCTGGCCGGCTGAGGTCCGCCGGGCTCTAGGCGCTCGCGGCCAGCACGGCGTTGCCGGCGGCGACGGTACGGGCTTCGTCGCTGCCCTGTTGGGCGGCGTGGTCGGCCAGGTCGAGGTAGGCCCGGGCCAGTCGTGCCTTGCGGGTCGCCTCCCCCGGGCCGCAGGGCGCCGGGCGGGTCACGCCGCCTCTTTGAGGATTGGGTCGAGGCGCCGGCCGGCGAGGTGGACGCCGTCGCGGCGCCATTCGCCGATGAGCGGCGCTCCGGCCTGTACCGCCCGCCGCAGGTCGGCGGGGGTGGTGACGAACCAGCCGGCCCGGTTCCCGGTGGCGGCCAGGATCCGCTCGCCGCTGTCGTAGAGCTGCGCCTCCCACGCCTCGTCGTCGCGATGGTTGTCGGCCCGTACGACCAGCAGGTCGAGGTCGCTGCCGGTGTCTCCGTCGCCCCGAGCGGCCGACCCGAACAGCGAGGCGTGCAGCGCCGGCGGGGTCCACGACCGGACCTCCTGGCGCAGAAAGCCGATCATGCGGGATCGCAGGACATCGAGGGCAGGCCGGTTCTTGCCGTCGCCGTCGGTGGTGCTGTTTGAGCAGTGAGCCCCTCCGATCGTCACGGCCATTTCGCCACATAGGCCGTCAGTCGGGCGAAGCTGCCGCGACCCCAGAGCCGGTTCAGGTAGGGGTGCCATGATGGCCGCCGACCGGGGGAGCTGCGAAGGTCGCCCGAAAGGAGAGCCATGTTTCTGATCACGCACTTCTACCCCGGCGGCACCGCCGACCAGTACGCCGCCGTCCTCCAGGCCGCGCATCCGGGTGGTGAGCTTCCGCCCGGTCAGCTCTACCATGCGGCCGGCCCCGCCGACGGCGGATGGCTGATCACCGCGGTGTGGGACAGCAGGAGTTCGTTCGAGCGGTTCCTGACCGAGACGTTGCTTCCGGCGCTGGCCGGGGTCGACGGTGGTTTCGCCGGCCCGCCTCAGGAGAGGACCGCCGAGATTGCCAACCTGGTGCAGGCCATTGCCGGACCGAGACCGCCGACGGCGGCTGAGAACGCCGCTGTCGTTCGCCGCTTCTACGAGCAGATGTGCAATGAACGGAAGAACGACCTCGCTGACGATCTCTTCACCGCCGATCACGTCTTCCACGACCCGCAGGTCCCGGCCGGGGTCGGCCCGGCGGCGATGGCCCAGGTCGTCGCCACGTACCAGAACGGCGTCGACGGGCACTGGGGCATCGAGGAGCTGACGGCGACCGATGACCGGGTCGTCGTCCGCTGGACGGGCAGCGGTACCCACGTGGCCGAAGTCAACGGGATCCCGGCCACCGGCAAGACGATCCGGGTCGATGCCATCACCGTCCACCGCCTCTCGGGTGGCAAGATCGCCGAGACCTGGGAGGTGTGGGACACCCTCGGCTTCCTCCAGCAGCTGGGCGTCATTCCCACCTGATCGGCGGGAGCGGCGGGGGGCTCCGAGGGGGCAGGTTCTCGAAGCCCCCCGCCTGAACCGCCCAGGCTGGCGAAGGAAACGCCGTCAACCTCTCGGCGAGGAGGGCCAGGGGCTTCGCCATTGCCCAGGCCCGCCTCGGTCCCGGCCGGATCAGATCGCCGCTACCGTCCCGAGCCCCCGGCCGCCCAGTCGGGATCTGCCATTATGCGCCCGCCGCCGACCCACGCCTTGCCCGCCACGCCCGCCCTGCAACGGCACATGGAGGGCGGTCCCGGCCTTCGGCGTTCTTTTCGGACAGACGGGTGTCCGAAAAGAACGCCGAATCGAAGGTGCGCGCTAATGCCGGCTGCGTAAGCGGGCCCGGAGCCGCTCGAACGGCCCATAATCGCTGACCGCGCCGAGCTCGCGGCTGCCCGGGCGGGATCTGTCGCGCCCCACCCCCGCCCGACGCTCGGCCCGCCGAACCCGAGAAGGAACGGCACCTTCCGGGAGCGGGGGCCGCCGGCGCGAGGCGGTATCAATCTGATACCATCAAGGAATGGCGATGACGCTTCGACTGACCGACGAAGAGCAGGCGGCGCTGCGGGAGCGCGCCGAGGCTGAGGGGATCTCGATGCAGGAGGCGGCCCGGCGAGCGGTGCGCGACTATGTCGCTGGTGGCCGGCACCGTGACCGTGTGCGGGTCGCCGCCGACCGCATCGTCGAGGCTCACGCCGACGCGCTGGAGCGACTTGGCCGCTGAGCAGCCGATCGAATACCTCGATCTTGAGGACCTCCTCGACCTCGCCGAGCGAATCCTCGGCCCGAGCCCGCGGATCCGCGACGTCGGACTCCTGGGCTCCGCCGTCGCCCGGCCCCAGGCGACCGCCTTCGGTGCTGCTGCCTACCCCGACATCTGGACCAAGGCTGCGGCGTTGCTGCTCTCCATCGTGAAGAACCACGCCCTCGTCGATGGAAACAAACGGCTTGGCTGGCTGGCCACTGCTGTCCTTCTCCACCTCAACGGCATCGACGTCTCGGTCGCCAGCAACGACGACGTCTACGACCTGGTCATGGACGTCGCCGGCGGGAAACACGGCGTCCCTGAAGTCGCCGAGCAGCTGGCCGGTCTCGCTCACCGCGATTCCTGACCTCGCTCCTGCCACGACGCCGGTCGGGCGCCTCAATCCCTGCCCGTAGATGTGAAGCACCAACCTCGCACTGCCACGGCGGCCAAGCTAGCGGGCACGACGAGCAGGGCGGTGATGGCACGGAGTGTCCTAGCGAGGGCTCTTCAGACGCGCGGTGACGACAGATTGGCCCCGTTCTTCCGCGTTCCCTGCCGGGCTGACCGGCGCAGGCCCGCTCCCCGCTCCCGCCCGGGCGACGTGACCGCCGTGACGGTCGGTGCGTGTCGCCCGTCATAGATCGGGCGGCGGAGGTCGGTCAGGCTGGGTGCGTTCGGAGCGAGAGAGGGGTGGGGACATGGCGGTCGTGCTGGTCACCGGATGCAGCAGCGGGCTCGGTCGGGCGGTGGCGTTGCGGCTCGCCCGGCGGGGCGAGCGGGTCTACGCCACGATGCGCCACGCCGAGCGGGGCAAGGACCTCCACGACGAGGCCGCCGCCGAGGGCCTCGACCTCGAGGTGCTCGAACTCGACGTCACCAGCGACGAATCGGTGGCGGACGCCGTCGCCCGGGTGCTGGAGCGCGACGGCACCGTCGACGTCGTCGTCAACAACGCCGGGATCGCCCACCTGGGCTCCGTCGAGCTGCTGCCCGACGCCCTGATGCGGGAGACGTTCGAGACCAACGTGTTCGGGCCGCTGCGCCTGGTGCGGGCCGTCCTCCCGATCATGCGGGCGCGGGGATCCGGCACGGTCGTCAACGTCTCCTCCTGTGCGGGCCGGGTCGGGGGCCTTCCGATCCACGGCTCCTACATGGCGAGCAAGCACGCCCTCAGCGTGCTGAGCGACTCGTTGGCCGGCGAAGTGAAGCCGCTCGGGATCCGGGTGGTGTGCATCGAACCGGGGTTCTTCCGGACCCCGATCTTCACCAAGTCGACCGTGCCCACCGACGCCGACTCTCCCTATCGGACCCTGGACGAGGCGGTGGTCCAGTTCATGTTCGACGGCGTCGATGGGGGCGCCGACACCGACGCCGTCGCCGCCGCGGTGCTCGACGCCATCGATCACGACGACGGGCGGATCCACTACCTCGTCGGCGACGACGCCGAGGCCTTCGTCGCCCAGGACCGGGCCTCCACCGACGCCGAGCTCCAGGCCTTCTACGCCGAGGTCCTCGGTGTCGGGTCCGCAATCCCGACCGGCGCCTGAGTCGAGTCGGCCGACGGCACCGGCATCGGGCGCCTACGACGAGGCGGGCGGGGGGACGATCTCAGCGGGCTCTCTTGGCCAGCAGTGCCGGGTCGGTGATCCGGACGCGACCCCGTCCGAGCGAGCCTACGACCCGGCCGGTGAACCCGAGCTCGATCGGCACATCAAGTGCTCGTCCTACCGGAGCGGTTCGGCGCGCAGCAGGGTCCAGTCGGGTTTCTCACCGGCCCGGCTCCAGAGTCGATGGTCGGGCAACGACTCGATGGTGTTCGGTTGGGATCCGTAGTGCCGAAGATGATCGTCGCACCGGGCGCCGATGACCCGGCGGGACAGCGCCGCGGCCGGTCGTCCGCCCAAGATCCTCGGCGATCCGTTCCCATCCGGGCGGAAGTCCCACGCCGTCGCCATGCATGACCTCATTGTGCCCGAGCGCGCCAAACCCGATCGCTACCCCAAGGGTGTCAGAATCGCCCGGCATCGGCACCTATCTCGCGGCCTTGGTTCCCCGGGTTCTTTTCGTAGGGGCGGTGCTCGAGTTTGGTGTCGGTTAGGCCTGGGGGACGGCGGTGACGCTGGTGATCGGGGAGCGGGGCGGGTTGGCGCCGAGGGATCCGGCGAAGGGGAGATCGGAGAAGTCGAAGATGCCACCGTCGGAGGCGACCATGAGGTAGCCGTCGCCGTAGGCGACCATGCCGATGATCGGCTTGTTGAGCTTGGTGGCGCCGAGCGAGCCGCGGAAGGGGGCGCCGCCGAAGGCGAAGATCCCGCCGTCGGAGGCGACGAGCCAGTAGCCCGGCCCGGCCTGGTTGGGGACGAGCCCTTCGACGGGGGCGTTGAGCGGCCGGCCGCCCATGGAGCCTTCGAAGGTGGCGTCGCCGAAGGTGAAGATGCCGCCGTCGGAGGCCACCATGTAGTAGCCCCGTCCGCTGGGGGTGGCGACGCCGCCGAGGACCGGCCCGTTGAGTTTGACGCCGCTCATGTCGCCCAGGCTCGTGCTGTTGCCCAGCGCGCGTCCTTCGGAGGTGAAGATCCAGTAACGGTTGTTCTCTCCGGCGCCGAGGTCGGGGTTGTTGGCGATGCCGGTGGCCCGTTCTCCGGGATGCAGCGCCACCGGAGTGCCGCACATGAAGGAGGCGCCGTAGCAGCGGGTCTGCCCGTTGGCGTAGAGCAGGGTGTAGCCGCCGGTGCCCCGGTCGAAGGGGGCCAGTCCCACCGCCGGGGTGGCGGTGGGGGCCGGCCCGCTGTTGGCTTGGTTGCCGGCATCGGTGAAGGCCTGGGCGCTGCCGAAGGGGTAGACGGTCCCGTCGGCGCCAACCATCCAGTACCCGGGAGGCGGATCCGCATTGGACTGGCTGGAGGGCGTCTCGCCCTGGGTCGGGAACCGGCTCACCGATAGGCCCTGAGCGTCGCTGGCGGTGAAGGTGGCGGACATGGTGGCCGCCGTCGGGCTTCCAATGCACCAGGCCGGGGCGTCGAGACGGTAGAAGCGCCCGTCGAAGGTCGCCGGGGCGTTGCAGGTCTTCGCCCCGTCGGCCAGCCGGTGGATCTCGCCGTGGAGGCCGGCGCTGTCGTGGAAGAACACGGCCTGGTAGTTGTCCTGGCCGGCACCGGTCGTGTCGAGGTCCCATTCGACCCGGGTCGCCGGGTCCGCCCACACCCCGCCGGTCGCAGGATCTTCGGGGGTGGCCGCCTCGGCTCCGACGGCGAAGCTGTAATGCCCGAGGGTGGCTCCCGCATTGATCAGCTGATGCGGAGGGACCCCCGGAATCGCGGCCGCCGCCGGCACGGCCGGTACGGCGAGACCGAGGGCCACCACGACCAGCACGAGGCGACGACTCAGTCGTCCGCCTGATGGTGCGAAGCGCATGATCGTCCCCCAAGGTGACTCGAACAGCTTCCGTCCAAAGAACTGGGGGCCGCCGCGATCGTGACGGTGTACGACCGTTCACACGGGGTGCGAAGCGGACAGACCCGCCCCGTCTTCCTGACGCCGGGCTGACGCCGCCACCGTAAGCGCCCGCTCCCCAGCCAGCCCTTTCCAGCGGTTGGCGTCGCCGGCTGGGCGTTCTTGACACCTCCGTACCGTTCGTCCATTTGGCGTTCGGCGCGGATCTCCGCGTTCGCCGCGTTTGTGTCGCCGCAGCCGGTAGGGGGAGCCCGCCGAACCCGAGAAGGAACGGCAGGTTCGTGTTGATCTCCGGCCAAGTTCTCGCTGGCGATCGACCGCACTGCTCTCGAGTCACTCGCCGCACTCTTGCGGAGGCGGAGGTGGCCTCCCGTGGCGAGGTCGGAGCGCATCGAGTTGCGAGCGGAGCCGGAGCTGAAGCGGCGGATCCGGTACGCGGCCGCCTCAGCCGGAGGGGGCCGGTGGCGACGCAGGCTCGGGATCACTGACCCGTCCCCACGGCTCAGCGTGTGTCACAGCTGTGTCGTCGAGTCCCCAAGAGGGCGCGAAAGCGCAGGTCAGGACGGCTTTCGTCCAACCCTGTACAGCGATTCAATTCCGCTCGCCGGCTGCACCTGTCCCCGGATCAGCCGAGGGTGATGAATTCGAGCTGGATGTTGTCGGGGTCGCGGAAGACGAGGACGGCGTAGCCGTCGCGGTCGGCGATCGGGGAGTGCTCGACGCCCAGTTCGGTCAGGCGGGCTTCCCAGGCCTCGAGCTCGGCGTGGCCGGACACCAGGAACCCGATGTGGTCGAGGCCGGTGCGGGTCTCGGCGAAGGTTTCCCCCTCGTTGGTCGGGTGGGTGTGGAGCCCGACGCAGAAGCTCCAGTCCGGCGTGCCGAGGACGACGGCGTACCCGTCGTCGTCGGGGTGCGGCTCGTCCATGAGCTTGGTGAGCCCGAGGACCTCGCTGTACCAGGGGACGCTCTTCTCGATGTCGGGGACGGTGATCGATGCGTGGTGGATGCCTGCGATCGTGGGCATTTGACTGGCTCCTCTCCCTCGCCGGTCTGGCTGCAGTCGATTGTCGGGGAACCGGCCGCCGCCCCACATGGGGGAGAACCGACAGTTTCTGGCAGGCCCGGCCGACGTTCGGCGATACTGACGGTCGAGAGGCTCCTCGACGGGGTCCGGGGGGCCTGCCATGAGCCGACAGTTCGCAACGCCGGGCGGGAGGAGCCTGCTCTGCCCGACGCTCATCGGGCGGGAGCCCGATCTCGACGAGATCCGGGCGGTGCTGGCCCGGGTCGGTGCCCGGGAAGGGTCGGCGGTCTTCGTCCAGGGGGAGGCCGGCGTCGGCAAGTCCCGGCTCGTGCGGGAAGGCGTGGCCGAGGCCCGGCGGGCCCGCTGCAGCGTGCTGGTCGGACGGGCGGTGCAGGGGCAGAGCACGGTGGCCTTCCGGCCCATCGCCGAGGCGCTCAACGCCTACTTCCGCGACCAGGGCCCTCCCGACCTTCCCGAACTCGACCCGTTCCGGCCGATCCTGGCCACCCTGGTGCCGGAATGGCGCCACGGTCCCCACTCCGGCGTCGACGACTCCGTCGTCCTGCTGGCCGAGGCCGTCCTCCGCCTTCTCCACGGGCTCGGACAGCGCAGCGGGGGGTGCGTCCTCGTCCTCGAGGACCTCCACTGGGCCGACCCGGAGACCCTCTCCATCGTCGAGTACCTGGCCGAGAACCTCGCCGCCGAGCCGGTGGTGTGCCTGGGCACGCTCCGGTCCGAGCCGAGCCCGGCCCTCGGTCTCGTCCGCCGGCTGTCGGCGGGACGGGCGGCCTCGGTCATCGACCTGCCCCGACTCGACCCCGCCGACATGACGGCCATCGCCTGCGCCTGCCTGTCGACCACCGAACTCCCCGGACCGGTGGCCGAACTGCTCTCGGCCCACGCCGACGGCCTGCCCTTCTTCGTGGAGGAACTGCTGGCCGGAGCGGTGGGGTCCGGCGCGCTGGTCCGGGACGGGGACGGCTGGACCGTCGCCGGTCCCCTCGAGGCCGGCGTTCCCGACAGCTTCGTCGACAGCGTCGACCGCCGGCTGGTGGCGCTCGGCGATGCGGCGGCCGTCGTGGTGGCGGCCGCCATCCTGGGGCGGTCCTTCGACTGGAGCCTTCTCCCGGTCATCACCGGCCTGGGCGACCTGGCTGTGCTGGAGGCCCTGCGGGCGGCGGTCGACGCCCAGCTGCTCGTCGCCGACCCCTCGGGCGGCGGGTCCTTCCGGTTCCGCCACGCCCTCACCCGCGACGCCGTCGTCGGCCGGCTCCTCCCGGTCGAACGGGCGGTGCTCTCCCGGCGGGCCCTCGACGCCCTCGAGGCCACCCACCCCGGTCTCCCCGGCGGGTCCTGCGAGGTCGCCGCCGAGCTCGCCGAGCGGGCCGGAGACCGGCCGCGGGCGGCCACGTTCCTGATCGAGTCGGGCCGGCGCTCCCTGGCCCGGGGGGCCCTGGCCAGTGCGGAGGCCGCCTTCGGGCGGGCCGGCGACCTGGCCGAAGGCTCCGACGTCGCCGCCGAGGCGGCCGAGGTGCTGTGCGAGGCGCTGTCGCTGGCCGGGAACACCGACCGGACCCTCGAAGTCGGGCGGGAGCTCGCCGGTGCCCTCGAGGCGCTGGACGCCTCGCCGGGCCGCCGGGGCGGCCTCGAGCTCCGGTTGGCCCGGGCGGCGGCCACCGCCTGCCGGTGGGACCTGGCCGATGACCATCTGGCCCGGGGCCGCGCCTGGGCGGAGAAGGCCGGCGACGACGCCCTGGCGGCGCGCTTGCACGCCATCGCCGCCCACGTCGCCTACGGGCGGGGAGAGATCGAGCGGTCGGGCGAACTGGCCCGGTTGGCCCTGGCGGAGGCCGAACGGCTGGAACTGCACGATCTGACGTGCGAGGCGTGGGAGGCGATCGGCCGCTGTGCCCGGACGGACGACATCGAGGCGGCCGAGGAGGCCTTCGAACGGGCCAACGCCGTCGCCGAGGAGCACGCCCTCACCGTGTGGCGCATCCGGGCGATGTCCGAGCTCGCCACCGTCGACATCCTGACCCTGCGCCCCTGCGACCGGCTGCTGGCCACCCGGGAGCTGGCCATGGCCAGCGGCGCGCTGGCGACCGCCGCCCACCTGGACTTCCTCCTCGGCATCTGGCACCTCGACCACTGGGACCACGAGCGGGCGATCGAGTGGTCGCGCCGCTCGAGCGGGATCGCCCGCCGCTTCCGCCTGCACCAGCTCCTCGGCATGGCGCTGGTCATGGAGGCCGCGGCCTGCGGCCGGCTCTCCCGGCGCGCCGAGATGGAGGCCGCGATCGAAGAGGCCCTCGGCCAGGCGGGCGACGAGCCCGGCGCGTGCGCCGTCGCCTGGGGGACGGGCCGCGCCATGTTCTGGCTCATCGGCGAGGACCGACGGCGCGGCCTGGCGGCGCTCGAGGAGGCCATGGCGCACTTCCGCCGGACGGTCTCGGTGCCGGCCCCCGAACGCGGCCTGTGGGCGCTGCTGCGGACGATCGTCGACCATGACGGCGACGCCGCCCGCGCCGAGGTGCGAGCCTCCGGCGCCACCTCCCACCGTCTCAATCTGGCCCTGCTCTCCCTGGCCGACGCCGTGGCGCTCGGGCGGTCGGGTCGGAGGGAGGAGGCGGAGCAGGCCTTCTCGGCCGGAGACGCCGCGCTGGCCACGGTTCCGTGGCGGCACTTCGCCCGGCGTCTCGTCGCCGAGGCGGCCATCGCCGACGGCTGGGGTGACCCGGTCGGGTGGATGCGCGAGGCCCTCCCCGTCTTCGAAGCGGGGGGACACGACCGCCTGGCGGCGGCGGCCCGGTCGCTGCTCCAGAAGGCCGGTGCGCCGATGCCCCGCCGCCGCCGGGACGACCAGGTGCCCCCCGGCCTGGCCGAGTTCGGCGTCACCCGCCGGGAGCTGGAGGTCCTGACCCTCCTGGCCGACGGACTGGCCAACAAGGAGATCGCCGCCCGGCTCTACATGTCACCCCGCACGGTCGAGCGCCACGTGGCCAACCTGACCGCCAAGACGGGGCTCGGCACCCGCTCCGAGCTGATCGCCTTCGCCGCCCGCAAGGCCCCCGCCCCGGCCTGAGGCGCAAACTGTCGGTTCTCCCCCATGTCCCGGCGGGAGCGCAGCGTCATGATCGGCCCCAGCAGTTCCGACCCGAGAGAGGGGAGCCCATCATGGCGGCAACCGTTGCCACGCCGACGACCAAGCCCCGGCTGAACGCCATTGTCGACGACGTCCAGGCGGCGCTCGTGGAGATCATCACGAGGCACCGGGTGACGCTGGACGAGTACCGCGCCGCCGTGGGGTGGCTCACCGAAGCCGGCCGGCAGCACCTGGAGATCCCGTTGATGCTCGACGTCTTCCTGGCCAGCACCCTCGACGACGTGGCCCACGCCGCCGACGACGGCACGGAATGCAACGTCGAGGGGCCCGTCTACGTCCCCGGCGCCCCCCGGCTGGAGCGCCCCTACGTCCTGCCCCAGCGGGACGACGAGCCCGGCGAGAAGCTGATCTTCTCCGGCACGGTGCACTCGACCGACGGCTCGCCCCTGGCCGGCGCCACGCTCGACATCTGGCAGGCGAACGGCGCGTCCGAGTACTCGCACTTCCAGCCCGGCGTGCCCGACTACAACCTCCGGGGCCAGCTCACCACCGACGATGCCGGCGCCTTCCAGTTCGAGACCGTGGTGCCCTCCGCCTACCAGATCCCCGTGGCCGGTGCCACCGGCCAGCTGCTCGGCGCCCTCGGCCGCTCCGCCTTCCGGCCGGGCCACATCCACTTCAAGCTCAGCCACCCGGACGTCGCGCCGCTCACCACCCAGATCTATTTCGAGGACGATCCCTGGCTCGACTCCGACGTGGTCGGAGCGGTGAAGCCGTCGCTCGTGACCAAGCTGGCCCGGCACGAGGACGGTCCCTCGGGCCCGTACGCCACGGGCTCGTACGATTTCGTCCTGTCTCGCCGCGCCGACTGACCGCTGCGATCGGAGGGCGATCCCGGCCAGGCCCTCGGTCGGCCGGGATCGCCCTCGAACCCGCCCGTCTCGCGCCCTCGTCATCGCCGTCCGGCGTGCTCCCAAGGGATCCCGCGGCGGCCGGGACCGGGGTGTCCAGCGACCTCCGGACCCGCCAGGCCCGGGTCGGGGTCGAGGGGTCGGATGACGGGCCGGGAGAGTAGTCCGTACCCCTGACCGCCGGGGACCCCCGGCGATCTAATGGCGTCGTGAACGTTGGAGACCATGACGCCTTCGTCGAGCGGGCCGTCGCTTCGTACAGCGAGGACGGAGGAGGCGTGGATCCGCTGGCGGTGGCGGGGGTCTACGACGAGCTCGCCGAGCTGGCCTCGGCCGCCGGCCATCCCGGCCAGAGCGAGCAGCATCGCCGGCGGGCCCTCACCTGCCGGGTCGCCGTGCTGGGCGCCGGCCATCCCGAGGTGGTGGTCACCGAGGCCGCCCTGGCGGAGACGCTGGTCGAACTCGGCCGCGACGAGGAGGCCGACATCGTCCTCCGCCGGACGCTCGAGCGCTTCGAGGCGAACCAGGCACCGGACTCCGACGAGATGGCCATCGCCGCCCACCGCCTGGCCGGCGTGATGGCCCGCCGGGACGATGCGGCCGCCGTCCGCCTCTACCAGCAGGCGCTGGCAATCAGCCGGGAGGTGCTCGGCGCGGGCATTCTTCGGCTCCCTCGGCGCCAACCCACCCAAGACCCCAGTCGTCGCCGTCGCCGCCACCGATACGTAACCCCGGGCCCCGAACCGCGTAGAGGCCGGCACCCGTCCCGGATCCGGCCCGGGTGGGGTCGCTCAGCGCAACACGTTGCGGGAAGTGGCCGGAAGCGACACCCGAACGCAACGTGTTGCGTTTCATGACCCCCGGGACGGGCGGGCGGGCCAGCGCAGGAAGGCCGGAAGCCGGGCCGGCCCGGCGGTCCGGCTGCGCCGGCGCCGAGCCCGTCCAGCAACTCGACGGGCGGCCAGGCGTTCGCGCCGGCGCTCAGCGATTCTTGGCGGCTCTGGTTGGCTCCCGGCCAAGTAGATCCGCCAGATTCCCGCTGATGCCGCGGACCGCACCGTCGTCGCCGCTCGCATCGCTTGCAGGGCGGCGTCGGAAAGGCTGTCCGCACAAGGCCGTCCTGGTCCCGCACTCGGGACTCCACAGGCGGACGAGCGGACCTGGAGTGGCGGCTCCGGTAGGCGGCGAGGTTGGCGGGTCAGTCGCTCCTCTCCCGAGTTGTCACAATCCCGTTACGGCTCCGAGGGCCGAGGATCGCACCCGTAAGAATGGAGCCATGAAGAAGCTCATCGTGGCCGGCTTCCTCGTCGCCGGCGCTCTGATCGCCGTGAAGCCGATCCTCGCCGAAGGGCCGCTACCGGGCGGTCGGCCTCCCTGCTCTGTCCTCCACGAGACGGACACCGGGGTCGACGGCCCGTTCTGCACCCATCCGGTCCCGGGAACGTAAGCGGACCTCGTGGACTATTCGTTGCGGGCGGTTTCGGGCCCCGTGATGCGCCGGAGGAGCGGGAGCGTGGCGGCAATGGTGCCGAGGGCGAGGATGAGCCCGGCGGCGACTGCGAGGTAGTACCCGGCGCCGGGGGGTTGGAGCGACTCGTCGAGTTGTGCCCGGAGGAAGAGGTGGGCGGCGAGGAGGCCGTTGCCGGCCGCGGTGGCGGCGACGAGGAGGAGGGGCAGGGCCGTCTCGAGGGCCACGACATGGCGGAGCACGCCGAGCGGAGTCCCGGTGAGCCGGAGGAGGCTGAAGGGACGTTTCCGGTCGATGAGGCCGGCGGCGGCGCTGACGGCCAGGCTGCAGGCGGCGATGAACAGGCTGGCGATGATGGCCACATCGGCGAGCTGGCGCCAGCCGTCGATCAACTGGGCGTTGTCGGCGCTGATGTCGCCGATGGTGGCGGGAAGGTTCCGGTCAGGGAAGGCCGCTTCGAGCACCGTGCGGGCCTCTTCGATGGCGCGGCGGGACCCGTCGGTACCGACCTCGATGGCGGCGACCGGCAGCGACGGCAGCCGGTCGGCCGGGAAGGCGACCGGCGGCCGCCCCCTGACGGTGGCGGTGTGGTTGGCGGTGATGGTCCCGGCCTGCGGTTCGAACCAGGGGATGGTGGTGACCTCCGCTCCGGTCCGGCAGCGGCCGAGCGCCGGGATTCGGGCCAGGTCGGCGCAGGCGACGAGGCCGGGCCCGGGGCCCATGGCCGGGTCGGAGACCGACGGCTCGACGTGGATCTCGGCAACGGCCTCGACGCCGGGGATGGCGGCGAGGTGGGCGACCACCGTGTCGGGAACGGTCGCCGCACCGGGGATCCGCTGCCCATCGGGGGTGAGGAAGTCGCGGTCTCCGAAGGCCTGGGCCAGGATGTTGCGACCGGCCGTGCCGCCGGTCGAGGCAGTGTGGTAGTCGAGGATGGTGGTGATGATGCCGAGGGCGGCGGAGGAGATGAACAGGGCCACGACGAGGCCGCTGACGGCCCGGAAGGCGGCGCGGGGGTTGTCGGCCAGGCGGCGTCCGGCGATGAGGGCGGCGGGGCGTCGGGCGCGGCGGGCCATGAGCCGGGAGCCGAGCATCGTCAGCCAGGGCCCGGCGACGACGAGGCCGACCATGGCGAGCCCGAAGCCGGTGCCGTAAGCCCGGATCTGGGCGGTGGTGCCGGCGGGACGGCGGCCGACGAACCAGGCGAGCTCGGCGATGCCGGCCAGCAGCGGCACCGCCCGCCAGGCCGAAGGGCGGGGCGGTGTCACCCGCCGGGTCACACCGAGCGGCGAGATCTGGACGCGGCGCAGGGCGAGGCGGGCGGCCAGGGCGGCGGTGGCCGGGACACCCACGATCACGAGCCCGACGTTGGCCCAGCGCAGTGACAGGTCGGAGGGGAAGAAGGGCTGGCCGGTGAAGGGCACGGTGGCCAGCACCGACCGCAGCCCGAAGAAGACGGCGAAACCGGCGACGACGCCGACGGCGGCGGCCACCGTCGCCTCCACCGCGGCGATGGCCGACACCTGCCCGGGGGTGGCGCCGATGAGGCGCATGGCGGCGAACCGTTGCTCCCGGCGGGCGGCGGAGAGGCGGGTGGCGGCACCGATGAAGATCAGGACGGGGATCAGCAGGGCCCCGGCGACGACGGCCAGGATGAGCTGCATGCGCCCGGGGTGGGCGTCGCCCGGCGCACCCTGGGCGGCGGTCTCGAAGCTGCGGATCTGGCGGGCGGAGGGCGCCTGGGCCAGTTCGGTGGCGCGGTGGCCGACGATGATGACCAGGGAATCGGGCGAGGCCAGCGCCTCGTCGCCGATCGTCCCGATCTGGCGGCCGGGGTAGCGGTCGGCGAGCTGCGCCCGGGGTGCGGACGTCAGCAGCCGGCTCAGCGCCGGGGAGGCGTAGAACTGGCCCGGCCCGGGGAGCTGCGGGATTCCGGGCGGCACGGGTGAGCGGGGCCCGGTGGCCGCCACGTCGACGCGTTCGATGACCGCGCCGGCGTACTGGTCGAGGTTGGCTTCGGCCCACAGCGGGTCGGCGGTGGCCTCGTCGTTGCTGGGGCGCAGATTGCGCTTCGAGGTGGTCAGCCAGGCGGTGCGGGTGGACTGGGCGTGGACGGCGTTGATGCCGGCCAGACTGACGAGCAGCACACCGACGCCGAGCGCCACGGCGGCGGCGATGGCCAGGAGCCGGATGATCGCCTCCCGCCCGGTGGCGAGCGTCAGGCGCAGGCCGAGGCGGATCACGACCGTGTCGCCTGATGCAGTTGGGCGCCGACGGTGCCGTCCCGGACCACGACTTCCCGCTCGGCGAAGGCCGCCACCCGGGCGTCGTGGGTGACCAGGACGACCGTCGTGCCCTCGTTCCGGGAGGCGGCCACGAGGAGTTCCATGACATGCTCGCCGCTGAGCGAGTCGAGCGATCCGGTCGGCTCGTCGGCGAAGACCACCTGCGGACGGCCGACCAGCGCCCGGGCCAGCGCCACCCGCTGCGCCTGGCCGCCGGAGAGCTCCCCGGAGCGCCGCTCCTCCAGACCGACGAGGTCGAGGCGCTCCAACCAGGCCCGAGCGTCCCCGAGCGCCGCCGACCGCCGTACCCCGCCCAACAGGAGCGGCAAGGCCACGTTCTCCTCGGCGGTCAGCTCCGGCACGAGCTGGCCGGACTGGAACACGAACCCGAACCGCTCCCGGCGCAGCGCACTGCGCTCTGCTTCGCCCATCGTGTCGATGCGACGGTCCCCCAACCACACCGCCCCGCTGTCGGGGACGAGGATGCCGGCCAGACAGTGCAGCAGCGTCGACTTGCCCGACCCGCTCGGCCCCATCACGGCCACGATCTCGCCCGCCGCCACCGACAGGCTCGCGCCCCGCAGGGCCGGCGTCGGCCCGAAGGACTTGACGACGTCCGTCGCCACGATCAGCGGCGGGGCATCGTTCTGTCGCACCGGCGGCCGGTCTGCGGTCATCCCCGTACCTCCTCGGAAAGGGGCTGCAGGCGGGCGGCGGTGATGTCGATCCACCGCAGGTCGGCCTCCAGATGGAACAAGCCGTAGTCGGCCAGGAGCGCGTCGACAACGCTGCCCGTCCGGCGCATCTCGGTCAGCCCCCGCATTCGCTGCAGATGGGCGGAGCGCTGCGCGTCCAGGTAGCGCTCGGCCGGACGGCCCAGGACCAGGGCCAGCGTGACCTTGGCGAAGAGAACCGTCTGGAGGTGCGGCTCCGGTTCCACCGGCTCGGCCAGCCACGCCTCCACCTCCGCTACGCCCTCGTCGGTGATGGCGTAGCGCTTCCGGTCCGGGCCCGCCCCCGGCTCGGACGGCCCGGCCACCACCTTCCCGTCCCGGGCCAGACGGGCCAACGTCGCATACACCTGCCCGAACGGCAGCGGCCGCCCGCGTCCGAACAGCACGTCGTAGTCCCGCTTCAGGTCGTAGCCATGGCTCGGCTCACGTTCCAACAACCCGAGCAGCGTCACCGGCACCAGACTCATCGCTCAACGTATACGCTAGATGTATACAGGGGGCAAGACCTGCCGGACGACAGCCGAGATCATTGGGCGCATTGTCCAAAATGGCGGCCGCGGATGGAGTTCCGATCAGTCGAAGCGGATCACGCCGCGGATGTTGCGGCCGGCGTGCATGTCCTCGTAGCCCTGGTTGATCTCGTCGAGGGTGTACTCCCTCGTGATCAGCTCGGAGAGCTTGAGCTGGCCCGACTTGTAGAGGTTGATCAGGCGGGGGACGTCCTGGGCGGGGGAGAGGCAGCCGAAGAGCACACCCTGGATCCGCTTCTGGAACATCGACAGCTCGAACAGGCTGACGGGGATCCCGACCTCGCCGATGTTGCTGACGCCGGTGACGGCCAGCGTGCCGGCCTTGCGGATCGTGGAGAAGGCCTGGCCGACGTGCTCGCTCTTGACCACGCCGACGGAGACGACCGCCGAGTCGGCGCCCTGGCCGTTGGTGACGGACCGGGCGAAGTCGCCCGCTTCCTCGATGGTGGCGAAGGCGTGCGTGGCGCCGAGCTCGAGGGCCCGGTCCCGCTTGAAGGCCACCGGGTCGACGGCGACGATGACCGAGGCGCCGGCGTGGCGGGCGCCCTGGACGGCGTTGATGCCGATGCCGCCGACGCCCATGACGATGTG
>Ga0070741_10007319_pt1 | contig 22922 bp, 20 predicted proteins | sample Coa_R1_4_FD_66440 | JGI IMG/M metagenome (GOLD analysis project Ga0070741, IMG submission 66440) | Surface soil microbial communities from Centralia Pennsylvania, which are recovering from an underground coalmine fire - Coalmine... | ecosystem: Environmental > Terrestrial > Soil > Unclassified ... | reverse complement strand
ACCGACATCGCGGGCGTGGTGTACGAAGGTCGCACCGAGCTCATGGACGACAACAAGGCGCGCTACGCGAAGAAGACCAAGGCGCGCACGCTGCAGGAAGTGCTTCCCGGCGCCGATGTGTTTCTCGGGCTTTCGGCCGCGCGGGTGCTCAAGCCGGAGTGGCTGCCCGGCATGGCGGAGAGGCCGCTCATTCTCGCCCTCGCCAATCCCGAGCCCGAGATCATGCCGGATCTCGTGAAGCAGGTGCGTCCCGACGCGATCATGGCGACCGGGCGCTCGGACTATCCGAACCAGGTCAACAACGTCCTGGTGTTTCCGTTCATCTTCCGCGGCGCGCTCGACGTTGCCGCGACGTGCATCAACGAGCCGATGAAAGTCGCGGCCGTGCGCGCGCTCGCCGATCTCGCGATGGCGGAGCAATCGGACATCGTCGCGCAGGCGTACGGGCTCGAGGACGTGCAGTTCGGTCCGGAATACCTCATTCCGAAACCGTTCGATCCGCGGCTCATCGTGACGATGGCACCGGCGGTGGCGCAGGCGGCCATGGACTCGGGCGTCGCAACCCGTCCCATCGAGGATTTCGCGGCGTACCGCACGCGGCTGTCGCAATACGTCTATCACTCCGGGCTGCTGATGAAGCCCATCTTCACCACCGCCAAAAGATCGCCCAAGCGCATCGTTTATGCCGAAGGCGAGGACGAGCGCGTGTTGCGCGCCGTGCGCGTCGTGGTGGACGAAGGCCTCGCGAAGCCGATCCTCGTCGGCCGCCCCGCGGTGCTCGAAAGCCGCATCGAGCGTTTCGGACTGCGCCTCAAAGCCGGCGCTGATTTCGAGGTCATCAACCCGGAATACGATCCGCGCTATCGCACCTACTGGACCGAGTATTTCCGCCTCAGCCAGCGCAAGGGCGTGACCCCGCAATATGCGAAGCTCGAGATGCGCCGCCGTCATACGCTGATCGGCGCGATGATGATCCACCAGGGCGAGGCCGACGGGCTCATCTGCGGCACCTACGGCAATCACCAGGAGCACCTGCGCTACATCGACCAGGTCATCGGACTGCGCCGCGGCTTCGAGACCTACGCCGCGATGAATGCGGTGCTGCTGCCGTCGCACACCGTGTTCATCGCCGATACGTACGTGAATGCCGATCCGACCGCAGAGCAGATCGCCGACATCACGTGCATGGCCGCCGAGGAGATACGCCGGTTCGGCATCACTCCCAAGGTGGCGTTGCTGTCGCATTCGAGCTTCGGCAGCAGCAATCATCCACAGGCACGCAAGATGCAATATGCGTTGGCGCTCATCCGCGCCCGCGAACGCGAGCTCGAGATCGAGGGCGAGATGCACGGCGACGCCGCGCTTTCCCAGACGGTGCGCAATGCCGTGTTTCCCGATGCGCGCCTCAACGGTCCGGCGAACCTGCTGATCATGCCCACGATCGATGCCGCGAACATCTCGTTCAACCTGCTCAAGGTGGCGGTGAGCTCGAACGTGACGATCGGGCCGATGCTGCTGGGCGTCGCGAAGCCCGTGCACATCCTCACGCCGTCGGCGACGGTGCGGCGCATCGTCAACATGACCGCCTTGACGGTGGTCGATGCCTGCGAGGAGCGGCAGACGAACCTGCTTTGAGCGCGCGCGTCAGCCGTTGTCGGCGAAGCCGGGATAAAGCGTCATTCCGCCGTCGACGAACAGGGTCGCGCCGGTGACGTAATCGGAGAAATCGGACACGAGCCACACGGCCGCGTTCGCGATGTCCTCCGGCTCGCCGACACGGCCATACGGAATCAGTTCGAGGAGCTTGCGCTCCGCTTCCGGCGTCGACCACGCCGCGCGATTGATCGGCGTGCGAATCGCGCCGGGTGCGATCGAATTGACCCGGATGCGCTCCGGCGCAACCTCCTGCGCCACGCTTTTCATGAGCAGGGACACGCCGCCTTTCGAGGCCGCGTAGTTGACGTGGCCTGCCCACGGAATGACCTCGTGCACCGAGCTCATGCAGACGATCTTGCCGATCGCGCGCGACGAGGAAGGCGGCGCCTGTGCGCGAAAACGACGAATCGCTTCGCGCATGCACAGGAACTGGCCGGTGAGATTGACGTCGATCACGCGCGACCAGTCGGCGAGCGACATGTCGCCCACGCCGGCATCGCGCTGCAGGCCCGCGTTGGCGATCAGAATGTCGATGCGTCCGCAGCGTTGCACGAAGGCTTCGAACATGTCGAGCACGTCCTGCTCGCGGGCCACGTCGGCGCGCAGTGCGAAAGCGTCCCCGCCGGCGGCGGTGATTCGCGCTGCGATCGCCTCGCCCTCATCGGCTTCCGAGCGGTAGACCACGCCCACGCGTGCGCCGGCGGCGCCGAGCCCCAGCGCGACGGCCGCGCCAATGCCGCTCGATGCTCCTGTCACGAGCGCACATTGACCTTCGAGCGACAACATTTGCGGTGCAGGCATCGATCTCTCCCGTCGAAACGTGAGTCGCGAAACGCCTCGCAATGTTACGCGGACAGCACCCGTGCGCGCGACGGCTCGCGAACAGCCGTTACGGTAAAATACGCTCACGGAGAGGTGGATGAGTGGTTTAAGTCGCACGCCTGGAAAGCGTGTTTAGGGTAATACCCTAACGCGGGTTCGAATCCCGCCCTCTCCGCCAGGAATAGTGCAAGCTGGCTGACGCGTCATCGTACGCGATGCGCTCTGGCGTCGCTATGACTCGAAGCAGGAGGCGCTTGCGGTGGCACAGCAACTCCGCCGGCAGGCTTTCACGTTCGCGTGGAGGCCAATCAATGACGGCCGAGACGTTGCTCGCAAAATTGGATCGGGTGAAGCGTACTGGACCCGATCGGTGGATCGCCAGCTACCCAGCTCACCACGATGACAAGCCATCCCTAGCCATCCGCGACTGTGGCGATGGTCGCGTACTCGTGCACTGCATCGTTGGACGCAGTGCTCTAACGGCGCAACAAGTGCTGTTGCATGTAGCACGCTTTAGGAAATGCAACGTGCAGCACGGAGGCGATGGCGACGGTCCGCTCCAGGGAACCAGTTATGGATGCGCGTGGGAGGCCGAACGAGAGCGAACGCCACGATCGTCTGCGCGGCGTAAGCGCGCTCTCAGTCGGTCGCGTCATCGCTCGCCGCGCTCATACTGGTCGTGGAAACATCTTCGCTGATGTACGGGCCGAGCTGGAATTCCAGACCGGCTACCCAGCTTATCATCGCCAATACACATATCAGGAGCAGTCCGAGGCTGCGGGAAGCGTTGTGGGTCATCGCGGTCTCCTTACAGTGGCAGCTAGCATCCGGCAAGCGCGTTCGGCGCAGCCATACGGGTATCGAGCAGGACGGCGGCGACTGGGCTCGACGTGCGCTCCTGCTGTGCAGCTAAGACGGTCCAAGTAACAACGGCCAGCGCAGCAAGCGTGTAAAGCGGTACTGGATTTCGCGTCATCATGGTGGGCCTGGTGAGTAGGTTTGCACCGATGATGTCCGAAGCGGCATCACGGTGTCATTAATCGACCCTTAATTCGGAATTAAACTAGCGTTTGCCGGGTTGGCGAGTACCGCACGATGAGTAAGCCTGTCTACGAGGTAGGCCCCTTTCGAATCGATACGGGATTAGGGTTTCTGACGTTTGAAGGCGCTCCTGTGCCACTGGGGCCTCGAGCCGTAGGGGTGTTGGCGCTGCTCGTAGAGCGCTCGCCAGAGTTCGTCCCGAAAGAGCAGATTTTCGACGTCGTCTGGCGCGGCTTAGTGGTCGAGCAAGGCAATCTGGCCGTGCAGATCGCAGCCATCCGGCGAGCGCTGATGCGCGCCCCAGGCGGCGATCAGTGGATTGAGACGCTCCCCCGACGCGGTTACCGGTTCGTCGGACCAGTGGTGTTGGCGCGCATACCGTCTGCCGAGACGTTAACTGCGAATGAGCCAGCGGGTTCCGTCGAAGCGTCGGTCGAAAGCGCTGATTTTCCGAACGCGACCCATCGAGGCGGCCACGCCGTTTCGGAACGGCGGCGCTGGTCGATGGCAATAGCCACATGCTTGGTAGCGGCGGCGCTCGTACTTTTCATCGCTGGCCGGCATTGGACGTTCATGTTCACTGCTGCGCCGCAGCCAATGTCGGTAGCGGTTCTGCCAGTGCGGGCCGATGAGAATGATCCGGAGCTCACGCGCGTCGCGGCCCGGCTGACCGACGATCTGTCAGTGGCCTTGGGGACGACCCTCCGCAGTGCGCGAGTGATCGGACCGAGTCGCCAGGCGACCTGGCGCAGCCTGAGTGAATCGGGTCGACCATCGAACGTGCGGTACGTCATTGATGGCCAATTGCAGCGTGAAACAACATTGGTGCTGAATCTGCGGCTGCTCGATTCAGAAACGCACATCCAACTGTGGGCGCACCGGCTCGAGCTGTCCGCGCCCGGCGATCATGGCTATCTTGTCGAACTCACGGACCCGGTGCGGCGTGCGTTGTTGGCTGCGGAAATGACGCGTGCTCAAAGATCGGTCGGGGAAGCTCCGCCGGACCTCGTATCTCGCGGCTGGGCGCGCATGGAAACTGGCAATTATTCCAACGCCAGCGTTCGCGAAGCCCTGACGTTCTTCGACCGCGCATTGGAGCGTGATCCGCAAAATGTCGCTGCGCTGGTTTCCAAGGCTTTGGCCGTCAAGGAAACGTTCGACGCGGACCTCCGCACCGACCGCAGCTCGATCGCCGCTGAAATGGACGACCTCACGAGGCGGGCAATTGCGATCGACCGCGGCGACGCATCGGCCTGGAACGCGCGATCGATTGCGCTGTTTTGGCAAGGCCGCTATGACGAGGCGCTTGAGGCCAACGCAGAGGCTCAGCGCCTTGACCCATCACGTCACCAGCTGGTTGCAGTTCGCGCATTTCTGCTCCTGGGCGTCGGCGCTGCCGATGAAGCATTGCAATCGGCGACGCAAGCCATGCGTCTCGCCAGAACTGCGACCGAGTACGACGCACGGATGGCTTGCTGGGCAATTCTCGCGTTGCGGCGCTATGTTGAAGCTGCGGAGCAATGCGCGAAAGCGGCTGCGCTCGGCAACGGCTGGTGGTTGGACGAGGCATTCACTACGGCAGCTTTCGCGAAAGCCGGACAGATCGACGCCGCCCGAGCACGCGCTGCCCGGCTCCTCGCTATCCGGCCCGACCTGAAAACCTCGGTTCTTCGGGCGCACCGATACTCCGACCATCCCGCGTTCCGACAATGGTGGGAAGGCGAGTTACTGGATGGTTTGACCAAAGCGGGTGTGCCTGAGTGAAGGCCGAATGATGTTCTTATCGAGTGCGTCTAACCGAGCGTCTGACTGATCTTCGACGTACCGCTACGTAGTCGTGACATCGCGCTGACGAAGTAGTGTCGCGCTGTCGTTGCGACGGTCCGTGGCACAGCCAGCATCCTCCGTTGGCGAGCTTCCCTCTCAGCATGGAGTCGCTCGATTGTCTCGAGCACCTCCAGGGTTAGTGGCATGGACCGCTGCAGAGCGGGGCGATGGTTGTGGCAATAGCGCAGGCCTCCGGAGTTAAGGCGAAACCATGCGCCCGCGTACATGATCTCGCCATGACCGTCACGAAATTCCGCCACCCACGACGCTCCATTTCTTTCGTAGATTGCGATGGAGTGTCCGACACCGAGATCGATCACGTGACCGTAGACCGACGAGGCAGTGCGCATTTGTAATTCGGCGTTCACGAGGCCTCCAGTTGTTGATATGGTGCGTTGGCGATCTTCGATGAGTGCAGCCGCGAAGTCCTGTAACATCGCTAAAATTTCCCTAAAACTACGTCGGCCTGCCGTCCCGACGACGTCGTTTGGGAGCCAAACGGATCCACCCGCGGTTGTACCGGACCACGGGAATCGGATGGGCACCGTCTACGTTCTCGAACCCGGCTCCCCGCCGAAGTACGAGTGCTGACTCTGACGGCGTCGCCACGCCACTCGCGTCACGTGCCGTCGCAGTGCTCGCGACCCTGGTGAGCCGCGCGAGCGAATACGTTGAAAAGTCGGTCCATTGTTGACGCCGCCTGGCCGGGCATCGTCATCGAGGAAGCCAACTTATCGGTCCCAGATGTCCGCCATACGGCGCGTGTTGGCGCGCGCTCCGCAAGGTGAGCAGTGGATCGAGACGTTGACCAGCCCCGGCTATCGCTTCGTCGGCCCAGTCACCCGTCCCGAGCATTCATACGGCGTGGCTGATCCTGCGACCTCGCGCCGTAGATCGCAGTGCTGCCGTTCGCGAACGCAGTCCCGACTCGGAGGACGAGTACTTCTCCGATGGGCTTGCCGACGAACTGGTCGATGTGTTGTCGAAGGTACGTGGCCTCCGAGTCGGAGCGCGAACCTCGTCGTTCCAGTTCCAAGGGCAAGAACAAATCGCTATCTCGCCACGGTGCTCAAAGGCACCGTGCGCGGCGGGCAACCGGATGCGGATGTCGATTCAGCTCGTGAACGTGACCGACGGCTACGCAACAAGACGGCACTGCGCGAGCAGCCAGCGCGACAGTGAACGAGCGATGCGAATGCCTTCCACAGGAACGCACACGAGATCCCTCCGGTGGCCCTCCGTCGCGCCTGCGGCATCTCGCGCTTCGTATCCCCGCAGCAATCCTTTCAGTCGTTGACGCGATGAATCGCGTCTTCTGATTACGCTCGGTCTCAAATTCGGCGATGTTCGCGCCTGTGCGCCGGCGCGCGTTGCCGCAGGGGGGTGCTGTGGCCGAACCCTCAGAAGATCAAAGCCGTTTTGGCGCTGTTGCGGGGAGCACTTACGCGCTCCCCAAGGAACCGGCTGAGCGGCGCCCGTGATCGTGGAACGTCCGCTCAGGCGCTCTGGCTCGTGTCTACCGCAACACCCGCGGTGTAGACCATTTTGCCGCCAAGCCACCCGGACACGAGGAGCAGAAGGATCGCGATCAGCGACAGCCAGAACCCGGCCGTGGTCGCGCGATCGGCGATGCGCAGCCAGGCATTGATCACGAAGAGCACGACAATCGTCAGGTTGAGCGACATGTGCTTGATGGCGGTGCCGCGAATCGGTCCCGCAGGCAGCGACAGCAGATCGATGAGGCCGAACACGGCTGCGAGAAGTGCGCCCACGATGCCGCCGATCATGGTGTAAAGCGCAACGAGCTGCCATGTCGCGGGATCGGCGGCGAAGTGCGAAATGATGTCGCACACGAACGAGAACACCCACAATCCGATCGGCAGCGGAACGATCATCGGGTGAATGGGGTGACCTGCGATGTTTGCCGGAGTGCGCATTTCAGTCTCCCTAGGTTGTCATGACGCTTTGATGCTGCGGCGCCCGCGGTCGTTCCCTATGCTGCGCCGCAGCGTCATGCCGCGCGATTGACCCAGCCGTTCACGGTGAATCGGCTGTCGCGGAAATCGCCCGAAGCCACGCGCACCAGTGCAACCTCGTGCATGATCGGCGCCTGGAAGAAGACGATGCTGTTCTGGCGCGGCTCGACGGTTTGATACGAATCGATCCGCGCGAGCTTGCCGTTGCGGATCTGATCATCGTAGATGCGAAGCTCGCCGCCATCGAAGCCTTTCGGCTCGCGATTGAAGTAGTACACGTACGTGAGCTGGCGCAGGATGGTCTCGTTGTGGCCAGCGTCGGTATGGATGTTGAAGAAGCTGCCGTCGGTGTTGGCGGTGATCTGGCACTCGATGGTGCCGCATTCGAACGGCCGCATGCGCAATCCTGTAATCACCTGCGGGATGATCGCGCGGATCTTGGCGGTGAACGGCCCAGACACGGCAGCGCTCGGATTGAGCACCAGCGACTTGCGATAATTCGCGGCGCTGTCGCTCGTCCCGGACTGCACGAACGCGGCTTGCGATGCGAAGGTGTAGTCCATGAGTGCCGTGACGTCACCGGGTGCGAGGAAGCCATCGAGGTGCAGCACGCGATGGCGGACGATCTGGGGAGCGGCGACTTGCATGCGAGGACCTGGCGGGGAACGACGTCGACGGAGGCTGGACGGCCTCGCGTCGGGGAAGCAGGTAGGGCAATTATAGCGAGGCGCCCGGCCGCGGGTGCCCGGTGCGACTCAGGTGAGGCCGTTCGCCCAGGCCATGGAGTCGGTCAGGAGGCGGTTGAACACCCCGGGCGCGATACCCGCGGGGATGGCATCGCTGGGGGCGGCGTCGAGCGCGCTCACCTGAGCTAGCAGGTTGCCCAGCGGACCGTCGCAGGACCTGATCGCGCCGGACACCTCTGCACGCAAGGGCAGCGCGCCGAGGATGTCCTCCATGGCGACGCCGAACATGGCAGGGGTGAGCGAGAGCATTCCCACCAGGAACGCCTGATCGGCACAATCGCGGCGGCCCGGCCAGAGCAGCTCCGCCAGCTTTTCCATGAGACGGCCGCGGGTCGCCGCGAGCAGCAGCAGCGGATTGGCGAGCTGCCTCGTGCCGGGCTCCGTATAGAGCAGCAGCTGAACCCAGCGCTCCAGCTGTTTTCGACCGAGCACCACGACGGCCTGCATGATCGATCCGACCCGAGTCGTCGGCGCAACGGCGGCCGAGTTGGCGATCTTGAGCAGGTTCACCGTGAGGCCGGGCTGCCGCTTGAGCTCCTCGACCACGGCGTGGGTATCCGCGTCCTCGAGCAGGAGCGAGAGCACGCGCAGCAGCGTGAGTTGCGGCAGCGAGAGCTTGCGGCTGGAGATGACCGTCGGCCGGGCGAAGAAATAGCCCTGGAAGAGATCGAATCCGGCGGCACGGTACTGCGCGGCCTGGTCCTGCGTCTCCACCTTTTCGGCGAGTAGCTGCACCGGGAACCGACGCAGGGCCGCGACGATCGCGGGCAGTCGCGCGGGCTCCACCGCCTCGGCGTCGACTTTCACGATCTGCACGAAGGGCAGGAGCTCGTCCTGCCGATGATTGTCCGGCACGTAATCGTCGAGCGCCAGGGTGTAGCCGGCGGCACGCAGCTCGGTAAGGCGCGCGAGCATGTCGGCCGTGGGAGTGACCGACTCCAGGACCTCGAGCACCACCCGCTCGCGCGGGAGGACGTCCAGGAGCCCCGGCATGAGCAGCATGCGCTCGTCACAGTTGACGAATCCGCGGTACGGTCCGAGCGCGCGCTCGACGCCGAGCTCGGCGAAGGCGGAATAGACGACGTGGCTTGTCGCCGCCACCGCGTCGGCGAAGCAGGCGGTCTCGCCATCCCCGGCCCGGAACAGGAGCTCGAAGCCGTACATCGCGCCGGCGCGATCGAGGATCGGCTGCCGGCAGAGCAGCAACGGCTCGGTCGTGGCGCCAGGAGGGGTCATGACCTTGTATCGGCACCGCTGGTCCGGTGCGATAGGGGCGCGGCTTCAGCCGTGCGCCATCTTCTTGATGTACACCTCGCAACCCTCGGTACTGCCCTCGGTCTCGACGCTGATGATGCGGTTGTCCAGCGTCGTGAATGCCGTCAGGCGGCAGTTGCCGAAGCGGAACCAGTTGAAGGCCTTGGATTCCTTGTTGATGATGACCGAGTCCTCCGGCCCGACCGCAGCGACCAGGTCGGCCACGTCGCGGCCGTCCCAGCCGTGCTTCGCCACGACCGTGTCCCATCTCGTGGCGCACCCTTCGAGCGCGACCAGCAGCGCCAGCATCGCCAAAACGCGCATGAGCCCTCCATTGGAGAGTGTCATTATCGCCGAGTTGCCGCGGCGCGTGAGATTCGCCGGCGATGCCCATCTCCGCGATGGTCCTACGTTCTCGTAAGATGTAGCTGACAGACCGTGCGTGCAGGGCACGCGAGAATCATCGGGTCATCGATTTCGGCGCAGTCGCTGCAATGGCTTCCCTCATGCACACGGCGGACACGGCGGATCCGCCGTTGCGTCCCCAAGAAGGCGCGCAACCCGCCGGGCGCCGCTCCCTGCTGGACACCATCGACAGTCCCCGCGCGGTGTTTGCTCTGCTCGGAGGCGCCGCGCTGGTCGGACTTGGGCTCGCGTTTGCCGTGGTGCACGGGCTCGAACGTTTCGGCACCCAGGCAACGCCAACGCGCTCGTCGGACGCTGCACGCGACCAGGTCACCGCGCCAATTTCGGAATCGGCGACCACGCTCTCGCCCGCCGTGCAATACCAGGAGATGACGGCGGGCGCAGACCATGCGGGCAGCGCCGATGACGCATCGGGTGACACGCCATCTGAGCAGCCCTTGAAGTTGGCCGTCCCGTACATCGCCCCCGTTGTGCGCAGCGCTCGCAGCCTGTCCGCGCTCGCCCCGGCGCCGCATGTCGATGCGACAACGCGCATGGAGCCGATCTCGCGCCTGGATGCGCCGCCCGTCGCGACGATCGCGCGCGCTGACACGCGCGCCCTGAGTGCTCCGCCGCAGATGCAGATTGCGCGCGGCGCGGCGGATGCCGAGCACCGGATCGAAAGCGTGCTTGATGCCGCGGCACGCAGCGGAGGTCAACCGGACGACGCGCTGATCGACGCGGCCGGCGCAGTGCGCGCTCCCGAGCCCATTCGCACCGAGGGTGTGAATCCCGCGATGGCCCGGCGTCTCAACGAAGATGCCAATCGCGCGTACTGGATCAATCACGACGTGGCAGAAGCGCTGCAGCTTGCGCGTCGCGCGTACGAAGCGAACCCCAACGACGTCGAAATCGCGGGGAACCTCGCGTTCTACTATCTCAAGCAAACTCCGCCGCATCCGCAGGCGGCGCGCGAAGTTGCCATGCGCGCGCTCACGGCGAATTCGTCGCGTTATCGGACCGGTCGTCTGGAGGACTGGATGTCGCTCGGCATCGCCAGCGCGCTGATGGGCCGCTCGCAGGAGGCGGAGCGGGCCTTCCTCGCGGGCGCGGCCTTGGGCAACAACCTCGAGCGAACGTGCCGCGCCGCGCTCAACGCCGTCGCGACCTATGGCGAGGCGGTACGGCCGGCCGCCAGCGCTCTGCTGCGTCGGCTCGATGCGCAGGGCCACTCCGATGCTTCACCGTATTGCGCATGGCCTCCGGACTGGAGCCTCGGCCGACGCATGCCGTAGGCGCTTGACGCCGATCAACGGCAAAACCGCAGCGGTGCCCTATCTTTGTCTGCAAAGGAGGGCATCGCAATGGATGCACCGGAAGGATCGAACGATGCCGCGCTGCGCGGCTTCCTGACGAGGCTCGCGCGCTACGCGAACGACTGGCTCGAAGACCGTCAGCTCATGGATGAGCATCGTCGCCTCATGGACGAGCTCGACAGCACGGGTGACCTCGATGCATTGCTCGAAGCCGTCGGAGCGACCCGCGAGGAGCTCAACGCGTGGGCCATCTCGCCCCTACGCTCCGAGGGCCTGCTCGACGCGATGATGGCGCGCGTCGGCGTGCGTGCCGAGGAAATCTCCGCGCTCGTGATCGAGGATGTGCGCAGGGCATGTCGCTGCTGCGCAAGCTGGAAACAGTGCCGCCGCTGGCTGCGCGACGGGGGCGCCGCCGATGCGTATCGCGAGTTCTGCCCGAACGCGACGCTGCTCGACCACCTCGCCGAGGCGGCGCGACGGCGCACATCCTAGAACGGCACGGCACCGGATAGCCACGCGCGCTCGCCTGGAGCGCGCCGCGTAAGATGGCGGGCATCTGTTCGTTGCTGGAGATGTCATGCCGACCGTGCTCATCACGGACTATGCCTGGCCGGATCTCGATCTCGAGCATTCGGTGCTTGATCCTGCGGGTCTCGACCTGGTCGCAGGGCCCGCGCGTCCGGCGGCGCCGGAAGTGATCGAGGAGCTCGCGGCGAAGCATCGGCCGCAGGCGATCATGACGAACTGGGCGCAGGTGAGCGCCCGAGCGGTGGCATCGTGCCCCGACTTGAGGCTCGTCGCACGCATCGGCGTGGGCCTCGACAACATCGCGGTCGACGAAGCGACACGCCGCGGTGCGTGGGTGACCAACGTGCCCGACTACTGCGTCGAGGAGGTATCCGATCATGCCATCGGACTGCTGCTCGCGTGGGCGCGCGGCATCGTCGCGTTCGACCGCGAAGTGAAGTCGGGACGATGGGACCCGGCGAGCGCACGCCTGCACCGCGTCAGCACGTTGACGGCGGGGATCGTGGGTTATGGCCGCATCGGTCGCACGACCGCGCGCAAGCTGCGCGGATTCGGCATGCGCCTGCTCGCCTATGATGCCTACGCGGCGCCGGATGACGTCGTCGACATGGTCGACCTGGACACGCTGCTTGGCCAAAGCGATGTCGTGCTCCTGCACGTGCCTCTCACCGAAGGCACGCATCACCTCATCGATGCCGAGCGCCTGGCGCGCACCAAGCGGGGCGCGTTCATCATCAACGTGAGCCGTGGCGCGGTCATCGACACCGCGGCACTCATCGCCGCGCTCGAGCGAGGCGACCTGTCCGGAGCCGGCCTCGACGTGCTCGAGGGCGAACCGGCCGTGCCTGCCGCGCTGCGCGACCGCAGCGATGTGATCATCACGCCGCATGTCGCGTTCTCTTCGGCTGCCTCGCTCGCCGAACTGCGCCGCCGCGTCTGCGAGGAGGTCGTGCGGGTGCTGCGCGGCGAACGGCCGTACCACGCGTGCAACAGCCCCGGTCGCGCCGACGCGGCGTGAACAGCGCGCGCGTGCGCCGCGTTCATGCGCGGCAGATCCTCGACTCGCGGGGACGGCCGACCGTCGAGGTCGATGTCGAGCTTGACGACGGCATGCTGGGACGCGCAGCGGTGCCCTCCGGCGCATCAACGGGCACTGCTGAAGCGCATGAGCTGCGCGATGGCGATCCCGAGCACTACGATGGTCGCGGTGTCACGCGCGCAGTAGCCAACGTCAACGGCGAAATTGCACGCGCGCTGCACGATTGCGATGCGGTCGATCAACGCGCGCTCGACGCCCGGCTTCTGGACCTCGACGGCACCGCCAATTTGACGCGCCTCGGCGCCAACGCGGTGCTCGGCGTATCGATGGCGGCCTGCCGCGCCGTGGCCGCCTCGCGACGCATGCCGCTCTACGCCCACATCGCAGCGCTTTGCGCAGATGAGCGCATGGCGCTGACCATGCCACTGCCGATGGTGAATATCCTGAGCGGTGGCTTGCATGCCGGGCGTGGCATGGACGTGCAGGACTTTCTTGCCGTGCCGGTCGGGGCGACATCGATCGCGCACGCGATCGAGATGATCGCCCGCGCGCGTTCCGCAGCCACGGAGGTGTGCGCCACGCGGTCGTTGCCGACCTTGCTCGCCGACGAGGGCGGCTTGAGCCCGGGATTGGCGAGCTCGCGCGAAGCGCTCGACCTGATGCTGCAAACATTCGAGCGTGCGCGCTTGCGTCCGGGCACCGATGTCGCGATCGCGATCGACGTCGCCGCGACGGCGCTGCAGACGGCGCCGGGCACCTACGCGTTTGCGCGCGAAGATCGCGTGCGCACGAGCGCGGAGGTGATCGCGCTCGTCGAGTCGTGGACGCGCGACTATCCTGTGGTGTCGGTGGAGGACGCGCTTGCCGAAGAGGACTGGGACGCATGGCAAGGTCTCACCAATGTCCTCGGAAAGCGCGTGCAACTCGTCGGGGACGATCTCTTCGCCACCAACCCGGCACGGCTTGCCCGCGGCATCGCGCAGGGCGTCGGCAACGCCGCGCTCATCAAGCTCAACCAGAACGGCACCGTGTCGGGCACGCTCGACACCATCGCCCTCGCGCGCGAGGCGGGCTATGCGACGGTCGTTTCGGCGCGTTCCGGTGAGACGGAGGATGCTTTCATCGCCGATCTCGCGGTGGGCAGCGCGGCCGGACAGATCAAGATCGGGTCGCTGCGCTCGTCCGAGCGCCTGGCCAAATACAACCAGCTCCTGCGCATCGAGGAGGCGACGCGCGCGCCATTCGCGGGCCGCGCCGCGCTCGCGGGCGGCAGCTGATACGGCGTGGCGGGCAGCGACGCTCCCCATCCGCAGCTCCTCGCGTTTCTCGAGGCGCATGGCCTCGCGCGGGCAGGCGAGCACGCACGCTGGACGGCGCTTCGCGGCGGCGTGTCGTCGGACATCTGGCGGGTGGATGTCGGTGACCGCGTCTTTTGCGTGAAGCGTGCGCTGCCGAAGCTCAGGGTGGCGCAGGACTGGCACGCGCCCGTCGCCCGCAATGCCTATGAATGGACATGGTTGTGCTTTGCCGCGCGGGTGTGCCCGACGGCGGTGCCGCGACCACTGGCGCACGACCCGAGCCTCGGCGTGTTCGCGATGCAATTTCTCGAGCCGCAGGATCATCCGGTGTGGAAGCAGCTCCTCATGCGCGGCGACGCCGATGCCCCATTCGCCGGCCAGGTCGGTGCGGTTCTCGCAACCTTGCACGCCGCAAGTGCGCACGACGCCGGGCTCGCGCGCACGTTCGCCACCGACGAGATCTTCCACGCCATCCGGCTCGAGCCCTATCTCGTTGCCACGGCGCAACGCCATCGCGATATCGCGCCGCGCCTCATGGCGCTCGCGCAACGCACGGCTGCGCACAAGATCGCGCTCGTGCACGGCGACGTCAGTCCCAAAAACATTCTATCCGGCGCGGACGGCCCGGTGTTCCTGGACGCCGAGTGCGCCTGGTACGGTGATCCGGCCTTCGACCTCGCGTTCTGCCTCAATCATCTGCTGCTGAAGTGCGTCGCGCGCCCATCCTCGGTCGCGGCGTTTCTCGCGTGCTACGGCGCGCTTGCATCGGCGTACCTCGAGCGCGTGTCGTGGGAAGCGGCGGCAGTGGTTGAAGAGCGTGCGGCGACGCTCCTGCCGGGCCTGCTGCTCGCACGCGTCGACGGCAAGTCGCCCGTCGAGTACCTCACGAGCCATCGCGATCAGGCGTTCGTGCGCCAACATGCGCGCGCGTTGTTGATGCAGGCGAATGCGAGTCTCGCCGCGATTGCACAGCGTTGGCGCGAGGCGCTCGCGCGGTAGACGCGCCCTTACGCGAGATCGAGGCCCAGCGTGATCGCGCCGGCGAGTCCAGGCCGATCATCGCGACGGGTGGTGCGCACGATGAGGCTGCTTGCGTTGCCGTAGATCCCGTCGCGCGCATTGCTCGTGCGGCGCCCGTTTCTGCGGTTGTACGGGGGCATTGCCATCACGGCGTCGTTGGTCGCTTCGTCGAAAAAGAGCTGGGTCGTGAACTCGCGGGTCGGCCGTCCGGTCGGATCGAAGCGCCGCGCCTTCACGTGAATGTGGATGGCACGGCCGGGATACCAGCCGGGATACACCGTGTCGAATGCAACGCGGCCCTGGTCATCGGTGATTTGGTAGCCGCGGCAGAACGTGCGGCCGCGCTCGCCCTGCACGTCGGAATAGTTGCCGAGGGCGTCGGTGTGCCAGACATCCACCTGCATGCCACGCACGGGCGCGCAGCGAGCGCCCACGTCGATGAACGTGATGGCGAGTGCGAGCGGATACGCATCGCGCAGGCCCGGCGAGGTGTCGCCCGCGACGAGATCGGACCGATGCAGGCGCTCGTCGACGAAGAACGGTCCTTCCGTCATTTCCGGCGACAGCACGCAAGCAGGCCGGCTCGATGTCTGCGCAGCGCGCGCGCCGGCGGCGAGCATGAAGCCGACCGGCAGGATCGTGATGCTGCGCAGAACGTGCCTTCGGGTGTAGAGGATGTGCTTCATGACAGGTCTCCCGACAGTGCGTCGAACTTCCCGGCCCGGTAATCGAGAATCGCTTCGCCGATCTCCTCGCGCGTGTTCATGACGAAAGGCCCGTACGCGACCACCGGCTCCCCGATCGGATCGGCATGGCCGAGCAGCAGCAAGCTGTCATCATGCGCCATGATCGAGCAGGCATCGCCGGCGCGCTCGAGCTCGACCAGCGTGAATGCGCTCGCATCGCCATCGCCTATCGTGATCCTGCCGCGCACGACATACAGCAACACGTTGCGACCACCAAGGCGATCGACGGTGATGCTCGCCGAGCGTGCGAGAGCGACGGTGGACATGAACACGTCGGTGAGCGTCGCGATGGGTCCGCGCTCGCCACGCCATTCACCCGCGATCAAGTGCAGCGTGCCGCGGCCGTCCGCGATCGGCACCGCCGGAATCTCCGTACGTTGCAGCCCGACATAACGCGGCGCGGACATCTTCAGCCGCGCCGGAAGATTGACCCAGAGCTGCAGGATCTCGAGCGGGCCGCCACGCTCCTCGAATGCGCTCGGCGATACTTCCGAATGCACGATGCCGCGGCCGGCCGTCATCCACTGCACGCCGCCCGCGCGGATCACGCTCTCGTGCCCGGCACTGTCGCGGTGCGCGAGCTCGCCTTGCACGATCAAGGTGACGGTCTCGAATCCCCGATGCGGGTGTGGCCCGAAGGGAAGCCCATGGTTGTGCGGTGGGTAGGTCTGCGGTCCGTGGTGATTGAGAAACAGGAAGGGATCGAGTTGCTCGAGCCCCGTGCCCGGGAGCGGCCTGCGCGTGACGAGATCGCCGATATCATCGCGCATCGCGGGGTGCAGGGCCTTGACGGTGCGTTCGGTCATGGTGCGGCCAAGGAACAGGCAGGCCGCACATTGTCGCAAAGCGCTCCTGCGCGTCACCCCTGCTGATTACCTGCAGTCGCAAAAACCGGTAAGCTTTCGGGCATGAGCCGACAGTTCGCGGTACGCCACCAGTGCCCCTCCTGCGGCAGCACGTCCATCCGGCGCTCATCGCGGCGCGAGAGCGACCGTTACGGCTTGCACGTCATGCGTTCGCCATACCGCTGTCGCGATTGCGGCAATCGCTTCTGGGCCGTCTCGAGCCGCACCTGGGCCGTCCTCGCGGGCGTGGTCCTGCTCTTGGCGGCCGCGCTCGCATCGAATTCGATCCTGCAGATGGTCGATGCGCTCGGCGCGGCGAGCGACAACGCCGAGCGCATCGACACCGCAACGTCGCTCAAGAGCGAGTAACGCGTTGTAGCAGGCAAGCTGTCCATTCCCTTCGCCGTTCACCGATCGCGCGCGCTGCGCTTGCGCGCACGCACCTTGATCAAGTGACGCGCAGCGCCACGTCGCGGCTTGTCGCGGCGGCGCATTCCACTCAGCGCGCGAGGCATGCCTTTTGCCTTGGCCGTGTGCGCAATCTGCGCCGATATCCTCCAGAGCCGCTTGGTGTAGCTGACAATGGATCGCTTACTACCCATCATGCCGTCAGCGCAGGATGTTCCTGCTGGCGACGCATCGACTGCTGTCGCTGCCGATCCGGTCGCGGCGGCGCGGCGACGCGAGCTGCAGCGCCTCGTGCGCGGGATCACCGTCGTCGAGCTCATGCTCACGCTCATGATCGTCGGCATCCTCGCGGTCGTCTCAACGTCGACCTACAACAGCTACAAGCAGAAAACCAGCGTGAACCAGGCGATCAGCGACATCGCGATGATCCAGGCCGCCGTCTCGCTGTTCGCGGTTGATAACCAGGGCCTGCCGGCTTCGCTCGCGCAAGTGAGCCCGCAGCTTGCCGCGATGCTCGATCCCTGGGGCAATCCCTACCAGTACCTGAACCACACCGACGTCAAGGGCAAGGGCCAGTTCCGCAAGGACAAGAACATCGTGCCCATCAACTCGGACTACGACCTGTGGAGCAACGGCCCGGATGGCAAGAGCGTGCCGCCGCTCACCGGAATGCCCAGCCGCGACGACATCGTGCGCGCCAACAACGGTCGCTTCATCGGCATCGCTGCGGAATACGATCCTTGAAGATCGAAGGCGGCTTCATCCGCAGCCGCGTCGCACGCCGCATCGTCGCGCTGTTCGTGCTCTCCGCGTTGCTGCCCATCGGCGCCATGGCCGTGCTCGCGTTCGGGCACGTCAAGAACCTTCTCATCGAGCAGAGCCACGCGCAACTCGCGCAGCTGTCCGAGAACTACGGCAGCACGGTGTACGAGCGCCTGCTCGCGCTCGACCACCAGGTGCGGAGCATGGCGGCCGGATACACCATCGGCATGCGCTTCCCGATCGAGGTGCAACAGCGCTTGCGCGCGCAATTCAGTGCGATCGCCATCCGGCAGAAGGATGGCTCAATCGCGCCCCTGGTGGCGCAGATCTACGATCCACCGTCCTACCCGAAGCAATCGGCGCAGCACCTGGCGAGCGGGGAGTCCGTGCTGGCGACCCGCTTCGACAGCAATGGCACCGCCCACGTCTATCTCATGCGTCCGCTGCACAGCGAGGCAGTGGACGGCGAGACCGTGATCGCTGAGATCGACTCCGAATATCTCTGGGGCGCCGCAGGCACATTCCCGGCCTTCACCGATTTCTGCGTGCTCGATGACGGCACCTCGGTGCTGTTCTGCACGCAGGACCGCGTGCCCTCGGCCGTGCGCTCGCTCGCCCGGGACGGACTCAGCACGGCCGCCGGCCGGTTCGATTACAACGGTGACAACGGCAAGCAGATCGCGAACTACCGCGAGGTCTTCATGGCCCCGCGCTTCTTCATTCATGGCTGGACCGTGATTGCGAGCAGGCCGGAAGCCGAAAGCCTTGCGCCGATCACGGCGTTCAAGCGCGTATTCATCCCCACCACGGCGCTCGCGCTGCTGTTCGTGGCGCTGCTGTCGGTCACCCAGGTGCGCCGCACGCTGGTGCCGCTCGAGCGACTCATCGACGGCACGCGCCGCGCGGCGAACAAGGACTTCACCACGCGCGTGGAGGTGCGTGCGGGCGACGAGTTCGGCGAGCTCGCCGACTCGTTCAATTCCATGACGGCGCGCCTGGGCAGCCAGTTCACCGCGCTCATGACGCTGGCCGACATCGATCGCGCGATCCTGTCGCGGCTCGACGTGGACCGCGTGCTCGAGACCGTGGTCACGCGCATGCGCGAGATCGTGCCTGCCGATTTCGTCAGTGTCGCGGTTCTCGACCGCAACGCAAGCGACATGCTGCGCATCTACACCGGCGATCAGCGCCAAGGCGGCACGCTGGACATCGAGCGCAGCGCGTGCTCGCAGGTCCAGTGCGACGAGTTGCTCGCGCATGCGGAAGGTCAGTGGCTCGATCGAACCGCACCGGCACGGCCGTACACCGAGCCGGTGCTGCGTTTCGGCGCGGCCTCCATCTTCGTGCTGCCGATCGTATGGAAGGAGTCGGTCGTCGGCGCGGTGGTGCTTGGCTTCAGCTCGCAGGGCGTGCTGTCGGAGGAAGAGCGCTCGCGTGCGCGCGACCTCGGCGATCGCGTCGGTGTCGCATTCGCGACCGCGGCCAAGGACGAGCAGCTCTACTATCAGGCGCATTACGACGCGCTCACGCAGCTGCCGAACCGCCTGTACTTCAAGGACCAGCTCGCGCGGCGCGTGACAGCGGCGCAGCGCGATCGCAAACGCTTCGCGCTGCTCTTCATCGACCTCGATCATTTCAAGAACGTCAACGACAGCTACGGTCACGCCGAGGGCGACGAGGTGTTGCGCCTGGCCGGCGAGAGGCTGCGCAACTGCGTCCGTGAAGCCGATGCGGTCGCGCGCCTGGGCGGCGACGAGTTCACGATCATCCTGCCCGAGATCAAGACCGCGCGCGATGCCGAGCTCGTGGCGAACAACGCCATCCGCGCCATGGCATCACCGTTCCACGTTGGATCACAGGATCACTTCCTGAACGCGAGCATCGGCATTGCGCTTTATCCGGCGGACGGCACCACCGTGGACGAGCTCCTGCGCAACGCCGACACCGCGATGTACCGGGCGAAAGAGGGGGGCCGCGGCCGCGCCGTGTATTTCGAGGAGCGCATGAATGCCGCGGCGCAGGCGCGCGTCACGTTCGAGCGCGACATGCGCCACGCCATCGAGCACCAGCAGTTCGTGCTGCATTACCAGCCGCAGCTTGCGTTGCAGTCGGGAGCGATCGCCGGCGCGGAAGCGCTGGTGCGCTGGAACCATCCCGAGCGGGGGCTGCTGTCCCCGCTCAATTTCATCCAGCTTGCCGAGGAGACCGGGCTGATCGAGCCGCTGGGCGAATGGGTCCTGCGCGAAGCGTGCACGCAGTTCATGGAGTGGCGACGGCGCGGCTTGACCCTGCCGCGCGTGGCGGTGAACGTCTCGGCGCGGCAGTTCCGGCAAAAGACCTTGCTCGACACCATCATCCGGGTGTTGCGCGAGACGGGCATGCCTGCCGAAGCGCTCGAGATCGAGATCACCGAAAGCCTGTTGATGGACGCGACGCGCAACATCGAGGTCACTCTCGCCAAGCTTTCCGCCATGGGCGTTCGCATCGCGATGGACGACTTCGGCACGGGTTTCTCCTCGCTCGCCTATCTCAAGCGCTTCCCGGTCGACATCGTGAAGATCGATCGCGCTTTCGTGAAGGACTTGCCTAGCGACGAAAGCTCGGGCGCCATCACCGGCGCGATCATTGCGATGGCGCATGCGCTCCATAAGGAAGTGGTCGCGGAAGGTGTCGCCGAGCCCGAGCAGGCCGCCTACCTGCGCCGCCTGCGCTGTGATCTCATCCAGGGATTCCAGCTCAGCCGGCCGTTGCCGGCGGCCGAGTTCGAAACCTTCGTGCGCCAGGTCCATCCGTCACCCTCGTCAGTCGAGGCGCGCGCCGCCTGAGCCGGCGTTGCCTCGTTCGCGCTCCCGCGCGATATCGCGGAAACTTTCGTCGGCTCCGGAGGCACTAAACGGCGTCCACCGAAAGGGGAACGCCCATGCCGCCCTTATCACCCGACCAGCTCGAACGCATCCGGGGCGAGCTCAACGAGCGTCGTCGTGCCTTGCTGGAGGAAGTGCGCGAGGCGCTCGAGAACACCGAAAACCAGCGCTACGTCGACATCATCGGACGCAACCCGGCGGATGCGGGGGATGCCTCGGTCAGCGACGAGCTTGCGGATCTCAATCTCACCATGCTCGAGCGCCACGTCGCCGAGCTGCGCTCGATCGAGGAGGCCGAGCGGCGCATGCAGGACGGCAGCTACGGGGTGTGCATCGAGTGCGGCGGGGAGATCGGCTTCGAACGGCTGCTCGCGCAACCGACGGCGGTGCGGTGCGTGCTCGATCAGGCGATGTACGAGAAGACGCACGTATCGCAGGCCACGCCATCGCTTTGACCGTGCGTCCAGCGCGCGCCGTCACCCCAAAATGAAACGGCCCCGGGAGCGGGGCCGCTTGTCGTGAAAAAGCCGGACGGTCAGTTCAGCATGTCGCGGATCTTGGCGTCGAACGCGTTGTAGGGCTGCGCGCCCACGATGCGCACGCCTTCGATCTTGCCATCCTTGATCCGGCCGAGCACGAACGAAGGCGTGCCGGACACGCCGACCGAAAGGCCTTCGGCATAGCTCTTCTCGACCTGGTCCTTGTACTTCTCGCCGAGAACGCAGCTCGAGAACTTCGCGACGTCGAGACCGATGTCCTTGGCGTAGCCCACCAGCTTGTCGGGCTGGAGCTTGTCCGCGTTCACGTGCATCACGTGGCGGAGCTCCCAGAACTTGCCTTGCTCCTCGCCGCAGTGCGCCGCGATGGCGGCCCGCTTCGCGTTCTCGTGGAAATCCAGCGGGAAGTCGCGATTGATGAAGCGCACCTTGCCGGTGTCGATGTAGTTCTTCTTGATCTGGTCCCACGCCGTGTTGTGGAACTGCTGGCAGAACGGGCACTGGTAATCGGTGTACTCGATCATCACCAGAGGCGCCTTGTCGCTGCCCATGATGACGCCGCTGGTGGGAACCTGCATGCTCACCTTGTCATCGATCGGCGCGCCCGGTGCGCCGCCGCCCTGCGGCACGCCCGCGGCCTGCTTTTCCAGCGCCTGCCGGATGAGCTTGAGCTCGCCCAGGAGCTCCTTGATCTGATCGTTGGTGAAATCCGCACGGGCGGCAGGGGCGCTCACGAGAAGCGCTGCCGCGGCCATGGCGGCGGCGACGCTGCGGCGAGAGAAGAGGGTCATCGGGTGCCTCGCAAGATCGTTGCAGTTGGGATTGGTAACGGCCACTCCGGCCTCGCGGCCTTCGCGCGTGGTGGCTTTATACACGCGCTTTTTCAGGTGTCCGCGTCGTAGCCGACAGGCGGCGTCTGAGAGGCCGCTGATGGTTGTGCCAGCGCGGGATTCCATCACTTGCGCAGGGTTGTCGCGGGCTTCGACTGCGAACGAGCAGGTTTGGCGCGCCGCCTATGCAGGCCCCGCGAAGTGTGGAACAATTTACCCAAACATACGTTCAAGGTGACCTCCATGCTGGATCGAGATGGTTATCGCCCGAACGTGGCCATCGTCATTGCGAACGCGAAAAACCAGGTCTTTTGGGGTAAACGGATAAAAGAGCATTCGTGGCAGTTCCCGCAGGGCGGCATCAACGCCGGAGAAGCGCCGGACCAGGCGATGTACCGCGAGCTGCAGGAAGAAGTGGGGTTACTGCCGCACCACGTCAGAATTCTGGGCCGCACGCGGGACTGGCTGCGTTACGACGTACCGCAACACTGGGTGAAGCGCGAATGGCGCGGAAGTTATCGCGGCCAGAAGCAGATCTGGTTTTTGCTGCGCCTGATCGGCCGTGATTCGGACGTCAAGCTTCGCGCCAACGAGAAGCCGGAGTTCGATGCGTGGCGCTGGCACGACTACTGGGTGCCGCTCGATGGCGTGATCGAGTTCAAGCGCGAGGTATACCGCCGCGCGTTGACCGAGCTCGAGCGTTATCTGCACCAGCGCCCGCAGACCCGCCGCGAGCGCCTGTACGGTTGGGCCCATCCGGTGATGCCCGCCTCCTACGCCGATCCCTCGGCGTCGTCGGGCTCCTGAATCGTGGCTGATCCCGAGTGCGCGCTTCGCCCCGACGAGGCGCGCGTCATGTCGCGTTGCTCATAGGCGCATCATGCCCATGCCGGTCAGCATGGCGCCGCCGAACATCGCCGACATGATGAGACCCGAGAGCACGAATCCGAGCACGATGCCGCAGATCACGACCACGATCGTGAAGCCCGCCGCCTTTTCCGCCGACGCTTTGCGCAGCACCGGCGCCCCCAGATAGAACGTG
>Ga0070741_10007318_pt1 | contig 22922 bp, 18 predicted proteins | sample Coa_R1_4_FD_66440 | JGI IMG/M metagenome (GOLD analysis project Ga0070741, IMG submission 66440) | Surface soil microbial communities from Centralia Pennsylvania, which are recovering from an underground coalmine fire - Coalmine... | ecosystem: Environmental > Terrestrial > Soil > Unclassified ... | reverse complement strand
ATGCGGCCGCTCCGGCAGGTGCGGCCGTTTCTGCGGCGACATTTTCGGCAGACGCCGGTTCGAGAGTGGTTTCTTGCACGGTCTCCTGGACCGGAGGGGCCGCTTCGGATGCGACGAATTCGGTCTCCGGCAAGAGCGCGCGCGACGATACGTCGGCCGCCGGCGTATCCGCCTCAACGTGTGCGGGTTCAGACGGCGCATCGGATGCCGTCGCGGCATCAGGTGCCGCTGATGCCGCAAGCGCGGGTTCAGCCGCCGGCGTTGCCACGGCCTCGACCGGTTTCGGCCGACGGTCCATGCGATAGCCGAGCGAGCGCAGGATCGATGCAAAATCCTCGCCGGACGCGCCGGTGAGCGACGTCATCGCGCCGGTGACGGTAAAGCTGCGCCCGTCGACGTAGCCATCCGGCCTTGGTCCCGGCGCGCCTTCGCGCCACGACAGCGCGGGACGGATGAGATCGGCAAGGCGCTCGAGAATATCCACGCGAACCGCCCGCTCACCGCAAATGCGGTAGCCGGCGGTCCGGTAAAGCTCCTTCGGCGTTTCCTTACCGACCGGGATCGACGTGCGGCCGCTGGCGGCAAGATGCAGGAGATCGCTCACACCCTTGGCGTCCTGCGTCTCGTGCTTGGTGGCCCACAACTGGGTCGCCAAGGCACGCGGTGCCGGCTTAAGCAGGGCGGGAAGATAGATATGATATGCGCCGAAGCGCACACCGTGCTTGCGCAATGTGGCGCGCGCCGGCTGATCGAGGCTTTTGACCTCTTCGGCTACCTTCTGGCGTTCGAGCACTCCGAGCGCTTCGACCAGCTGATAGGCGACGCCACGCGCTACTCCGGTGACGCCCTCGGCGGCCGCGAGTGAGAACAGCGGCCCAAGCACTTTCTCGATGTGCGTCTTCAGCCAGAGATCGAGCCGATTCTGCACCAGCTCGCGTGCCGGGCCCGTGAGATGCTCGTCGGCAACGACGCGCACGCGGGGGCGCAGCGTATCGTCCCCGGCAACCAGCTTGCCGACAAGATCGCCGATCCAGCGCAGGACACCGTCGGCGGCAAGCACGATATGGTCGTTCGATGCCTGCGAAAGCCTGGTCGCGCGCGCTTCGATTTCGCCGGCGAGAACCTTCTGCGCGGCGGCATTAAGCGCTTTTGCTTCCGAACCCGCGGCAGAGGTATCGGGCGCAAACATGAAACCGTCGAGCCGGCCGATCACGTGCCCTTCGACTTTAACCTCTCCGGACTTTCCGATTTCGGTTTCCAGCATCGTGTTCTCACGCAGCCGCCGCATCAACACGCTGGTGCGGCGGTCCACGAAACGCTCGGCCAAACGTTCGTGCAACGCATCGGACAACTTGTCCTCGACAGCGCGCGTGACTCCCTGCCAATGGTCCGGATCAGCAAGCCAATCTGGCCGGTTGGCAACAAAAGTCCAGGTCCTGACATGCGCGATCCGGTTCGAGAGAGTGTCGATGTCACCGTCGGTCCGGTCGGCAAGGGCAACCTGACGATCGAACCAATCCGTCGGGATGTTACCCTCTCGCATGAGGAAACCATAGAGGGTCACCACCAGTTCGGCATGCGTTGCAGGCGCGATCTTCCGATAATCGGGGACCTGGCAGACATCCCATAAACGGGCGATTGCGGCCCGATTTGTCGCCACCGCACGCACATCGTCGTCGCGCGCGGCGTGTTCCAGCACCAGAATGTCCTCGCCGACCGGCGCGCGCGTCAATCCCTGCTCATTGGGCGTTGCGGCGAGCGACGCCTGCAGGGCGCCTATGGAGGTGAAATCGAGATCGGTGTTGCGCCATTGCAGCAGACGGATCGGTTCAAAGGTGTGACTTTCGAGCGCCTGTACCAGCTCCGGCTCGAACGGATCGCAGCGGCCGGTTGTGCCGAATGTTCCGTCACGCGTCGCCCGACCGGCGCGGCCGGCGATCTGCGCAAGCTCGGCCGGCGTGAGCTTGCGGAACTGGTAACCATCGAACTTGCGGTCGGAAGCGAAAGCAACGTGATCGACGTCGAGGTTGAGTCCCATGCCAATCGCATCTGTCGCAACCAGGTAGTCGACGTCGCCGGACTGGTAAAGCGCCACCTGCGCGTTGCGCGTACGCGGCGAGAGCGCGCCGAGCACGACCGCCGCACCGCCTCGCTGCCGACGGATCAGTTCGGCGATCGCGTAAACTTCCTCGGCGGAAAAGGCGACGATTGCCGATCGCGCCGGCAGCCGCGTGAGTTTCTTCTCGCCCGCATAGGTCAGCGTCGACAACCGCGGCCGACTGATGATGTGCGCGCCCGGGAGCAGTTTCTCCACCATCGGCCGCACGGTGGCGGCACCGAGCACGAGCGTCTCCTCGCGCGCCCGCGCATTGAGCATCCGGTCGGTGAAGACATGGCCACGCTCGAAATCGGCGCCCAGCTGCACCTCATCGATCGCCACGAAGGCGACATCGATGTCCCGCGGCATGGCCTCCACCGTCGAGACCCAGAACCGAGGATTGGGCGGCTTGATCTTCTCCTCACCGGTGATCAGGGCGACAGCGTCCTTGCCGGCCCGTTCGGCAACCTTGTTGTAGACCTCCCGCGCCAGCAGCCGGAGCGGCAGCCCGATCGCCCCCGAGGAATGCGCGAGCATGCGCTCGATGGCGAGATGGGTTTTGCCGGTATTGGTTGGACCCAGCACTGCCGTCACGCCGGCGCCGCGGGCTCGCGATGCTCGGGCAGGCTGTGGAGAAAAACTGATGGCCATTACGCGTCCGAACTGGCGCCAGTGGCGTGAACGGCCACCCCGCGCCCTCTTCCTGTATCACAATGCGACGACGACCCTCGTCGCGATTAAGCTTTAGAACGAGTCTGGAACGAATCGCGCCCGAATCACTGACTCGGGACCAGTACGGATTCGTTCACGGCGACATCTGGAAAGCATTTCCCGCACAGCCACAAGATGGAGTAGCGTGGGCTGGATTCAAGCGCGATTTGGCCCCTTCAATCGTTAACGCAAGTCCGGACTCGATCCTCGCCCCCGAGTCAAGCGCAATCTCGCTTCATTGGGTTTTCGGGCCGTTGGCCGAGGCCCGCGCCGGCAGTTGCACCGAAACGAACTCCGATGCCTCGAGTACGGCCTGCCCGATCGGCGTCGGCCCCTGAGCCCGGAAAGGCACGAGAACGCGCGTACCCGCGATCGGCGCCAGCCAGACCTCCATATCGCGTTGCCTTGACAGGTACTTAATCGTCGCCCGCGATGGAACGAACCCCGCGACCGGCGAGAAATAGGCGGCGCACACGACGACCGGGCCGGAATAACCCTTTTTCGCCTTCACGTTGTCCATTCGTTTGAAGGCGAATTGCAGGTCGTAGCGCAGCCGTCCGTCGAAGACAGCGAGCGTGCGCTGGCAAGCCTCCGGTGAGAGCACGTCGCCGTTGCCCGGCATGCGCACCAGCGACGCGGTCATCGGGTCAAATACGTTGTGCTGATCCGCCTCCGTGATCGGCACGCGCTCGGGGTCGTCGTCCTGCGGCGGATCGACCCGGAATTCCTTGACGTTCCCGTTGTTGATCGTAATGCGGATGGAGTCGGTGTACTTCCGCGTGGTGATCGTCGCGGCATAAATGGACGAAACGATTTTTCCGCTGTTGAGCGTACTTCGGCTCGTGGCGTTACCCTGCCCGCCTGTAAAGGCGCGAAGCAGCCCCGAGGTCGAGCCTGTGACCGTCGCCGTATACTGGGTGTCTGCCGCCTCAATGGTCCAGCTGCCGCCGCCGATCGGAATTCCGGCCAGCGTCGCCGAATAGCGCGCTTCCAGCCGACCTTCCGCCGCGGCCGGGTCCACCGGCTCGAATACTGCAATTGCCAGCACGCACGATACGAGCAGCGGGCGATCTACTTTCCGAATCAAGTCGCGATCCTTCCGCGCACCGGCAGCCACGGGCCATCAATCATAACATCCGCCCAGTAATCCGGTACTCAAGCCAGTTCCGTGGCATCAAACGTTGATCACAGAGTTAACGGGCGCGAGGACATCTCGTCGGTCCGGAATTGGTCGAATCTTTGTTCTCTCGCTGGCTGCTTGAAAAACCTCCGGTTTTTGCCGTTTGCGCGTCTTGACGCCCTCAAGCCTGCTCTCTATACGTCCGCGGTCTTTACCCAGACGATTGACCGGACCCGCGCGCTTGCGCGCGATGTTTTTCGAGGACTGCGGCATGTCATGGCGTTGCGAGCTCACCGGCAAGAGGCCACTTGTCGGCCATAAAGTGAGCCATTCAAATATCAAAACCAAGCGGCGGTTTCTGCCGAATCTGCGCAATGTCACGCTGATTTCGGACACGCTGGGCCGCAGAATCAGATTGCGGGTATCGGCCAATGCGCTCAAGACGGTCGACCATCGTGGCGGACTCGATGCCTTTCTTCTGAAAGCCAGGGACGACGAGTTGGCGCCTCGCATGCTTGAGCTCAAGCGCCAGATCGTGAAAAAGCGCGAGGCACGGGCCGGCTGACGGCGGACATTGCGGGGAATTGCCGTGGCCGGGCTTGCCCCGGCCATTGTCGTTCATGAAGGCACACTGCACTCCCGGAAAGATTTTCGCCTACTGCGGTGGCGGTGCTAGTCCCTCACGATCGAGAACTGCAGCAGCAGGTTGCGCTGGAGGACGGAGAAATTGTCGTCGGACACCAGCGTGATGATTGCTTCCCCGGCCTTGTTCCGGTGCACGGCGACGCCCTCCATATTATCGATCTGAAATGCAAGATCCGCTTCGACGATCACGCGGCCATCGACGGTCGTACCTTCCTTGATATCGATTAGAGGTACGCGACGAATGCGCACCGCGATCCCACGCGCTGGCGAGTAGCGCCGCTCCAGCAGCAGCAGATCGCCCGGTGCAAGGATCGTGCAATCGCTCGCATCAAAGTCATCGCTGCGCCTGACGCTGAACCGTGTCACCCGGTCACCGCCGAGGACGAAAGAGCGCAAATGGCCGGCGCTGTCGAGGCTGCGTTCCGTCACCACGATCAGCTGCCCTGCGAATGGACCTTCACGAGGCGCCGCGAGACACTCGAGGCTCTTGTTGAAGGCGAAAGTTCTGAAGTCGGCCGGTACCTCGATCGGCTGACCCCGCGCACGTACGCCGTCGCGCCGGTAATCGAAGCGCAAGATTTGCTCGACACGTTCGATGCCGATGTAAAGGACACCGTCGCGCTCGGTAAGGGACTCGACGTCGTACCATCCACGGGCGGCGAGCGGCCGTCCGTCGGCGCCAAGGACAGGCGCCAGTTCGGCGTCGGCGATACCCACGGGTTTTCCGTCGCGATAAATGATGCGTCCACGCAACCATGAACCGCGGTCGGTGGCTGCGATGAAATGGCTGCCATCCGGTTCCATGTGAAGGGCGGAGATCCCCCCGAATGCCGGATGCCTGGATGTCAGCTCAAGACCGCCGCGGAACTCCAGATCGCCGAAGCGGACCCGCGTCGGATCCCTGTTGTCGAACGACTTGACCGGTGTTGCGGTGATTTCTATGCGCGTTGGCGCAGCCGGATAGCGCTGCACATCGGCCAACGCAAAAGAGCCTGCAACGAGCGCCGGCGCAGCGCACAGCACCCCGATATTCAGCCAGCGCCGACGCGTCAGCATCAGGCCACGCGTCTACGGACGCGCGGGGTCGGTCGCTCGGCCGCAGCGTGCTCCTCGAACAGCTCGGCAAGTTTTTCGGTCATCGCCCCGCCGAGCTCCTCGGCGTCGACGATGGTGACCGCACGACGATAATAGCGGGTTACATCATGGCCGATGCCGATCGCGATCAGCTCCACCGGCGAGCGCGTCTCGATCTCCTCGATCACCCAACGCAGGTGGCGCTCGAGGTAGTTGCCGGGGTTGACCGACAACGTCGAATCGTCGACCGGAGCGCCGTCAGAAATCATCATCAGGATCTTGCGCTGCTCGGTACGGCCGAGAAGACGCTTGTGCGCCCAATCGAGCGCCTCGCCGTCGATGTTTTCCTTCAGCAGCCCTTCGCGCATCATCAGGCCGAGATTCTTCCGCGCGCGGCGCCACGGCGCATCGGCCGATTTGTAGATGATGTGGCGAAGATCGTTGAGGCGCCCGGGGTTGGCTGGCTTGCCGGCGGTAAGCCAGTGCTCGCGCGACTGTCCGCCCTTCCAGGCGCGGGTCGTGAAACCCAGAATCTCCACTTTTACGCCGCAGCGCTCGAGCGTGCGCGCAAGAATGTCGGCGCAGGTCGCGGCGACGGTGATCGGACGGCCGCGCATCGAGCCCGAATTGTCGAGCAGCAGGGTCACAACGGTGTCCCGGAATTCGGTGTCCTTTTCCGCCTTGAACGAAAGCGGATGCAGTGGGTCGACGATCACCCGTGACAGGCGCGCCGGATCGAGCTGACCTTCCTCAAGGTCGAATTCCCACGAGCGATTTTGCTGCGCCATCAACCGCCGCTGCAGCCGGTTGGCGAGGCGCGCGACCACGCCCTGCAGATGTGACAGCTGCTTGTCCAGATAGCCGCGCAGCCGGTCGAGCTCCTCGGCTTCGCAAAGATCCTCAGCCGCAACCGTTTCGTCGAATTTGACGGTGAACGCACGATAGTCCGGCCCGCGCGGCTCGTTGGCGCCGAAATGGCGCGGCCGCTGCGGCTCGCCGGGCGTCTCGGCGTCGCCCATATCGGTGTCGTCCGCCATGTCGGCGGTCGGCGCCTCGACCGCTTCAGCTGCAGCGTCCGGCATATCTTCGGAGGAAACCTGCGATTCCTCCATGCTCATGCGCTGCATTTCATCGGAGTCGGCGGCTTCGCTGTTCTCGCCGGAATCCTGCTTGCGGCGATCCTCCTCGCCCTCGTCTTCCTCGTCCTCGGAATCCTGGCTGCGATCCTCGCCCATTTCGAGTGCGTCGAGCAGATCATGGACGACGTCGCTGAACTGCCGCTGATCCTCCACCAGGCTTTCCAGACGGTCCAGATCGCTGCCTGCTCGATCCTCGATCAACGGCCGCCACAGATCGACCATCCGCTTGGCGGCCGGCGGCGGTGCGAGGCCGGTAAGCCGCTCGCGCACCATGAGAGCCAGCGCATCTTCGATCGGCGCATCGGCGCGATCGGTGATTTCATCGAATTTCGCGCGATGGAAGCGCTCGTCGAGCATGGCAGTCAGGTTTTGCGCAACGCCGTCCATGCGACGCGCGCCGATCGCTTCGACTCGCGCCTGCTCTATCGCCTCGAACACCGCGCGCGCCTGCTGTCCGGCCGGCTGCAGGCGCCGATGCATTGCCGCGTCGTGACACGCAAGACGCAGCGCGATCGAATCGGCATGACCGCGGACGATCGCCGCCTCCGCCTTGCTCAGCTTGCGCGGCGGTTCCGGCAGGCGGACCTTTCCGCCCATCAGTCCGGGACGTTCGGCGGCAAAGGCGACTTCGAGCTCCGGTTTTCTCGCCAATGCACGAAGACAGCCTGTGACCGCCCGCTTGAACGGCTCGGTTGGCGATTCCTTTGATATGGGCTTGCTTTTGATATTGGAGGCCATGGATAGCCAGCCCCGAAATGTCCGCTCAGCTCAGCGCCACGTTCACCGACGATTCCGGCAGGTCCACGCCAAAGCAGCGCTGATAGAACTCGGCAACGATCGGGCGCTCCAGCTCATCGCACTTGTTGAGAAAGGTCAGCCGGAAGGCAAAGCCGATATCGTTGAAGATCTCCGAGTTCTCCGCCCAGGTGATAACCGTGCGCGGGCTCATGACCGTCGAGATGTCGCCGTTCATGAAGGCGTTGCGCGTGAGATCGGCGACGCGCACCATCTTGTTGACGATGTCGCGGCCCTGCTCGTTGCGATAGTGCTTCGCTTTGGCCAGCACGATCTCCACTTCGTTGTCGTGTGGAAGATAGTTCAGCGTGGTGACAATCGACCAGCGGTCCATCTGACCCTGGTTGATCTGCTGCGTGCCGTGGTAAAGGCCCGACGTATCGCCGAGGCCGACTGTGTTGGCGGTGGCAAACAGCCGGAACGCCGGATGCGGCTTGATCACCTTGCTCTGGTCGAGCAGCGTCAGCCGCCCTGACGCCTCCAGCACGCGCTGAATGACAAACATCACATCCGGCCGGCCGGCATCGTATTCGTCGAAGCAGAGGGCGACGTTGTTCTGCAGGGCCCAGGGCAGAATGCCCTCGCGGAATTCGGTGATCTGCTGGCCATCCTTGATGACAATTGCGTCTTTGCCGATCAGGTCGATCCGGCTGATGTGGCTGTCGAGATTGACGCGCACGCATGGCCAGTTGAGCCGGGCTGCAACCTGCTCGATGTGCGTAGACTTGCCGGTGCCATGATATCCGGTGACCATGACGCGGCGGTTTTTCGCAAAACCCGCAAGAATTGCGAGCGTGGTCGGGCGGTCGAAGCGATAGTCGCTGTCGATATCGGGCACGTGCTCATCAGCCTTTGAATAGGCCGGCACTTCCAAATCACTGTCGATTCCGAAAACCTGCCGGACTGACACTTTCATGTCAGGCAGGCCGGCAACTTCTTGTATTGCAGCGGTCATTGATCCTCCGTGGCTTCGGTATGCCGAAGCCCGTGATGCGGTCTGATTCGTACGGTCCGGCTGATGGCGGGCGGCAACTTAGCAGAGGCGGCGGCAGCAAAAAACCCGGCCGCCACGAATGGCACCATCAATTATTTCAATAACATAGGTACGGTTAGCCCTGTGTGAAAGGCGGGGCTGGGTTGCCCGGGATCACATGCGCCGATCAGCCGAATCCGACCGATTTCAGGTAGTTGTACGATTGGATGATCTCCACCAGGCGATCTTCCGTGGACCGATCCCCGCCGTTGGCGTCGGGATGATGGCGCTTTACCAGTTCCTTGAAGCGCGTCTTGACCTGCTGCGAGGTCGCGCCGACGTCGAGGCCGAGCGTATCCAGGGCCTTGCGTTCCGCATTTCGGATCGGGCGCGTTTCCGCACGTGCCTTCTGTTCCGCGCGGATTCCTTCGCCGAACAGCCCGAACGGATCCGAATGCGATCCAAAGGCGCGCATGTCCGGACGCATTGTCCCCTTGCCCGTTCCCATCTTCCAGGTCGGGCGATGGCCGGTGAGCGCGTCCTTCTGATACGCCATCACCGCAGCGTCGCTCATTCCGGCGAAGAAATTGTAAGACTGGTTGTATTCGCGCACGTGGTCGAGACAGAAACGCCAGTACTCCTTCTCGCGGCCGCGGCCCTTCGGCGCGCGATGTGTCGCTTTTTCCTTGCAGCCGTGCCACTCGCAGCCGGGACCGCCGACCTTTTGACGACGGTCCTTGTCCGGCTTGACGCGGATGCGGTCAAAAATGGGCGAGTCGAATTTCATGACCGAATATTATGCGCTCTTGCCGGTGACGCCTTCAAGACTTGTTTGTGGCCATTGACCGGCCAACCGTACTCCCCTAAGCGGGCAGCATGCGAACTGCCGATCTCATCACAAAGAAGTTGACCGAAGCTTTCGCGCCGCAAAGCCTGAAAGTCGTTGATGAATCGCATCAACACGAAGGCCATGCAGGGCATCGACCTGGCGGGCAGACTCACTATCGGGTTTATATCGTGTCGGATGCCTTCAAAGGGAAGACCCGTATCGAACGTCACCGCATGATCAATCAACTGCTCGCGGCGGAGCTGTCGGGCGGTGTGCATGCGCTTGCCATCCATGCCTCCGCACCGGGTGAGTCGGTCGGCTGACGTCAACTCACTTTCGCCGGTTGCGTACGCGGCAATGGCTGGATGCGCAAGGCGGTGATGCGATTGCGTGCGCGTCGTAAGACCCGGAATCGAAAACCGTGGAAGGTAAAGCTCTGCCCAACCTCGGGGATCGAGCGCGCTTCGTGGATGACAAGCCCGGCGATCGTCGTCGCCTCCTCGTCAGGCAAATTCCAGTCCATTACCCGATTGAGGTCGCGGATCGGAACGGCGCCGTCGACGTTGACCGAGCCGTCGGGCTGCCGGCGTACTCCGGGCATGGCGACATCGTGTTCGTCCGTGATGTCGCCGACGATCTCTTCCAGAATATCCTCGAGCGTGACCAGGCCTTCGACTTCGCCATATTCATCGACGACCAGTGCAAAGGGTGTCTTGCGGCGGCGGAAGGCCTTGAGCTGCTCCGACACCGGGCGTGTGTCGGGCACGAACCACGGCGGTGTCATCAGCGAGGCGATGTCGACCTTCGACGCATCGCCGTCAACAGCATGCAGGGCGCGCAGCAGGTCCTTCACATGCAATATGCCGACAATGTTCTCAGGATTGCCGCGCCACAGCGGCAACCGGGTCACCGGCGAGGCGATGACGGCGTTGACGATATCCTCAGGCGTATCGTCGGCATCGAGCGTGATCATATTGGTGCGGTGAATCATCACATCCGAGACTACGAGCTCGCGCAGGTCGAGAACACCGCCGAACATGTCGCGGTCAAGTTGTTCGACATCACCTTCCTTGTGCAGGAGATCGACGGCGCCACGCAATTCCTCGCGGGCGGAGAGCACCGCCTGATCCTCTTCCACGTCCATGCCAAACCGTTCGAGGATCCAGCAGACGACTTTCTCGATCCCGATGAGAACCGGGCCGAGCAGCCGGACGACCCATTGCATCGGGCGAGCGACCGCAAGCGCAATACGGTCCGGTGCATTGAAAGCGGCGGTTTTCGGCAGCACTTCGGCGAAGACGACAACCAGCACGGTCATCAGCGCGGTCGCATAGACCACGCCGGCATTACCGAACCATGCGAGCAGAACGCCGGTTGCCAGCGCCGAGGCCGCAATGTTCACCGCATTGTTGCCGAGCAGCAGCGCACCGATGAGTCGCTCGCGTTGCGCCAACAGCCGGTTGACGATGGCAGCACGGCGGTTTCCGTGCTTTTCCAGCCGCGCCATGCTGGCACGGGAGGAGGCAGTCAGCGCCGTTTCACTGCCGGCAAAAAACGCCGAGAGCAGCAGGCAGATCAGCACAACGGCAAGTGACACCCAGTCGTTCGCGGTCATCGACTATTTGAGCTTGTCAGAAAGAAACGCGCGCACCTCGGCGGGATCGACATTGCTCTCAACAAATGCCCGGCCGATGCCACGTACCAGGATGAACGTGAGCGTGCCGCGCCTTACCTTTTTATCCTGGAAAATCAGGTCCATCAGTTCGTCAACCGGCGGAACGCCGCCCGGGACATCGTTTACATGGGTAGGCAAGCCAACCGCTGCAAGATGCGCTGTCGCCCGGCTCGCGTCCGATGCCGGAATCAGGCCCTTGCTTGCCGAGAATTCGAACGCCAGGGCCATCCCCAGCGCCACCGCCTCACCGTGCAGCAGCCGGGCGGAAAAGCCGCAAGCGGCCTCCAGGGCATGCCCGAACGTATGACCAAGGTTGAGCAACGCACGCTCGCCCGTTTCGCGCTCGTCGCGGGCCACGATGCCGGCCTTGGCGCGACAGCACACCGCGATGGCATGCTCGCGCGCCGGACCGCCGGCAAAAACGTCCTGCCAGTTCTTCTCCAGCCACGAAAAAAACGCAGCATCACCAAGCAACCCGTACTTGGCGACTTCAGCATAGCCGGCGCGGAACTCGCGCTTCGGTAGCGTATCGAGCAATGCCGTATCCGCAATGACCAGCACGGGCTGATGAAAAGCACCGATGAGGTTCTTGCCCTGGCGCGAGTTGATGCCGGTCTTCCCGCCGACGGACGAATCCACCTGTGCGAGCAGCGTTGTCGGCACCTGTACGAAATCCAGCCCGCGCCGGGTACAGGCTGCGGCAAAGCCCGCAAGATCGCCGATCACCCCGCCGCCGAGCGCAGCAACGAGATCGTTACGCTCGATCCGCGCCGCGATGATCGCCTCGCATACTTTTTCGAAGGTCGCGTAGTTCTTCGAGGCCTCGCCTGCCGGCACGACAATATGCGCACAATCGATTGCCGCCGCTTTGAGCGCAGCTTCGGTGGCGGCGAGATGATGGCCGGCGACCGTTTCATCGGTTACGATCGCCACGCGCGCGCCTGGCCGCAAGTTCCTGATGCGCTCACCCAGGCTCGCAAGCAGCCCGCGGCCGATGACAATGTCATAGGCCCGCGGGCCCAGCGCAACCGGCACCACAATGGGTTCGCCCTGCCGTAGCGGCGCCGTCACGATGATTCCTCCGCGTTCAGACCAAGCCGCTTCGGAAGCTGGCCCATGATTTCATCGATGATAGTCTCGTGTGGCTCGTCGCGTGACTGGATCACGATATCAGCTTGCGCATAGACCGGCTCGCGCACGGGCAATAAGTCCTTGATCTTTTCCGCCAGCGGCCGGTCGTTGCGGCGCTTGGTGCGCTTGAGCAGGATGTCAATGTCAGCCTTGAGCCAGATCGAAATCCCTTTTTGACCTATCAGTGCCCGCGTCTGCGGATCCATCACGGAGCCGCCTCCCGTCGCCAGCACCTGCGGGCCGTTGTCGAGCAGGCGCGCAATCACGCGTGCCTCGCCGGCGCGGAAATAGGGTTCGCCGTGTTTCTCGAAAATTTCCGGAATCGTCATGCCGGCCGCACTTTCGATTTCGGTATCGGCGTCGATGAAGGGAATTCCCAGCCGGCCGGCGAGCCTGCGGCCGATAGACGATTTGCCGGCGCCCATCATGCCGACAAGCACAATCGACCGGTTGCCGAGCGCGCGAACGATCGCCGATTCCAGGGCGTTTTCCGCCGGTTTTTGGATGGCGCCATTGACCATGCTAGGGTTCCGATGCGAATCCTCGGTTCCATATATCAGCAACCGCGCGGCCGGTCTTGCCAGCGGTTCGGGAACGTGATCGTAACTCGCCGCAAATCGCCGCGGTCTGCTCCGATGGAATTGATCATGCCGAGTCTATTCAGGTTTCTGGTGCTTTTTGGCCTGCTCGGCGGCCTGGCCTATGGCGCCGTGTTCTCGCTTGCCACCTTTGTCAAATACAAACCGCGCGAGATCATCGTGACCGTTCCCCCCGACAAGTTCCTCAAGAACCATTGACGCCGGGAGCGAGGCAAGGCGATGAGCCGCCGGCCAAAGGCATCCGACGACACCCTGATCGAACTCTTTCTCGACATGCTGGCCGCCGAGCGCGGCGCCGGCGAGAATACGCTTGCCGCCTACCGCAATGATCTCGAGGATCTGTCCGCCCATCTGCGCGCGGCGCGCAAAACGATTGCCGCTGCCGGCACGGACGATCTGCGCAGATTCCTTGCGAGCCTTGCCGAGCGTGGATTTAAATCTTCATCACTGGCACGCCGGCTATCGGCGACGCGTCAGCTCTATCGCTTTCTGTACGCGGAAGGAAAGCGCCGCGACGACCCTGCCGCGGTCCTGGAGGGACCGAAGCGCGCGCGTTCGCTGCCGAAGGTGCTCTCGATCGCCGACGTTGATACGCTGCTCGGGACGGCGCGCGCCAACAGCGAGAATACGGAACAGCCACCGCTTCAACGGCTGCGCGCTGCTCGTCTTTTGTGTCTGCTCGAGGTCGTCTACGCGACGGGACTGCGCGTGTCCGAACTGGTCGCGCTGCCGGCAGCCGCCGCGCGGCGCGACCAACGCATGTTGATCGTGCGCGGCAAAGGCGGCAAGGAGCGGATGGTGCCCCTCAACAAGCAGGCGAAAAAGGCCATGGCCGAATACCTCGAGCTTCGCGGCCAGGTCGAACGCGGCGAGCCGTCGAAATGGCTGTTTCCTTCCTTCGGAGAGCAGGGTCACCTGACGCGTCAGCATTTCGCGCGCGAACTCAAGGCGCTCGGCGCGACCTGCGGAATCCAGCCGTCGCGCCTCAGCCCTCATGTTCTGCGCCACGCCTTCGCCAGCCACCTTCTGCATAACGGTGCGGATCTGCGCGTGGTGCAGACGCTTCTTGGCCACGCCGATATTTCGACCACGCAAATCTACACCCACGTACTGGAAGAGCGGCTGAAAACGATGGTGCGGGACCTGCATCCGCTGGCAGACCGCTAGCCAAAAACATCCGTAAAAGCGAAATTAACGCGTTTGCTTGACTAAAAGGCTTTCTCTGCGTCACCTCGCCCCGAAAAGCATATTTGCCTGGTCCAATGCGCAGTTATCTCGATTTCGAAAAGCCGGTGGCCGAGTTGGAGGCCAAGGTCGAGGAATTGCGCGCAATGGGCGAAAGCGGCGACGCCGTCGCCATCAGCGAGGAGATCGCCCGCCTCGAGGCAAAGGCCGCCCTTGCCTTGAAAGAGCTTTACGCCGATCTGACGCCTTGGCAGAAAACCCAGGTCGCGCGTCACCCGCAGCGACCGCACTGTCTCGATTACATCGGCGGGCTCATCACCAGCTTCATCCCTTTCGCCGGTGACCGCAAATTCGGCGAGGACGCGGCGATCGTCGGCGGCTTCGGACGATTTCGTGGTGAAAGCGTCTGCGTCATCGGCCATGAAAAGGGGGCCGACACCGAAAGCCGGATCAAGCACAATTTCGGGATGGCGCGGCCGGAAGGATATCGAAAGGCCGCGCGCCTGATGGAGATGGCCGACCGTTTCAGCATTCCCGTCATTTCGCTCGTGGACACTGCCGGCGCCTATCCCGGGATCGGAGCCGAGGAACGCGGTCAGGCGGAAGCGATCGCGCGCTCGACGGATGTGTGCCTTTCGCTCGGTGTGCCGAACGTCGCAGTGATCGTGGGTGAAGGCGGGTCCGGGGGCGCAATCGCCATTGCGACGGCCAACCGTGTCCTGATGCTTGAGCATGCCATCTACAGTGTGATCTCGCCTGAAGGTGCCGCATCGATTCTCTGGCGCGATACGACCAAGGCGCAGGAGGCGGCGACCAGCATGAAGATTACGGCCCAGGACATGGTGCGATTCGGAATCATCGACAGCGTCATTCCGGAGCCCACGGGAGGCGCCCACCGCGACCCCCCGGCCGCCATCGCGGCTGCCGGGGAGGCCATCGCTAAAGCCTTGTCGGATCTCAAGGGACTCGACCGAGAGGCAGTGCGAACGCAGCGGCGAGAGAAGTTTCTCACAATGGGCCGCGGGGTGGTGTAGGAGTGCCGTTTACTTTTGTTTTACCATAGGGTTAGCGGTAGCTCCGGGGGGCATAGAACGCCTTGCAGATGCCACATCTTATGGATAACGATTACTCAATGAGGGGCCTGCCTCCTCGGGGAGTGTCACTTTTGAGCCGACCCTATGCGCGCGCGCTGCTGGCGTCTGCGGCTATTGCCGCAGCTATTGCGCTCGCCGGCTGCGACGCTGACAGCATTACCCCGACTGGCCGCGCGCAGGCGCCCCTGTCCGAAAAAATGATCGCCGACATCGCGGCGAAGAACATGGACAAGGATTCTCCGATCCTCGCCCGCATCTTCAAGGAAGAAGCGGAGTTGGAGATCTGGAAGAAAAACCGCGACGGCGAATACGCGCTGCTGAAGACCTACCCGATTTGCAAGTGGTCGGGCGATCTCGGGCCGAAAAAGAAGGAAGGCGACCGGCAGGCCCCCGAAGGCTTCTACTCCATCACTCCGGGCCAGATGAATCCGAATTCCAATTACTACCTGGCTTTCAATACCGGTTTTCCGAACGCTTACGACCGCGCCATGGGCTACACGGGCTCTCAGTTGATGGTGCATGGTGACTGCTCGTCGCGCGGCTGTTACGCAATGACCGACGAGCAGATCCAGGAAATTTACGCACTCGCGCGGGAATCGTTTTTCGGCGGGCAGAAGGCATTCCAGCTCCAGGCCTATCCGTTCCGCATGACCGCGATGAACATGGCCAAGCATCGCAACAATCCGAACTTCGCATTCTGGAAAATGCTGAAGGAAGGCTACGACCACTTCAACGCGACGCACCAGGAGCCGAAGGTCGCCGTATGCGAGAAGCGCTACGTTTTTGATGCGGCATCGCCCGATGACGCGACGAAGCCGCTATCGTTCAATCCAAAGGGCGCGTGTCCTGCCTACCAGCTCGACAAGACGATTGCCGACGCGGTGAATGAAGAGCGGCGCCAGGAACAGTTCAAGATGGCGCAATACATTGCCAGCGGCGTGCCGACGGTCCCGCCCCGTGTCGGCGATGGCGGCATGAATCCGGTCTTTTTGGCCAAGCTCTCGCCTTCATCCAACACCGACAACAACGGCCGCATTTTTGAACTTACGACGACGGCGTCGGTCGACGCGTCATCCGTACCGGGCGCCTTGCCGCGCACACCCAATCGCGGCGCGGTGACTCTCGCCAAACTGCAAACGCCTGCGCGCAGCGAGCCCGCCGCCGCAAACGTTCCGCTTCCGCACGCGGCACCGCAGCCGAAGGAAGGCGAGGCGCCGGCCGAACGAGAAAAGCCTACCTCGATTGCCGGCCTTATCGGCAATTTGTTCGGCGGGTCGAAGGCCGAAGCCACGTCTTCTGCGCCGTCTTCGCCAGCCCCGCAGAAAGAGCAGGTTGCCGCGCGCAGCACCGACCTTGCCGCGAAACCGAAAACTGCCGCTCCTGCGGCATACGCAGCTCCGGCACATACTGCGTCCACGCCTGTACGGACGGCATCAGCCGCATCCGCGCCCTGGCCGCGCGAAACCCCGAAAGCGCCGGCACCGGCTGCCTGGCCTACCCCGGCAGCACCCCCTGCACCGACCCAGCAGCCCGCCAAAGCAGAGCCTCCGCGCGCCGAGCAGCCGCGGCCGGCACAGTCTGAAATTCGTACCGCTTACTCGACCCCGCCAGCGAGCAACAATGGTCTGCTCTCCGGCGCTCAACCGGTTGTTCCCGCGGGTTCGTTCAGCAGCTTCCGTTAATATTCCCGCAGCGTCGCGAGCGTTCGAAGCATGGACTGCTACGTCTATGTTCTCGGTGCCCTTACGGCCGGCCGCCATTTCACTTATGTCGGCTGGACGAATGACGTTGCCCGGCGCCTGACCCAGCACAACAGCGGCCGAGGCGCGCGTTCGACACGCGGCCGAACGTGGGTCCTGCTTTACTCCGAGCGCTGCGCAAGCCGTCGGCACGCCATGAGTCGCGAATGGCATCTCAAGCGCGACCGCGCGTTTCGCCGGCAGCTCGCGATGCAGCTGCTCGGAAAATAGCAATGTCAATTTCGCGATTGGCCGTACCTTGAACGCCTCCGGCGCGGTGTCCCCGACGATTGCGGGTAACACCCGGCTGCAGACCTCAGGCGAATTTGCCGTGGCAGTGCTTGTATTTCTTCCCGGAACCGCACGGGCATGGCTCGTTACGGCCGACCTTGCCCCAGGTCGACGGATCCTTCGCGTTGCGCTCGGGCTGCGTCCCGTTGCCATTGCCCACCAAAGCCGGCGCCAACGCGGGTGTCATTTCGTCCTCGCCCGTCGTCGGATCGACCTTGTGCGCCTCCATGTAGGGAAGTTGCGCGGCTTCCTCCGCCGGCGGGGACTGCACCACTTCCACCCGCATCAGCTGCGCGGTAACCGCCTCGCGCAAATGCGCCACCATCGCCTCGAACAGCGCAAAAGCCTCCGCCTTGTACTCGTTAAGCGGGTCACGCTGGCCGTATCCGCGCAGGCCGATCACCTGCCGCAGATGCTCCAGCATCACCAGATGCTCGCGCCAGAGATGATCCAGCGTCTGCAGCAGCACTGATTTCTCGACGTAGCGCATCACGTCGGGGCCCCATTTGGCGACCTTTCCCGCCATCCATTCATCGGCACGGCGAGTGATTCGCTCACGTACGTCCTCGACGGTGATGCCTTCTTCTTTCGCCCAGTCCTGCACCGGCAGCGCAAGCGTAAGTATTTCACGCAGATCGCGATCGAGCCCCGCAACGTCCCACTGCTCCGGATAGGCGTTTTCGGGAACGTGCTTGGCGACCATGTCTTCGATCATCGCGTGGCGCATGTCGGCGATGGTCTCGTCAACCGTCTCATCGCGCATCAGCTCGAGCCGCTGCTCGAAAATCACCTTGCGCTGGTCATTCATCACATTGTCGAATTTAAGCAGGTTCTTGCGGATGTCGAAGTTCCGTGCCTCGACCTTCTGCTGCGCCTTCTCGAGCGCCTTGTTGATCCACGGATGAACGATCGCCTCATTCTCTTTCAGGCCGAGCTTCCGCAGCATCCCGTCGAGTTTGTCCGAGCCGAAGATCCGCATGAGGTCGTCTTCGAGCGACAGAAAGAACTTGGAATGGCCCGGGTCGCCCTGACGGCCGGAACGACCGCGCAGCTGATTATCGATGCGGCGGCTTTCGTGGCGCTCGGTCCCCAAGACAAAGAGACCGCCGGCAGCGAGCGCCTTCTCTTTCAGCCGTGCGACCTGTTTGCGAATTTCCTCGGCACGCGGGCTTTTGTCGCGTTCGCGCGGATCGGCAATATCCGTGATCTCCTGGCGGATCCGCATGTCGGCATTGCCGCCCAACTGAATGTCGGTGCCGCGGCCGGCCATGTTGGTTGCGATGGTGATTGCGCCGGGAACGCCTGCCTGCGCAACAATATAGGCCTCCTGCTCGTGGTACCGCGCATTCAGAATGGCGAACACTTTCTTCTTCGAGGCACCCTCATCACCCGAATAGAGTGCGGCGAAGGCATTCGGATCGGAAAAATCGTGCTGTTCCCAGCCTTGCTGGCGCAGCATTTCGGCCAGCTGCTCGGATTTTTCGATCGACGTCGTGCCGACAAGGACAGGCTGACCGCGTACCTTGCAGTCGTTGATCAGCGCAATGATTGCCCGATATTTCTCCGCCGCAGTGCGATAGACCTCGTCATCGTCGTCTATCCGCACCAGCGGCATATTTGTTGGCACCTCAAGCACCTCAAGGCCATAGATGTCCATAAACTCGTCGGCTTCGGTCATCGCCGTGCCGGTCATGCCCGCGAGCTTCTCGTACATGCGGAAATAGTTCTGGAACGTGATCGAGGCGAGCGTCTGATTTTCAGGCTGGATCGGCTGGTGCTCCTTTGCCTCGAGTGCCTGATGCAGACCTTCGGAATAGCGGCGTCCCGGCATCATGCGGCCGGTGAATTCATCGATAATGACGACTTCGCCGTTGCGAACGATATAGTCCTTGTCGCGCTGAAACAGCTTGTGTGCGCGGAGCGCCTGGTTGACGTGATGGACGACGGAAACGTTCTCGACGTCATAAAGTGAATCGCCCTTGAGCTGCCCCGCTGCGCGCAACCGCTGCTCAAGTTTTTCCATACCGGCTTCGGTCAGCGTCACCGTGCGCTGCTTCTCGTCGACCTCGTAGTCGGTCTTGTCGAGCTGCGGGATGTAGCTGTCGATCGTGTTGTAGAACTCGGAGCGGTCGTCCAGCGGTCCGGAAATAATCAGCGGCGTGCGTGCTTCATCAATCAGGATCGAGTCGACTTCGTCGACGATGGCATAAATGTGCCCGCGCTGGACCATATCCTCCAGGCGGTACTTCATGTTGTCACGTAGATAGTCGAACCCGAGCTCGTTATTGGTCCCGTAGGTGATATCGCAGTCGTATGCTTTCTTGCGCTGCTCGTCGTCGAGTCCGTGGACGATGACGCCGACCGACAGGCCGAGAAAATTGTAAATCTGGCCCATCCATTCGGCGTCGCGTTTTGCCAGGTAATCGTTGACGGTGACTACGTGGACGCCGCGACCGGACAGCGCGTTGAGATAAACTGGCAGCGTCGCGACCAGCGTCTTGCCTTCGCCGGTCTTCATTTCGGAAATCTTGCCTTCGTGCAGGATCATCCCGCCGATCAGCTGGACATCGAAATGCCGCTGCCCGAGCGTACGCTTGGCGGCTTCACGGACAGTCGCAAAGGCCGGTACCAGGATGTCGTCGAGGGCCGTACCTTCGGACACCTTTTTCTTGAATTCGTCGGTCCGCGCCCTGAGCGCATCGTCGGAAAGCGCCTCAAGCTCCGTCTCGAGCGCGTTGATCTCACTCACCCGCGGCTGATAGCTGCGAATCCGCCGTTCATTGGCGGAACCAAACAGCTTGCGGGCGACGGCGCCGATCATTCTTGGAAGCTCCTCATGTGGGCCGGGCGCTTATATCATGCCGCTACGGCCGGATTTGCCTCCGGCACTCCGGAATGCGGCACTTTTCAGGCAAATCCGACGCGAACCCAGCGGCGACAGCGACCAACCAATGCTGTTTGAGAGATATGAGGGGGTCGGAATGTTGTCAATTGCGGCCTATTCTCGCCTCGGTCACGTGGACGTTAGCATGTTGCGGGACTCGGCCATTGCAAAGACATGGTTGTTGGGCGGATAGTCCGACCGACGCCCGCCCGACGGGTACGGATTATCAAGGAAAGCCTTATGACGATTTTATCTCCTGCCGGCACGCCGGTTTACGCGCGTCAGGCCGGCCTTTGCGCTGCCATTCTGACTTTGTTTGTCATGACGGCTGCGCCGGTCGGCGCCCAGAACAAGGATCCACTTGTGGCCAAGGTCAACGGCGTAGAAATTCACCAGAGCGATCTCGCGGTAGCCGAGGATGAAGCCGGTCAAATTCCGCCGATGTCGGCGGAGGCAAAACAGGACTATCTCGTGCAGTTCGTCGCCGACATGATCCTCGTCTCGAAAGCAGCCGAGGCGAGGAAATTCGGCGAAGGGCCCGACTTCAAGCGCAAGCTCGAATTCGCACGCAAGAAACTTCTCATGGAAGGCCTGCTGCAGTCGGTCGGCAAGGAAGCGCTCACCAATGAAGCGATGCATAAAGTTTATGACGAGGCCGTGAAGCAGCTCGGCGAGGAAAAGGAAGTTCACGCCCGCCACATACTCTTTCGCGCGCAGGCCGGAGACGAAAAATCCGGCAAGGAAGCCGAGGACAAGATCAAGGCAGTCATTGCCCGGCTGAAGAAAGGCGAGGACTTCGCCAAGGTGGCATCCGAAGTCACTGAGGATCCCTCCGGCAAGGCGAACGGCGGCGATCTCGGCTATTTCTCGAAGGAGCAGATGGTACCCGAATTTTCGGAGGCCGCTTTCAAGCTGGACAAGGGCCAGATCTCGGATCCGGTGAAAACGCAGTTTGGCTGGCACGTCATCAAGGTCGAGGACAAACGCGCCAAGCCGGCACCGGCATTCGATGACGTGAAGTCGCAAATCGAAAACTATGTCACACGAAAAGCTCAGGCGGAGTTGGTTACGAAATTGCGCGCCGATGCCAAGATCGAGCGCATGGACAAGCCGGCAGCCAAGCCCGAGGAAAAGCCGGCAGCGCCGGCGAAAAAATAGGATTCATCAAGCCATCAATTGAAATCCGTCCGGTTTACGCTTGAGTCCGGCCGGAGCGCGGCGATCGGCCTGTCCCCGGCACAAGGCTTGTGCCGGCGATTGGGGTCTTTTATGCCGGTGCCTCCGAAGCCGCGGATGCCTGGCACGAAGTCGGGCATGACGACGGAGAACGTTATGTCCACTGCAGTCTCCCCTCTTGCGCCTGCCACAGTCCCCGACATGCCGCCGATTTCCGGCGTGCGCCTTGCAACGGCGGAAGCCGGCATCCGCTACGCGGGGCGTACCGACGTTCTTTTGGTGCTGTTCGATCCCGGCACGAGCGCGGCCGGTGTATTCACGCGCTCGAAATGCCCGTCGGCGCCTGTCGAGTGGTGCCGAAAGCATCTTAAGACCGGCAAGACGCGCGCTCTGGTGGTCAATTCAGGTAATGCCAATGCCTTCACCGGGAAGAGCGGACACGAGGCGTGTAAATTCACCGCCCGGATTGCTGCACGCGTCATTGGCTGCAGTCCGGACGATGTTTTTCTCGCCTCGACAGGCGTGATCGGCGAGCCGCTGAAAGTGGACGCATTTAATGGTGTCATGGCGAACCTGGTCGCCGGCGCTCAGCCTGGAAATTTTCTCGCCGCCGCGCGTGCGATTATGACCACCGACACTTTTCCGAAGCTGGCAACCGCAACGGCAAAAATCGGCAAAGCCAGGGTAACGATCAACGGAATTGCCAAAGGCGCCGGCATGATCGCTCCCGATATGGCCACCATGCTCTCTTTCATCTTCACCGATGCCGCAATATCCGCTTCAGCGCTGCAGACGCTTCTAAAAGACGGCGTCGCCGATACCTTCAATGCGGTGACCGTCGATGGCGATACATCCACCTCCGACACGTTGATGATGTTTGCAACCGGCAAGGCGCCGGACGCCCCGCGCATTGCCCGCGCTGCCGACCCGCGGTTGCGGAATTTCAAGAAGGCACTGCACGCGGTGCTTGCCAACCTGGCGGAGCAGGTTGCCCGGGATGGTGAAGGTGCGCGCAAGCTCGTCGAGATCGTGGTCGAAGGGGCGGTATCCAATACCTCGGCGCGGCGAATCGCCATGTCGATTGCCAATTCACCATTGGTGAAGACGGCAATCGCCGGCGAGGATGCAAACTGGGGACGGGTCGTAATGGCGGTGGGCAAGGCCGGCGAACCCGCGGATAGAGACAGGCTTTCCATCTGGTTCGGCGGTATCCGCGTCGCGCACAAAGGCGCTCGCGACCCGGGCTATGATGAAGCGACAGTCAGCGCGGCGATGAAAAAACCGGAAATCAGCCTGAAAGTGGCGCTCGGGCTGGGCAAAGGCCGCGACCGCGTGCTGACCTGCGACCTGACCAAGGACTATGTCGCCATCAACGGCGACTACCGCTCATAAAGTTCACGGCGTGACGGTCACGGCGATGCGAATCGTTGCGTCGATTGGGTTGTTGCGGGAATCCAGGCCACGCCGCGCATAGACGAAAGTGTCGGCGCCGACATAGCCCGGGTGCGCACGATAGATGATACGTCCAACGTCGCCGACCGAAACCGTCCCGTGGGACGGACGGACAAGAATGACGGTCCGGTACGTAGGCCCGCTGGAGCGGAAGATCAGACTGCAGGTCTTCCCCGACCTGACCGTCATTTGGTTGTCGACGGTCTGGTTGTTCACCCACCGGACAAAAGGCGCGCAGGCCGCCGAAGCTCGCCCGCACGCCGGTCCAAGCAGCAGCAAACCCAGAACAATGCTGGAATATCTGATCGTTGC
>Ga0070741_10007317_pt1 | contig 22928 bp, 26 predicted proteins | sample Coa_R1_4_FD_66440 | JGI IMG/M metagenome (GOLD analysis project Ga0070741, IMG submission 66440) | Surface soil microbial communities from Centralia Pennsylvania, which are recovering from an underground coalmine fire - Coalmine... | ecosystem: Environmental > Terrestrial > Soil > Unclassified ... | reverse complement strand
ACAGGAGGTCTACGGCCCCGCGTTCGAGCACGCCGAGCTCCTTGCGCGCGACATCCAGCGCCTGCGCCGCTCGGCCGAGAAGCTGCAGGCCGATCTCGAGCGCTTCGTGAGCAGGGAAGAGGCGAACACGCTCGCCGGTCGCCATCCGCTGCGCCGCGCGACCGACCGCCTGCGCTCTTAAGCCTCGCGGCGCGCCGCTTGCGGCGCGCGCCGACGAGTTGCGCTAGGCCGCGGCGCGGCTCGGGCGGTTTTCGAACACCATCCGCCCGCCGCGCCAGTCGGCGAAGATCTTCTGCTTGGGCGCGAAGCGCCCCTCGAGGATCGCCTTGGCGAGCGGGTTCTCGAGCTCGGCCTGGATGGCGCGCTTCAGCGGCCGCGCGCCGTACACCGGGTCGAAGCCCGCCCTGGCGATCTCGGCGAGCGCAGCATCCGACACGGCGAGCTCGAAGTCCATTTTCGCGAGCCTTTTCTCGAGCACCCCGAGCTGGATTTTCGCGATGGCCTTGATGTTCTCCTCGGCGAGGGCGTGGAACACCACGATCTCGTCGATCCGGTTCACGAACTCCGGGCGGAAATGCGTCTTCACCTCCGCCATCACGGCGAGCTTCACGACGCCGTAGTCGCTCCCGGCCATGCTCTGGATCATCTGCGAGCCGAGGTTCGAAGTCATGACGAGCACCGTGTTGCGGAAATCCACGGTGCGGCCCTGGCCGTCGGTGAGGCGGCCCTCGTCGAGGATCTGCAGGAACACGTTGAAGACGTCGGGGTGCGCCTTCTCGACCTCGTCGAACAGGATCACGGAGTACGGCTTCCTGCGCACCTGCTCGGTGAGCTGGCCGCCCTCCTCGTAGCCGACGTAGCCCGGCGGCGCGCCGATCAGGCGCGCGACCGAGTGCTTCTCCATGTACTCGGACATGTCGATGCGGATGAGGTGATCCTCCGAGTCGAAGAGGAACGCGGCGAGCGCCTTGCAGAGCTCCGTCTTCCCCACGCCGGTCGGCCCCAGGAAGAGGAAGCTGCCATACGGGCGGTTGGGGTCCGCCAGCCCGGAGCGCGAGCGGCGGATCGCGTCGGAGACGAGGCGCACCGCCTCGTCCTGGCCGACCACGCGCTGGTGCAGCACGTCCTCCATGCGCACGAGCTTGTCGCGCTCGCCCTGCATCATCTTCGACACCGGGATGCCGGTCGCGCGCGACACGACCTCGGCGATCTCCTCCGCGCCGACCTGCGTGCGCACGAGCTTCGCCTTTTCCTTCGCCGGCTTTTCCGCGCTCTTCAGCTGCGCCTCGAGCTGCGGCAGCTTGCCGTACTGCAGCTCGGCGAGCTTGTCGTACTGGCCCTTCCTCTGCAGTTCCGCCATCTGCTGGCGCAGCTTCTCGATCTCTTCCTTGATGTGCTGGCTGCCCTGCGCCTGCGCCTTCTCGGCCTTCCAGATTTCCTCGAGGTCGGCGTATTCCTTCTCCAGGCGCCGGATTTCCTGCTCGATCAGGGCGAATCTCTGCTGGGAAGCTTCGTCCTTCTCCTTGCGCACCGCCTCCCTTTCGATGCGCAGCTGGATCAGGCGGCGGTCGAGGCGATCCATCGCCTCGGGCTTGGAGTCGATCTCCATCTTGATGCGGGCGGCCGCCTCGTCGATGAGGTCGATCGCCTTGTCGGGCAGGAAGCGGTCGGTGACGTAGCGATGGGACAGCTCGGCCGCGGCGACGATCGCCGGGTCGGTGATGTCGACGCCGTGGTGCAGCTCGTACTTCTCCTGCAGGCCGCGCAGGATGGCGATGGTGGCCTCGACGCTCGGCTCGTCCACCAGCACCTTCTGGAAGCGCCGCTCGAGCGCCGCGTCCTTCTCGATGTACTTGCGGTACTCGTCGAGCGTGGTCGCGCCGATGCAGTGCAGCTCCCCCCTCGCGAGCGCGGGCTTGAGCATGTTGCCGGCGTCGATCGCGCCCTCGGCCTTGCCGGCGCCGACCATGGTGTGCAGCTCGTCGATGAAAACGATGGTGTTGCCCTCGTCGCGGGCGAGCTCCTTCAGGACCGATTTCAGCCTCTCCTCGAACTCGCCCCGGTACTTGGCGCCGGCCAGCAGGGCCGCCATGTCGAGGTTGAGCAGGCGCTTGTTCTTCAGGCTCTCGGGGACCTCGCCGTTCACGATGCGCTGCGCGAGGCCTTCCACGATGGCGGTCTTGCCCACGCCCGGCTCGCCGATGAGGACCGGGTTGTTCTTGGTGCGGCGCTGCAGGATCTGGATGCAGCGGCGGATCTCGTCGTCGCGGCCGATGACCGGATCGAGCTTGCCCGCTCGCGCCCGTTCCGTGAGATCGAGCGTGTATTTGGCCAGCGCCTGGCGCTGGCTTTCGTCGGCCTGCGAGGACACGGTCTCCCCGCCCCGCAGCTCCGCGACCGCCTTCTGCAGGGCGCCGGGCGTGAGGCCGGCGGACTTCAGAAGCTTGCCGACCTCGCCTTTGTCGGACGCGCACGCGAGCAGGAAAAGCTCGGAGGCGATGTACTGGTCGCCGCGCTTCTGCGCTTCCTTGTCGGTGATGTTGAGGAGCTGGTTGAGCTCGCGCGAGAGGTGCACTTCGCCCGGCGTGCCCTCGACCTTCGGCAGGCGCGCAAGCGAGTCGTTGAGCGATTTCTTCAGCGCGTTCGGGTTTCCCCCCGCCTTGCTGATCAGCCCCGCCACCCCGCCGTCCGCCTGGTCGAGCAGCGCGAGCAGCAGGTGCTGCGGCTCGATGTACTGGTGGTCGTGGCCGAGCGCGGCGCTTTGCGCCTCGGCGAGCGCCTCCTGGAACCGCGTGGTCAGCTTGTCGAATCGCATCGCATTGATCCTAATGGGCTTCGGGAATACCCGTAGAGGACAGATGGGGGCTCCGCGGCAGCATTCAAGCGTGTTTTTTGCTTCAATGATCCGCCATGGACCGGCGCGCCCGCATCAACCTCGCCTACCTCGTCTTCGCGATCGTCGCCATGGCGCTGCTCCAGCAGTGGTGGCAGCGCGCCCAGACCGTCGAGGTCGTTCCCTACAGCGAGTTCGAGAAGCTGCTCGCGGAGAACAAGGTCGAGGAAGTCATCGTCTCCGACCAGCGCATCACCGGAAAGCTGAAGGCGCCGCAGGGCGGCAAGACCGTGGCGGTCGCGAACCTCGTGCAGCCGGAGCTCGCAGACCGGCTGAACAAGTACGGCGTGAAGTTCACCCGGGTGTACGAGAGCACGCTGGGACGCGACCTGCTCTCCTGGATCGTCCCGGCGCTCGTCTTCTTCGGCGTCTGGTTCCTGCTCGTGCGCCGCATGGCCGAGCAGCAGGGCCTGGGCGGCGGCTTCATGAGCATCGGCAAGAGCCGCGCCAAGATCTACGTGGAGAACAAGACCGGCGTGAGCTTCGCCGACGTCGCGGGCGTCGAGGAGGCGAAGGAGGAGCTGCAGGAAGTGGTCGAGTTCCTGAAGGACCCGAAGAAGTACGGCCGCCTCGGCGCGCGCGTGCCGAAGGGGGTGCTGCTCGTCGGCCCGCCGGGCACCGGCAAGACGCTCCTCGCGCGGGCGGTCGCGGGCGAGGCCCGGGTCGCGTTCTTCTCCATTTCCGGCTCCGAGTTCGTCGAGATGTTCGTCGGCGTGGGCGCCGCGCGGGTCCGCGACCTCTTCCAGCAGGCGCGCGAGAAAGCGCCGGCGATCATCTTCATCGACGAGCTCGACGCGCTCGGCCGGGCGCGCGGCGCCTACGGCATGGGCGGGCATGACGAGAAGGAGCAGACGCTGAACCAGCTCCTCGTGGAGCTCGACGGCTTCGATTCCTCCACCGGCCTGGTGCTGCTCGCGGCCACCAACCGCCCGGAGATCCTCGACCCGGCGCTGCTGCGCGCCGGGCGCTTTGACCGGCAGGTGCTGGTCGACCGGCCCGACAGGGAGGGGCGCATCCAGATCCTCCAGGTGCATGCGAAGAAGATCCGCCTCGCGCCCGGCACCTCGCTCGAGCAGGTGGCGGCGCTCACGCCGGGCTTCTCGGGCGCGGACCTCGCCAACCTGGTGAACGAGGCCGCGCTCCTCGCCACGCGCCGCGGCGGCGAGTCGGTGACGCTCGCCGACTTCACGCAGGCGGTGGAGCGCATCGTCGCCGGCCTTGAGAAGAGGAACCGCCTGCTCAACCCGAACGAGCGGCGCATCGTCGCGCACCACGAGATGGGCCACGCGCTCGCCGCCATGGCGCTCCCCGGCACCGACCCGGTGCACAAGATCTCGATCATCCCGCGCGGCGTCGGCGCGCTCGGCTACACCATCCAGCGCCCGACCGAGGACCGCTTCCTCATGACGCGCGAGGAGCTCGAGAACAAGATGGCGGTCCTCCTCGGCGGGCGCGCCGCCGAGGAGATCATCTTCCGCCACCTCTCCACCGGCGCCGCCGACGACCTCGCCAAGGTGACCGACATCGCGCGCAGCATGGTGATGCGCTACGGCATGGTGAAAGCGCTCGGCAATGTCGCATACGAGGAGGAGCGCGCGCCCTTCCTCGGCGGCCCGCTGCCGCAGGGCCATCGCGAGTACAGCGAGGAGACCGCGCGCGAGATCGACGTCGCGGTGCGCGACATCGTGAAGAGCGCCTACGACAAGGTGCTGGCGATCCTCACGAAGCAGCGCACGGTGCTGGAGCACGGCGCGCAGCGGCTGCTCGAGAAGGAGACGCTCGCCGAGGAGGAGCTCGACGAGTTCCGCCGCGCGATGGCGCCCGCCTAGGCGGCCGCGCGCAGCAGGTGCAAGGCGGCGACCAGCGCCGCAATGGAGAGCACCACCGAGGCGACGACGTACGCGGCGGCGGGCCACCACGCGCCGCGCTCCATCAGCGTGTAGGCGTCGAGCGAGAACGTGGAGAAGGTCGTGAAGCCGCCGCAGATGCCGACCGTCAGGAACACACGCGCCTCCTGGGGAAGGTCCCACTTCAGGGCGAACATCTCGACGAAAGCGCCGATCAGGAAGGAGCCCGCGACGTTGATGATCAGCGTCCCCCAGGGAAACTCGAGGCCGAAGAGCCGCGTCGCGCCGACTCCGACGAGGTAGCGGGCGACAGAGCCGAGCGCGCCTCCGAGCGCGACCGCGAGAACGAGATTGAGGCTCAGCATTCCTTATCCTCCCTGCTTCCAGCGCTCGGCCGCGGCGTCGTCCGACGCGCGCGCTTCCACCCAGCGCGCGCCCTGCGCGGTCTCTTCCTTCTTCCAGAACGGCGCGCGCGTCTTCAGGTAGTCCATGATGAACTCGCATGCGGCGAAGGCGTCGCCGCGGTGCGCGCTCGCCACGGCGACGAGCACGATCTGGTCGCCGGGCTTGAGGGCGCCATGGCGGTGGATCACCGTGCAGTCCATTACCTGCCAGCGCGCGCGCGCCTCCTCGACGATCTTCGCGATCGCGCGCTCGGTCATGCCCGGATAGTGCTCGAGGGTCATCGGCACCTCGCGCACCACGCCGACGAAGCTTGCGAGCGCGCCGATGCGCGGGTCGTTTCGCAAGAGATCGGTTTCCAAGGTGAGGTCGAAGTCCTCCTGCTGCACGCGGACCTTCATTCAGCCTCCGGTGACCGGAGGGAAGAACGCCACCTCGTCGCCGGCCTTGATCGCCGCCGCGGGCTTCACCATGTCCTGGTTCACCGCAGCGGTGACGCGGCGCGTCTCCGCGAGCGCCTCCGCCCAGGCGCCGCCGCGCTCGCGAAGGTGCGCGCGCAGCGCCGCCACCGTGGCGACGCCCGCCGGCAGCTCGAGCTCCTCGCTGTCGCGGCCGAGGGCTTCCTTGATGCTCGCGAAGAAGCGCACCTTCACCTTCACCCGTAGAGCTCCGAGAAAGAGAGGAATCGCACGTGCTCGCCCTTGCGGATCGCCTGGCGTGCCGGGTTGTCGACCAGGCCGTCGGCCCACGAGGTGGACGTGAGCACCGCCGAATCCTGCGTCGGATAGAGGTCGAGCCCGCCCTGCAAGTTCCATTTTACGCGGAGGAACTCGCGCCGCGCGTCCGGCTCCGGCCAGTCGAAGTCCGCGCGCGCCTCGATCGCCGGCGGCGCGATGCGCTCGATTCCCTGCGTCCGCAGCACGAAGGGCCGCACGAAGATGAGGAAGGTGACGAAGCTCGAGACCGGGTTGCCCGGCAGCCCGATGAAGAACGCGCTGCCGACGCGGCCTGCCTTTTCGATTCTCCCAAAGGCAAGCGGCCGCCCGGGCTTCATGGCGATGCGCCACATGAGGAGCGAGCCCTCGGCTTCGACCGCGGGCTTCACGTAGTCCGCCTCGCCGACCGACACGCCGCCCGAGGTGACGATCACGTCGCACTCTCCGGCGGCGCGGCGCAGCACCGCGCGCGTCGCCTCCAGGCTGTCGGGCACGATGCCGTAGTCGCGGATCTCGCAGCGCAAGGCCTGCGCGAGCCCGCGCAGCGTGAAGCGGTTGGAGTTGTAGATGCGCCCGGGCGCGAGCGGCTCGCCCGGCATCACGAGCTCGTCGCCGGTGAAGAAGAGGCCGAGCCGCACCGTGCGGTGGACCGGCAGGCGCGCGATCCCCACCGAGGCCGCGAGCCCCGTGTCCTGCGGCAGCAGGCGCTTGCCTGCCGGGAGCACCTCGCCGCCCTTTTTGATGTCGCTTCCGGCGCGCCGGATCCACTCGCCCGGAGCAGGGGTTTTCTGAACCACCACCTCGTCGCCTTCGACGGTCGTGTGCTCCTGCATCACGATCGCGTCGGCGCCCGGCGGCACGGGCGCACCGGTGAAGATGCGGGCGGCCGTGCCCGGCTCGAGGGGCACGCCCACCGAGCCCGCCATGATCTTCTGCGCGACTCTCAATCTCTTGTTTTTTTGAGCATCGGAAAGGCGAACCGCGTAGCCGTCCATGGCGCTGTTGTCCATGGGCGGCACGTCCATGGACGAGCGCTGCGCCCGCGCGAGGACCCGCCCGGCGGCCTCGAGCGTCGGCACCTCCTCGAGCTCGGCCACCGGCCGTGCCTCGGAAAGGAGCTGCTTCAGCGCGTCGTCGACGGAGAGAAGGCCCTTGTTCACTTCCGGTAGTCCATGATGAATGCGGCGATCGCCGCGTCGTCGTTGAGATCGAAGAACGGCAGCTTCGTTTCCACCCTGGCGTCGCTCGCGAGCGCGACGATGTGCGGATCGTTCGGGTGCAGCATCGCCTCGCCCGTCTGCGCGCGCCACACCTCAAGCTTCGGGATCGGCGCGAACTTGAAGCCCTCGACCAGCAGCAGGTCGCACGGCGACAGGCGCTCCACCTGGTCCTCGAACGAAGGCTCCTGCGCGCCGCGCAGCTCGTGCATCAGCACCCAGCGCCGCGACGAGGTGACGAGCACCTCGGTCGCGCCGGCGTGGCGATGGCGGTAGGAATCCTTGCCGGGCTGGTCGACGTCGAAGGTGTGGTGCGCGTGCTTGACGAGCGACACGCGCAGGCCGCGCTGCACGAAGCGCGGGATCAGCTTCTCGATGAGCGTGGTCTTGCCGCTTCCGGACCAGCCGGCAAAGCCGAAGGTCTTCATGCTAGACGAGCGCCATTTTGACACCGGCCGCCGCAAGGACGATGCCCAGCATCCGGCGGATCACGGGATTCGCGAACCTTCGGCTTCCGTATTCGGCGCCGAGCCAGCCGCCTGCCAATACCACCGCCGCCAGAACCCAGACATAGGAGGGCAGCGCGGCGGAGCGCGCGTTGAAGAGCGCGCTGATCCCCGCCACCGAGTTCACGAGGATGAATGCGGCCGCCACCGCGGACGTCTGCTTGGTGCCGGCCCAGCCGAGGATCAGCAGCACCGGGCTGAGGAAAATACCGCCGCCCACGCCGGTCAATCCGGAGAGGAAACCCAGGCCGGCGCCGATTCCCATCGCTGCGGGAAGCGGCGGCTGGCGCACGTTGCGCATCTCCGCGCCAAGGCGCGCGCTCACCCATAGCTGCCATCCGGCGTAGACCAGCACCACGCCGACGAGGGCCTTGTAGACGCTGCCCGGCAGCTCGATGGCCCCGCCGGCATAGGCGAGCGGGATGGATACCACCGCGAATGGCCAGAAGAGCCGCCAGGCGAAATGGCCCGCGCGCCAGAACTTGTAGGTCCCGAGCGCGGAGACGAGGATGTTGAGCAGCAGCGCGACGGGACGCATCTCGGCGGGCGCCACTCCGGCGAGCGCGAGCGCGGCGAGGTAGGCCGAGGCGCCGCCATGGCCGACCGACGCGTACATGAACGCGGCGCACAGCATGCCGCCTGCGACCAGGCCGAGCGTGAGCGGATCCACCCTCGCTATATATCATGGAATATAGCGCTGGAACCGCTTGAGATCGCCGGCGATCGCGGCCGACGCCTTGTTCTCCATGGCGCGGTAAAGCCGCAGCACGCGGATGCCGTAGGCGCTCACGCGCGCGCCGCCGCCGCGCTTGCCGCCAATCGCGGTGACGATCACCGGCTCGCGATAAGTGGCGTTCAGCGCGTCGACGAGCTGCCAGGCGCGCCGGTACGACATGCCCATCGCGCGGGCGGCGGCGGAGATGGAGCCGGTCGCTGCAATGCGCTCGATGAGCTCGGCCTTGCCCGGTCCCATCGCCGGGCCCGCATGCGCGAGCACCCGGAGCGTCAGGCCGCGGTAGCGCGCCATCTACGGCTTTGCGTCGGGGAAGAACAACTGCTCGCCATTGATCTTGTAGCCGGCGATGGCCTGTTGCCCCTCCGGGGAGATGATCCAGTCCACGAACTGCTGGCCCCATTCCTTCTTCACGTCCGGATGCTTCTCCGGGTTCACCAGCATGATGCCGTACTGGTTGAAGAGCCGCTTGTCGCCCTCCACGACGATGCCGAGGTCGCCGCGGTTCTTGAAGGAAAGCCAGGTGCCGCGGTCCGAAAGGATGTAGGCATTCATCGCCGCCGCGGTGTTCAGCGCCGGGCCCATGCCCTGGCCCGTATCGCGATACCACGGCCCCTTGTCCTTGGCGATGTCGATTCCCGCATCCTTCCACAGCTGGAGCTCCGCGAAATGCGTGCCGCTGCGGTCGCCGCGCGAGACGAACGGCGCCTGCGCCGCCCTGATCTTGCGCAAGGCGGCGACGATGTCCTTCGTCCCGGAGACCTTCGCCGGATCGGACTTCGGACCGACCAGCACGAAGTCGTTGTACATGACGTCGTAGCGCTTCACGCCCTGGCCTTCCGCCATGAATTTTTCCTCGAGCGGCTTGGCGTGGACGAACACCACGTCCGCGTCGCCGCGCCGCCCGATGTCGAGCGCCTGGCCGGTGCCCACGGCGACCACCCGCACCTGGATGCCGGCCTTCTTCTCGAAGATCGGCAGCAGGTACTTGAACAGTCCCGACTGCTCCGTCGACGTGGTCGAAGCGACCGTGATGAATCTCTCCTGCGCCTGCGCGGAGAGCGAGACAAGAAGCGCGAGCGCGATCCTCGAGATCAAAGCCATGGGACTTCTCCTTTTATGAACGCCGCCGCTTCGGGCGACTGGGGCTGCGAGAAAAACCGCTCGACGGGGGCGCGCTCCGCGAGGCGCCCCTGGTGCAGGAACAGCACTTCGTCGCCCAGGCGCCGCGCCTGGCCGAGGTTGTGCGTGGACATCACGATCTTCGTCCCGGCGGCGTCGAACGCCTTGATGAGGGTCTCGATCTCGCGCGTCGCGCCGGGGTCGAGGTTGGCCGTCGGCTCGTCGAGGAAGAGGAGCTCCGGGTGCAGCGCCCAGGCGCGCGCCAGCGCGAGGCGCTGCTGCTCGCCGCCCGAAAGCGTGCGCGCCGGCTGGCTCGCGGCGTGCGCGAGGCCCACTTCGCGCAGCGCCTCGTCCGTGCGGCGACGAGCATCCGCGACGCCCGTGACGCGAAGCGCGTAGAGCACGTTCTCCGCCACCGAGCGGCGCAGGAGCACCGGACGCTGGAACACCATCGCCTGCAGCCGGCGCACGCGCGCGGGCTCGGGATCGCTCCACAGGATGCGCCCGCCGGTCGGCCGCAGCAGCCCGTGCATCAGGCGCATGAGCACGCTCTTGCCGGCGCCGTTCGCGCCCAGGACGATGGTGCTGGCGCCGGCCTGGAGCTCGAGCGACAGCGGGTGGATCAGCGTGCGGCCGCCCGCCGCGTACGCGACCGACTCGAGCCGCAGCGGAAGGATCATCAGCCGTAGCGCCGCTGCGCAGCGCTGCGCAGCAGGTACGCCGCGGCATTGAGCAGCAGGACGATCGTGATCAGGACGAGGCCGAGGCCGAGCGCCAGGCCGAGATCGCCCTTCGAGGTCTCGAGCGCGATGGCGGTCGTCATGACGCGCGTCACGCCGTCGATATTGCCGCCGACGATGATGACCGCCCCGACTTCGGCGCACGCGCGCCCCAAGCCGGCGAGCACCGCGGTGAAGAGCGAGAAGCGGATGTCGTAGAGCACCGTGAGCGAGCCGCGCAGCCGGCCGAGGCCGAGCGAGCGCAGCTGCTCGTCGTATTCCTGCCACGCATCCTCGACCGCCTGCCGCACCAGCGCGGCGATGATGGGCAGGATCAGCACCGTCTGCGCGATGACCATGGCGCCGGGGGTGAACAGCAATCCGAGGCTGCCGAGCGGCCCGGCGCGCGAAAGGAGCAGGTAGACGCACAGGCCCACCACCACGGGCGGCAGACCCATGAGCGCGTTCAGCACGACGTTGACGGCGCTACGTCCGGGGAAGCGCGCCACCGCCAGCGCCGCGCCGAGCGGCAGGCCGAGCGCCGTCGCGATGCCGACCGCGCTGAGGCTGACGCGCAGGCTGAGGCCGACGATCGGCCACAGCTCGTATGTAAATACTTGCATATGTGGCGTGCTCGCGCGTACTGTATCTTCGGCAGCGTCCCCCACCAATAGGCAAGGGCTTGCATACCAGCATCCAGATCGCGCTGGACACGGCGTGGCTTTCGGGCAGCGGGCTGCCGCGCGAGCGCGGCCGCGCGCTGCTGCGCCTCCTGGGCGAGCTGGGCCGCAGCGCCTCGCTGCGCGAGGCCGCGGCCGCCGCGGCGCTCTCCTACCGCTCGGCCTGGGGCCTGCTGGGCGATGCCGCCCGCCTGTTCGGCGCGCCGCTCGTGGAGATGCAGCGGGGCCGGCCGGCGCGCCTCAGCTCCCTCGGCGAGCGCATCCTGCAGGCGGACGCGCGCGTGCGCGCCTCGCTTGAGGAGCCGCATGCGCGCCTGCGCGCCGAGCTCGGCGCGCTCCTCAGCGACGCGGGGCGACGCCCCGGCGCACGGCTGCGCCTGCAAGGAAGCCACGACCTCGCGCTCGAGGCGCTGCGCGCGGCATGCCCGCCGCAGCTCGACCTCGAGCTCCTCTTTCGGGGCGCCGACGACTCGCTCGCCGCGCTGGCCCGCGGCGAATGCGACCTCGCCGGCTTTCACGTGGCGGACGCGCTTCCGCGGGCGGCAGCGGCCGCGGCCGCGCTCGGCCGCTGGCTGGATCCGAAGAAGCACACGCTCATCCACTTCGTCGCCCGGCAGCAGGGTCTCATCGCCCGTCCCGGCGCGCGCATCCGCAGCGTGCACGACCTCGCGCGCCCCGGCGTACGTTTCATCCACCGCCAGAGCAGCGAGCCGCAGCGGCAAGCGCGCGAGCAGTCGGTTGCCGCAGCCGTCGCCGAAGGACGCGCGGATGCCGCGTTCGGCTTGCACGCGGACGCAAAGCGCTTCAGGCTCGCTTTCGTGCCCCTTTCCGTGGAGCGCTATTTCTTTGCCTGCGCGAAATCGGCGATGCGCGCACCCGCCGTGCAGGCGCTGCTCGCCACGCTGCGGAGCGAACGCTTTGCCGCCGCGGTGAAGCGGCTTCCCGGCTACGACCTCTCGAAGAGCGGGCAGCTCGAGGCGCTCGACGCCGCTCTCACCTGGGTCGAGCGCGGGCGCAGGCGCGGTCATGGTTAGCGCGGCGGCGCTGCTCGCGCTTCTTGCTGCCTGGCCGTGCTTCGGGCAAAGCAGCATCATCGATGTCACGGGGCGCGAGATCCGGCCGCCGGCCAGGGTCGACACGCTCCTCGCCGAGCCCGGGGTGCTGCCGCGTTGAGCTCGCGCGCCCTGCCCTATGCGCTTGCCGCGCTCGCGCTTGTCGCGCTCACCGCGGCCGCGTTCGCGCTCGGCCGCTATCCGGTATCCCTCGCGCAGCTCGCCGACCTCGTCCTCGGCCGCCCGCTGCCGGCGAACGTGGAGACGATCGTGCTGCAGGTGCGCGGGCCGCGCGTGCTCGCCGCGCTCGTGATCGGCGCCTCGCTTGCCGCCTCGGGCGCCGCCTACCAGGGGATGTTCCGCAACCCGCTCGTGTCGCCCGACATCCTGGGCGTCTCGACCGGCGCCGCGCTCGGCGCGGTGCTCGGCATCTTCCTTTCCCAGGAGGTCGCGGTCATCCAGGCTTTCGCCTTCGCCGGCGGCCTGGGCGCGGTCGGCCTCGTCTACGGCGTCGGCAGCCGCCTGCGCGGCCACGACCCGCTGCTCGCGCTCGTCCTCACCGGCGTCGTCATCGGCACGCTGCTCGGCTCGGCGATCGCGCTGCTCAAGTACCTCGCCGACCCGTACAACCAGCTCCCGGCGATCACCTTCTGGCTGCTCGGCAGCCTCGCGTCCATCACGCCGCGCGACCTCGCCGTCGCCGCCCCGCTCGCCTTGCTCGGGCTCGTGCCGATGCTGCTTCTGCGCTGGCGCATCAACCTGCTCGCGCTCCCCGACGACGAGGCCCGCGCGCTCGGCGTCGAGACGCGCACGCTGCGGCCGCTCGTGGTCGCGGCGGCGACGCTGATGACCGCCTCGGCGGTGGCGATCAGCGGCATCATCGGCTGGATCGGGCTCCTCATTCCGCACGCGGCGCGGCTGCTCGTCGGGCCGGACTTCGGCCGCCTGCTGCCGCTCGCGATGCTGCTCGGCGCGGGCTTCCTCCTGGCGGTGGACACGCTGTGCCGCACAATCGCGCCGATCGAGGTGCCGCCCGGGGTGCTCACGGCGCTCATCGGCACGCCGTTCTTCCTCTGGCTCTTCGCGCTCGCGCGCCGGGCGTGGTGATGCTCGAGGTCCGCGCCCTCGCCTTCGGCTTTCCCGGTCGCACCGTCGGCAGCGGCGTGGACCTCGCCCTCGCCGCGGGCGAGACGCTTTGCGTCCTCGGGCCGAACGGCGGCGGCAAGACGACGCTCTTTCGCACGCTGCTCGGCCTGCTTCCCTTGCAGCAAGGCGCCATCGAGCTGGCGGGCGAGCGCATCGCGGACCTGTCGAGAGCCGAGATCGCCCGGCGCATCGGCTACGTGCCGCAGGGGCAGGCAGCCTCGTTCGCCTACACCGCGCTGGAATTCGTTCTCATGGGGCGCACCGCCCACCTCGGTGCGTTCGGCGCGCCCGGCCGCCGCGACCGCGAGCTCGCCCTGCGCGCGCTCGAGGCGCTCGGCATCGCGCAGCTCGCCGGGCGCCCGGTCACGGAAATCTCGGGCGGCGAGCGCCAGCTCGCGCTGATCGCGCGCGCGCTCGCGCAGGAGCCGCGGCTCCTCGTCATGGACGAGCCCACGGCGAACCTCGACTTCGGCAACCAGGTGCGCGTGCTCGAGCGCATCGCCGGGCTCGCGCGCGGCGAGCGGGCGGTGCTCTTCTCCACGCACAACCCGGACCATGCGTTCCTCGCCGCCGACCGCGTGCTCCTGCTCGGCGAGGGCCGCGCGCTCGCCTACGGCGCACCGCGCGACGTGATCCGCGCCGACACGCTGCAGAGGCTCTACGGCGTCCAGGTCAGCGTCGTCGAGCTCGCGCCGGGCCGCCACACCTGCCTGCCGGCCCTCAGCCGGTGAAGGCGAGCTCGAGCGCGCCCGCCGCGGCGGCGAAAAGCACCACCGCGAGCGGCGGCAGCCTCCAGAGCATCAGCATCCCGAACGCGGCGAGCGCGATCGCGAGGTCGCTGCCCGAGCGGATGGACGAGGTCCAGACCGGGTCGTAGAGCGCGGCGAGCAGCACCCCGACCACGGCGGCGTTTACTCCGGCGAGCGCGCGCTGCGCGATGCGGTGGCGGCGCAGCCCGTTCCAGAGCGGCAGCGCGCCCGCGACGAGCAAAAAACCCGGCAGGAAGATGGCGGCGAGCGCGATCAGCCCGCCCGCGATCCCGTTCGGCGGCCGGCTCATGACCGCGCCGAGGTACGCGGCGAACGTGAACAGCGGCCCGGGCACGGCCTGCGCGGCGCCGTAGCCGGCGAGGAAGGCGTCATCGCTCACCCAGCCCGGCGGCACGACTTCGCTGCGCAGCAGCGGCAGCACGACGTGGCCGCCGCCGAACACCAGGGCACCGGAGCGATAGAAGCTGTCGAAGAGCTCCAGCGCGGGCCCGGGCGCGATGCGCCGCGCGATCGGCAGCGCGGCGAGGAGGATGAAGAAGAGCGCAAGGCAAGCCGCGGCGGCGCGCTTGCCCACGCGATAGAGGCCCGCTTCCGCCGACGATCCCGGATCCGCCGGCCGCAACAGCCAGGCGCCCGCTGCCGCGCCGGCCGCGATCGCCGCGAGCGGCGCCCAGGGCGCCGGGACGAGGAGGACGAGGAGCGCAGCGCCGAGCGCGAAGGAGGCGCGCAGCGCATCAGGGCAGAGATTGCCTCGCATGACCCAGACCGCCTGCGCCACGACCGCCACCGCCGCGATCTTCAGGCCATGCAGCCAGTGCGCCGTGCTCGCCGTCCCGAGCGCCGCGAAGCCGTAGGCGAAAAGGAGCAGCGCAAGCGCCGAGGGAAGCGTGAAGCCCAGCCACGCGGCGAGCCCGCCGGAAAGCCCCGCGCGAGAGATGCCGATCGCCATGCCGACCTGGCTGCTCGCCGGGCCGGGAAGGAAATTGCACAGCGCCACGAGGTCGGCATACGCCTTGTCGTCGAGCCACCTGCGCCGCCCGACGAACTCCTCGCGGAAATAGCCGAGGTGCGCGATCGGGCCGCCGAAGGACGTGCAGCCCAGCCAGAGGAACGCCGAGAAGACCTGGAACCGGTTCGAGCCCATGCGCAGCGCCTGCTATTCTCCGCTCTCCCAAGGAGGATCCATGAAAGGCTACGTCATCGCCGACATCGAGGTGACCGACCCGGCGGTCTACGACGACTATCGCAAGCAGGTCCTCGCGACGATCGAGAAATACGGCGGGCGCTTCCTCGTGCGCGGCGGCCGCAGCGAGACGCTCGAGGGCGGCTGGGCGTCGAAGCGCCTCATCGTGCTCGAGTTCCCGACGCTGGAGCAGGCGCTCAAGTGGTACCGCTCGCCGGAGTACGCGCCGCTCATCACCCTGCGCCAGCGCGGCGCGCGCGGCCGCCTCGTCGCCGTCGAAGGCGCCTAGGCGCCGCTTTCCGTGGAGGCGCCTAGTCGCCCGTTCCCGGATACGGCTGCAGCGGCTCGCTGCGCTTCTTGGGGAACTTGCAGGCGCCAAGGCGCTTGCCGGCGAGGTGCTGGATGATGCGCAGGTCCGAGGGCGCGTCGGCGCGCATCTCCACCGTGCCGCTGTAGCGGTCGCCGGCGAGCTGCAGCTGGCCGTGGCCCCGCGTGCGCATCGGGCCCTGGCTGCACTCCACGTTCCAGCTGATGGCGCTCGCGCTCGTGCGCAGGTCCGAGATGCGGCAAGGCGAGCGCGGCGGCACGATGAGCTGCTGCGCGTTGTCCGGCGTGAGGCAGATCTCGTTCTCGAGCTTGCCGGGATTGGGCCCGCGGCCGCCCGGGACCTCGATCTCCACCCCCACCAGCCATTGGCCGGGCTGCAGGTTGAGCTCGACCGCGTGCGCGCACGGCACAGCGAGGGCCGCCGCGAAGGCTGCCGCGAGGACCCGCCGCGTCACTTGTCGAAGCGCGCCGGGCTCTGCATGCGCACCACCGCTTCCGCGGTGATCGGGATGCGGTAGCCGCCGATGTCCCAGTCGAGGCCCGGGATGGTGAAGCCCGACACGGTGCTCGAGATGTCGTTCAGCGCGTCGCTGAGGAAGCTCGCGTCCACGCCGACGTCGGCGAACGCGTCGGTGATGTCGTTCATCACGCTGCCGAACCGGTCCTTCAGCTGGCTGCACATGTTGGGCGTGGTCGCGGTGCCGCTCGCCACCGGGTCGCCGAAGAACTCGCCGGCGATGACCTTGCTGCCGTCGATGCCGTTCACCATGCCGTAGATCGCCACGTTCGCCACCGGGACGACGAGCTTCGCGCAGTACGTGACGCGCACCTTGATCAGGTTCGCGTCCTGGATGCTCACGCCCGAGCTCTTGCCGGCATCGGTGGGCCGGTACATCAGGTTGTCGTTCGGGATGAGGCGCTTCGAGCTGTCGGCGGGATCGTCGGCGGCGAAGTCGTCCGCCGCCTCCTTGGTAGGCGAGAGCAGCTCCACCTTCGAGGTGAGCGGGTTGAACACCTCGATCGCGGCGATGGCGCGGCCCTTGGCGAGCGAGCCGAGGTCCGGCTTGAAGGTGAAGAGCGGCGTCATCCCGGCGGCGAGCGCGTCCTTGATGGTGCTCATCTTGGCGTTCTTCAGCGCGCCCTGGCGGGCGGCGGCGAAGGTCGCGTACTGCAGCGTGTTCTTCATGTGGTAGAGCAGCGCGAACTGGATCGCGCCAAGGATGAGCAGCAGGAGCGAGGGCAGCACGATGAGGTACTCGACCAGCGCCTGGCCGCCGCTGCGGCGGCGCCCGCCGCGCGGCGTCACGGCTTCTTCTCCGCCGCCGGCGTCGGCTTGCCGTCGGCATCCACGACCGGCATTTTCTGCAGCTCGGCGAGGATGCGCTCGACCGCGTCGTAGAGCGGCGTGCCGGGCTTGAGGCCCTCGCGCGCCTGCAGCATCGAGGCCCAGGCCTGGCGCAGCCGGATCACGCCGAGGTTGTGCCAGGCGCGCGGGTTGGCGTTGTTGGCGATGAGCGAGCGCTGGTAGGCATTCGCCGCCTCGTCGGGGCGGTTGGCGCGCGCGTACAGGTTGCCGAGCCGGAACCAGGTCTCGGCGTCGTTCGGCATCTTGCGGACCAGGCTTTTGTACAGGGCCTCCGCCTTCGCCGTCTCGCCGCCCTCGTAGGCGAGCTGCGCCTCGCGGTTGATCGTGATGACGTCCGGGTCGTTGTCGAACATCTGCAGGGCCGTGCTCGCGCCGCAGCCGGCGAGGAGCAGCGCAACGAGGAGGAGCGAGCCGCGTTTCATGCCGCCTCGCGCCACTCCAGGCGATCGCCGGTCCGCAGCCCGAGCGCCGCCGCGGCGCCCGGAGCCATCTCGAGCGTCGCCCGCGCTCCCGGGCGCAGCGCGACGCGGCGCGGCTTCACGGCGGCGACGATGCGCAGCACGCGGCCGTTGCGGTCGAGGAAGGCGAGGTCGATCGGATAGCGCATGCCGAAGGTGTGCACCGAGGCGCACGGCTCGATCAGCAGCGCCTCGTCCGGCGCGAGCGGCGCGCGGCCGAGGAGCCCGCGCAGGCGCTCCCAGGCGCTGCGCGCGCGCCAGACGCGAGGAAGAAGCGGGGTCGGCGGCGCGCCCTTGCCCGCCGCGTGGATCGCGCCGAGGATCACAGCGGGCCGAGCGCGAGGAACTTCATCGCGATCGGGAAGCCGAGCACGATGAACGTCGTCGGGAAGATGAACATGAGCAGCGGGAAGATGAGCTTCACCGGCGCTTCCATCGCCTGCTTCTCGGCGCGCTGGAAGCGCTCGCTGCGGCGCTGCTCGGCCTGCGAGCGCAGCGCGGCGCCGAGGCGCGCCCCCATCTTCTCGGCCTGGATCACCGAGCCGACGAAGCTCGTGATCTCGGACATCTGCAGGCGCCTCTCCATGCGGCGCAGCGCGTCGGCGCGCGGCAGCCCGGAGCGCAGGTCGCGCACCACCATGAAGAACTCGTGGCGCAGCGCGCCCGGCGGCCCCTTGTCGACCGCCTGGTTGAGCGCGCCGGTGAGGTTCAGGCCCGCCTCCACCGCCATGGTGATGAAGTCGAGGTACACCGGCAGCGTGCGCTGCACCTCCTTGTAGCGCCGGCCCTGCACGTCGCGCAGCCAGAGCACCGGGTAGAAGAAGCCGCCGACGATGGCGAGCATCAGCCACTGCGGCGATTCCTTGTGCAGCAGCGACATGCCGAAGTAGGTGACGGCGAAGGCGCCGAGCACGGACAGCATGCGGATGGCGAAGAACTGCTCCGCGCTCACCAGGTAGCCGACCCCGGTGAGCTGCAGCCGCTCGTGGGTGCGCTGCAGCGCCGCCGACGGGATGAAGGCGCAGAGGTGGAACTCGAGGAAGCGCACCGCCGGCCACACCAGGCGCAGCAGCGGCGGCAGCGGGTCCATGTACTCGCGGTCCTCGTTCGGCACCTCGGACTTCAGGCGCGACACCGAGTACACGGCGAGCAGCACGCAGGCGCCGAAGAGCAGCCCGATCAGCACCAGCCCGAAATCGCCGAGGCCGCTCATACGTCGATGTTCACGATCTTGCGGATGAACACATAGCCGACCATCTCCATCACGCCGACGACACCGAGCACGATCCAGCCGTAGAAGGTGTTGAAGAGCGGCGCCATGGCGTCGGGCTCCATGAAGCGCAGCACGACGATGAGGAAGAGCGGCAGGCAGGTCATGACGATGCCCTGCATGCGGCCCTGCGCCGTGAGCGCGTCGATCTTGCCTTCCATGGTGTGCTTGCGCCGCAGCGTGTCGGCGAGCGACTCGAGGATGTCGGCGAGGTTGCCGCCGACCTCGCGCGAGATGCGCAGCGCCGAGATCACCATGGTGAAGTCCTGCAGCGGGATGCGCGCCTCCATGTTGCGCAGCGCAGTGTCGAAATCCACGCCGACGCGCTGCTCGCGCAGCAGCAGCTCGAACTCCTGGCTGATCGGCGGCTGCGACTCGCTCACCATGGACTCAAGCGCCACGGTGAGCGCGGCGCCGGCGCGCATGGAGCCGGCGACCATGAGGAGCGCGTCGGGCAGCTGCAGCTCGAGCTGGCGCATGCGCTTCTTCTGCAGGTAGCCGACCGCGAGCCGCGGCAGGAGGATGATGACGACCGCGGCCGCCGCCGCGAACAGCAGGTTGCGCGACATGAACCAGACCAGCATCGGCACGACGAAGAGCGCGATCGCGTTCATGCGGAACATCTTCGCCGGATCGATGAAGATGAACATGTCCCGCAGGCTGGAATCGGCCTGCTCGGCGATGGTTGCGCGCTGGCGCGCGAGGACGTTGCCGACCAGCTGGAACACGGTCCACACCATCACCAGCGCCGCGATCGCGATGACGCCCACGACCAGCGTCAGGCTGCCGGACACGCTAGAGCTCCTTGCCCTTTTGGAAGATGGAGAGGTCCACCGCGATGCCGCGGTTGGCGAGGTCCTGGTAGAGCTCGGGCACGTTGCCCGTGGCGACGAAGCTGCCCTTGATCTTGCCGTCGGGACCGTAGCCCGCCTGCTTGAAGAGGAAGATGTCCTGCAGCTGGATGATGTCGCCCTCCATGCCGGTGACCTCGGTGATGTGCGTCACGCGCCGGCTGCCGTCCGGGAAGCGGCTCTGCTGGATGATGATGTGGACGGCCGAGGCGATCTGCTCGCGAATGGCGCGGATCGGCAGGTCGAGGCCCGACATCAGCGTCATCACTTCCAGGCGCGCAATGCAGTCGCGCGGCGTGTTGGCGTGCGCCGTGGTGAGCGAGCCGTCGTGGCCGGTGTTCATGGCCTGCAGCATGTCGAGCGCCTCGCCGCCGCGGCACTCGCCCACCACGATCCGGTCGGGGCGCATGCGCAGGCAGTTCTTGACCAGGTCGCGGATGTGCACCGCGCCCTTGCCCTCGACGTTCGCCGGGCGCGCCTCGAGCGACACCACGTGCGGCTGGCCGAGCTGCAGCTCGGCCGCGTCCTCGACGGTGATGATGCGCTCGTCCTCCGGGATGTAGTTGGAGAGCACGTTGAGGAGCGTGGTCTTGCCGGAGCCGGTGCCGCCCGAGATCACGATGTTGGCGGCGTGCAGCACCGCCTGCTTCATGAAGGCCATCATCGGCGCGGTGATCGAGCCGAAGCGGATCAGGTCCTCGTCCTTGAGCTTCGACTTGGAGAACTTGCGGATGGTGATGTTGGCGCCCTTGAGCGCGAGCGGCGGGATCACGGCGTTCACCCGCGAGCCGTCCTTCAGGCGGCCGTCCACCATCGGCGAGGACTCGTCGATGCGCCGCCCGAGCGGCGCGACGATGCGCTCGATCGCCTTGACCACCGCCTGGTTGCTCGTGAAGGCCACGTCGGAGAGCGTCAGCTTGCCGCCCTTCTCGATATAGATCTGGTCGTGGCGGTTGACCATGATCTCCGAGCAGGTGGGATCGGCGAGCAGGTCCTCGAGCGGCCCGAGCCCCACGACCTCGTCGAGGACCTCCTTCGCCAGGCGCTTGCGGTCGACGTTGGGCGGCAGGTCCTTGGTGCCGGCGAGGACCTCGGCGATGAGCGCGCTCGTCTGCGTGCGCAGCTCGTCCTCGTTCATGCGGCTGACGTCGATGCGGCGCAGGTCCATGACGCCGATCAGCTTGTGGTGCACCTGCATGCGCGCCTCGTTCATCGCCTGGCGCTGCTCGGGGGACATGCTGCGCGCCTCCGGCTGCGCCGGCTTCGGCGCCGGGGGCGGCGGCGCGGCCGGAGCGCTCGCCGCGACCGGAGCGCTCGCCGCGGCCGGAGCGGGCGCCGCGGCCGGCTTGGCCGCAGGCTCGGCCTTCAGGATGGAAGCGGGGGGCGGGGGCGGCGGCTTCGCCGCAACGGCCGCAGGCGGCGGGGGCGGGGGCGCCTTCACGGTGACCACCGCCGGGGCGCCGGCAGCCGATTCCAGGATGCGGATGCTGTAGCCGGCGATCGAGATCACGTCCCCGGGAATGAGCGGGCCGTGCTCCTTCTCCACCATCCTGCCGTTCACCTCGGTGGTGGAGAGCCCGCCGTGGTCCTCGACGAAGAAGCCGCTCGAGCGGCGATGGATGGTCGCCTGGCGCTTGCCGACGGTGAAGCCGCGCAGCACGACGAGGTTGTCGTCGGCCTTGCCGATGGTCGCCTGCTCGGCCTTGCAGTCGATCTCTGAGCTCTGGCCCTTCGGGCCGGTGACGGAAATTCGGAACATGGCTTCAGTCCACGATGCCCTTGTCGCCAAGGAAATTCTCGAAGCGGTCGCGCAGGTCCTTCGCCTTGTCGAGGCGCTGGCGGTTCTGCGCCGCCGCCGGGTCGGTGACCGTCGGCGTGACGAAGATGACGAGGTCGGTGCGCCCGGCCTGGAAGTTCGTCGATTTGAACAGGTTGCCGAGCACCGGCAGGTCGCCGAGGAAGGGAAACTTGTTGACCGAGTTGTTCGCGTTCTGCGCGAGCAGCCCCGAGACAACGAGGGTCTGGCCGCTCTTCAGGTTGACTTCCGAGTCGGTGACGCGCGTCGTGAAGCCGGGAATGCCCTGCACCGTGACCGAGGGGTCGATCGCCGAGAGCTCGGTCTGCACCGTGGCGACGATGTTGTCCTGGTCGTCGGTGACCGGCTTGATCAGCATGCGGATGCCGTAGTCCTTGAAGGTGACGTTGCTCTGCCCGAGCGAGGACACCGTCGGCAGCGGCACCTGGCCGCCGGCGAGGAACTTCGCCTCGCCGCCCGAGCGCGTCGAGAGCTCCGGCGCGGCGAGCGTCCACGCGTCGCCGTTGGTGATCGCGAGGTTGATGCGCGAGGCGATGGTGGTCGCGATGCCCAGGTAGGCGCGCGTCGACTGGTTCGCCGTGGAAAGCGGCCGGGTCGCGCCCTGGCCCTGGGTGAAGGTCGGGTCCTGCGTCGCCGGCGCGAAGCGGAACTGGTTGTTGCTGAAGGCGTCGAAGGTCAGCGCCGCGGCCGGCCCGACGATGTTGGTCGCCCAGTCGATGCCGATGTTCTCCAGCGCATTCTTCTTGAACTCCATGATCTGCAGCTTGAGGTAGACCATCTTCTTCATGCTCACGTCCTCCTCGCGCACCAGGTTCAGGGTGCGCGGGAACGTGCCGGCGGCGAGCTGCACGCGCTTCAGGTCCTCCTTGGAAGCGCTGCCGGTGAGGATCACCTGGTCGCCGACCGCGTCGATCTTGACGCCCGGGATGCTCTTCAGGACGTCCGTCAGCCGGGTGACGCTGTCCTTGACGTCGATGGACGAGACCTGCACGTGATAGCGCAGCACGCCGCCGCTCCTCGGCCAGAGGAAGAGGCTCGTGCTCCCCGGCTGCTCGGCGAGGAGCAGGACCTCGCCGGCGATGACCGAGGAGGTGATGATCTTGCCGTTGCCGACCGCGACGCGCGTCACGCCGCTCACCGGGATGCTGCGCACCTCGCCGACCACCATGCTGACGGGCACCAGCGATTCGGGCGCCGGCACCGCGGCGGGCGCGGACACGGGCGTCATCGGCCCCTGCGCGAGCGCCGGCTCGAGTGCGAGGCCGCCCGCGGCGAGCGCGGCGGCCAGAAGACGGGATCGAGTATGCATTCGGCTCTTCCTCTCTGGGATTGCTAGCGCGGCGCGGCGCCGGTCGAAACGGCGTTCGGGATGAAGGGTCGCGCGATTTCCGGAACCCCGGACAATGCCGGATTCTGAGCGGGCGAGACCTGCGCGGTGGGCGGCGGGTTCGCGGCCGCCGGCGGCAGACCCGGAATCGTCAGGCCGGGCACGTTGATGTTGACCGGCGCGCCCGCGCCGCCCTGCCCTTTGCCGCCGATGATGAACTCGACGGTATCGCCGAGGTCCTCGTCGGGCTCCGCCCGCATGCGCGCGCGCGCCATGCGCATCAGCGTGCTGGTGTCGACGCGGCCGATCTCGGATTGCTCCTCGTCCTCCGGGTTTCGCAGCACGGCGCGGATCCGGCCCGACTGCTGGGCGAGCGCAAGGCGAGCCGCCTCGACCGGCGTGACTTCCACGGTGATCGTGGTGTAGCCGACCTCGCGTCCGGGCTGGCTCGCAGGCGCGATCGAGCCCTCCACCGGCTTCAGGTTCTGGCCGGTGGCGACGATCTTGACGCTTTCGATGAGCGGCAG
>Ga0070741_10007316_pt1 | contig 22934 bp, 21 predicted proteins | sample Coa_R1_4_FD_66440 | JGI IMG/M metagenome (GOLD analysis project Ga0070741, IMG submission 66440) | Surface soil microbial communities from Centralia Pennsylvania, which are recovering from an underground coalmine fire - Coalmine... | ecosystem: Environmental > Terrestrial > Soil > Unclassified ... | reverse complement strand
CGAGCGGCTGCGATGCGCTTGCAACCCGAACAGGCTCAGATAGCGGTGCACGGTGGTGGTGGACATGCCGGTTGCCGCCGCCAGCGTGCGGCGGCTCCAGTGCGTGGCGCCCTTGGGCCGGGACTTCAGTGCCGTATTGATGAGCTTGGCGATGCGCTCTTCATCCATGGTGCGGGCACGCCCCGGCTTCAGCTCGTTATGCAGGCCCGAAATGCCGCGTTCGCGGTAACGCGTGCGCCACATCGTCACCGTCGGGCGGCTGACCCGAAAGCGGCGTGCGACTTCGCTGTTCGATACCCCATCGGCCATCATCAGCACCATCTGCGCGCGCCGCACCAGCCCCGCAGGCATGCTCTGCGAGCGAGCAATCGATTCGAGTTGTACCCGGGCCTCTGCGCTCACCATCAGCTCTTTCGCGGGTCTTCCGGTTTTCATCGCCAGCACTCCAGGGGCCAAAGATACATCTTGGACCATGCTCGACGTGTAAAGTTACATACGGAACACTACACTAGGCGCGGATCGCGTTCCTCCTGCAGGCTTGTCGGCCAACGCGCCGCGCGCCCGTCGTCGTGCGGCTTCGGCGCGGGCTCGCGCACTGCTCAACGACCAGGGCTTGCGCCTGGTCTGGCGGACGTCAGGCAGGTGTAATAGGCATAGCCGACGTCTCCGCGCAGCGGCCAGTAGAGCAGGCGTCTCCTGATCCGGACCAGAAGCGGGTACAAGAGAAACTTGGCCTCCCGCAGCGGCGTCTTCGGCAGTTTCTGGTTCCGGTACGCATTGAAGCGCGACACCTCGACGTTTTCGTCCGAGTACTTATCCATCCGCACCTCGAATCCTTCCGACTTCAGCAGGAAGCGGAAGGTGGAAGGCGTGAAAATGTTGATGTGCCCGTAGCCCAGGAAGTGCTCGAGCAACCCGTCCACTCTCGGAGAATAATCGAGCGGAATCTCGAACACCTGGAACTGCGAGACTCGCGCGATCTCGCGAAGCAGGAGACGGGGGTGCTCGACGTGCTCCATCACGTGCGAGCAGACGACCAGGTCGAACGTCTTGTCCGGATACGGCATGTTATAGCCGTCGAACTTCCTGACTTCGGCCAGCGTCGGGATCGCCCGCTTTGCTATCTGGCGAATCCCGCTGTCGGATATCTCCAAGGCATACAGGCTGTCCGCGAAGCCGTGCCGGTCGAGGAACGCCAGGATGCTGCCTTCGCCCGCGCCGCACTCGAGAACTTTCCCGAATCGACGTCCGCCGCACACGTCGAGGATGTTCAGGGCCTTGTATTTCGCCCCCACTTCGTACCAGGCGACGGTTTCGGCGCTGTACTGCTCATCGTAGACGGACTGAAGGGAAGGACTCACGCCGACCGATTTCATCTGATCTCGCATTCCTTGGCTGATGGAGGAGTTCAAGTACCGCTCTGGCGCGTCGGCGCTCCGGGCGATTCTCGATTCGGGACGTTAGTATGTAGCAGATGCGCCGCGGCCGCCGCCGATCCGGTCAATGCGTGTCGGCAGCCGGGCCGGGCGCGAGCCGCTGCCTCTTTTCTTTCGCCCTAGAAGGCGCACAATTCCGGCGCGGAAGAAACCGATAATCCAAGAAGGGGGAGACCAATGCGCAACATCGTACGCGCACTCGCGGCAATCGCGCTGGCCGCCGCGTCGCCGGGCTGGGCCGCGGAGCCGATCCGCGTCGGGCTCGTCGACGAGATCACCGGCACCCAGGCGGAAGCCGGCCAGCTGACCATGTTCGGCGCGAAGCTCGCGCAGGAAGAGATCAACGCCGCCGGCGGCATTCTCGGCCGCCGGATCGAGCTGATCGTCGAGGACAACCAGAGCACCAACCCGGGCACCGTGCTCGCCTACTCCAAGCTCCTCGACGAGGGGGTGGTCGCGGTGCTGGGCCCGCTGCGCAGCACGCAGGTCCAGGCGGCGTCTCCCACCATCGCCAGGGGCAGGATTCCGGCGATCATCGGCGGCAGCGACCCCAGCCTGACCCGGGTGAACAACCCCTGGATCTTCCGCGTGCGGCCGAACGACCTCTATTCCTCGAAAGTGATGGCCGAATACGGCGTGAACAAGCTCGGCAGGAAGAAGTGGGCGATCCTGCACTCGACCGATACCTTCGGCGTCGGCGGCAAAAACGCGCTCGCCGAGGCTCTCAAGAAGCTGGGCGTGGAACCGGTGCTGGTGCAGGGCTATACCAACAACTCGCAGGATTTCGCGCCGATCGTGCTGGCGATCAAGGGCTCCGGGGCGGACATCATAGGCAGCTACATGACCAACTCGCCGGACGTGGGCATCTTCGCCCGCCAGTTGAAGCAGCTCGGCGTGAACGTCGCCTGGATCGGCTCGACCTCGCTCACCACCACCACCGCGATGAATCTCGCCGGCGATGCCCTGTGGGGCACCTACAGCGTGTCTGATTTCGTGATAGACGGGAATCCGGAGAGCAAGGCGTTTGCCGCAAAGTTTCGCAGCAAGCACGGTTTCGATCCCGATCTGTATTCCGCATGGTCGTACGGCGGCATGTATCTGCTCAAGCACGCGGCGGAGAAGGCCGGCAGCACGGAGGCCGACAAGGTGCGCGCCGCCATGCTTTCCATCAGGGGGCTGAAAGGCGTCGAGGGCACCTACGACTTCGATCCCAACGGCGACGGCGTGCACGGCTACAACGTAGTGAAGAACGAGAAAGGCAAGATCGTCTTCATCGAGCGCATCGACTTCGCGCCCGAAGGCAGGTGATCGAGGCGGCGCGTCGCGGAGCGTCGGATGCCGGAACCCGGAGCGGTCGGCAGGGCGGAGATCCTGGTCGAAGATGCGCACAGCGCGCGCCGCGTCGGCAGCGGGCGCGTCGAGGTTTTCGCCACGCCGATGATGATCGCGCTCATGGAGCAGGCGGCGGTGAACGCCGTCGCCCCGACACTGCCGCCGGGGCAGGAGACGGTGGGCACGCGGCTCGAGGTGCGGCACCTCGCCGCCACGCCGCTCGGCATGCGCGTTACCGCGCGCGCCGAGCTGATCAAGGTGGACGGTCGCAGGTTGACGTTCGCGATCAGCGCAGCCGACGAGAAGGAGCCCATCGAAGGCGTGCACGAGCGCGTAATCGTGGACAGGACGCGCTTCGAGGCGCGCGCCGCCGCCAAGCGCAGCGCCTGACCGCGGGGGCGCCATGGCGGGGCTGCTGCGAAGCGCGATCCAGGAGCGCATCGTTCGCGCCCTCGACCGCGCCGCGCGCAGCCCCTGGCTGCCCGCGGTGGTCGGAACGCTGTCCTTCCTGGCGACAGTTTCCATGACCGTGCCGGCCACCTCGGTGCTGGTGCCCGGCGTGCTGCTCGCGCCGCGGCGCTGGCGCAGCACCGCGCTGCTGGCGAGCGTCGGCTGTGCGCTCGGCGCCACGCTGCTGGTGGCGGTATTCCACCACCTCGGCGTGCATGCGTTGCAGGCGCAGTTCCCGGGAATGGCCGAATCCGCGGAGTGGCGCCGGCTCGAGGACTGGAGCGCGCGCTTCGGCATTCTGTCGGTGCTCATCGCTTCCGCGCTGCCGATGCCGCAGACGCCGGCGCTGCTGTTCTGCGCGATCGCCGACGTGCCAGACCTGCAGGTGCTGTTGGCCGTACTCGGCGGCAAGCTCGTCAAGTACGGCGCGCTCGGCGCGCTGGTCGCCGTGTCGCCCCGCTGGTTCGTTGCGTTCAGAGCGAGGATCCGCGGCCCCGGGCGCCGCTGACGATCGCCGTCATTTCGATTGCGCAGGCACCGCCCGCGCCTACGCCGTCACTCGTCGGGCGAACGGATCTGATCGCCTTCGACCTTCACCTGGTCGCCGATCCGGAACAGGGGCGGGAAATCCTGCTCGATCATGCGGCTGCTGCCGTCGGGCATGCGCACCTCGATGTCCCACAGCCGGGTGTGCTTCTGGAGGATGACTCCGCCCGAAATCAGCGGCGGGTACATCTCGCCGCCGAACGGCGGCAGGTCGGGTGTTCCCCAGTCCGGGTCGAGGGGGGATACCGGGTAGGCGGGATCCATCGGCTCCCCCGGATCGAACGGGCCGAAGGGATCGAAGCCGTAGTCGATCGCCCCGCCGAAGTACGCGCCCGCGGCGTCGGGAGCGGGCTCCAGGCCGCGATGACTGGATATCGATACCACGATTCCGCAGTCCGGCCCGAAGCAACGCCGCGGCTTCGCACGGCCGTTCGCCTCGGACAGTATCTTCAGCCCAGTGACGGGATCCACCTTCGCGTTGGCAGGCGCGGGGCCCGACCACACGGACAGCGGCGCGACGAGCGCGACCGTCGCAAAAAGATACGACAGCCTGCAGACAAAGCGCAAAGATTGAGCGGACATGATTTCCGGACGAACTGGTGTGCACGGCCGGCAAGGACGCGCGCGATCCATTCGCGGAATTGGATCGCGCCGCGGCAGACTAGCTCAGCGCCTTGCTCACCACCTCCATCGTGTCTTTGGACAGACCTGTCGTGCCCAGGATGCGTTCGAGAGCGGCGCGCGCGTGGCTCCTGCGACCCGCGTCGAACTTCTTCCAGCGGTCGAAGCAGCGCGCGATGCGCGCCGCGACCTGCGGGTTCAGCGGGTCGAGCGCGATCACCCGGTCGGCGACGAAGGCGTAGCCTTGCCCGTCCGCGGCGTGGAAGCGCACGTGGTTTGCGCCGAAGCCGCGGATCAGCGCGTACACCTTGTTCGGATTTTTCGGGTCGAACGCGGGGTGCGCGGCAAGCCGCCGCACCTCGGCAAGCGCCGAGGGCAGCCGCGAAGAGGCCTGCACCGCCAGCCACTTGTCCACCACCAGCGGCTCGTCCTTCCACCTCGCGTAGAAGCGTTCCAGCGCCGGCGCGCGTTCCGCGCAATCGGTATTCGCCAGCGCAGTGAGCGCCGCCATCGCGTCGGTCATGTTGTCGGCGTGGTCGAACTGGTGCACGCACATCGCGCGCACCGCTGCGTCGTCCCGCTCCATGAGATAGGACAGGCAGAGGTTTCGCAGCGCGCGCCGGCCGGCCGACTTCGCATCCGGGCTGTAGGCGCCGGAAACGGCGAACGCCTGGTAGGCGAGCAGCAGTTCCCCGTTCAGGCGCTCTGCGATCGCGCGGCGCAGCGCGACGCGCGCGGCGTGCAGCGCATCCGGATCGACCTCGTCGAGTTGCTCGGCGAGCGTCGCCTCGGATGGCAGGCCGAGCGCCTCGGCGGCGAACGCAGGGTCTGCTGCGGCGCCGCCCAGCACCCGTCCGAATGCGCGAAAGAACCCGTCCGCAAACTCCGCGCTGCGCCCCGCGCGAATGGCGATCGCGGCGCGCAGGATCAGGTCGCCCGCCAGGCGCTGGCCGGCTTCCCAGCGGCTGAACGCGTCCGAGTCGTGGGCCATGAGATGGACGAGGGCGGCTTCATCGTAGTCGAAGCGCAGGACCACCGGCGCGGAGAATCCGCGCAGCAGCGAGGGAATCGGCGGCGCCGGTATCTCGACGAACACGAATCGCTCTTCGGCGCCTTTCACCGACAGCACCCGCGTCGTACCGCAGGCCGCGTTCTCGCCTTCCAGCCGCAGCGGAATGTCGCTGCCGTCGGGACCCACCAGTCCCACCGCCAGCGGGATGTGGAGCGGCAGCTTCGTCTCCTGCCCGGGCGTGGGCGGGCAGGACTGTTTCACTGTCAGTACATAGCGCCGGCTCGCCGGCTCGTAGCTTCCGGCCACGTCGAGCACCGGCGTGCCGGCCTGGTCGTACCAGCGCCTGAACTGGCCGAGATCGACGCCCGAGGCATCCTGCATCGCCTGCACGAAGTCGTCGGTGGTGACGGCCTGGCCGTCGTGGCGCTGGAAATACAGATCCATTCCCTTGCGGAACGCCTGCGCGCCGATCAAGGTGTGAATCATGCGCACCACCTCCGCACCCTTCTCGTACACGGTCGCGGTGTAGAAATTGCCGATTTCCATGTACGACTGCGGCCGCACCGGATGCGCCATGGGCCCGGCGTCTTCGGGAAACTGCACCGCGCGCAGGTTGCGCACTTCCTGGATGCGCGCCACGCCGCGGGAGTACCTGTCCGCGCCGTACTCCTGGTCGCGAAACACGGTCAGCCCCTCCTTGAGCGAGAGCTGGAACCAGTCGCGGCAGGTGACGCGGTTGCCGGTCCAGTTGTGGAAGTACTCGTGCGCCACTACCCGGTCGAGGAACAGGAAATCGGTGTCGGTGGAGATGTCTGGCCGCGCGAGCACGTACTTGGTGTTGAAGATGTTGAGGCCCTTGTTCTCCATCGCGCCCATGTTGAAGTCGCCGACCGCGACGATCATGTAGTGGTCGAGATCGACCTCGAGGCCGAATGTCTCCTCGTCCCATTTCATCGCGTTCTTCAGCGCCTGCATGGCGAAGCGGCACTGATCGAGTTTGCCGGGCTCGACGAATATGGAAAGTCCCACCGTGCGGCCGGAGCGGGTCACGAATGCATCTTCGAGCCGATCGAGCTTCGCCGCCACCATCGCGAACAGATAGGAAGGTTTCGGAAACGGATCCTGCCATCTCGCCCAGTGGCGTGCGCCGGCTTCCTCGCCGCGCCCGACCGGATTGCCGTTGGACAGCAGCACCGGAAACCGCGCCCGGTCGGCGTGGATCGTGGCGGTGTAGCGCGCCATCACGTCCGGCCGGTCGACGAAGAAGGTGATGCGCCGGAAGCCCTCCGCCTCGCACTGCGTGAAGTAGCCGTCCTTCGAGGCGTACAGCCCCGTGAGCCTGGTGTTGTGCGCCGGGCGGATCTTCACCACGGTGGTGAGCCTGAATTCGGACGGCGCCAGCGGGATGGTCAGGCGCTGCGCGTCGAGGGAATATTCTCCCGGCGCCAGGCGCCTGCCTTCGAGCGCCACCGACTCGAGCTCCAGCTCCTCGCCGTCGAGCGCGAGCGGGGCGCCCTGATCGCGGGCCCTCGGGTTGCGTTTCACCTCGAGAGTGGCCGTCACGCGCGTGAACTCGTCCCGGATGTCGACGTCGAGGTCGATGGAGGCGATGAGGAAGTCGGGGGGCGCGTAATCCGCGAGTTGAACGGTGCGGGGTTCGGGAGTGAGCATGTTGACGCCGGGCATGGTGCGGAAATCGGAATCGTGAGACGCGATTTTACCCGTCGTGTTCCTCTCGCCGGATGGCCGGCAAAAAAATGGGCGCCGGGGTGGCGCCCATCAGGGGAGGAGCCAGTCGAAACTGGCTCGGGGGGAAATCGGCGTCGGCGCACCGCACGCGGTGCCCCTGTTTCTTCCTGCAACAACGGCCGAGATGGCGGTGCGTTGACAGGATGCGCAAGCCGCGGATCCGCCGTCGCCGTGCAACGACGGCAGGACGCGCACCGCTCGTCGAGCATCGCTGCATGACGCAGACGGAAGGCGGTTAGCGAATACGGGGCGCGCGTCGCATCCCGGGGTCGAGGCACTTGTCTTGCGCCTTTCGGCGCAGGCAGACTGCTGCATGCAAACCGACCGGGGTGCGGACATCATGGACGGCGTCGGCGCAACGAGGTTCGTCGTGCGCTTCGGCGGCGTGAGCATTGACTCGCAGTGCAGTGTGCCGGAGGCGCCGCAAGACTTTTCGACCAACGACGGGAGCGGAAAAGAATGAGCGATGTATCGAAGGAGACCCTCGACAAGTTCGGGCAGGCGAGCAGCGCGACGCTCACCACCATCCTCTTCAAGCGCGGGTTGCGCAACGTCGCGATGCGCGGCGTGCGCTGCGTCACGCGCGCCAGCGCGGTCATGGTGGGAGAGGCGTTTACCTTGCGCAACATTCCGGCGCGCGAAGACCTCGATCAGATGGAAGTCTTCCAGAGCCGCGAGCATCCCGCGCGCAAGGCATTCGAATCCTGCCCGCCGGGACGCGTATTCGTGGTCGACTGCCGTGGCGAGACATACGCCGCGTTCGGCGGCGGGATCCTGATCTCGCGACTGGCGGCGCGCGGGGCCGCCGGCATGGTGTCCGACGGCTCGGTGCGCGACATGGCGGACGTCTCCGCGATGGACTTTCCGGTGTTCTGCGCCGGAGCGACCGCGCCGCTGAGCCTGGTGCGCCACCATGCGGTGGACATCGAGGTGGCGATCGGTTGCGGCGGCGTGGCGGTGTATCCCGGCGACGTGATCGTCGGCGACGCGGACGGCGTGGTGGTCGTGCCCCGCCATCTGGCGGCGGAGGTCGCCGACGCCGCGGTCGAGCAGGAGCGCTACGACCGCTTCGCGATCGAGGAGATCCGGCGCGGCCGGTCGCTGTTCGGCACCTACCCGCCCGACGACGCGGCGCGGGCGCGTTACGCCGAGTGGACGAAGAAGCAGGGAAATCGCTGAAGCCGCCGCCCGGACAGCCTATTTCGCGACCTGCAGGCCGAAGGTGATCATGAATCCCGCGGTTCCGAGCAGGACGAACTGCGCGCTCGCGCGGTCGTACTGGTAGCCGATGCCCGGAATGGCGGCCACCCCCAGGCCGTCGTGATTGAACGGGACGTTGTCGGCATACTGGCCCTTGTATCCGTACAGCGGGCCCGCGGTCAGCTTCAGGTACAGGCCGTCGTCGTCCCTGGGATTGTAGAAAAACCAGCGCTTGCCGACGTATGCGTATTCGCTGGGCTGGTAGAAGGAGTTCAGGAACCAGACCGCGCCCAGTTCCAGGCGCGATTGGGACTCCCACTCCAGCCCGAACAGCGCGGGATGGTCGTTGTGCCTGGGGTCGTAGTGCCGGTGATAGACGTAGGGCCCGAATTGCATCATCAGGCTGTCCCCGTCGGTGAATACGTCCCCTTGCGCCGTGCCGCAGGCAAGCGACAGAGCCAGCACGGCGCCTCGCACTGCGAGCTTCATGAAAGCGAAATGATCGGCATGGTAGTGGACGACGCCGGAGCGGTGCGGGCAGAACGGAACGTGCGCGCATCCTGCCTTTAACCGGCGCATGCGGCAAGTCTGCGACATCCGGTCCGGATCAAAATCCTCCGAGTTGTCGGACGAGCGAGTCGATCAGCGGCTCGAAATCCGCGTACGCGGCCGGCGGGCCGCTGAACTCTATCCATATGTGCTTGTCGGCCGGGCGCAGTACGACGATCTGCAGGGGTTCCTGCGTGTCGTAGATCGCCGTCGCGCGGTGCGGATCCGGGTCCGATCCGTCGCCGCCCCGGGGCAGCACCTCGCAGTCGTCCTGGCGGCACAGCGCCTTGACCAGCTCGCGCGGCGTCGTGCCGTCCTCGGGCCGCGTGAACAGCGCGAGCCGCGCCTTGGGAAAACGGTCGCTGTGCACGATCAGCATCGACGCCTCCGGCGCACGGATCTGCTGATGCTTGCGCGGCACCACTCGCAGGCCGTTCCACTGCACCGCATCGGGCTCGGTGACGCTGTGCCACAGCCCGACCAGTCGGTCGAGGAACACCGCGGACACCATGAGGCTCGCGCCCAGGCAGAGCAGCGCGAGCTGAAACGCGGAGAAACGACGCATGGTACGAGACGCTAACCGAACAGGGCGGTCTTGCTCAAGCGCCGTTGCGAAATGCGGGAAGCGGGGCGGCACCGGTAAGGGCGGCGCCCTGCGTCCCGGATCTAGCGATCAGCGGATGCGCGCGCCCGAATCGGCGTCGAAGAAATACACCCGCCCGGCGTTCACGCGCAGCGCGACGGTGTCGCCCATCCGGGCTTCGAACGTGTTCGCCGCCTTCACCACCACTTCCTGTTCGCCGACCAGGACCGTGACGAGCGTGTGGTCGCCGATCAGCTCGATCGAATAGACCTGGCCCCGGAGCTGCCCCCCGGCCGGGTCGGCAAGCGTGCAGTCCTCCGGACGCACGCCCATCACGACCCTTGCCTGTCGGCTGCGGTCGGCGGCGGGCACGCGCACGCCGGGCGCCTCGAAGGCGCCGTCGGCGAGCCGTCCCTTCAGGAAATTCATCGGCGGCGAGCCGATGAAGCCGGCGACGAAAAGATTCGCCGGGTCGGAGTAGATACGCGCCGGCGTGTCGAGCTGCTGCAACACGCCCTTGTCGAGCAGCGCCACCCGGTGCGCGAGCGTCATCGCCTCGACCTGGTCGTGGGTCACGTAGATGGTGGTGACGCCGAGCCGGTACTGCATGTGCTTGAGCTCGGCGCGCATGTGGCCGCGCAGCTTCGCGTCGAGGTTGGACAACGGCTCGTCCATGAGGAAGACCGACGGCCGGCGCACGATGGCGCGCGCGAGCGCCACTCGCTGCCGCTGGCCGCCGGAGAGCTGGCGCGGATAGCGCTCGAGCAGCTGACCGAGCTGCACGCTTTGCGCCACTTCCTTCACCCGCGCTGCCACCTCCGCTTCGGGAACGCGGCGCACCACGAGCGGATAGGCGATGTTCTGTGCCACCGTCTTGTGCGGGTACAGCGCGTAGGACTGGAACACCATCGCCACGTCGCGTTCCTTCGGCAGCCTGTCGGTCACGTCCTGTTCGCCGATCCACACCCGGCCTTCGCTCGCGGTCTCCAGCCCGGCGATGATGCGAAGCGCGGTCGTCTTGCCGCAGCCCGATTCGCCGAGCAGCACCAGGAACTCGCCCGGCTGCGCCTCGAGCACGAGGTTGCGCAGCACGCGCACCTCGCCGAAGGATTTTCCGACCCCGTCCAGGGTCACGCTTTTCGACAGCAGGCGGGGGGCGTTTTCTTTCATCCCTTGATCGCTCCGACCAGCAGGCCCTTGGTGATGAAGCGCTGCAGCAGCAGCGTGAGCGCGATCACCGGCAGGATCATGATGATGATGAGCACCGACATGTACCACCATTGCGGGCCGCGGGTGGCGTTCTGCGCGGCGACCAGCAGCGGCATGGTCTGGGCCTCGACGGTGGACAGGAACAGCGCGAGCAGGTATTCGTTCCAGCACAGGATCAGCACCAGCAGACTGGTGGCGACCAGGCCTGGTCTGACCAGCGCCAGCGCGACGTCGAAGAAGATGCGCAAGCGGCTCGCGCCGTCGATCTGCGCGCTTTCCTCCAGCTCCCTCGGCACCGCACAGAAGAAGTCGTACATCAACCACACCACGATCGGCAGGTTGACCGTGGCGTAGGTGATGATCAATGCGCTGTGGGTGTCGAGCAGCCCCAGCTCCTTGAACATCAGGTAGATCGGGATGGCGGTCACCACCGGCGGCAGGATGCGCTGCGAGATCACCCAGAACAGGATGTCGTGATTCGCCAGCCGGCGCCGGAAGCGCCGTCCCAGCATGCGCAGCGCGATTGCGAATATCGCCAGCCCGGCGAGCAGGGCGAGGCGCCAGTCCACGCCGCCCCAGAACGACATCAGGGCGGCAAGCGCGATCGCCGCCACGAACAGCAGCACCGATCCGACGGAGGGCCTGTATTCCATGCGCGCCAGGCCGTAGGCCGCCATGGCGCCGATCAGCACCGCCACCAGGGTCGCGGCCGAGGACACGATCACCGAATTCAGATACGGCCGCAGGGTGTCGCGCCCGAGGTCGAAGAAGATGTACTTCCAGGCATGCAGGCTGGGCCGGAAGTCGACGAACGGGATGTAATAGGGCCCGTCGGCGACGTCGATCGGCTCCTTGAGCGAGGTCACGATCACCCAGTAGAGCGGGAACAGCACGATCGCGGTCCATGCCAGCAGCGGCGCATACACCACGAACTTCTGCGCCGGCGCAAGCTCATCGAGCCGGCGCGCGGCGAGCAGGCGGCGAAGCGGCTTCATGCGCCTTGGGCGCGGCGCGCGGCGCGCACCACGAAGTGGAAGAAAGACACGCAGCAAATGGTGGAGGCGAAGAACAGCATGTACGCCACCGCGGCCGAGCCGCCGAGATCCAGCGTGCGCCAGGCTATGAAGGAGTGCAGCGTCATCGACTCGGTGGCGATGCCGGGACCGCCGTTGGTCAGCACGTTGGGCAGATCGACGATCTTGAATGCCTCGATGAGCCGGATCAGCACCACGCTCGCCGCCACCGGAGCGATCGAAGGCCAGGTGATGTCGCGAAAGATGCGCCAGCCTCCGGCGCCGTCGAGCTGCGCCGCCTCGATCTGGTCGCGCGGCTGGCTCTCCAGCGCGGCGAGCAGCACGATGAACATGAACGGCACCCACTGCCAGGTGTCGCCGATCACGACCACGATGCGCGCCAGCCAGGGGTCGGCGGCCCAGGAGATCTGCCGCAGGCCGACCGCGTTCCACACCGGCGCGAGCGGTCCCACCGTGGTGTCGGCGATCATCCTGAACATGTAGGCGATGCCCACCGGCGTGACCATCAGCGGCAGGAAGAACACCATGCGGAAGAACCAGCGGCCGCGAACCGGAAGCGTGCACAGGTACGCGAGCCCGAGGCCGATCAGGAACTGCGCGGCGACGCCGGCCGTCACGTAAAACAGCGTCACGGTGAAGCTGCCGAGCCGGCCCGCCCCGCCGGTGGTGTAGGCGCACAGGACGGCGACGGCGAGCAGGCCCGCAGTTGCCAGCAGGCGTCCCGCCAGGCCGGCGAGACTCCATGCGCCGCCTCGGAGGTAGCGCACGAAAGCGGCGAGCAGCCATAGCGCAGCCGCGCCGATGAGCGTCCATTCCAGCGCGCCGACCTCGCCGAAGGTGCCGAGAAAATGGAACTGCTCGCTTCCGAACAGGAGCTTGCGATAGTTGCTCCAGCCGACGAAGTGCAGCGTATATCCGCCCGGCGCGATCTGGAACCTGACCAGGGACAGATAGGCGGAGACGAGCAGCGGAAAAATCGAGAACGCCAGGATGATGAGCACGCTCGGCAGGACGAAGGCGGCGCGCGCCTGCCGATCGAACACGTCTCCCAGCGAGGATGGCTTCATGGTCGTTTTCGCGTGCGGAAGACCGTCAGCGCCGGGCGGGACGCGAATCGTCCCGCCCGATAGCGCTTCCCGGCGTTCGGGCCCGGTTTATTTGGCGCCGATCGACGCGCGGTAGGCGGCGAGCTGCTTGTCCTTGCCGAGCTCATTGGAGAGCTCGTTCCATCCCGACTCGATGGTCTGCATGGTTTGCGCGACGTCGAGCTCGCCGGCGAGGAAACGCGCGAGGGCAGTGTCGAGCACCACCTGCTGGTAGCGCTGGTTCTGCGGAATGCGCAGATCGAGCACCATGTTCGGGCTGTTCAAGCTCGCCTCGATCGCGCCGAGGTAGTTCTTCGCCGCCTCGACGCTCATCCCGGCCCTGGTCCACACCGACATATCCTTGAACTGCGAGATCCGGTACGGGTTGAATCCGGTCTTGCCGAGCGTGACGTCGACGTTGGACTGCGCCGGCTGGCTCATGTACGAGAAGAACGCGTACGCGGCGTCCTTGACCTTCGGGTTGGCGTGCGCGTTGATGCCGCCGGACCAGCCGCCGTAGGCGGCGAACGGCGCGTGGTTGATTCCGTGAACGGCGTAGGGGCAGCGCTTCCTGTCGCAGCCGACGAGCTTGCCGGTGTCGCGATCCAGCACCCTGGTGGCGCCGGGCAGGATCACCGCGCCGACCTTGTCCTTGACCTTCGACTCCGTCGGGTCGATCGCCAGCGTGCCGATGTCGCCCCAGTCCAGCGTCAGCGCGCACTGCCCGGAGATGAACAGCTTGCGCGTGTCGCCCACGTCGAGGTTGATCTCGTTCGGCGGCCCGTACTGGGTGGAGTCCTTGTAGAACCTGAGCGCGGTGGCGAAGGCCTCGTTGTTGGTGAGCGGCTTGAGGTCGCGCGGGTCGAAGAAAGCGCCCTGCGCCGTGCCCTGCGACTGGATGTAGGCCGCGGAGATCGAGGTGATCCACCAGTACGCCTGGGCGTTTCGCTTCTTGGAGATGCAGGAACCGAAATCGGGTTTGCCGTCGCCGTTCCAGTCCTTGTTGTGGGCGGCCTTGGCGATTTCGAGGTACTCGTCCCAGGTCTGCGGCGGTTTCCTGCCGAGTTTCTTCAGTACGTCGGTGCGGTAATAGACCATGTGGAAATCGCCGTCCAGCGCGATCAGGTAGGTCTTGCCGCTGTACTTCTGCGAGAAGTCGCGGAAGAAGGGCGCGACGTCGTCTTCCTTCAACGCCCTGTCCTTGGCCACCCGGGCAGTCAGCTCCTCAAGATAGCCGCCGGTGACGTAGTCCACCATCCACTGCGGCGCGAACACCGCGGCGTCGACCGAGTTGGTGCCCGCGGCCCAGTCGGTGAGCAGTTTCTGGTACAGGTCCGAGAACGGCACCGTGATGACGTTGATCTTGGCGCCGGTCAGCTTCTCGAAGTCCGGCGCGCGCCGCTGCAACGGCTCCGCGATCTGCGGTCCGGTGAAGGTCATGACGTTGACCGTCACGCCGTCGAATTCCTTGGCGCTCGACGGCGCCGCGCAGAGCGATAGAGCTGCGGCGGCCGCCGCGACGAGTGCGCGTTGCAAGATGTCGGTTTTCATTTCTCCTCCTCAAGGATTTGGCCTTGTCGCCGCGCCTGATGTCGCAGGCGCCGAACGGGGCCGGTTGGGTTGCTCGATTATGGTTTATCGACTCGACGTCCGTCTTCCGCTTCCCGACTCCTCCAAATTCCGCGGCCGCGCGTGCTCGCGGGCCGCGATCGTGCCGCCGGCCTACTGCGGCCGGATGACGCCTTTCTTCAGGATGATGTTGCCGTACAGCCGGCGCTCGCCGGTGGCGATCAGCGCGAAGCAGCGCTTCACCCGCTCGTAGAACGCGAAGCGCTCGATCGACTCCAGCGCCGGGCGCTGCGGTTCGTGGCGCGCGAGCAGCGTGCGGAACTCGTGGAAGATAGGCATTTCCGCGGCCGGGTCGTCGACCACCTGCATGCGGAAAGCGGCGCAGGGCACGAATTCGTCGAGCGGCAGGACCGAGAGCACCGCCTCGAGCACGCGCGTGGCGGAAAGCCCCTCCATCCGGATCAGCGGCCGTCCGCTTGCCGCGGCGGGATAATTCGCGTCCACGATCGCGATCTCGTCGCCGTGCCCCATGGCGCGCAGCGCGGAGAGAAGTTCCGGGGTCAGCAAGGGGTCGATGTTCTTGAGCATCGGGATGCCGGTCAGGCTTGCGCGCCGTCGAAAAGGTCCGGCCGCGCGCGGGCGAAGCGGTGCAGTTCTTTCGCGACCGCATCCAGGTGCGCGCGCATCGCCTCAGCCGCCGCCTGCGCGTCGCGCTTGCGCAGCGCCTTGACCACCCGCACGTGTTCGGCCAGGGTGCCGCGGATCCGGCTCGGGGTGGCCATCAGCCGGCGCGCCCGGTCGAGAGCGTTTCGCGCGCTGCCCACCACCGCCTTCACGCGCGGCAGGTTCAGCGCGTCGAGCAGGATCTCGTGGAACTGGAGGTCCAGTGCATGGAACCCGCGCTCGTCCTGCGCTTCCACCGCGCGCTGCTGCGCCTCGAGGTTGGCGTCCAGCGCATCCAGCACCGCGTCGGCGACGGATTCGGCGATGGCGCCCGCCGCTTCGGCTTCCAGCGCGCGCCGGATGAACAGCTGCTGCCGGATGTCCGCGAGCGCAATGCGCGTGACCCGGGTGCCGCGTTGCGGCAGCACCTCGAGCAGCCCTTCTTCCGCGAGCCGCGCGATGGCCGCCACCACGGGCGAGCGCGACACGTGCAGCCGCTCGCAGATCACCTGCTTGTCGAGCATGGTGCCCGGCTGCAGGTCGAGATTCAAGATCGCCTCCCGCAACGCGGTCTCGACGGTGATCGCGAGCCGCCCGCGCTCCGCGTGCGACCGGCGCGCGAGAAACGGGTAGTGCCTGCCCTTGGGCCTCGTTGCTAACATGCTAGCATGTTAATAACGCCCGAAGGCGGGGTCAATGCGCGACGCGGTAGACTTCGGCTTCGCGTGTCGCGGTAGGAGAGCGAGGGTGGCGATCGAGTGCAAGACACTGGGCCGGTCCGGCCTGAGGCTTTCGGTTTTCGGTTTCGGCGGCACCGGGCTCGGCAACCTGTACCGGGCGATGTCCGAGCGCGAGGCGATCGCGACCCTCGACGCCGCCTACGCGGCGGGAATGCGCTATTACGACACCGCGCCTCTCTACGGGCATGGCCTGTCGGAGCACCGCGTCGGCTCGGCGCTGCGCCGCTTCGGCGATCCGGAGGTCGTCGTCTCGACCAAGGTGGGCTGGCGCATGAAGCCCGCGTTCGGCAAGCCGGCCGATGCCGGCCTGTTCGAGGGCATCATCGCCTTCGGCCGCTTCAACGACTACAGCTACGACGGCGCGATGCGCTCCTTCGAGGACAGCCTGAATCGTCTCGGCACCGACCGCATCGATGTCTTGCTGATCCACGACGTCGACCGCCGCAACCAGGGCGGCCGCTACCCGGAGGTGTTCCGCACGGCGATGGCCGGCGCCTACAAGGCGGTGTTGAGCCTGCGCGAACAGGGCGTGGTCAAGGCGATCGGCTGCGGGCTCAACGAGTGGGAGGCGTGCCGGGACTTCGCCGAAGCCGGCGATTTCGACTGCTTCCTGCTCGCCGGGCGCTACACGCTGCTCGAGCAGCATTCGCTGAAGAGCTTTCTGCCTCTGTGCGAGCGGCGCGGCATCGGCATCATCCTTGGCGGCCCGTACAACTCCGGCGTGCTGGCGAGCGGAGCGGTGAGGGGTGCGTGGTTCGACTACGCGCCGGCGCCGGAGGACATCCTCGCCCGCGTCGCTGCGATCGAGTCGGTGTGCAGGCGCCACAACGTCGCGCTCAAGGCCGCCGCACTGCAGTTCCCGCTGCATCATTCCTGCGTCGCGTCCGTCATCCCCGGCACGCGCAGCAGCGCGGAGATCGCGGAAAACCTGGAGATGCTGCGCGCGCCGATTCCCGCCGAGCTGTGGCGGGAGCTGAAGTCCGCGGGACTCGTGGATCCCGCGGCCCCCACGCCGTGAGGGTGCGATGATCGAACCCAGGTTCCACCTGTATATCGATACCGCGGATCCCGCCGCCGTGCGCGCGAACCTGCCGCATCCGCTCATCTATGGCGTGACCACCAACCCGACTCTGATGCGGCGCGCGAGCCTGAAGCGCAGCGCGCTGCCGGGATTCGTCGAGCAGGCGCTGGCGCTGGGGGCGCGCGCGGTGCAGGTGCAGGTCGAGTCGCCGGACACCGCTGGCATGTTGCGCGACGCGCGGGCGGCGCTGGCCTGGGGACCGTCGGGCAGGATCATCCCCAAGATCCCCGCGACCCGCGCCGGCTTCGCCGCCGGCAGCGAGCTTTCGGCCGGGGGCGTGCGCGTCACCTACACGGCGGTGTTCACGCCGGAACAGGCGATGTTCGCGGCCAACGCCGGCGCGGCCTACGCGGCGCCCTACTTCGGGCGCTTGCAGGATCAGGGCGTGGACGGCGCGGCGTCGATCGCGCGCATGCAGGCGCTCATCGACCGTTACGGCAGCGGCACCCGGCTGCTGGTGGCGAGCGTGCGTTCGCGCGACGCCTTCCTGTCGCTGCTCGATCTGGGCGTGGGCGCGATCACCGTGCCGCCGACGCTCCTGCCAGAGCTGCTCGAGCACCAGGCCACGCTCGAGGCGCAACGCGATTTTCTTTCCGACGCGGAGTCGGTGCGGTGAGAGTGGCGCTCGCCGGCGAGGCGCTCATAGACTTTGCCGGGATCGGCGAGATGCGTTTCCAGGGTTACTGCGGCGGCTCGCCCCTCAACACCGCCGTCGCGGCGGCCCGCCTCGGCCAGGCGACCGGCTACATCACGCAGCTTTCCACCGATCTGTTCGGCGTGCGGCTGCGCCGCCATCTGGAGGAAAACGGCGTCGATACCCGCTTCGTGCTGTCCCATTGCGCGCCCACCACGCTCGCCTTCGTCGAGCACGACGGCGAGCAAAGCCGCTACCAGTTTCTCGCCCGGGGCAGCGCGGACTCGCTCTATGCGCCCGACCCGCTGCCGGAGCTGCCGGCGGAAACGGCGTTCCTGCATTTCGGTTCCGTGAGCCTGCTGCTCGAGCCGGCAGCGAGCAGCATCACGCGGCTCGTGGAGCGGCACCGCAGCCGTGTGGTGATCGTCTTCGACCCCAACGTGCGGCCGACGCTGATAGAAAACGCGGACGCGTATCGCAGGCGCTGCGCAGAGTGGATACGCGCCTGCCACCTGCTCAAGCTGAGCGAAGAGGATGCGGCTTATCTCGCCGGCCACGGCGATCTGGATTCCGCGGTGGCCGCATGGCTGGAAAGCGGCCCCCGCGCAGCCTTGGTGACGCATGGCGCGCGGGGACTGCGGCTGTACCGCCGCGCAGCCGCGCCGCTTCGCGTTCCCGCGTTTCGCGTGCCGGTGGCGGACACCATCGGCGCGGGGGATACGCTCACTGCCGCGACCATCGTCGCGCTGATCGAGCGCGGCGCCGCACGGGCGGAGGATTTGAACGCGCTATCGGAACCGGATTGGCGCGAAGTCCTCACCTTCGCCGCCGCCGCGGCGGCGCTCAATTGCATGCGGCCGGGCGCGGACCCGCCCACTCGCCGGGAGGTGGGCGAGTTTCTTTCCGCTTCGTGCAACAGCGCGGGTCGGTGATGATCATCGACGCGCATCACCATCTCTGGAAGCTGTCCCGCGGCGACTATTCCTGGCTCGATTCCCGCAGGGAGCCGGCGCTCGCCGCGATCGAACGCGATTATCTGCTGGAGGATTATCGTGCCGTGGCGCGCAGTCACGGCGTCTCGGGCAGCGTTGTCGTACAAGCGGCTCCAACTGTTGCCGAGACGCAGTGGCTGCTGCAACAGGCGAAGCAAAGCGGCGGTTTGATCCGCGGCGTGGTCGGCTGGGTAGACATGGCCGCAAAGGCGGCGCCGGACGTGCTGGGGCGGCTGGCGCGCGACAGGCTGCTGCGCGGCATCCGGCCGATGCTGCAGGACATCCCCGAGATCGACTGGGTGTTGCAGCCCGCGCTCGACCCGGCGTTCCGCGCGATCATCGCGCTCGACCTCCGCTTCGACGTGCTGATCAGGCCGCCCTACCTGGCAAGCGCGCTGCAGGCGCTCACCCGTTATCCGGAACTTCGCTCCGTGGTCGACCATGGCGCCAAGCCCGACATCGCGGGCGGCATGTGGCAGACTTGGGCCGACGGCATCATGCGGATCGCCGAAGAAACCGGCGCGTACTGCAAGATTTCCGGCCTTGTCACCGAAGCATCGAGCGACTGGACAGCGGGCACGCTCCGACGTTACGTCGATCACCTCCTCGAATGCTTCGGAACGGACCGGTTGATCTGGGGTAGCGACTGGCCGGTGGCCACGCTTGCCAGCGAGTACGGACGCTGGCTGGACACCACCGCCGAGCTGCTCGGCAGCCTGCCCCGGGACGAGCGGGAAAAGGTCATGGCGAAGAACGCAATTTCCTTTTATGGCCTGGAGGCACCCTGAGCCTTGGGTACCAGCATAGGCACGCCTGGGCGGAACCCACCGCCCTTCCCGAGGATCGAGGCATCGAGTTTTGCCGCGCCCAAGCACGCGAGGTGGATCTTGGTTTCATCGGGAAGCGCTTGATCGATTGGAAATTTCCCACCGTCGGACGCGATCTCCCGACACCGCATCGCGTCCGCGCCCGGTCCGATGCGAAAGTGCCCCGGCCGTTTTATGAGAACCGCAATTAACTTTGTTTGACAACACCATCTTTTCTTAGGGGATGTTGGATTGTCATGTCCCTTTCTTTGCGGTAAAACAGGAACAACGTAAAGGCGATAAATTCAAAGTCTTGGCAGCTGAAGCCGATTGACAAGCCTTTACCGGGGCGCGAGTTTCAGGCTTGGAGGTTATTCGCGCGGTCAGGGCGTCTTGCCCGCTGATGGAGGCTGCGGCTTCCCTTCCGGCCGATGGCATCACTTCAGGGAATTTCTCGGTTCGTACCGGTGAGCGGGCGCCTGCTGCTCATCGTATGGCCATTTCTGGTAATCGTTGTTGTCCTCGTTTGGCTCTCCAGCCAAAGCATGGACATTCTTCTCGCCGCCCGTTCCTATTCGGAAGGGGAGAGTCTCTGGTCGAAGGGACAGAAGCGCGCGATTTTCCATCTCCTGCGCTATGCCGACACCCATTCCGAGGACGATTACCAGAGGTATCGCGAGGCAATCGCCACGCCGCTCGGTGATCAACAAGCGCGACTGGAGCTGCAGAAACCGGACCCCGACTACGCGCTCGCCTGGCAGAGATTCATCCAGGGCCGCAACCATCCGGACGACGTCGGCGGGCTGATCATGCTCTTTCGCCGCTTTCGGCGTCTGAGCGACATGGCCAAGGTCATCAGCCTCTGGGAGGAGGGCGATCACGAAGTCGCCCGGTTGATACAGGCGGCGGAACAGTTTCACGCCCGCGTATTGTCGGGGCAGGTCAATGCCGCAGCCGCGCGTCAGTTTCATGACGATCTCCTGGATATCGACACGCAGCTTACGCCGCTGACGGACGAGTTCACGAGAACGCTGGGCAAGGTCACGCGCAGGATCCAGTGGGTCCTCCTGCTCGTGAACCTGATGGCGGCCGGCGTGCTGGTCCCGATCGGCATCTTCCTGTCGCATCGGATGCTCAGGCACAGCGAGGATTTCCAGAGAAAACTGAAGCTGAGCGAGGAGCGCTTTCAGCTTGCGGTGACCGGCAGCAACGACGGCCTGTGGGACTGGAACGTGCTCACCGACGAGGTGTATTACTCGCCGCGCTTCAAGCAGTTGCTGGGTCTCGCCGACCATGAGATGGAAAACAAGCTGTCGGCGCTGATCTCGCGGGTGCACCCGGAGGACCGGGAGGCAACCGTCAACGCGATTCAGGCGCACCTGCTGCATTCGGCGCCCTTCGACGTCGAGATGCGCGTCGAGACCCGGAGCGGCGAATACCGCTGGTTCCGCTCCAGGGGGCAATCGGCGCGCGACGTCGACGGCCGCGCGGTGCGCATGGCCGGCGCGATTACCGACGTCACCGACCGCAGGCTGGCCGCCGCCGAACTGTACGCGGAGAAGGAGCGAGCCCAGGTGACGCTCGCCTCGATCGGCGACGGCGTGATCACGACCGACACCGATGGCTGGATCGAATACCTCAATCCGGTCGCGGAAAATTTCGCCGGTTGGAAAATCGGCGCCGCCCGCGGCCTGCCTATGCAGGGAGTGTTCCGCGTTATCGACGAGACCACGCGCCAGCCCGTCCCCAATCTGATCGAGCAGGTGCTGCGCGAGGAACGCGCGATCGAAAGCCCGGCCACACGGCTGCTGGTTCGCAACGACGGCACCGAAATTCCGCTGGTCATTTCGGCCGCGCCGATCCGCGACCGCGGCGGCGACATCACCGGCGTGGTGCTGGTGCTGCACGACGTCAGTCGCGAGCGGCAATACGCGGCGAAGCTTTCCTACCAGGCGAGCCACGATTCGCTGACCGGCCTGATCAACCGCGTGGAGTTCGAACAGCGGCTCGGCCTCGCCCTCAAGAGCGTCATGCAGCACGGCCGGCACCATGCGCTGATGTACCTCGATCTGGACCAGTTCAAAGTCGTCAACGACACCTGCGGTCACGCCGCGGGCGATCAACTCATGCGCCAGGTGAGCGCGCTGCTCCAGCGGCGGCTGCGCGAAGGCGACACGCTGGCGCGACTCGGCGGCGACGAGTTCGGGGTGCTGCTGGAAAACTGCCCGGCCGATCATGCGTTGCGCATCGCCGACGAACTGCGCCAGGCGGTCGGCGACTTCCACTTCGCGTGGGAGAACCGTTCGTTGAACATCGGGGTGAGCGTCGGTGTTGTCAACATCGAGGATGGGCTGTTCACCCTCGCCGACGTGATGAGCGCCGCGGACGCCGCCTGCTATATGGCCAAGGAAAAAGGGCGCAACCGGGTGCAGGTCTATCACCGCGGCGACACCGAACTGTCGATACGCCACGGCGAGATGGAATGGGTCGCGCGCCTGCAGAAGGCGCTCGACGAGGACCGCTTCGCCCTCTACGCGCAAGACATCGTCGAGGTGAATGCCCCGCGAGGCGGCAGCGTGCACTGCGAGCTGCTGGTGCGCATGATCGACGAGCGGGGGGACACCGTTCCGCCCGGGGCCTTCATTCCCGCGGCGGAGCGCTACAACCTGATGCCGGTGATCGACCGCTGGGTGATTCGCACCGCGTTTGCCACCCTTGCCCGCCTGCGCGTGGACGGCTCGGGGGACAAGTTCGAACTGTGCACGATCAACGTGTCCGGGTCGTCGGTCGGCGATGAACGCTTCCTCGACTTCATCCGCGAGCAGTTCGAACGCTTCTCGGTGGCGTACAAGGCGATTTGCTTCGAGATCACGGAAACCGCGGCGATCGCCAACCTGCAGGGCGCCACGCGTTTCATGCAGGAACTCAAGGCGCTGGGATGCTGGTTTTCCCTGGATGACTTCGGCGCCGGCATGTCCTCGTTCGCCTACCTCAAGCACCTGCCGGTGGACTTCCTCAAGATCGACGGCAGTTTCGTCAAGGACATGGCGGAGGATGTCATCGACCGCGCCATGGTCGAGGCGATCCACAGCGTCGGTCACGTGATGGGCAAGCAGACGATCGCCGAGTTCGTCGAGAGCGAACGCGTCATGTCGGCGTTGCGCGAGATCGGCGTCGATTTCGCGCAGGGATACTGGATTGGCAAGCCGAGGCCGTTCGGGCCGCGGCTGCGGGTGGCCTCCAAGCTCGCGTAGCGGGCGCCACCGACACCTCTCGCCAATCGGCAAGCAGAGGCGGGTCTTGCAAGGGCGTTTGCGCCTTTCCGGCGCGCCGGCCCGCTGTACACCGCTTCAGGAAAAACGGAAGCGCCTCTAGGGAACTCCCGGATTATCGGCCGCGGTCGCGGTTCGTATGCTGGCCGGAAGTTCCGGGTAAGAAATTTTCAGCGCCTTGCGCCTGCTTTTGGCCGGAACCGTACCCGCTAAATTTTTTACTCACGATTTAACGACATAAAGGAGAAGTCATGGGCTCGATGCGTGAGTTGTCTCCCCATCCGCAGTGGGTGGATTCTTTGCATGGATACGTCAAACCCTACTGGGACGAGCTGCTGGGGGGGGATTGGGCAGAGGGAGTGGCGAACACG
>Ga0070741_10007315_pt1 | contig 22935 bp, 30 predicted proteins | sample Coa_R1_4_FD_66440 | JGI IMG/M metagenome (GOLD analysis project Ga0070741, IMG submission 66440) | Surface soil microbial communities from Centralia Pennsylvania, which are recovering from an underground coalmine fire - Coalmine... | ecosystem: Environmental > Terrestrial > Soil > Unclassified ... | reverse complement strand
GGCCTCGGCTCGCACAGCCCAGCTACCCGACACCGCTTCGCTACCCGTGGGTGGGGAGCCGACCGCATCCGCATCAAAGTTCCAGACCTGCAGCGCGCCTGCGGCCACCGACTGATCCGCGGGGGTGTAGCGCGGGGGTGCGGCTCCTGCCCGCGCCGAACACCCGCCCAGGGCAACTGTCAGCAGCACTGCCGCGCAAGCGGACGCGCGTAGCATCATGCACCCCCTGATTGGCTAACTGGAAGGGGCCGCGCTGTTAGTCTGATCCAGCGCCGCCCGCAGCCCGCGAGCGAGCTGGAGTGCATCGTCGTTGGCCCAGAAGTGCATGAAGAACAGGCGGGGCTCGTCGGTGAGCATGTGGCTGTGCAAGGCCGTGACTTCGATTCCGTTGTCTCGAAGCGCTCGGATCACAGGGTTCACCTCGCTGGCGAGCATCACGAAGTCACCCGTGATGGCGGCGCGGGCGTTGCCAGTCGGCTGGAAGTTGATCGCGGTACCCGTGCCCATCGCGGGCGGCACGTCCATGCCCATTTCGGTGATACGCTCAGCGCGTGGGATGCTGAACTGATAGACGCTGCCCGCGGCGTTGCCCTTGTAGCCGAGGATCGCTTCGAGCTGCTGGGTGTCCAAGTCGCTCGACGGGGGAGCGGCCGCGGCGGGCGTGGTGAAGGGCGTTCCGCTGAGGCTGAGGGCGCTGTGGATCGTCTCGGCCAGGCGCACGGGGTCACCGTGGCCGCCGATGTGCATGTACAGCACGCGCGGCGACTCGCCGAGCAGGTGGTTGTGCAGCGCCGTCTGCTCGACGCCACCCTGCTGCAGCGCCAGCATCACAGGGTTCACCTCGTCCTCGGTGAGCACCAGGTCCCCCATGACCATGGCCTGGTCACCCATCGGCTTGAAGGCGACCCAAGAACCGAGCGCGAGCGCGGGCTGGACCTGCACGCCCCGCGCCGTCACCTGCAGGTCAGTACGCGGCAAGCTAAACCTGTAGACGTCGCCTGGCTGCACGGCGCCCGCCTTGCCCATGGCTTGATCGAGCGCTGGCCCATCGAGCTGCATCTGTACTGAGGCGGCATGGTGTGCGGCTGGCGGAGCGGCCGCGGCGTAGGCGGTGCACCCCGCCGTGGTGAGCGCGCCGAGTGCGAGCACTAGATGGGTACGGAACGCGCGAGGGGAATCGAGCCATGCCATCGGAGTCTCCCTTCCGCTCTCGTGGAGCACGCAGGTTGGGGTGTCCCGTATTTCTACATCCGCAGCCGTCGCTGCTAGCCGCTCTGAGGCTGGACGTCCAGCTCCCGCAGCACGGGCCGCCCCCCGACGTCGGTGAGCGGCAGGTACACATGGTGCGTCTCAGGATTGACCGCCACAGAATGTGCGTTGGGGCCTGCTGGCCCCCTGGCGATCTCATGCACGCCGCTCTCGTCGCGGCCGAGCACCGTCAACGTCCCGTCCTCTGCGGCCACGTACAGCCACTGCCGTACAGGGTCAAAGGCCAAGACGTCGGGCGACTGGCCCACGGGGTGCTCGGAGCGCACCTGCATCGTCCCTAGATCGACCACGACCATCTTCCGACTCGCCTCGCAGCCGACGAAGGCCGTGCGGGACGGGGCGTCGATGTAGACGCCATGGGGGTCTTCGCAGCCCTGCAGCGCATAGCGGCCGACGATCTGATCTGTCTGCGGGTCGATGGCCACGAGCTGGTTGCACTGGTGCACCCCCACGTAGATCAGGTTCGCGGCGGGATCGAACTGCGTGTTGCCCGCCTCGCCCCCGAGGGGGATCGTCCCCACAGCCTGATTGGTCTGCACGTCGATCACCGTATCGGACCCACCATGCTCGTTGGAGACATAGAGCTTGCCCACCGTCGGGGCGTAGGCCAGGCCGTCGGGATAGTCGCCCGTGGGAACGGTCGCCACAATCGTGAGCGTGCTCGGATCAATGACCGCCACCTGGTTGGCGCTGGTGGCCGTCGCGTACACACGGCCCAGCTCGGGCACGGCGAGGACACCGTGGACGCCCGCCACACCAGGCACGTCCCCGACCACAGTGCCACTCTGTGTGTCGAACACGGTGACCTGACTGGCGCCCAGGTGGGCGATGTACAGTCGATGCGCCTGCAGGTCGAGGCTCTGATAATCGAAGCGCGACGTGCCGCCTGTCAGGGGAATGTCGGCTACGACGTGGAAAGCGGGCGGCAAGGAGCCTTGGCCTGCCTGCGCCGAGGCCCAGCGGAGCGTGATGATGGCGCCCAGCGCCAGCAGTGGCACAACGACCAGAAGTGATCTACGCATCCTGCCCCCAGAGTTAGGGATTCTGCAGTGGCGTGCCTATCCCACCACTGCAGGGCGCCATGCGCTCGGGTGTCTGCGGCCCATTCGCATAGCGGCGCACGAACTCGGCTAAGCGCGGGTCACTGGCTGTTTCCAGCTTCAATTGGAGTCCCCAGGCCGAAGCGACGATCGGGCTCGGCAACGGGGAGTCGGCGGCCGAGGGGCTCAGCAGCACGTAGTCCTTGCCGCGTGCCAGGCTGCGTAGCGCCTGCACCTGGTCCAGGGACAGCTCGGGGCGGTAGGTGATCCACACGGCGCCGTGCTCCATCGAGTGGACCGCCCACTCGTTGGGCACGGGCTGGTCATAGACTCCGCAGTTCTGCCAAACAGGATTGTGCGGCCCCCCGATCGGCGGCGATTGGGGGTAGCTGATGGAGCCCGTCACGTGAGCACGATCAATGGCAGCGATGTGCTCCACGCCAGGGATCGGCTGGGCGCTGGCAGACACGTTGCCATAGACGATGAACCCGCCGAGCGCCAGTGCTACCAGGCCGCCCACGACCCCCCAGGGTAGCCACTTGCGCCACCTGCGGCGAGATTGCTGATGCTGCCGTTCCTGGTCCCGCTGTACCCGCCGCTCCATGCGGGACGGGCGTGAGCGAGATGGTGTCGTCGCGGGCGGCCCGTGTGGGGATGCGTCTGTCGGACGTGCCACCGCCTGTCCTTTCCCGCCCGCCTGCTCCACGCGGGCGACGCGACCCTGCTAGCGGTTACTCGCTGCGATCACCGCCCCTGCTCGGGCGTTTTCTTCAGGGGGCCGAACCCCGCGGAACATGGCGAAGAGTGAAAGGTCGTAGGCGATCTTGAGCGTGCCCGCCAGCACAAAGGGGATGCCGAGCGCGGGCGCCACCAGCGTGAGCCCCGCAAAGGCGGGTGCGATCGCGGCCGCGGCGTTGCGGACCACAGAGAAGATTCCCGCGGCTGCCGCCCGCTCGGCCGCGGGAATGATGGCCATCGTATAGGACTGGCGGGTCGGCACGTCGAGCTGGGAGAGCAGATAGCGGATGAGCAGCAGGCCAACGGCCAGCTCCACTCGTGGCATCAGCGGCACCAGCAGCAGCAAGACGTTCGACGGCAAGTGCGTGAACACCATGGTATTCAGCAGCCCGAAGCGGCGGGCCAGCGGCGCGGCTACTAAGAAGGAGAGCGCCGCCAGCAGGTTCGTGCCAAAGAAGATCGCGGCCAGCCCGCCGACGTCGAGCCCGTAGCGCAGGTGGAACCACAGGGCGAGCAATCCCTGTACGACGAAGCCACCCGCAAACGAGTCAACCGCAAACAAGGCGGCGAGCTTGAGCACCATCCCGCGCGACTGCTGGATACCAAGACTCGTGGCGCCCACCTGCTGCCCAACGCCCCCTGCTTCGGCGGCAGGCGAGAGGCGACTGAAGAGCAGCAGGAGCACCAGCGCGGCTGCGGCATAGCCCCAAAGCAGGACCTGGTACGCTTGCAGGCCGCTCAACCCCAGGAGCGTTGGCACGCCCACGGCCAGCGCACCCAGGGCGGTGGCCAGATAGTTGACGAGGTTGTAGGCGGCGAACACTTCAGTCCGCTGGTCATCACGGGTGGTCTGCGGCAAGATCGCTTGCTCGACGGCCAGGAACGGCCCGACCTCTTTGCCCGAGGGGCTGATCGTGCCCAGGATCGCCGCCAGGGCAAGCACTACTACCTGATCGGTGAGCGCGAAGACGATCCCTGCTGCCCCCATGAGCGCCGCGCCCAGGACCAGGATGCGGCGCCGTCCCAGCCGATCAGCAACTGCAGTGAGTACAAGCGTCATCACCGCACCGCCCGCCAGGGCAGCGGTAAAGATGCCGCCGATGGCTTCGACGCTCAAGCCGATCTCAGCGAGATAGATGCCGAGGACCACCGACAGAAAGCCGTAGGCGAAGTTGCGTACCCCGCAGGCAACGAACAGCACCCAGCCGTCCCGCGAGAGTGTCGCGGCCCAGTGCGGCAGTCGGGCTATGCTAGACGCATCCATCAGCAGTCTCGGTTAGCGGGTTGAGGCTGAGCCCGTGGGCCAGCTCCTAGAGCACGAAGAGATCGAGCACCACGGCGACGAGCCCCGCGACGGCTGCCGCCCCCACCACGTGATCGGCCGACTCCTGGCGTTCCACCACCAGCCCCAGCACAAGCGCCGTCGTGGCAAACGCGAGCACGCCACTTCCCACGTCCGCCCAACTGAGCGGGATGATCGGCGCATCGACATTGAAGCCCGTGGCATTGGTGGCGTTCAGGGTGAAGTTCCAGGCGGCAAACCCAAGCGTCGTGGTGCACCCCGCGACGATGTACCGATAGCGTTGCCGTGCCCAGCGCCAGGTAAAGAACAGCACGGCCGCGGCCAATACCCCAGCTAGGAGCGAGAAGGCGAGGACCTCCTGGACCGCGAACATCTCGCTTCTCCTGTCGCCCTGCCTAGGTACGCGGGGAACATCGTCCAGGGTATTGGGTCAGCTGGCCTGTCGTACGAGAGGCCAAAGGACCAAACCGACCACGCCCGAGGCGATGACCACGATGGGCTCGGGTAGTTTGAAACGCCAGAGCACGCCCAAGCTGATCAAGGCGATGATCGCTGTGGGCACGTCATAGATCGCGCGCAGGCCGAGCACGACGACCGCGCCGCTAATCGCGCCTGTAGCGGCTGCTGTCGCCCCATCCACGAACGCCTTGAGCTGCGGATTGTCGCGGTGCCGCTTGAACCACGGTGCAGGCACGATGGTGAAGATGTAAACGGGCAGGAAGATGCCGATAGCTGCCATGATGGCGCCTGGCAGACTGCCCACGAGATAGCCGATGAAAGCAACGGTAATCACCACGGGGCCAGGGGTGATCATCGCCACGGCGACGGCATCGAGGAACTGGTTGTCCGTCAGCCAGCCGAACTGCTGCACGACCCCCTGCTGCAGGAACGGCACGATCGCCAGACCACTGCCAAAGACGAAGGCCCCCGCCTTGGTGAAGAAGAACAGGATCTGCAGCAGTACATTCTCGTCGCCCGTGCCGAGGCCCGCGAACCACTTGTCGATGAATAAGATGCTGGCGCCCACAAGGATGCTTACGAGTCCGAAGACGAGCGCACGGCGTGGCCCAGGCCAAGCACGCACCATCAACACCAGCAAGCCTGCGGCGATGAAGAACTCGGCTGGCTCAGCTTGGGCCCAGGCGGTTACTGCCATCAATACGGCGAAGATGCCCCACAGCAGCGGGTCGCGCTTGTTGACGGAGCGCGACAGCTTGTAGGCGGAGATGCCGATGATCGCGATGACCGTCGCCCCGATGGCATAGAACAGCGCCTGCATCCACCAGAGCCCGCCGAAGGTCACATAGGCCATGGAGATGGCGACCACCATCAAGAAGGACGGCAGAATAAAGGCGCCGCCGACGGCGGTTGCACCAACAACGCCGTGCTGGAAGTAGCCCAGCGCAATGGCGAGCTGTGCCGCGAGCGGACCTGGCATGATCTGAGCGAGGCCGAGGGCCAGCTTGTACTCCGCCTCATCGATCCACTGTCGCCGCTCGACTAGGTCGCGGTGCATGAATCCCACCAGAGCCGCTGGCCCACCGAATCCAATGGCCCCGAGCTTCAGGAAATAGCCAACGAGCGGCCCTAAATCAGCCCGACTGGTAGCACTGTCCGTGGTCAACGCGGGGCTCTGCGCTGGCGTGCTCGGCGAAGGCTGTTGGCCAGGCACGTCAGGAGCGGACGTAGCGGTCGCCTGGACCGTGGGTAGACTGGGGTCCCTGCCAGTGAGCCCCGTGAGCCGCGAGTCGAGCTCTGCCATACCGCCCTCCCTATGCTGCCCTGTCTTGCTCGTCATGCCTAGTGAGTCGCGAGGTGCTGGCAGTAGGCGTAGAGCGCATCGTAGACAGGCATCTCACGCTCCAGCAGTTCGTGGTCCTCGCCGTAGGTCAGGCGGAATCCTTCCGCGATGGCATCCAGGCCCCGCGATTGCGGCGTCAGGTCCTTCGCGTCGGTATCAGCGCCGCGGACAATCAAGGCCAGCCGCTCGAGCGCGGAATCGCTGAGACGATACTTGCGGATGATGGCGTCAAAGCTGCATTCGGCGCCGTGGTGCCCGAGCTCGACATCAGGCACGTCATAGGGGATCGCGCCGTCCCGCTCGGCTACCGCGATTACTTGCTCGGGCGGCACGTACAGGAACTCTGCCTGGGGGTCGACGAATCGCTTGATCAGCCAGGGACAGGCGACGCGATCAACCTTGGGACGCTCGCGGGTTACCCACTTCACGGCTTACCCCTTCGTAGCGCCTTCAGCATCTTACGATTGAATATAACACTCGTTATTCGCACAAGCAGCTACGAATTGTATCGTGGGGCAGATGTGCAAGCAAGCGGCGTCCAGCGGGACCTAACGCTCTGGCACCTGGTCCGTGGCAGGAGTCGGAGTACCTGGAGCCGTGTCTTCGCTCAAGTGGGCCTCCACGCGCTGGCGGTAACGCAGGGTCGGGCGGGTGCGGCCATCACGAGTTGGCTGCTGAGCGACCTTGCGACGGCAGTACGCGTAGAGCGCATCGTACAGGGGAGCCGTCAGCCGAAGCTTTTCTTGGTCATCAGGAGTGGTCATCTGGAAGCCCGTGATCAGCGCGTCCACTCCCGCTGCCTCACGGCGACGAGTGCGACTGTGGGGCACGTCGGCCTCGCGGAGAATGCGGCCCATTTCCACGAGCGCCGCGTCGTGCGTCAGGTTGTACTCTTCAAGGAACGTCTCGAATGTGCAGCGACCTTCGCGGTGGCCCAACCTAACGCCGCGCATATCAAAGGGGGTGCCGTCAATCTCAGCGGGATTGGTATCAGCGGGTACGAAGACAAATTCAGCCTCGGGGTCAATGAAACGGCGAATGAGCCAGGGGCACCCCGTGCGGTCAATGTGGGCGTTGCGACGGGTCACCCAACGCATGGTGTCCGCGCTCCTTACACCCCTTGGCCCGCTCGGGGACGAGCATGGTGCTCAAGCTCAGCACGGCAGGCAGCTAGCACAGCTCGTGTTGAGGCTGGGTCCCCCGCCTGCAAATAGTCCCGCGCTACCACTTGGTCAAGCCAACGCTCGAGCCGCCCGAGATCGCCAGCTATGATGGTGCGAGCGGCACGGTCAAAGTCGTGGTGCACTGCCTCGTCCTGAATGTGCTTCAGCAAGGCTGCCCCTGCTTCAGCCACTTCAGCGTACTCGGCCTGGCGAAGGCGAATCAGCTCGGCTTGAAGCTCTTCCGCCCTCGCTCGAGACAGGTGTGCATCCCAAGCAACAGTATCTTGCCCGCCCAGGTCCTGCACGCGCTCCGCGAGAGCTTCCAGGCCACTACGGGCAGCGGCGGTATCGGGGAGCGCGCACACACCGTCGCGTAGATAGAGTGCTCCCAGCCGCTTGACCTCGCGCCACACGGCCGCCCGCTTGCTCGTGGGTGACGCGGGAACCGTGTAGATCAGCAGCACCCACCGTAGCGCGGTCTGTTCACCATCCGACTCTCTGATCGATGGGCTCACTACCGCGACACCTGCCGATCCTGCATAACCAGTGTTACCCCCAGGGTATATCGGCTTCGCGCGGCTCTGCAAGGCAGTAGACCCGAAACGGGGCGGGTACCGAGAATGGGCCTTATCGGAACCCGAAGGGGCCTGGAGCAGAGCGGGGAGCGAATGGGGCTCCGACTGATCCGAGAGAATGCCGCGTTTCGGCGGCTGTTCCTGGCGCACTCCATATCCCGTGCAGGCGATGCCTTCAACACGGTTGCGCTGGTCGTGCTGGTCTTCCAGCTTACGGGCTCAGGGCTGGGGGTGGCTGGGACGGTAGCCTTTGAAGTGTTGCCCGTGCTGCTGCTCGGCCCAGTGGTCGGGCTCATTGTTGATCGCTACCCACGCCGAACGCTCATGGTGGCTGCCGACGTCGTACGGGCTGGCCTGGCACTCTTGCTGGCCCTGGTGGGAGATTCGGCGGCCGTGGCCTACGGGGTGGCGTTTGGCTTATCGGCCTTTACGCAGGTGTTCAACCCAGCGGCGAGTTCGACACTGCCTGACGTGGTGAAGCCTGACGAGCTCGTGGATGCCAATTCGCTGCTGTGGACGGTGGCGGTTCTTCTTCAAATTGTTCTCGCCCCCCTGGCAGGCAGTTTGATCGGGCTCTACGGCACGGGCGTTGCCTTCGCCGTCAACGCTTGTTCCTACCTACTCTCCGCCGCTCTGCTAGTTGGCCTGACGGCTGGCCGCACGCCTGCTACCGTGGCTCAGCAGGGGTGGCGAGCCGTAGTAGCGGGGATTGATGCTGTTCGGTCGCGCCCCTTGCTCGCGCGATTAGCCATCGTCCAGGTCCTCGCTGCGCTCTCGGCGGGTGCCACCAGTGGCCTTCTGGTCGTGCTCGCTGGCCAGCAGCTTGGCATCGGGCCATCAGGGTTCGGGGTGCTTCTGGGAGCCATCGGCATCGGCGCGGCTCTCGGGCCGATGCTACTTCGCCGTTTCATTCAGCCTGGTGATCGTCGTTGGCTGTTTGGCCCGTACGCGCTACGCGGTGCCGTAGACCTGACACTCGCGGCGGCGAACTCGCCGCTGGTGGCGGTGCCTGCCTTGACGCTCTACGGCGTGGGAACGTCAACGGGGATGATCGCCTACCAATCAACGCTGCAGCGGGCAGTGCTCAGCGAACTTCGGGGACGGGCCTTCGCCTTCTATGACGTGCTCTGGAATGTTGCACGGCTGCTATCCCTGGGCATTGGCGGGATGCTGACTGACCTAATCGGGGTTCGAGTCGTCTACCTGGTCGGCGGGCTCTTGCTCCTAGCGGCTTTCGCGGTAGGTGCTACAGGGCGCATCAAGTAGGCGGCGACCAGGGGATTCTGAGAGCGGCCTTTATCGGCACCGCCACCGCGGCTTTGGTCTACTGTGCCTGCTCACAGTCGCTGAGCCCGAACGCATCGCGGATCGCCGCGCGCTGCAAGCGGTGGAACGTCTTCGCTAGCTCTTCAGGAGAGTGGGACTGGTGCTTTTCCAGCCACCACTGCACGAGCGCGATCTGCGCGCCCGCCAGATAGCTCGCCAGTATGTCTAGCGGCATACTGCTGTTGGCTTCGGGAAAGGCAGTGCGGAGGTTTGCTGCGATCGCCTGTGCATTCCAGTCACGAAGCCGCCGAAGGATCAGCGGGCCGTCCTTGCCCTGCACAATAGGCAGCAACAGCTCCCGCACGTCTTGTAGATGGCGGTACGACGATCGCATCCCCTGCGGCGCTTCATCGGAGGGCCACTCGTCTCTCGAGAGTGGGTAGAGCGGGCCGAGGCGGAACTGGCTGACCATGGCTTCGTGGCAGCTCATGAATAATGCGTCTTTACTCGTGTAGTGGAGATAGAAGGTGGTACGACCTACGTTCGCACGATCTGCGATGTCTTGCACTGTGATCGTATCGTACTTCTGCTCGCTAAGCAGATCAATGAAAGCCTGCTGCAGTAACTCACGCGTGCGTTATGTCCGCCTGTCAGTCGTAGGCATGTAGTCTTCTCATCACATAAGTAGAGGTTCTATGACCCGAATGTTGAACAATTTCTGTGTATTGTTCAGAAGTGAACACACCGCAAGCTTTGATTATTGACGCCACCAGAAAACCGCCGTAGCCTAACGAGAGAACCTATCATCTGATGCCAAGGAAAATGCCCATGTCCCACACGCCCATGGGGCCTGACCACCAGGCCACGGCCAGCACGCCAGCCTGGGTAAAGGTATTTGGAATGATCGCCATCGTTCTGGCCCTGGTGATCGGCGCCCTGCATCTTACGGGCAATAGCCTGGGCGGTCCTGGTAGCCACACGCTACCCGTAGAACGCGGTGTGCGCCAGCCATGACGATGGGGCCGCCGCTTCGGAAGCTCGTGCTCACCGTGCATGTTACCTGCTCGGTGGGCTGGCTCGGCGCGGTCGCGGGCTTCCTAGTTCTCGCCGTTACGGGCCTGACCAGCCAGGACGCTCAGATGGTGCGCGCGGCCTACCTGGCGACGGAGCTGACGGCCTCGGCCGTTATCGTCCCGCTCTGCTTCGCCGCGCTGCTCAGTGGGCTTGTCCAGTCGCTGGGTACCAGGTGGGGCCTGTTTCGGCACTACTGGGTGTTCTTTAAACTCCTGATCACCGTCTTTGCCACGATCATCTTGCTCGTGCATATGCAGCCGATTAGCTATGTGGCAGGCGTGGCGGCGGACGGGGCGTTAGCCAGTGGGGATCTGCAGCGACTGCGGATCCAGCTTGTGGCCGACGCGGGTGCTGCCCTGGTGGCGCTCCTGGTCACCACGACGCTGGCCGTGTACAAGCCGCGGGGTCTCACCCCGTACGGGCAGCGCAAGCTGCGCCAGCAGCGTCGAGCTCGGCTGCTCCATTCCCATCAGTAGCCGTCCCGTTCAGGGACGTCATTCGGCGTGGCCTTCCTTCGCCTGCCAGTGCTCCTCGGTGGTGCGTGGCTGAATCGGGTGATGGCCAGCGCTGCCTACTCGCTCGCCGCGAGTAGGGGAGATCTCCTGGAGTGTCAGGCGCGCGGGGCGCACCTGTTCTGCTACAGGAAGGACTACTACCAACACGCCGTTGCCGTACGTCACGTTCGCCAGCTCGCCATCCACGGCAACGGGCAGATCCAGCTCGCGGTGGTACCCGCCAGCGCTCCACTCTTCGAGCAACACTTCCTTCTGGCCCGTGAGCGCCCCGCGAAACTGGCCGTGGAGCACCAGCCGCCCATCTGCAGTGAGTTCCACCACGATGTCGCTCGGCTCCATGCCAGGCAGCGGGGCAGCGACCATGACGCGATCGTCCGTACGGTACAAGTTTACGAGCGGCTGGTGCGTTGTTGATTGCCCTTGCATCGCTCCTGCTCCCATGGTCCCGCTGCACGACATCCACGCCTGGGCAGCCCAGCAGGCTCTTTAGAGTATGCCGCGTCGGTGGTGAAGCAGCCACGCTTGGCGTTGACCGCCCGTTTACCCCGCGCAACACAGGCCGTAACGACCGAGCACTACCCTGTACTCGTAAGGAGTACCAGAACAAGGGAGATCGGTTCGGTGGGGTGGAAGAGCCACCCGTTCACACGGAGGTGAACGATGAACACCGTAGCACGAGCGCAGCCCGCCGAAGCAGTGTCCTGCGCGGTAGAGCGCGCGCCCAAACTCGCCGTGGTGTCGCTGGCCAGCGCGGCGGCTATCGTGGCTGCGGTCGCGTACGTCGTCTGTCTGGTGCTCAGCCTGGTCGTGCCTGACCTGCTGATGGGCATCCTGCAGAGCTGGGCGCACAGCATCTCGGTCGCGCCGCTGCGGGCGGAGACCATCGTGTTCCAGCCTGGTACCGCGCTGGTGGGCCTGCTGACCTGGAGCGGCTTCGTCTGGCTGACCACGGCCGCGACGGCGTGGCTCTACAACACCTGCCACCTGCGCTGAGCCGATGGGCTGGGCGCACGGTCTGGCGGAAGGGGGCAGCTCCAGTGCTGCCCCTTTGGTCTCACGGGAGGACAAGATGGCTGAGCAGCGTGGCCAATGGTGGAGCTGGCTCTGCTGTCGAAGCAGGATCGTGCTGCTGGGGTTCCTGGCAGTCGGGGCCTTCTACCTGTTGACCGAGCACACCGCTCATGTTTATGGGGCCTTGCCGTTCCTGCTGTTCGCCCTGTGCCCGCTAATGCACCTATTCATGCACGGTACTCATGGTGGGCACGCGGACCACGGCCAGGCTGACGGGGGAGAGAAGCCATGAACGCCGAGACGCCTGCCTACGGGCTCTGGTGGCTGGCGGCCATCAACGCGGCGGTGTTCATCATCTTCGCGTTCAGCTTCAGCCACCCGCGCACGGCGCGGGACTGGCGCTCCTTCGGCGCCTTCTCCGCATTCCTGGTCGCGCTCTTCACCGAGATGTACGGCTTCCCCCTGACGATTTACCTGCTCTCGGGGTGGCTGGCCAGCCGCTTCCCTGGGCTCGATCTCTTGTCCCACGAGGCGGGGCACCTGTGGGGGACGCTCTTTGGGTGGCAGGGAGATCCGCACCTGAGCCCCTTCCATCTGCTTAGCTACGTGCTGATCGGTGGGGGGGTCGTCCTGCTCTCGGCCGCGTGGGACGTGCTCTACAAGGCGCAGCGCTCGGGCGAACTGGCCACCACGGGACCGTACGCCTATGTGCGCCACCCGCAGTACGTGGGCTTCGTCCTGATCCTGCTGGGGTTCCTGCTTCAATGGCCGACGCTGCTCACCATCGTCATGTTCCCGATCCTGCTCACGATGTACGTACGCCTGGCCCACCGAGAAGAGCGGGAGGCTCTGGCAGCCTTCGGGGAACGCTACGCCCAGTACGCGGCGACCGTCCCTGCCTTCTTCCCACGCCTTCGGCGGCTGATCCCGCGCCACGCTTGAACCGCGCAGCACCGCTTGGATGCTGAGAAAGGAAGCGATCATGGCTACTGATACTCGCTGGCTGAAACCCTGGCTCGCCGTGCTGGGCGGAGCGGCCCTGGTCGCCGCGATCGCGGGGAGTTTCATGATGGGGCCAGGCATGATGGGACCAGGCATGATGTGGGGTTATGGCAGCGCGGGGACCGTAGGCGGCTGGGGCATGGCGCTAGGGATGCTCGCCATGCTGGCCTTCTGGATCGCACTGATCGCGGGCGTCGTACTGCTCGTGCGCTGGGCCGTGGGTCAAGCGACGGCGCCGAACACCGCGACGGGGACAGACGCCCCCCTGGCGATTCTCAGGCGCCGCTACGCGGCAGGCGAGATCGACCAGCCGACCTACGAGCGCATGAAGCAAGAGTTGGGCGGCTGACCATGCACCCACCAGTGCTGTGGGGGTGCTCCGATGAAGGCGAATCCACCCGTAGCGAGTGCCAAGTGGTGGCGCCATCTGGGCTGGCGGTGTGAAGCAGAACGGCGCGGGTTTACCAGCGCTGAAGCGGCTCGTCTGGCCTTCTGGCGTTGGGTTGCCAGGCACCGCCTGAAGCGCAAGCCGTGGGGCGGTGCGCACTGATCGTCGTCCACGGAGCCCCGAGCCAAGCATGCACGGTCGGCACCATGGCCCCCTTGCACCCTTTGATACTCCTTGGTAGTACAGAGTACATGAGGCGGCCAGCCGCTTCGAGTACAGCATGGGAGCACACAACATCATGTCTCAGTTGGGCAACTCAAAAGCGAGCCGATGGGCGCTCGGCGCTCTGGTGGTCGGTGGCGCGGTCATCGTGACCACGGCGTTTCGGGCTCCGCAGACCAGCCAGACACTCCTAGCACCGAATCCAAGTGGCCACCACGCCATGATGCCTACCCGAGCACAGGCTGAGTTCGATCAGCAGTTCATCGACATGATGGTGCCCCACCACCAAGGTGCCGTCGAGATGGCCCGCATTGCGCAAGACCGTGCCGAGCACCAGGAAATCAAGGACCTGGCCCAGGCGATCGTACAGGGCCAGACGAGCGAGATCGACCAGATGAAGGCGTGGCGGCTCGCCTGGTACGGTAGCGCCGAGACGCCGAGCATGGCGCAGATGCCGATGCTCCACGACATGCCAGGGACAGGCGCTATGGTCATGACGATGAACATGGCCCAGGAAGTGGAGACGCTGCGAAACGCTGCCGAGCCCTTCGATCGAGCGTTCATCGACGCGATGATTCCCCACCACCAGAGTGCCATCGACGCGGCCCAGCTCGCCCAAACGCGCGCCGTCCACCAGGAGATCAAGGACCTGGCCCAGGCGATCATCAGCGCTCAACAGAGCGAGATCGACCAGATGAAGGCGTGGCGGCTGGCTTGGTACGGCGCCGAGACAAGCCCCACGGCCCTACCCGACGCACCGATGAACATGCCTGGAATGGGCCACTAATACGTATGAACAACGGAGACGCCACGATGGCGGTACGAAGAAGCAAGAGCTACGCGGCAGACAAAGACGACCTGCTGCGGCGGCTGCGCAAGATGGAAGGCCAGGTCCGTGGGCTGCAGCAGATGATCGAGGATGACCGCTACTGCCTAGATGTGGTCCAGCAGATCCAAGCCCTGACGGCAGCCGCACGTGAAGTGTCACTGCTAGTCTTAAGCGACCACCTGAAGGGCTGTGTGGCGGCAGCAGCCAACGAGGACGAGAAAGACGCAGCCTTGAAGGAGATGATGACCGTTCTCCGTAAGGCGCTGCAGCAGTAGGGCTTCGTCCGCCCTGGAGACACGCGATGAGCATGACCCATACCCACCCCACCACAACCCTGACGGTACCGCTCGGCTCGCTGGCCTGCAGTTGCTGCCGTGAGATGATCGAAGCGCGGCTGCGCCAGCACCCGCGCGTGCAAAGCGTTCACTTCGACTGGGACCACCAGGTTGCCCATGTGCAGGTAGGCGACGACGGCCCCACCGCTGACGAACTGGCCGAGCTCGTGTCCTGCTGCTGCGGCGAGCGAAACCCCGTCCCGCTGCCACAGCCCCAGGTCTCATCGCACGCCCACGCCCATACGGCCAGCGTGGCAGACGTGGACCACGCGGCGATGGGCCACACAATGCCCGCCGAGCACGGGGGCATGGCGCACGCCCACCACGACATGTCCGACCCGCGCATGGCCGCGGCCATGGAAGCGGACATGAAGCGCCGCTTCTTCATCAGTCTGGTGCTCGCCATCCCCGTTTTCCTGTACTCGCCGATGGCCACCAACATCTTCGGGCTGCGGCTGCCCACGCCCTTCGGCGTCCCGCACGACTGGGTGATGCTCGTATTCTCCACGCCGATTGCGCTCTGGACCAGCAGCGTCTTCCACATCGGCGCCTACTACTCGCTGCGCTCGCGCGTGCTCAACATGAGCGTGCTCGTGAGTCTGGGGATTCTCACCGCCTACCTGTTCAGCGTCGGCTTGACGTTCTTCGCCCCAGAGCAAGAGTCCTTCTACGAAGCGGCGGCAATGCTCGCGGTGTTCCTGCTCTTTGGCCACTGGATGGAGATGCGCGCCCGCCGCGGCTCGTCAGACGCCGTGCGCAAGCTCCTGGATCTGGCCCCACAACGCGCGACGGTCGAGCGCAATGGCCGCCAGGTCGAGATCGCCGTGGCCGACGTGCATGTTGGCGACACGGTCATCCTCAAGCCTGGCGACAAGGTACCCGTGGACGGCGTGGTAATCGACGGCCACAGCACGATCGACGAGAGCATGGTCACGGGCGAGAGCGTGCCCGTGGAGAAGAATCCTGGGGATGCGGTAATCGCGGGCACCATCAATCAAACGGGGTCGCTGCGCTTCCGCGCCACCAAGGTGGGCGCGGACACGGCGCTCGCGCAGATCGTGAAGCTGGTCGAGAACGCTCAGAACAGCAAGCCACCCGCGCAACGGCTGGCGGACAAAGCGGCGCACTACCTGGTGCTGATCGCGGTCGGCTCGGGGCTTGCAGCCTTCCTGGTGTGGTTCGGGCTCCTGCGGGAGCCACTGCTTCTGGCCCTGACCTTTGCCGTGACCGCGATTGTGATCGCCTGCCCTGATGCGCTCGGGTTGGCGACTCCCACAGCGATTATGGTGGCCACCGATATGGCGGCACGGCGCGGCATCCTGTTCAAGCAGGCAGTCTCGCTCGAGCAGGCGTCCCGCATCCAGGCCATCATCTTCGACAAGACGGGCACGCTCACCGAAGGCAAGCCGCGCGTGACTGACGTGGTGACGACAGGGACACTGCCTGATACCGAGGTCCTGCGCGTCGCGGCGGCGGCCGAAGCTCGCAGTGGGCACCCACTCGCGCAGTCGGTGCTCGACGAGCTGGAGCGGCGCGGGCTGCAAAACAGCTTGAGCGTGGAAGACTTCGAGAACGTGCCTGGGCGCGGGGTGCGCGCTCGGGTCAACGGGCGCGACGTGCTCATTGGGACCAAGCGGCTGCTCGACCAGCACGCGGTTTCTGTCGATGGGCTGACGCCGACCACAGAGCGACTACTCGGGGATGGCAAGACCTTGATGCTGGTAGCGGTGGATGGCCAGGCGGCAGGGGTGGTCGCCGCGGCCGATACCGTGCGGCCCAACGCCGCCAGAGCGATTCGGGAGCTCAAGGCCCTCGGGATCGAGTCCGTGATGATGACGGGCGACAACCGCCGTACCGCGGAAGCCGTTGCCAAGCAGCTCGGGATCGAGCGCGTGTTCGCTGAAGTGCTGCCCCAGGACAAGGCCGACGGCGTGAAGAAGCTGCAGGCGGAAGGCAAGTTCGTGGCCATGGTGGGCGATGGCGTCAACGACGCTCCCGCGCTTGCTCAGGCCAACCTTGGGATCGCCATCGGTGCAGGCACGGACGTGGCGGTGGAGACGGGCGACATCGTGCTCATGAGGAGCGATCCCCTGGATGTACTCACCGCCATTCGGATCTCCAAGGCCACCGTCCGCAAGATGAAGCAAAACCTGTTCTGGGCCGCCATCTACAACGTGGTGGCCATCCCCGTGGCGGCGGGCGTCCTGTACCCCGCCTTCGGGATCATGCTGCGGCCCGAGTTCGGGGCGCTCGCCATGTCGGCATCGAGCATCACGGTCGTTTCCAACGCGCTCCTTCTGCGGCGCGAGGTACCGACCACAGAAAGCCCCCACCGAGCAGGGGAGCGCACCCCATGATGGGCCAGCGAGCGTACATCCCTGCGCTAGGGCAAAGCTTCCTGCTGCCACTCTACGACCCGCTGCAGCGCTGGATCATGCGTGAGCCCGTGCTCAAGGGGCGGCTGGTCGAAGAGACGCTGATTGAGCCTGGGCAGACTGTGCTCGATCTGGGCTGTGGTACAGGGACCTTGGCCGTCCTGATCAAGAAGCGGCATCCTCAGGCGCACGTGGTAGGGCTGGACATCGACCCGCAAGTGCTCGAGTACGCGGGGAGCAAGGCCCGCCGCGCTGGGGTCCATATCGACTTCACTCAAGCGTCAGCGCTGGGCTTGCCGTACCCATCCGCTCACTTCGATCGCGTGGTCAGTAGCCTGATGCTCCACCATCTGCGCCGCGAGCAGAAAGAGCGCGCGCTCGCCGAAGTCTGGCGGGTACTCAAGCCCGATGGACTCTTGTGCGTGGCCGACTTCGGCAGGCCGCACACGCGGTTCACCCGTTCGGTGGCCCTGCTCGTACGCCACTTCGAGCAGGTGGCCGATAACATCGACGGCCTGCTGCCGCCGCTGACCGAGCGGGCTGGCTTCGACCAGGTGGAAGAGCGTGCCCGCTACGCCACGGTCTTTGGCACCGTCACCTTGTATCGGGGGGCCAAGGCGGACGCGGCCGAGCAGCAGGGTGCAGCATGACGGACGCGACGCTGTGGCTGGTCGTGGTGATTCTGCTGGCGATAGTGGTGTTGATGTACTGGGGCAGCCGTGCTCCAGAGCAGCGAAGGAGAGGACGAACATGGCGACCGTGAAGCTGGCGGTTCCTGATATCTCCTGCGAGCACTGCGAGCGCACCATTACCCAGGTCCTGGGTGAGCAGCCTGGTGTTGAGCAGGTGCAGGTGAACATCCCCGCCAAGCAGGTGACGCTGAGCTTCAACGAGACTCAGATCGACCTGCAGAAGGTCAAGGAACTGCTCACCGAAGAGGGCTACCCTGTCGCATCGGCTGACCCCGCGTAAGGTCCAGAGCAAGGAGCAGACCGTGCTGAAACGAGCGATCATCCCAGGTTTCGCGCTCATCCTGCTGGCAGGCAGCTCCATGGCCCGCGCTGCACAGGGCGACGTTGAGGGGCTGAAGTCCAAGTATAGCAGCTACACTATCGAGCAGGCGGCATCCGAGGGCTACGTGCGCGATGCGTTTTGTATCGATGCCGCGAGCTTCGGTCAGCCTGTTGAGCAAGGCGCGATGGGTTTCCACGCGACCGACGAGTCGCGTATTCGCGGACCCGTCGAAATCGAACGGCCCCAAGCGCTCCTGTTCGATACAGCAGGTCGGGTGCTGGGCGTTGAGTACGAGATCCTGGCCGACGCGGTCTCCGCGCCGCCGCAATTGTTCGGGCAGACATTCACCCGTCTGCCCGCGCACGCTGGGATGGAGCACGAGCACTACGCGCTCCATCTGTGGTTTGCGGACAACCCAAGCGGCCTATTCTCCGACTTCAACCCCAACGTCGCCTGCCCACCAGGCAGCCTGCCGCCACGGCAACCCGTCCACTCCCCAGAGCACGGGCATTGAAGCGGTATTGCCATGGAGCGTGCAGAGTGGCTCGTAGCCCTGCACGCTCCATGGGGTCTAGGTCGAGCGTTCCGAGAATGGCGCTTATCGGAACGCAGCGGGGGCATCAGATGGGCGGCGGTAGCATGTTACCGACGCTTGCACTGGTCTCATAAGCCCTCGTCGGGATCGTGGCCGGTTGCCGGTGCCGGCCGGTATCCGCTCCGACGGCGCTATTCGCCCATATCCTGCACTGCACTGGCCCCGAGCCAGTTCAGCGGGAGCTGGCCCACCAGCGAGGCGTTGAGGTCGCAGCGCCACCCATGGGCGATTTCCAGCCACCGGAGCCCGTAGGCCGCGTCTTCGATGCGCCGCAGGGCCACCCCGTGCGCCTCGCTTCGTCCGCAGCGTGTCGCCACCCCATACGCCCAGTCGCCGTCGTACTCGCGGTAGCGGTCGCGCAGCGCCCCGGGCGATTCTTCCGAGCGCAGATGGTCAACAACCGCAGCTATCACCCTTCCCCACGTCTCGCGTGGCCGCCGCTCGCGGGATGCGCGGCGATACCAGCGCACCCCGCGAGCCCAGGATGCTGGCAGGCCCGCTCCCGCGCTCGCAGCTGCCCTAAGTTCTGGCCAGGCGCGCCCCTGGAGCAGCTCGGTCAGCCACTCGCGGCGCTGGCCATCGGGAACGGCCGTGGCGGTTTCCCACTGCGACACCGCCGAACCGTCGCGGGCACCGACCACCGCGGCGATCTCATCCTGGGTCACGCCGTAACGGACCCGGAACGCGCGGAGCCGCTGGCCGAGTTCGAGCCAATAACTGCGGAAGCGGTGGACTTTGGACCGGCCGTCGCCGCGCAGTCCCTTGTCGTCAGGCAGCGGGACGGTAATGACCAGTTCCCGGCTGAGGTGAGCCGGCACTATGGTATTTGCCGACGCAGGGGCACCGTGTGTTCGCCACCACCGGCATGACTCCAGCCGGGAAGACATCGGACCTACAGGGGAGCCAGCCCCAAGTCGTCATCTTCGGACACATCGCCGGGCCAATCAACGACGGCCCCTGCTCAGGTCGTGCAGGGCTTCGGTTGGCATCGGCGTGGCCGACCTCAGCTCCCATTCCCACCGCGCACGCGGTCCCGGATCGCGGCGACGCCCTCCGGCGCGACCAGCGCCAAGATATGCGTCCCGTTCGGAATCGTCACCAAGCGGGCGCCCGGGATTGCCGCGCGGCGGTTTCGGAGGGCGCGTACGCCACGTTCCGGTCGGCCGTCCCGTGGACCAGCAGGGTCGGGACGCCGATCTCGCGCAGCGGATACTCCGGCAGGTCCCGGATCTGGACCGCGTCGTCGTCGGTGCCGGCCCGCCGCAGGTCCAGCGGGAAGGAAGTCTGCGCCACCAGCCACGCCCGCTCCAGCACTCACCGCTCCGCCGCGCCTCGGTTGGGAGCAGCAGCCGCGGCGCCAGGCGCGGTGCGGTGAGCATCGCCCAGGCGGCGAGATCAGTTGTCAGGACCCCGCCCGTCAGGTTGCTCACGTCCAGGTCCATCCGCCGCCTGACGGCCTCCCAGAGCACCAGACAGGGACCCGCCCCGGGTGCCGCAGCGCGAGTTGCAGCGCGGGCGGGCCGCCGGCCGAGGCCCCGAGAGGACCGCGACCTGCTCTAGGGCGAGTTCGTCGAGCAGCGCAGCGGTAGCGTCGGCCTGGGCTTCCGGACGTGCGCCGGTTTCGAGCGGGGGCCTGAGATAGCCCGGCGGCGATAGGGCGATCACCCGCAGCCCCTCGACCCCGAGCGCTTCGGCGACGGCCACCAACTAGTCGTAGCCGCCCGGCGCGCCGTGCAGCGCCACGCCCGGCTCGCCCTCGCCGATGCTCCCGTACTCGACCGGACCGACCGGCGTCCGCGCGATCCGCCCGCCCGCCTCGGGCTGAGCCACCGTCTCCCGTCGCCAGCGTGCGACCCGGCCACGGGCCAGCCGGGTGGTGCCCACCGTGGCGGCGACCTTGCGGCAGCGGTTGCACCCGGTGACGGGCGGGTAAACGGCCGACGGCCGGTTGGGGCTACCGAGCGCTGCGAAGCTTCCCTAGAGTCCTGCGCTCGGCCAGTAGAGCAAGCGAGGAGCCCGCCGTGGGACTGGCACAGAGGCCGCCAGGTCCTATCCGGCGGCGACCGGCCAGCACGATGCGGTTCCAGCCGGCGCGGGTTGGCCGGCCGCCAGTTGGCAGGCGATGCTCTCCGCCCAGGCGTCGATCTCCTGCCAGTTGCGGTAGTCGCCGTAACGCCCCTTCAATAGCTTGAAGAACAGCCGTCCGACGAACAAGAGCCGGTCCCGCTCGACGGCCCCGGCGAAAACGTGGTAGTCGCGGGGATGGATGGCCTCGCGGAAGCTGACCATCTCCTTCGGTTCCTGCTTCGCGAGCGCACCCAACGGCCAGCGCTGCTCGCTGCTGATCGCCCCAACGCTGAACAGCCACACGGGCCGAGCGGCGAGCGCGTCGAGGTTCCTGCGCGCAAGCTCCGCAGCCTCGGTGATCCAGGCTCCCTCGTATATGGCGCTGCCGAGCACGACGACGTCGTACGCTCCCAGAGCGGCGACCTCTCTGGCACTCCGCACGTCGACCGCATGACCCGCCGCGCGCAGCTTCCCGGCGATCATCTCCGCGATCTCGCGGGTGCTGCCGTATCGACTCGCGTAGGCTATCAAGATATGCATCGCTCCTCCCTTCCAGACGAAGGTGGGCGCCTCGCCGAGGACGCCTACCTCGCCCTCACAGAGGCATGATCGCACCGAGCGGTTAACAGGACGGGGTACATAGGTAAACGGGGAGCAAGCATCGTCGACGTGGTTCGGCACCAGTACTTCAAAGTCGTTGACCTCGCATTCACGAGTATTCACTTCGCCCGCAACGTCCTGAGGGCATCACGAGCCTGGAGCAGTGGTAGGACTCGACGTGGAGACGGTGCGCTGCCGACGGATCCCGCGCGGCTGCGCCGCGCAGGAAGCAGCTCTGGGGGCAACATGGCCGTCAGACAAGCTGGCGTTGTATCCGCACATCAGGGCCGGCCGCGCATCGTAGACACGCTCGCGCGGCTGTGGTGGACGCCGCTGCTATGGGTCCTGGCGGCCGGCGCTCTGGGGTTCACTACCACCGCCGTGTTCTCTGCCTGGCTCCACCTACCCCGCGACTGGTTCCTCGTTCCGTACCTCATGGTCGCCGGGACTTTCCTGTACACTTACGCGCGCTGCAGCGATCTCCAGCTCGCTGAGCGTCTGCATCGGCACTGGACCTGGGGGGTCATCGGTGCAGTGGTGGTTGGCGCGTTCATGGTCTGGAGCGTGCTGAGGTAGCCAGCCTCACCGCAGGCAGGTGGCCTGCAACTCGTGTGGGCGCTTATCTGGCTTGGCCTGGCTTATGGAACCGTCGACGCGTTGCTGCTCACAGTCATGCCAGCGCTCGCAACGTGGGACGCCTTCAACCGGCTATGCCTCGTGTCCGGGCCGGGCCGGATCCTCGCCGGTGCGGCGGCGCTCGTGGCCAGCCTGTTCGTCACGGCCGCATATCATGTGGGCTACGCGGAGTTCCGCGGCCCGCAGCTACTCGCGCCGGTCTTCGGAAACGGCATCATGACGCTGGGCTACCTGCTCACCACGAATCCGGTCACCGCGATCGGCGCTCACGTCACTCTGCACGTTGCCTCAGTACTGCACGGCATCGACACCACGGTGACCCTGCCTCCGCACTACTGAGCCCGGCACAAGTGAGGCGGGTGCCGGGCCCAACCGAACCTCCCAGGAAGGAGCGGGGGCGATGCTGAAGACGAGCGCGACGGCGGCGAGGTCCCTCGCGGGACCGTGGGCGCGGGCCCCCCACCTGCTGACCACCGCGTGCGCGGCGGCGAGGACGGCGGTTTGCCTGCTCAAAGTCTTTCCAATGCTGCCGTCGCGGCCGCTCGACTGGGTGACGCCGCAGCCGGTGGTGGAGCGGCTCCGCTACCGAACCTCGCACGGCTACGCCGAGGGCGATCTCTACCGGCCGTCCGGGGCTGGTCCGCACCCCGGTGTTGTGGTCTGCTTAGGCGTCGTGCCATTCGGTGTCGATCACCCCCAGGTACCTCGCCTCGGTGCGGCGCTGGCGCGCTCGGGGCTGGCCGCGTTGCTGTACTGGTCGCCGGCGATGCGGGACTTCCGCCTGGACCCGGCAGACGTCGAGGATATTGCCTCGGCGTACGAGACGCTGCTTGGGCGGCCGGATATTGAGCCAGCGCGGAGTGGCCTGCTCGGCACCTGCGTGGGCGGCGCTTTCGCCTTGATGGCCGCGACCGATCCCCGAATCCGCGACCGCGTCACCTTTGTCTTCGCCTATGCACCGTATGCCTCGATGTGGACGCTGGCGCGCGATATCGCCAGCGCGTCCCGCGGTCGCAGTGGCCTGCGGGAGCCGTGGGCGGTCGACCCGCTCACCCGCAAGGTCTACGTCCACTCTGTCACCGCGCTCTTGGAACCCGGCGAGGCGCAGCGGCTCCGA
>Ga0070741_10007314_pt1 | contig 22941 bp, 24 predicted proteins | sample Coa_R1_4_FD_66440 | JGI IMG/M metagenome (GOLD analysis project Ga0070741, IMG submission 66440) | Surface soil microbial communities from Centralia Pennsylvania, which are recovering from an underground coalmine fire - Coalmine... | ecosystem: Environmental > Terrestrial > Soil > Unclassified ... | reverse complement strand
TACGGACCCCGTTCCGCTCAGCGCCCTTCTTCTGGAGTCAGCACTACGACGTGCCGATCAACTATGTCGGTCATGCCGAAAGTTGGGATGCCATCGATATCGAGGGAGACGTGATGAAACGGGATTGCGTCGTCCGCTACAGGCGCGCCGGCCGCGTCCTGGCCGTTGCCTCGATCTACCGCGACCGGGACAGCCTTGAGGCGGGCGCGGCGCTGGAAGAGGCGGCGGCAAGGCCTTAGGCGCGGTGTGGCGCTTTTAACGCTGTCACCGTAACGGGTAGCGAGGTGTCGCAAGACCCGCTAAATAGAAAGCCGGGAGTGCTCCTATGGCGATCAAATTCGGCCGCCCGATCGAAAGTCGTGCCCGGCTCACGCCGGTAGAGACCGGCCCGGCGGCAAAAGACCAGCAACTCGATCTTTCCGTCCGCCTGCGCCGCAACCGGCGCAGCGAATGGGCGCGGCGCATGATCCGCGAGCACATTCTTACCGCCGACGATCTGATCTGGCCGCTGTTCGTCATGGACGGCACCAATGCCCGCACACCGGTTCCGTCCATGCCCGGCGTGGAAAGGCTCTCCGTGGACGAGATTGCGCGCGAAGCGGCGCGGGCAGCGGCGCTGAACATCCCCTGCATCGCGATCTTCCCCTACACGGATCCCGACCTGCGCGATGAGACCGGCAGCGAGGCGCTCAATCCCGACAATCTTGTGTGCCGCGCTATTCGCGCCATCAAGAAGGAAGCGCCCGAGATCGGCGTGCTCTGCGATGTGGCGCTTGATCCCTTCACAAGTCACGGTCACGACGGCCTGCTGCGCGATGGCGTGATCCTCAATGATGAAACCGTCGCCGTTCTGGTGAAGCAGGCCCTGGTGCAGGCGGAAGCCGGTTGCGACATCATCGCGCCGTCCGACATGATGGACGGACGCGTTGCCGCCATCCGCAAGGCGCTCGATGCCGCGAAATTCACCGACGTATCGATCATGTCCTATGCGGCGAAGTATGCGTCGGCCTTCTATGGGCCGTTTCGCGATGCCGTCGGTTCGGCGAAAACACTCACCGGCGACAAGCGCACGTACCAGATGGACTACTGCAATTCGGATGAGGCGATCCGCGAAGTCGCGCTCGACATCGAGGAAGGCGCCGACATGATCATGGTCAAGCCCGGCCTTCCCTATCTCGATATCGTCCGGCGCGTGAAGGAAACGTTCGCAATGCCGACCTTCGCCTACCAGGTGTCGGGCGAATACGCGATGCTGATGGCGGCGGCCCGGAACGGCTGGATTGACGGCGAGCGCGCGATGATCGAAAGCCTCACTGCATTCAAGCGTGCAGGCTGTGACGGTGTGCTGACGTATTTCGCCCCGCGCATGGCGGAAAGACTCAAAGCAGGTTGAAGCGGCCAGGGCAGTTTCCTTCCCCGTCACCGGCCCGGTGACTTATGACCTCGACAGGTTGACGTCCCCATGGGTGAATTCGCCATCGGCCAAGGCGTGTCCCGCTTCGAGGATCCGCGACTGGTCCGCGGCGGCGGCCGCTATACCGACGATATCAAGCTTCCCGGGCTTGCCCATGGCGTCGTGCTGCGCTCCCCGCACGCTCACGCAAGGATAAGGTCAATCGACATCTCCGCCGCAAAGACGGCCCCGGGCGTGCTGGCAGTGCTCACCAGCACCGATATCAAGGCAGCCGGATACGGCGACCTGCCCGTGCCCGGCGGCCTCAAGCGGCGCGACGGCTCGCCAATGTACAAACCGCGCTATCCGATCCTGGCGGAGGACCGCGTGCGCTGGGTCGGCGACTGCGTGGCTTTTGTAGTCGCCGAAACGGCCGCCCAGGCACTCGACGCTTCCGAATTGATCGCGGTCGAATATGAGGAATTGCCGGCCGTCACCTCCACCGCCGAGGCGCCGAAGCCCGGCGCACCGCGGGTATGGGACGACTGCCCGGATAATATCTGCTTTGTCGAGTTGATCGGCGACAAGGCGGCGGTCGACGCCGCGTTTGCGCGCGCCGCCAAAGTCGTGAAGCATCGCTTCGTGATCAACCGCGTCACCGCAGCGACGATGGAGCCGCGCGGAGCGGTCGGCGACTACAACGCGGCGGACGGTCGCTACACGATCTACACGTCGATACAACGGCCGCACCCGGTCCGTGCCGATCTCGCGAAGGTCCTCAAGGTACCGGAAAGCAAGATTCGCATTGTCACCGGCGATACCGGCGGCAGCTTCGGCATGAAGTCGCCCATCTTCAATGAAACGCCGCTGGTGCTGCTCGCCTCGAAGCTCACTGGCCGGCCGGTCAAATGGATCAGCACGCGGACCGAGGCGTTCCTGAGCGATGCGCAGGCCCGCGACAACGTCACCGAGGCTGAATTGGCGCTCGACAAGGACGGCGTCTTTCTCGGCTTTCGCGTGAAAACGATAGCCGCGATCGGTGCATACCTGCAGCACGCCATGCCCGCTTTCGTGCTCAATGCCGGCACGCTCGCCGGCGTCTATCGTACGCCGGCGATCCATGTCGACATCACGGCGGTATTCACCAACACGAACCCGATGCGGCCCTACCGAGGCAACGGCCGGCCGGAAGCCGCCTACGTGATCGAGCGCATGGTCGATCTTGCCGCAGCCGAACTCGGCATCGACCCGACCGAGCTGCGGCGGCGGAACTACGTTCCTCCCTCCGCGATGCCGTTCAAGACAGGACTTACCTTCATCTACGACAGCGGCGAGTTCGAAAAGAACATGGACCTTGCACTCGAACTTGCCGACCGCAAGGGCCTGAAGGCACGCAAGGCCGAAGCACGTAAGCGCGGCAAGCTGCTCGGTTTCGGGCTGTCCAACACGATCGAACGTGCTGGCGCGCCCAGCACGGAAGGCGCCGAAATACGTTTCGACCGCTCGGGCTCGGTGACCCTGTTTTCTGGTTCGAACTCCCAGGGTCAGGGGCACGAAACGGTCTTCAAGCAGCTGGTCTGCGACCGTCTCGGCCTCGATCCCAACGAGGCACAATATATTCAGGGGGATACCGACCAGGTCTTTTACGGCGAAGGAACGGGCGGTTCGCGCTCCGCGACGCTCGCCGGATCGGCCTTTCACCTGGCGACGGAAAAGGTCGTGACCAAAGCAAGGGCTATCGCCGCCCACATGCTGAAGGTTGAAACCGCGGATCTTAAGTTCGACGAGGGTGTTTTTTCGACAAGCAAGACAAACCGCACGCTTTCAATAAAAGAAATCGCGGTCGCTTCGTTCGATACCGCCAATCTTCCGAGCGGAACGGAACCCGGCCTGTTCGCGACCGCAGTCTACAAGGCACCGGTGAACAATTATCCCAACGGGTGCCATATCTGCGAGCTTGAGATCGACCGCGAGACGGGCAAGGTCGAGATCACCCGTTACAGCGTGGTCGATGATTTCGGGACCGTACTCAACCCCCTGTTGCTGCATGGGCAGGTGCATGGCGGCGTCGCGCAGGGGGTCGGCCAGGCGCTGATGGAGGACATCCGTTTCGATGCCTCGGGGCAGCTCGTCACGGCATCGTTCATGGACTACGCGATGCCGCACGCCCATGACCTCTGTGACCTGGAAGTCGAGAGCAATCCCGTGCCGACCAAGACCAATCCGTTGGGCGTCAAAGGCGCCGGAGAAGCCGGCTGTGTTGGCGCCCTGCCAGCGGTCACCAACGCGCTGATCGATGCCCTTTCCGAATTCGGCGTCAGACACATCGAGATGCCGGCCACGCCTGAGCGGATTTGGCGGGCGATGCGCGGCTGAGCTGACAGGCACTATACTTGTGGCTGATTCGATCTGTCTCGCGCCCGTATTGCGTCCCCCGCCCAGGAGAACCTCATGCGCAACGTCGGACGCAAACTGGCTTTTGTGCTTACGTCCACCAACCACGGCTCATTGATCGTCAACCGGTTCGACTATCGCATGACCGGGCCCGACCGGGGGATCGGCGTCGGCCACCAGCTGCTGGAGACAGCGACCTTTGACCCGGTCGAGATCGAACTTGCCCTGCAGCTGATCGACGCGCGCAGACGTATTCACGGCGACGGGGTGGTCGCAATTGACGGTGGAGCCAATATCGGGGTCCACGCCATCGAATGGGCGACCGCAATGACCGGCTGGGGCTCTGTCATTGCGATCGAAGCCCAGGAGCGCATTTACTATGCACTCGCCGGGAATATAGCGATCAACAATTGCTTCAATGCCATTGCCATGCACGCGGCGATCTCGTCCGAGCAGGGCATCATGCTGATCCCGACACCGGACTATTTCGTACCGTCAAGTTTCGGAAGCCTGGAACTGAAGCCGCGCGCGGAGACCGAATTCATCGGCCAGCCGATCGACTACTCGCCCGGCAACACCGTTGCCATCCAGAAGCTGTCAATCGACGCGCTGAACCTGCCACGCGTCGATTTCATCAAACTCGATATCGAGGGAATGGAGCTTGAGGCGCTTGAGGGCGCGCGGCAGACCATCGAGCGCAGCCATCCGATTTTCCTCGTCGAATCGATCAAGGCCGGACGCGAACGGCTGCGGATGTTTTTTCATGAGCGCGGCTACAAGGTCGTCGAGGCCGGCATCAATTTGCTGGCAATCCACAAGAGCGATCCCGTAGTGAATGAACTGCAGATTCCCGACATGCCGGCACAGCCGTCGGCTGCCTGATTGCCTAATCCATAGCCGCGCCGGGTTCGATCCGAACGGGCATGTAGCCGTCGGCGGCGAACGCCTTCATGATCTCGTCGGCGTGTGCTGCGTCGCGGGTCTCAAACGTGATGTCGAGTTTGGCAACCTTTGCAGGCACATCAAGAAACAACCGCCGATGGTTGACCTCGAGAATGTTTGCACCGAGGTTGCCGATCCGCGTCGCGATGGTACCCAGAACCCCGGGCCGGTCGGGAATCGTCAGGCGGAAAGAGACAATGCAGTTGTCACGTTCGAGCTCGCGGACGGTAATGGATGCAAGGATGCGCGGGTCGATATTGCCTCCTGACAACACGAGACCCGCTTTTTTTCCACGAAAACGATGCGGATCGGCCAGCAATGCCGCAAGCCCGGCGGCGCCCGCACCCTCCGCCACCGTTTTCTGCAACGTCGTATAGGCGTTCACCGCGCGCTCAAGATGAAGTTCGTCGACCAGCAGGATGTCCGAGACAAGATCGCGTACGATCGCCACGGTCAGGCCGGTCACCTTTTTGACCGCAATGCCTTCCGCCAGAGTCGGACCGCCAGTGACGAGAGCTTCGCCCCGCAGCGCATTGCGCATCGCGGGATATAGTGCCGCCTCTACCCCGATGATTTCGATCGATGGCTTGATGGCTTTTGCCGCGATCGCGATGCCGGCAATGAGGCCGCCGCCTCCGATCGGAACCACCATGCAGTCAAGATCGCAGTTGTCTTCCAACATTTCCAAAGCGATCGTGCCCTGACCCGCGATGATGCGCGCGTCGCCATAGGGATGAACCTGCACGTAACCATTGGCCGTTGCCAATTCCTCAACGCGCGCCTGCGCCTCGCCGACTGATTCGCCGTGCAACACCACATCGGCACCATACGATCGTGTCGCGGCAACCTTGACGAAAGGGGTCGTCACCGGCATCACGATGGTCGCAGGAATGCCGAGGCGCTGGGCATGATACGCCACGGCCTGGGCATGATTGCCAGCTGACATGGCGATGACGCCACGCTTGCGCTCCGCGTCGCTCAACGACACCAGCTTCACCAGTGCGCCACGATCCTTGAATGAGTTCGTGACCTGGAGATTTTCGTATTTCACATAGACCTCGGCACCGGTCAGAGCGGACAGCTTCGGCGCCGGCAACATTGGTGTGCGAAGCACGACCCCTGCCACGATGCGGCGGGCCGCTTCGATATCGGATAATGTCACGCCGGGTGTTTGCGGTGCAGACGGCATTGGCCGCACCTTGCCGTAAGGACGCCGAAGGTTCCAGTCGGCTTTGACCGGCCGCCGGCGGCGCCCTTGCGAATGCCCGATTCTTTCTCCATCTCGAATGCGTATCGTCGGGCTATAATGCCTAATTGGTCTGTTTCGGGGCTCGCCATGTCGATCGACATCAAGCCGCACGCCTATGATCCAGGCAGCCAGCCGGAGCTGTTCGATGGTGTCCTGGCACGGCGTGTCGTCGCCTTCCTCATCGATTTCATCATCATTGCCGTGCCGGTCGTCCTTGCGGCGATGTTCATTTTCGCCTTCGGCATCGTCACCCTTGGGCTCGGATTCGCCCTTTACTGGCTGCTTCCGCCGGCAACCGTCATCTGGGCCTTGCTTTATTTTGGCAGCACGCTCGGCGGGCCGAGCTCGGCGACGATCGGTATGCGCATGATGGACCTGGAAATGCGTACATGGTACGGGGCACCCGCTTATTTCGTTCTGGGGGCCGTGCACGCGATTGCCTTCTGGTTCACGGTATCGTTTTTCACCCCGTTCGTGCTGCTGGTGGCATTCTTCAACGAACGGCGGCGCCTTTTGCACGACATCCTGCTCGGCACGATCGTGATCAATAATGCCGCCCGGGCATCGATGTTGCGTACCTCGATGCAGGGCGCCGGGGCCGGTCAAGGCCTTTGACGCCGGGCACCGGGCGCGCGATGCTAGGTCGAATCCCAGCGAGACAGTTGCTACCCGGCCCGTGACCCAGCATTCCCGCGATACGCCGCAGTTCTACCTGACGGCCCCGTCACCGTGCCCCTACCTGGAGGGCCAGGAGGAACGCAAGGTCTTCACGCATCTCGTCGGCGAGCGAGCTGGCGAACTTAATGATCTTCTTACGCATGGCGGATTCCGCCGCAGCCAGTCCATTGCGTACCGGCCCGCCTGCGAGGGGTGTCGCGCGTGCGTATCCGTTCGTGTGATAGCCGCGGACTTTGCCCCTTCGAGGAACATGCGCCGGATTGCCGAGCGCAATGCCGACCTCGTGGGCCAGATGCGCGTCCCTGCCCCGACCTCCGAGCAGTATTCCGTCTTTCGGGCCTACCTTGACGCGCGTCACCGCGACGGAGGCATGGCCGATATGACCGTGCTGGACTACGCCATGATGATAGAGGACAGCCATGTCGATACCCGCGTCATCGAGTATCGCCGGCGCGATCCGAATACCGGCATCAACGGGCGCAGTGCGGGCCAGATTCTGGCTGTTGCGCTTACCGACGTGCTCAGCGACGGTCTGTCGATGGTCTATTCTTTCTTTGAGCCGGATGAAGGCGATCGTTCGCTGGGCACTTTCATGATCCTCGACCACATCGATCGCGCAAATCGAATGGGCCTGCCTTACGTCTACTTGGGTTATTGGGTGGCCGGCTCGCGCAAGATGGATTACAAAGGCCGCTTTCTGCCGCAGGAACGACTGATGCCATCCGGTTGGCGTCGGGTGGACAAGTAGCCGATCAGCCGTTTCCGGTCGCGAAATCAACGAGCAGTTTTATATTGAGCGCGATTACGGTCGCCGCCGTGACGACGGCGAGTGCCGTGACCCATCGTGGCGCAACAAGCTCACCCATTTTTTTCCGGTCGGCGGTAAACATGACCAGCGGGACGATCGCGAACGGGAGCTGCAGGCTCAATATCACCTGCGACAGGATGAGCAGCTGTGCACTTCCTTTTTCGCCATACCAGATGGTAACGATTGCCGCCGGCACGATGGCGATTGCACGCGTGATCAACCGACGGGCCCAGCCAGGCAGGCGGATATCGAGGAAGCCCTCCATCACGATCTGCCCTGACAGGGTTGCCGTTACTGTTGAATTGGTGCCGCAGCAGAGCAGCGCAATCCCAAACAAGGTCGGCGCAATTGCCGATCCCAGCAGCGGCGCGAGGAATGAGTGCGCCTGATCGAGCTCTGCCACATCGGTCTTGCCTATTTTGTTGAACGTCGCCGCCGCGAGGATAAGTATCGAGGCATTGATCAATAGCGCGAACATCAGGGCAATCGTGGAATCGAGGATGGCGAGATTGATCGCCTCACGTCGATCGCTGACGCTGCTTCCGAACCGGCGGGTCTGCACAACTCCGGAATGCAGATACAGGTTATGCGGCATCACCGTCGCGCCGAGAATTCCGAGCGCGAGATAGAGCATGTCGGGATTGGTCACGATATCGGTCGTCGGTGCAAAACCGCGGATGACGGCGCCCCAGTCCGGATCGGCCATCGCGATCTGTACGGCAAAGCAAACGGCGATAATCCCGAGCAACGTGACGACGAAGGCCTCCACATAGCGGAAACCGAGATTTTGCATCCACAGGACGAGAAACACGTCGAGTGCGGTCAGCAGCACGCCGATTTCAAGCGGAATATGAAACAAGAGGTTCAGGCCTATTGCAGTGCCGATCACTTCCGCGAGGTCGGTCGCGCAAATCGCGATCTCGGCCAGCAGCCAGAGCGGCCATGACACCGCGCGCGGAAACGCGTCGCGGCAGGCCTGTGCGAGGTCGCGTCCGGAAGCGATCCCAAGACGGGCGCACAGTGCCTGCAGCAGGATCGCCATCAGGTTCGAGAGCAGCGCAATCGTGAGCAGGGCGTAGCCGAACCTGGATCCACCAGCCAGGGACGTCGCCCAATTGCCGGGATCCATGTAACCGACGGCGACCAGGTATCCCGGTCCGAGGAACGCCACGAGTTTTTTGGCGAGCGAGCCGGAGGGCCGCGTGGCGATTGAGCCGAAGACTTCAGCCAGCGGTGGCCGGCTGCGCTCCCGCCGCCACCCGGAGTTTTCGATCGTTGTGGACGGCCGTGTGCTCGCGTCCATCGGAAAGCTCTGCATCGAATATCACGATCAACATAGCTTATTGCGAATAATTTGCAATTGCATTTCTTACCGGAACTTGCGGAATTTCATTTAGTTATCCGAGGCTTGCGGATGGCACCAAGAGCACCAGCGGAACATGGAGGAGTATTCGCCCGCCCGTGCCGACAACAACCCCGGTCGGGCCAATATGGGTGTCGGGCGCCGCCCGGGCGAAAGGCTGTTCTTCGGCGAAACGGCCGCGGCGCTACTGATCGTAGCGACCTGAGCGGCTAGTCCGACCCACCGTTCTTGCCGCCAGCCGGTGAACTGCGAAATCTGTTGTTTTTCGGAAAGCCCTTGGGAGCAATACGGCCGGCATCGGCACGATTGCCACGCCAGTCTTTCAGCTCCTTCATCGGCACTGTGAAGCTTCGGCCGGCCGCATCCGTCCATGACAGACCGTCAGCGGCCTTGAACGTTGTGACGTCCGACAGACCATTTTCCTTGTAGCGTTGCAGACGCACGCCGCGCCCCCGCCCCATTTCGGGCACCTGATCGATTGCAAATATAACCATTTTGCGATTGGCACCGATTGCGGCCACCAGCTCGCCGTCCACCGTCGTCATGGCCGCCGCCTTGTCGGGGGCTTTCAAATTCAGCACCTGCTTGCCCTTCCGGGTCGTTCCGAGCACGTCGTCCTCGGGCACCACGAAGCCGTTGCCGCCGTAACTTGCCACCAGGAATTTGCGCCCGCCCTGATAGGCAAGCGCGGCGACCACATCCGCGTCCTCAAGATCGATAAACAGCCGGACCGGCTCGCCGTGCCCTCTCCCGCCCGGGAGCTTCGAGGCTTCAATCGTGTAGAAGCGGCCATTGCTGCCGAAGATCAGGATTTTTGCGGTCGTTTCCGTCGGGAACGCAAATTTCAGGGCGTCGTCGGTTTTGAAGGTGACGCCGGTGAGATCGGTAACGTGGCCACGCAGGGCGCGTATCCATCCTTTTTCTGAAACCACGACGGTGATCGGCTCGCGCACGACCATCGCTTCCTCGATCGCCGCTTCGTCGTGTGCGGGCGCGATGCCAAAGGTTGTACGACGGCGGCCGAGATCGGTTTTCGGACCAAAAGTGTTTTTCAGTTCCTTGATCTGGCCGGAAATCGTTTTCCATTGCTGCGCCGGTGAGCCAATCAGGGACTTCAGCTTTGTCCGCTCCTCCCGCAGCGCCTTGTCCTCGGCACGAATCTCCATTTCCTCAAGCCTGCGCAAGTTGCGCAGCCGCATGTTGAGGATGGCATCAGCCTGTACCTCACTCAGCTTGAAGGTTTTCATAAGGACGGGCTTCGGCTCGTCTTCCTTCCGAATGATTTTGATCACCTTGTCGAGATTGAGGTAGGCGACGAGATATCCGCCGAGGACCTCAAGGCGATGCTCGATTTCAGCCAGCCGATGCCGCGAACGGCGCAGCAGCACGTCGCGTCGGTGGTCGAGCCATTCGCGCAGCGCCTCCGCAAGCCCGAGAACCTGCGGGATGCGTCCCTTCACCAGCACATTCATGTTGAGAGAAATGCGGCTTTCCAGCTCGGTGAGCTTGAAGAGCGATTCCATCATCAGCTCGGCGTCGACCGAACGTGACCGTGGCTCGATCACCAACCGAAGATCCTCGGCCGATTCATCGCGCACATCCGCCACAAGCGGCAGCTTCCTTTCGTTAATGAGCTCGGCAAGTTTCTCCACAAGCCGCGACTTCTGTACCAGCCATGGAATCTCGGTGACGACCACGACATACGTACCCCGGCCGGTCTCTTCCTTTTTCCATCGTGCGCGAACGCGGAACGAGCCGCGGCCGGTGTTGTAAGCTTCCGCGATCGTTTCCGGCGTATCGACAATCACACCGCCGGTCGGAAAATCAGGCCCCTTCACGAATTTCAGGAGGGTCTTGCTGCGTGCCTTCGGATTGTCGATGAGGAACAGCGCGGCATCGCACAACTCGGCGGCGTTGTGCGGCGGGATCGACGTCGCCATGCCTACCGCGATGCCCTGCGATCCGTTCGCAAGCAGATTCGGGAAGGCGGCCGGCAGGACAATCGGCTCTTCGTTTGCACCGTCGTACGACGGTCGGAAATCGACCGCGTCCTCGTCGATGCCGTCGAGCAACAGGCGCGCGATCTCGGTCAGCCGCGCTTCCGTGTAGCGCATGGCGGCCGCATTATCGCCGTCGATATTTCCGAAGTTGCCCTGTCCGTCGACCAGCGGGTAACGCTGGGCAAAATCCTGCGCGAGCCTCACCAGGGCGTCATAAATCGCCTGATCGCCGTGCGGGTGAAAATTGCCCATGACGTCGCCGACGACCTTGGCGGACTTCTTGAAGGCCGCCCCCGGATCGAGCCGCAGGAGACGCATGCCGTAGAGGATGCGGCGGTGGACGGGCTTCAGGCCGTCACGCGCATCGGGCAGCGCCCGATTCATGATCGTGGAGAGGGCGTAGGCGAGATAGCGCTCTTCCAGCGCCTCGCGGAGCGCAACCTCCTCAACCTCGCCTTTGTCGGGGGGAATCAGCCTCTTTCCCATGCTCGATAGCTAGTCGGTTGCATCGCGATGAACAAGCGATGAACGATGCGGCCATCTATTCTTCGAGAATTTGTGGGTACTATTTGAGAACCTGTAGGTCTTGGCAGCGTTGTTTTGCACAAGTCTATGGTGGGGGCGAAAAGTATTGGGATGGAGGAAGCAATGCGCCGAACTATTCTTGCAACGACCGCCACGCTTGCCATTCTCGCGGCGGGGTGTCTGGCGCCGAATCGCGCCGACGCCATGACGGTCTCAATGCCCGCCGGCATCGCCAAGGCGATTGACGGCACGAATCTGGCACAGGACATCGCTTATGTCTGCCGCCGGGTGTGGCGATGCGGACCCTGGGGCTGCGGCTGGCGCCGTGTCTGCTGGTGGACCGGCCCACGTCATCATCGTTATTACCGCTACTGGTAGAAGCTCACCGGCAAAAGAGCAAACAGCACGTCCTGGTCGCCCCCATTCGGGCGACCAGCGTTATGCGACGCTCGGCAGGGCGCGATTGAGCGCAGCAATGAAATGCGCACGCTCGTCGCTGAGCGAGAGCCCGCGCGGCTCCAGCGCGTGACGCGTCAGGAAATACCCGGTCAACGCAAATCCGTCCGCGAGATCGGGACCTGTCGCTGCGATCTCGCGATCGCGCAGGAAGGACGGCAGCCGCAACATCTTGTCGGCCCATGGCTCGCCGGCAAGCCGCGATACCGCACCCCCCGATCTCGGAGAGACATACGCAAGGTCGCCTGAGACACCCGTGGCCACGCATCGCTCAAGATCGAGGCCGAAACCAAGTTCGGAAAGCAGCTGCAGCTCAAACCTCACAACCATCGGCGCCACGGTTGCTGCGTCATCGAGCCGGCTGAGCACCGCGTCCAACGACTCGTGGAGCGCAGGGTGCGGGTCGCGCTCCGGCAAAAGACGCATGAGCGCGGCGAGGTGACCGACGCCGTAGATCGCGTGCGGCAACGAAAAAAAACCCGCCGCCCGCAGATGCAGCGCTTCCACCGCATAGGTACCAAGGTGCTCGTCGAGCCGAGCGCGCCAGGTGGCCCGCACGCTGTTGCCCGGCTGCAGGACCGGCTTGAGCCGTGAACCGGACCCGCCGCGGACGAGGCCGAGATGACGGCCATGCTCGCGCGTCATCAGTTCGAGGATGGCGTTGCCCTCCCCGTGACGCTTGGCGCCAAGCACGATGCCTTCGTCGACCCATTGCATGGAGCAGATTCCCGCTGTTTTTTTTACTTCAGTCCCTACTCTTTCGGAAACTCCAGTCCCATGGCCCGATACCGCTCGGGGTCGTCCTCCCAACCCTCGCGAACCTTGACGAACAGAAACAGATGAACCTTGGCATCGGCGATTTCCGCGATGTCCTTGCGCGCGGCCTCCCCGATCGCCTTGATGGTCTGGCCGCCCTTCCCCAAAACAATTTTCCGTTGACTTTCGCGTTCGACGTAAATCGTCTGCTCGATCCTGATGTCTCCGCCGCGCAGTTCCTTCCACAGGTCCGTTTCGACCGTCGACTGGTAGGGTAGCTCCTGGTGAAGGCGCTCAAACAGCTTTTCGCGCGTGACCTCGGCCGCCATCTGGCGCAGCGGCACTTCCGAAATCTGATCGGCGGGATAAAGCCAGGGGCCGGGAGGTACCCGTTGCGCAAACCAGGCCTTGAGATCGTGGACGCCGTCGCCGGTGAGAGCGGAAACCATGAAGGTCGCTTCGAAACCGGCTTTCGCGTTGGCCTCCTTGGCCAGCGCAAGCAACCCGTCTTTCGCGACAATGTCGATCTTGTTGAGAATGAGAGCCTTGGGCACGCGGAAGTCGTTCAGTTTAAGCAGGATACTCTCCGCTTCTTCTTCAATGCCGTTGCGGGCATCGATGAGGACGCCGACGAGATCCGCCTCGTGCGCGCCACCCCAGGCGCTTGTGACCATGGCACGATCCAGCCGGCGCCGGGGCGGAAAAATTCCCGGCGTATCAACGAACACGATCTGCGACTGCCCTTCGATGGCGATCCCGCGGATCAACGTCCGGGTCGTCTGAACCTTGCGCGACACGATACTGACTTTGGAGCCGACCAAGGCATTCAGCAGCGTCGATTTGCCCGCGTTCGGCGCCCCGATGAGCGCGACAAAGCCGCAACGGGTGGACGCCTCAGCCATCCAGCTTGTCCGCCGTCACGCCGACGCGCTCGAGCATGGCGGCCGCAGCGGCCTGCTCTGCCGCACGCTTGGAACTGCCAAGTCCCTCCGCCGGCGGTCGATCCGGCAGCACCACCGCCACGCGGAATTCGGGATCGTGATGCGGACCGGTCCGGGCCAGTTCACGGTAGGCCGGGGTCGGAAGGCCTCTCGCCTGCGCCCACTCCTGCAATATCGTCTTTGCATCGCGCAACGGCCGCAGCGGCTTGAGCATGCGCTCCTTCCAGAAGCGCGAAATGAGCTCATCGGCCGCTTTGTAGCCGCCATCGATGAACACGGCACCGACAAGCGCCTCGCACACGTCGGCGAGTATCGTCGTCCGCCGTCTTCCGCCCGCGTGGGATTCGGAGCTGCCGAGCTTCAACGCGGGCCCGAGATCCATCGCGCGCGCCACTTCGGCGCAGGTTTCCTTGCGCACGAGATCGGCAAGTCGACGCGACAGTTCGCCTTCGTTGGCCTTCGTGAAGGTGCGGTAGAGCATGTCGGAAATGACCAGGCCCAGAACATGATCGCCAAGAAACTCCAGCCGCTGATAGCTTGCTGCACGGTTGCCGCCCGACAGGGCGGAAATGTGAGTCAACGCACGTTCAAGCAGGTCCTTGTCGGCAAATCTGTAGCCGATCCGCTCTTCAAGCGCAGTCCTGTCCTTGGCCTTGCGGCTCATCTGACGATCGTGAACAGCCTGCTCCAACGCACCGATATCGGCCAGCGCCAGAATTGCCAGGCGCGCTCGCCCTCATAGACGGAAAAGAAGATCAGCTGCGCCTTTCCGACGATGTTCTCGAATGGCACCGTACCGACCTGGCTGAACCGGCTGTCCGTGGAGTTGTCGCGATTGTCCCCCATCATGAAATAGTGACCCGGGGGAACCGTATAAATCTGCGTGTTATCGGCAAATCCATTGTCGACGAGATCGAGCGTGTAAAAGCTCACGCCGTTGGGAAGGGTCTCCTTCCATCGCTTGACCGGCGTCTCGCGGACACCTTCCTCATTTTCAATGAAATCCGGCGCGCGCTCGCGCTTGACCGGCACTCCATTGATACTCACGACACCGTCGATAACTTGAATCTTGTCACCCGGTAATCCGATGACGCGCTTGATGTAGTCGGTCGAAGGATCTTTCGGCAACCGAAACACGACAACATCGCCGCGCTCCGGCAGCCAATTTCCGGGAATACGGCCGGAAAAAATAGATGGCGACAACGGAAGGGAATATTTGCTGTAGCCGTAAGTGTATTTCGATACGAACAGGTAATCGCCCACCAGCAGCGTATCTTTCATCGAACCCGAGGGAATATTGAAAGGCTGAAAGAAAAACGTGCGGATCACGAGCGCAATGATCAGAGCGTGGATGATGACGCGGACCGTCTCGGCGATACCGCCCTCTTTTCGTTTTGTCCCGGATGTCACGCTCATAGGCCTTTCGTCCCGCCAGATGGCTTGCACGCCCCGGCGACGTTGTAGCGGGTGGCATCTGGACAGGCAATGAACAAGGGCCGCCGCATCGTTCGGACAACGGCCCGTCCGAGGCCTTCCAGCGTCAATTCCGGGGGGCGGGGCCGGCCAAAGGAGATGCCGATATAATGACAATCGCCTGGGCGTTCGGACCTTCGTCGGTCAACGAAACGTCGATTCTGGCTTCGCACCCGGCAGGCGTGATGGCGCGCAGGCGCGCAAGCGCTCCACCGGTCAGTTGCATCGTCGGCCTGCCTCCGGGCAGGTTGACAACGCCCATGTCGCGCCAGAATACGCCACGCCGAAGTCCCGTGCCGAGCGCCTTGGCACAGGCTTCCTTGGCGGCGAAACGCTTCGCGTAGGTTTCCACCGCGTTGGCCCTGTTCTCGGCCCTTGTCCGTTCGACCGGGGTAAATATGCGGTCGAGAAAACGATCGCCATGCCGCTCGATCGCTTTCGCGATCCGGCGCACATCGACGATATCGGAGCCGAGCCCAATGATCATGCGGACGCCTTTTTTCTGCCGCGGTCCATCGCGGCGCGCATGAATTTCACCGTCTCGGCAAGGCCCTCGAATACCGACTCGCCGATCAGGAAATGCCCGATATTGAGCTCAACCACCTGCGGCAGCGCCGCTATGGTCTCGGCGGTCGCATAGTCGAGGCCGTGTCCGGCGTGCACCTCCAGTCCCAAGCTTGACGCCAGCGTGGCGCCTGCACGAATGAGTTGCCACTCCGCTTCGGCCTCACGCATTTTTCGGCCGGCGAGCGCGTCGCACCAGGCGCCGGTATGGATCTCGATCACCGGCGCACCGAGCTCCGCCGCCATCTCGATCTGCGCCGGCGCAGCCGTAATGAACAGGGACACACGGATGCCCGCGCCCTTGAGTGCACGGATTGCCGGGGTCAACTGGGCGCGCTGGCCGACGACATCGAGCCCGCCTTCGGTGGTGCGTTCGGTCCGCCTTTCCGGCACAAGGCAGGCGGCATGCGGTTTCGTCTTGAGGGCGATCGCGATCATCTCGTCGGTCGCCGCCATCTCGAAGTTGAGCGGCTTCTCGATCTCCGCCTTCAGCCGCGCGATATCGTCGTCGCGGATATGGCGCCGGTCCTCGCGCAGATGGGCTGTGATGCCGTCACAGCCCGCGGCAATGGCAAGTTTTGCGGCGCGCACCGGATCCGGGTGGCCGCCGCCGCGGGCATTGCGGATGGTGGCGACGTGGTCGACGTTCACGCCAAGACGGATACGATGCATGCGCTAGCCGTTTACCCGTTCGGCCTTGGCGACTACCGATTTGGCGCGCAACTGCGCCAATATCGCCGTCAGATGCTTGAGGTCGTAGACCTCAAGATCAATGACGACATCCGTGAAATCCGGCGCCCGGCGCGTCATGCGGATGTTGTCGATGTTGCCGTCGTGCTCCGCGATGACCTGGGCGATCTGTGCAAGCGACCCGGGCTCGTTCACGGACTGCACGGCGATGCGCGCCGGAAATCGTCGAGGCGTACGGTCTTCCTCGTCCCACCGCACGTCGAGCCAACGTTCGGGCTTGTCTTCGAACTCGCTCAGGGCCGGCGACTGGATCGGATAAATTGTAATGCCTTCGCCGGGAGACAGAATGCCTACAATACGGTCGCCGGGCACGGCGCCTCCATTCGGCGCAAAGCGCACCGGAAGATCACCGTTGATGCCGCGGATGGGGATGGCGGATCCGCTCCCGCTGTCCGGCACCCTGAACTTCACCGACGTCAGTTTTCGCAAGCCGAACCATCCACTCTCCGCTTTCGGCTTGACCGCCATCGCCGCGGCCCGCTCTTCCTTGTAATCCGGATACATGGCGCGCGCGACGTCCGATGCCTTCAATTCGCTCCGTCCGACCGCCGCCATCACGTCCTCAACGGATGTCCGCGCAAGCCGCGGCAACGCGCCGACCAGCTTGTCGTCCGAATAAGCGATCTTGGCACGCTGAAAAAGACGCTCGACGATGCGCCGGCCAAGTCCCGCATACTGCGCGCGCACGGCGACGCGCGTTGCGCGCCGGATTGCGGCACGCGCCTTCCCGGTCACGACGATCGACTCCCACGCCGCCGGCGGCGCGTGCTGCGACTTGGACGTGACGATCTCGACTTCGTCGCCGTTGACAAGTTCGGACGTCAGCGGCGCAATCTGTCCGTTGATCTTGCATCCGACCGCCATGTTTCCAACATCGGTATGAACGGCATAGGCAAAATCGATCGGCGTCGCCTTGCGCGGGAGCGCGATCAGTTTGCCTTTAGGTGTAAAGCAAAATACCTGGTCGTGAAACAGTTCGAGCTTCGTGTGCTCGAGAAACTCCTCCGGATTCGACCCTTCCGCCAGAAGCTCGATCGTGCGACGCAGCCAGGCGTAGGCCGTTGACTCGCGCGAGAGCAGCTCTGTGGGGGAGCCGACATTGTCCTTGTACAGCGCGTGCGCTGCAATGCCGTACTCGGCGATCTCGTGCATGCCGACAGTCCGTATCTGCAGCTCGACACGTTGCTTGTTGGGACCGATCACCGTCGTGTGAATTGAACGGTAGTCGTTCCCTTTTGGCGTCGAGATGTAATCCTTGAAGCGGCCCGGAACCATCGGCCATGTGCTGTGAACGATGCCGAGGGCCTGATAGCAGTCATCCAGGCTGTTCACGATCACCCGGAAACCGAAAATGTCGGAGAGCTGTTCGAAGCCGACCGATTTGCGCTCCATCTTTCGCCAGATCGAGTAGGCGCGCTTGCGGCGGCCGACAACGCGCGCTTCGATACCGCGATCGGCGAGCTTTTTCGTCAGCTGCTTTTCGATATCGGAGATCAACAGCCTGCTGCGCTCGGTGAGCGCATTAAGTCGTGCGGTCACAACGTTGTAGGCTTCCGGATAGAGCTCGCAGAAGGCCAGGTCATCCAGTTCCTCGCGCATCTCGTGCATGCCCATACGACCGGCGAGCGGCGCGTAGATTTCGAGCGTTTCTTCGGCCGCGCGGCGACGCGCCTCCGGCGGCATGTACTGCAGCGTACGCATATTGTGCAGCCGATCGGCGAGCTTGATCAGAAGCACGCGCACGTCGTCGGCGATCGCCAGCAGTAGCTTCCTGAGATTTTCCGCCTGTTTGGCTTCCTTCGTGACCAGGTCGAGTTTTTTGAGCTTGGTCAGGCCCTCGACCAGCCGGCCGATATCGTGGCCAAACAGGCTGTCGATTTCCGCGCGTGTCGCCTCGGTGTCTTCGATCGTGTCGTGGAGAAGTGCGGCGGCGATCGTGGCGTCGTCGAGCTTAAGGTCGGTGAGAATGGCAGCGACCTCGATCGGATGGGAGAAGTAAGGGTCGCCGGATGCGCGCCGCTGCTCGCCATGCGCTTTCATGGCGTAGACGTAGGCTCGATTGAGAAGCGCCTCGTTCGTATCCGGGTTGTAACGCCGCACGCGCTCGATCAGGTCGTATTGCCGCATCATCGGCGGCTTTCGCGTCGCTACCGGCTTCTCGACGGCCGGTGCCGGCGTAACAGGGCGCGGCGCCCGGGTCGGGACCTCCTTCTGCATTCGCGGAACGTCGGAGCGCGTGCGCGCCATTCTGGTGCCCTGCAGCAGCTGCTACGGAACTACCTCAGGATATCACGCCGTTTCGATGGCGCTGCAAGGGCTTAGCCAACTGGTTGATAAATGGCGACGGCCCGCCTCTGGCGAGCCGGGCCGTTCCGACGAATTGCTGCAAATCCGGAGGTTATTCGGCGTCTTCCTCAGGTGGTTCTTCCGGCGGCGCCAGACCTTCGAGCCCCTTGAGAAGCTCTTCCTCGGTCATACGGTCGGCGGTTACCTCGGTATCATCGGAATCAACGCTTGCCCCGGCACCTGCCCCGATCAGCGGCACTTCGGGCTCAGGCTCGTCGACCTCGACATACTTCTGCAGGCTATGGATGAGATCTTCCTTGAGGTCACCCGGCGATACCGTCGTTTCGGCGATTTCACGCAACGCAACTACCGGGTTCTTGTCGTTGTCGCGCTCGACCGTGATCTGCGAACCGGACGAAATCATCCGCGCCCGGTGACTTGCGAGCAAGACCAGATCGAAACGGTTTTCAACTTTGTCGATGCAATCTTCTACGGTGACACGGGCCATCGGCTCGTCACTCCATCTGGTGGAACTTGTTCTGAATTCGCCTGCTAGGTATCCCCTGGCGCATGGAATATCAAGTATTTTTGTCTTGGTTTAGCCTCATCGGTCTGTTACTCGACGATAGCGAGAGCGCTGGAAAGCCGACGGCACGGGATTTTGTCGACCCGGCGCGATTGCGTGGCGGCTGTATTGATCGTAGACGCCACAATGCTCTGTTAACGCTGACCCGGGACCGCGCAGGCGGGACACACCCGCATTGCGCCCTTGGGGCTCAAAAGTAACCCGTGTGAATTGTGGGAGAGACAATGACTGTGCCTGGTGAAAAAATTGCTTTGTTTATTGATGGGGCCAATCTTTACGCTACAGCAAAATCTCTCGGTTTTGACATCGACTACAAGCGGTTGTTGCGCGAATTCCACTCGCGCGGTTATTTGCTGCGCGCTTTTTATTACACGGCCGTGATCGAGGATCAGGAATACTCGTCCATTCGTCCCTTGATCGATTGGCTCGACTACAATGGATACTCTGTCGTCACGAAAGCAACCAAGGAGTTCGTCGACCAGACCGGCCGTCGCAAGGTCAAGGGGAACATGGATATCGAACTGGCGGTCGATGCCATGGAGATTGCCGGCACGATCGATCACATGGTGCTTTTTTCCGGCGACGGTGACTTTCGCTCCCTTGTCGAGGCCGTGCAGCGCAAAGGTGTTCGCGTGACAGTCGTCTCGACGGTCGCCACCCAGCCGCCGATGGTCGCTGACGAGTTGCGCCGCCAGGCCGACGTTTTCATCGATATCGTCGAGTTGCAGAGCAAGATCGGCCGCGATCCAACCGACCGGACGACGCGTGAGGCGCGGCCCCCGCGCGACGACCGGTCTGCTGCCCACACGCCACAATTCCTGCAAAGGCCGACGTCACCGCAGCGCGCCGGCGTGCCTGTCGGCGCTGACGAGGATGATGAGTCCTACGAATAGCGTATTTTCCCCGCCTGTGAGTTCATCCGGCTAACGGCTTGCCTTAGGATCAAAGCCCAGAGGCGAAAGGCGGACGATCTTGCGATGGCAGAGAATGACGGCAAACCGGGCCGGGATTGCCCACTATGTCCGCGCCTGGTTGCCTTCCGCCAAACCTGGCGTTCCAAGGAACCGACATGGTTCAATGCGCCGGTACCGTCTTTTGGATCAGTTGACGCACGCCTGCTGATCGTTGGCCTGGCACCGGGCCTGCAGGGCGCCAACCGAACCGGCCGTCCATTCACCGGCGACTACGCCGGTGTGCTGCTCTACGAGACCCTCGACAAATTCGGTTTTGCGCGGGGGCAATACGATGCCCACCCCGACGACGGCCTCGAGCTCATCGATTGCCGGATCACGAATGCGGTGCGCTGCGTGCCTCCCGAAAACAAGCCGACTCCAGCCGAAATCCGAACGTGCCGCGACTTTCTTGCCGTGACGATCGACGAGATGAAAGGATTGCGTGCGATCGTCGCGCTCGGGCGGATCGCGCATGAGAGCACGGTACGTGCCCTGGGGGGCAAGCTGGCCGGCTTCGCGTTCGCGCACGGCAGCAGGCATGAACTCGGTTCTTTGGTGTTGTTCGGAAGCTATCACTGCTCGCGGTACAACACGAACACCGGCGTGCTCACGCCCGAAATGTTCAGGAATGTCTTCGCGACAGTACGCCGCTATCTTGACTCCTGAAGCCACGCGACCACTTCCGCCGCATTCCTGTCAGGGGGAAAGACCGGATAGAAGACCTTGGTGATCCGGCCGTTATCGATAATGAGCGCCATGCGTTTGAGCAACGTCATGCCGGCGATTGAAAAGGTCGGAAGCTTGAGTGCTCCCGCAAAGACCAGCTTTTCGTCTGACAACAGAGCAAACGGCAAATGCAGACGCGTCGCAGCTTCCTGCTGGTAGGCTGTGTCCTGGGTCGAGAGGCCATAAATCTGCGCGACGCCGAGCCGCCCAAGCTCATCGAAGTGATCGCGAAACGCACACGACTGAGGCGTGCAGCCGCGGGCCCCGGGAATCTGGTCCCATCCCTCGGGCGGATCAACGCCGGGAACGCCGGTCCGGGGATAAATGTACACGACCGTGCGCCCCCGGAGCTTCGACAGATTGACCGCACCGCCTTGAGTCGCCGGAAGGCTCACGTCCGGAAGCGCCGTCCCCGCAAGATGCCGGGCAGCCCCGTCGTCTTGCGGAACGGGGATGCCGCTGGGCAAAAACAGCGGATTGTGCGTTCCTGCGGCTTCGGTCATTTCCTGTCTCCGTAGCTCATAAATTCCATGAGCGAACCGTCGGGGTCGCGAAAATAGACCGACGTCCCCGCTCCTTTTGCTCCGAAGCGCTCTATTGGGCCTTGCTCCACTGCGATTCCGTGGATTTTGAGGTGCGCAATGGCGTCCTCGATGGGCCCCTGCCATTCAAAGCAAAGATCGCTATTGCCGGGCTGCACCGGCAAGCGTGCGACTTCGGCCGGGCTTACGCCCGGCCCATGCACGTTGAGTTGCTTGTCGCCGATCCGATAGGCCCACCCTTTCGGACGCCGCACCAGTTCGACACCAATAACCTCGCTGTAGAACTTGTTGGAGCGGTCCCAGTCGGAAACGTGAATAACGCAGTGGTCAAGCTTGGTGGGCGGCATGCTTCATCCTGGCACTTTCAGTCACAACACCGTGATCGGCGCGACGCGCTCGAAATACTATATGTTCGCCGTTTCATAGGAAACGCACCGGGAGATCGTCATGGGTACCCGTTTGGCCGTCGGAAGCCACATTCTGGTCGCAACTCTCCTGACCGCCTCATCCCTGCCGGCCGCAGCACAGACAGCGAGCGCTGCGCTGAAGAGCGCCGAGGGCAAGGATGTCGGCATTGCACAGCTCACGCAGACGCCGTCCGGTGTGCTGATCAATCTTTCAGTCAAGGGGATCCCCGCGGGCGAACATGCCTTTCACGTCCATGCTGTCGGCAAATGCGAGCCGCCGTTCACCAGCGCGGGCGGGCATTTCAATCCAGCCAACAAGAAGCATGGCATGATGGCCGTGGACGGACATCATGCCGGTGACATGCCGAACTTGCACATTCCGGCAAGCGGCGAGCTGAGGGTCGAAGTCGTCAACACTGACATTACCCTCGACAAGGGCAAGCCAAATTCGGTGTTCGACGCCGACGGCTCGGCGCTGGTGATTCATGCCGGCAAGGATGACTACAAGACCGATCCGACAGGTGACGCCGGCGGTCGGATCGCCTGCGGCGTGATCCAGTAACGGCGTCTGCCGGCGTCAGGGTCTGTACTGCTATCCCTTCATTCGCATAAGGCGGCCGCGCTCGCGTTCCCAGGTCCGCTTCTTTAGCGTTTCGCGCTTGTCGTGCAGCTTTTTGCCCCGGGCGAGCGCAATCTCGATTTTCGCGCGCCCCTTCTCATTAAAGTACAGCTTTAACGGAACGATCGTCATGCCCTCGCGCTCGACCGCCCCCACCAGCCGGTTGATTTGACGCTTTTGCAGCAACAACTTGCGGGCCCGCTTCGGTGCATGATTGAAGCGGCTTGCCTGGAGATATTCCGGAATATTTGAATTGATCAGCCACAGCTCGCCGCCGCGCGCATCCGCGTAGGATTCCGCGATCGTCGCCTTTCCCGCCCGCAGCGATTTCACCTCGCTGCCGGTAAGAACCAGACCTGCCTCGAAGGTCTCGCCAATCTCGTAATTGAAGCGCGCCTTGCGATTGTCGGCCACCACCTTGAAGCGGCGCTCGGGTTTTGCAGGCATGTGCTACGCTACGGTCAGGTTCAGTGCGATTTGAGTTGGTCGCGGATTTCCGTGAGAAGCTGTTCGGTCGTCGATAAGGGGGG
>Ga0070741_10007313_pt1 | contig 22948 bp, 21 predicted proteins | sample Coa_R1_4_FD_66440 | JGI IMG/M metagenome (GOLD analysis project Ga0070741, IMG submission 66440) | Surface soil microbial communities from Centralia Pennsylvania, which are recovering from an underground coalmine fire - Coalmine... | ecosystem: Environmental > Terrestrial > Soil > Unclassified ... | reverse complement strand
CCGACGAGGTTGTGGAGCTCGTCGATGAACAGGATGATGTCGCCGCGCTGGGTGATCTCCTTCATCACCTTCTTCAGGCGCTCCTCGAACTCGCCGCGGTACTTCGAGCCCGCGACCAGCGCCGCGAGGTCGAGCGTGTAGATCTGCTTGCCTTTGAGCAGCTCGGGCACCTGGCCGGACGCGATGCGCTGGGCAAGCCCTTCGACGACGGCGGTCTTGCCGACGCCGGGCTCGCCGATCAGCACCGGGTTGTTCTTCGTGCGCCGTGACAGGATCTGCATCACGCGCTCGATCTCGGTCTGGCGGCCGACGACGGGGTCGAGCTTGCCCTCGGAGGCCTGCCGCGTCAGGTTGCGGCCGAACTGGTCGAGCAGCTTCGAGCTCTTCGACTTCTCGCCGGACGCGCCGCCTCCGCCCTGCTGGCGCCTACCCGGCCCGCTGAGCATGCGGATGATCTCGTTGCGGATCTTCTCGGCGTCGGCGTCGAAGTCGAGCAGGATGCGGGCCGCGACGCCCTCGTTCTCGCGGACGAGGCCGAGCAGGATGTGCTCGGTGCCGATGTAGTTGTGGCCGAGCGAAAGCGCCTCGCGAAGCGCCAGCTCGAGCACCTTCTTGGCGCGCGGCGTGAACGGGATCTGGCCGGTCGTGACCTCGTCGCCCTGGCCGACGATGCGGGCCACCTGGGCGCGAACCTCCTCGACCGTGATGTCCAGCGACTCGAGGACGCGCGCGGCGAGGCCCTCTTCCTCGCGCAGCAGCCCCAGGAGGATGTGCTCGGTCCCGATGTAGTTGTGCTTGAGCGCCCTTGCCTCGTCCTGGGCGAGGACGACGACCTGGCGGGCTCTCTCTGTGAATCGCTCGAACACTGGAAGGCAATCTTAGCCCAGCGGTCGGGGGCGACCGAGTTGGGCTGTGCACGTCGTCAATACCCCGGAAGCGCGCGCCGAACCGTGCTGTAGCCTGCCGCCGTGCCCGACAAGAAGGCCCTGATCACGGGTGGCGCAGGCTTCATCGGCTCGCACCTCGCCGAGCTCCTGCTCGACCAGGGCTGGGAGGTCTGGGCCCTCGACGACCTCTCGACCGGCGTCAACCGCAACGTCGAGGCGCTGCGCGAGAACCCCGCCTTCCATCTCGTCGTCGACTCGATCCTCTCACGGTCGGTGGTCAGCGAGCTCGTCCACCGGGTGGACGTCGTCTACCACCTCGCCGCGGCAGTGGGCGTGCGGCTGATCGTCGAGCAGCCCGTGCACACGATGGTCACCAACGTCCAGGGCACGGAGACCGTCCTCGAGTACTGCAACAACTTCGGCAAGCGCGTCTTCATCGCCTCGAGCTCGGAGGTCTACGGCGATCACCGCGAGGAGCGACCGCTCGGCGAGGACGACCGGCGCGTCTACGGGCCCGTCACCGAACGCCGCTGGCTCTACGCCGACTCGAAGGCGATGGACGAGTTCCTGGCGCTCGCGTTCCACTCCGAGCGGGAGCTCGACTGCATCATCGGCCGGTTCTTCAACACCGTCGGGCCGCGGCAGCAGGGGCAGTACGGGATGGTGATCCCGCGCTTCGTCGAGAAGGCGCTCTCGGGCGAGCCGCTCGAGGTGCACGGAGACGGGACGCAGACCCGGTCGTTCTGCCACGTGCAGGACACGATCCGCGCCGTCGCGGGGCTGATGGACGCGACCGAGATCTCCGGCGAGATCTTCAACATCGGCTCCGCTGAGCGCGTGTCGATCCTCGAGCTCGCCAACCGCGTGCTGGAGAAGACCGGCTCGTCGTCCGGGATGGAGTTCATCCCGCACGACCAGGTCTACGGGCTCGGGATCGAGGACGTGCTGCACCGCGAGCCGTCGATCGAGAAGATCGGCGGCGCGACCGGCTGGAAGCCGACGCGGGATCTCGACCAGATTCTGACCGACGTGATCGCCGGCCTCCGCGCGGCTCCCTAGTCCGTCACGCCGAGGGCGCGCCGGACGCGGATCGCGAGCGGCGAGCGCACCGCCGGATGCGCCTTGAAGGCGACCCGCCGCGCGCTGTCGCCGTGCCAGACGCCGACTCTGAAGACGTCGAACGGGTCGCGGCCCGTCGGGTCGCCCGGCAGTCCGAAAGCCGCGTCGTAGCCGGCCGCGCGCGCGGCGGCGCGGACGCGGTCGTCGCAGTCGCCGAAGGGATACGCGAGGAAGCGGCAGGGCTTGCCGAGCTCCTCCTCGATCCGGCGCTTCGACGAGCCGAGCTCGTTCTCGAGCTCCTCGTCGGAGAGCCGCGGCAGGTGCGGGTGCGAGACCGTGTGCGCCTCCACCGCGACGCCATGCTGCTCGAGTTGCCGCAGCTCGTCCCAGCTCATCGTGCGCAGCTCCTCCGCCCGGGCGTGCACCTCGCCGGCGAGCTCCGGGACGCCGAGCGGCCGGGGATCGTCCGCGTAGCCGCTGCAGGCGAACACCGTCGCCGGCACGCCGAGCCGCTCGAGCACGGGCACCGCATTCCAGACGCTCGTGAACGCGTCGTCGAAGGTCACGTGCAGGAGCTTTCCGCTTCCCGCAACTACCTCGGCGGCGGTCACGGGCCTGTAGCCGCGGCGCAGGAGCAGCTGGAGCTGGGCTTCGAGCGCCTCGGCCGTCACCGAGAGCGCGTGCTCCCAGGTCTCCGAGACAGCGTGGTAGCAGAGGACGAGCGGGTTCACGGCGGGGGTTGCGGACAAGCGTAAACCGGACCACGATCCGAGCGGGTGGGAGTGTCAGGGGTTGAGCTCGTCGAGCGGGAGCGTCTCCTCAGGGAGGCGGCGTTCCACGACGCCCTCGCCGCGAGCGACGGCCGGCCCGCGGACAGGTTCTACGCCATCAACGAGCGGAGCTGGACGTGTTACTGCGACACCCTGCTGCACGAGGTCCAGGCGCGCTCGCAGCTCCGCCCGCCGCGCGTGCTCGAGTACGGCTGCGGGATCGGGAGCTATTCGTCGCAGATGCTCGCCGAGCACGGCTTCGGGTCGACCGGGATCGACATCTCTCCGCTCAGCGTCCGCGCCGCGCGAGAGGCCGCCGCCGAGGAGTTCCCCGGGATCGAGCTCGACTACCGGGTGATGAACGCCGAGCAGCTCGACTTCCCCGACGACTCGTTCGACGTCGTCTGCGGGAACGGGATCCTCCACCACCTCGACCTCGACCGCGCCTACGAGCAGATCGCGCGCGTCCTCGCGCCCGAGGGCTGCGCCGTCTTCACGGAGCCGCTCGGCCACAACCCGCTGATCAACCTCTACCGCCGGATGACCCCGGAGCAGCGCACGGACGACGAGCACCCGCTTCGCATGCGCGACCTCCGCCGCGCCCGTGCGTACTTCGGCCAGGTCGAGGCGCGCTACTTCCACCTGCTCGGGCTGCTCGCGATCCCGTTCAGCGGCTGCCGCGGCTTCGACCGACTGCTGGCCGCGCTCGACCGGGCCGACACGGTCGCGATCGACCGCCGCTCCCCGCTTCGCCGCTACGCCTGGTTCAGCGTGCTGCGGTTCGCCCGGCCGCTTCGCTAGGACGGTCGACCATACGGTCGAGCGCGAGCGCGAGGCCGGCGATGATCCAGAGCGGCTTGTTCAGCGCGATCGAGAGGAAGCCCATCGAGATCGCCAGGCCGAGAAGCGCGAGCATGAGCGTTGCCGCGACGATCCTCGTCGTGTCGTCCTGCAGGGCGCGGGCGCGGGTGAAGACGCGCCAGAGCGTCCAGCCGACGAAGGCGATCACGAGCACGAGCAGGGCGAGCCCGACCGGCCCGAGCTCGCTCAGCGCCTCGAGGTACGAGTTGTGGACGAGGCGGCCTTGCTGCGCGTACGAGGCCGAGATGTCCACGCCGGGCGTCTGCTGGAGCAGCGTCAGCGAGTGCGACGAGAAGTTGCCCGCGCCGATCCCGAACCAGGGATGGTGCTGATAGGCGTGGAAGGCGGCCGCCCACAGGTCGGTTCGGCCGGCGCCGCGGTCGCCGCTCGAGCCCCAGCCCGAGAAGATCGAGCTGACCCGTGACGCGAACGTCGCCGTCGCGGCGACCGTCAACACGAGGCCCATCATCAGTCCGAGCGCAACGAGGTAGCTCGCCTTCTGCCGCGCCGAGCGGAACATGAACCGCCACGGGAGGAGGAGCGCCAGCACGGCCACGATGACGATCGAGATCATCGCCGTCCGCGTCAGCGAGGCGACGATCGAGAACGCGATCACGGCGAACGCGCCGAGATAGGCGAGGCGGATCTCCGGCCGGCGGGCGAGCGCGAAGAGGCCGAGCGCGACCGGCACGATCATCGCCTGGTAGACGCCGAAGGTGTCCGGGTGCGACGAGCCCTCGAGACCGGTGGCGCGTGCGGCGCCGCCGCTGACCAGATACGTGTTGATCGCGACGAAGCCGGAAAGCGCCGACCCGGCCACCATCACGGTGAGCACCGAGACAGCGTCGCGCGGCGTCTTCACGAGCAAGGCGAACGTGAACATGTAGGCGAGCACCAGCAGGAACCCGAAAAAGGTCGTGAACACCGCGTGGGTGTCGTCCGCCCAGTAGAAGCTGAGCAAGAGCCAGAAGCCGTACGCGCCCGCGACGGCGAGCAGCGGGCTCATGCGGAGGCTCAGCTTGCCCTGCGCAAGCATGTGGTAGGAGATCGCCGCGAGCGCGAGCACGCCCGCGATTCGCCCGACCGTCAGCCCGCCGAGCGCGACTTCCTCGATGAAGATCGTCGAGACGAGCGCGAGCGGCAGCGCCTCGATCCGGATCGCGATCACGACGACGAGCGCCGCCGCGAGCACGAGCGCAGCGCCCATGCTCGGCTTCTTGACCGCCAGCACCCCGACGAGCAGGCCGGAGGTGCCGAGAAGCGCGACGAGCGGCGCGCCTCCGGCGATCCGCCTCGTCAACGCCACGGCGGAGCTCAGATCGCGGCCTTCCGCTTGGCCGGCGCCGGCTGCCCGTTGGGCGTCCGAACGGCTGCGATCGGCTCGTCCGGCACGAGCTCGCTCGTGTACTCGGCGTAGTAGTGGTCGCGACGCGGGACGTCGGTGACGACGACGCCGACGATGTGGATGCCGAGCCGGTCGGCCATCGCACGCACGGAGCGGGCGTCGTCGCGGGTCGCGGTCTTCGCCCGGACGACGATGATCACGCCGTCGACGAGCTTCGCTAGGGCGAGCGAGTCGGCGACCGGGAGCAGCGGCGGGGAGTCGAGGATGACAGTGTCGTACAGATCACCGAGTCCGTCGACGAGCCGGCGCATGCGCGGACTGCCGACGAGCTCGGACGGGTTCGGCGGCAGCGGGCCACTGGGGAGCACTGTGATCGCCGGCGTCTGGCCCTTGGCATGGCCGGGCGTGGGCGGCAGCGGGATCTCCACGGTCGCCTTGCCGAGCTGCGAATGCCCGACGAGGACGCTGGTCAGGCCCGGCCGAAGGCGCGGCAGCCCGAAGGTGTCGGCGAGCCGCGGCCGGCGGAGGTCGGCCTCGATCAGCACGACGGAGCTCCCGGTCTGGGCGATGGCCGTCGCGAGGCTGGCGCAGACGGTCGTCTTGCCCTGGGCGGCCTGCGGGCTGGAGACGAGGATCGTCTTCAGCGGCCACTGGACCGCGAGATATTGCAGGTTCGCGCGCAGGCCTCGGAAGGACTCGGCGAAGTCGCCGTTCTCCTCCCACAGGATCCGCGTGCGCTCGCCGCGGTTCGCGGGCTTGACTGTCGGAATCTGGCCGATGACGGGGACGCCGAACGCGCGCTCGATCTCCTCGACGGTGCGCAGCGTACGGTCGAAGTACTCGCGGAGGAAGGCGGCGAGCAGCCCGATGATCAGGCCGAGGACGCCGGCGATCAGCAGATTCTGCGTCGGCTTCGGCTGGACACGCCCGGGGATGATGTGGCCCGGATCCCAGATGCAGGCTTCGAGCGGCGGCGTCGACGCGGTGCCGTGGCCGAGCTTCGCCTTGACGAGGCGGGCGAAGTTGACGCCGAGCCGGTCGGCGATCTGCCTCGCGAGCTGCGGGTCATGGTTCGTGACCGAGGCCTTGACTGCCGCGCTCTCCGAGTTGAACGACACCGCCACGCCCCCGAGGAGCTGCTGCGGCGTCATCTTCAGGTGCAGGTCGCTGATCACGGCGCGGGCGACGACGGTGCTCTGCATGAGCTCGGTCGCCGTCTGCGAGAAGGGCTGGATCGCGTTCGCGTTCTGCGGCTGGACGATGCAGCTCCCCTGCCCGACGACGATCGTCGTCTGAGCTTCGTAGAGCGAGGTCGTGGCGAGCGTCAACGCGGAGGCCGCGCCGAGGGCCAGCGCGAGGATCGAGATGACGATCAGCTTCCGCCGCCGGATCACCTCGAGGTACTGCCGCAGGCCGACGCCCGTCCCTTCCGTTTCGCGGAAGTCACTCATCAGGGGGACTATCGGCAGAGGGAACCGGCTCCTGAAGCGAAATCATTCGCCGTGAGGCTCGGCGTCTTCTACGACATGCCTTACCGCTCCGACGGCGGCGTCCTGACTGCGGACGTGCCGGTGATCCGATTCATCACGAGCCTGCCTCCGCGCGTCGACGAGGTGGTGCTGTTCGGGCGGCTCGACCCGGCGCCCGGGCGGTTCACCTACGAGGTGCCCGGCGAGCACGTGCGCCTCGTCCCGCTCCCCTTCTACAGCAGCATCTTCGACCTGCCCGGGATGCTGCGGGCGATGCCGGGGTCGGTCCGGCGCTTTCTCGCAGAGCTGCCGAACGTCGACGGGATCTGGATCTTCGGCCCGAACCCGATGTCGATCGTCCTGGCGCTGGTCGCGCTCGCGAAGCGCAAGCAGGTCTTCCTCGGTGTCCGCCAGGACTATCCGGAGTACATCGCGGCCAGGCTGCCGGGCCCGCGCTGGCGCTGGGCGCTGCCGGTCGCGAACCTGCTCGAGCACGCCTTCCGGCTGATCGCGCGGCGCGTCCCGACGACGGTCGAGGGCGAGCAGATCGCGGCGAACTACCGCCGCGGCCGGGCGCCGGTGCTGTCGGGAGGCTTCTCGATGATCCGCCGGGCCGAGCTGGTCTCGCTGGACGAGGCGCTCGCCCGACCCTGGGACGGCGAGATCACGCTCGTCTCCGTCGGACGGATCGACGCCGAGAAGAACCCGCTGCTCATGGTCGACATCGTGGCCGGGCTCGATCCCCGCTTTCGGCTCGTCGTCGTCGGCGACGGGCCGCTGATGGAGGACATGCGGGGCGCCGTGGCGGCGCGCAGGCTCGCCGACCGGATCGACCTCCTGGGCTACGTCCAGAACGGCGAGCCGCTGTGGAGCGTCTACCGAGCGTCTCACGCCTTCCTCCACGTCTCGCTCACCGAGGGGCACCCCATGGTGTTCTTCGAGGCGGAGTCGACAGGACTCCCGATCGCGGCGACGGACGTCGGCGGCGTGTCGGCGGCGCTCGGCGGCGGAGAGCGCGGGCTGCTCTTCCCGCCCCGCGACGCACCGGCAGCCGTGGCGGCGGTCGAGCGGCTTGCGGCCGAGCCCGAGCTCCGCGAACGCCTGATCCGCGCCGGGATGGCGCACGCGGAGGCTCACACGATGGAAGCGAGACTGGATGCCGTGGCGAAGTTCTTCTCTACGAACACGAAGGTGCGCTGAGGACGCGCATCTTGCTCCACGGGATCCCGTCGAGCGACACGTTGCCGCCGCTCGGCATGCCGGCCTTCGCCCACGCGTCGTAGCCGCGGCCGACGGGGTTCTCCGCGTAGATCACGAACGAGCCGCCCTGGTCGCGCAGGTACATGCCGTACGTCTGCAGGGCCCGGGCGATCGTCTTCTGCCAGGCCGGGATGTTCAGCGCGTTCACGTTCACCGACGGGTCGAGCTGTAGATGGGCGCCTTCCATCAGCGCGTTCGGATCCGACGTCGAGCCGTCGTGGTGCGTCGCCGGGCAGACCTGGCCGAGATCGCTCACGTCCGGCATCCCGAAGACGAGCGCGTGGTCGATGTGGCCCTGCGCGATCTCCTCCGGCCGGACGATCCCGCCGAGGAGCGGGAGGTTCGCCGCGTCGCCGGAGGCCGTGCCCTGCGGCGCCGTGCCGTTGCCGGCCGTGGACAGCGCAGCACCGGCCGACGCGCTCCACGACGAGCCGGAGTGCGAGGCCTGCCACATGTCCCACTCGTGCTGCGACGACGGATCGACCACGGCGAGGTAGCCGTCGTCCGAGGGGTCGGGCGCGGCCGTCATCGGGATCCGGAACGAGCCGAGCGCCCCGAGCGTGCAGTTCGAGTAGCGAGTGCACGGCACCGAATAGCTGGAGTCGTCCGAGTGCGTCTCCGACACGGCGACGCCCCAGTCGCGGAGCGTCATGTTCGGATGCGGCGAGTGGGCGAGGAAGTACGCCATCTGCGCGCTCGAGCTCGAAGACACCGGCGTCGAGCCCACCGGCGTGTTCCAGATGCTGGTCGAGGGGAACGGCCGAGGGAAGCCGCCGGACGGCAGTGCCAGGCTCGAGCCCTGGCCCAGGAGCGCGGCCAGCTTCGTCCCGGTCGCCGAAAGCGCGTCGACCTCGTACGAGTAGGTCGTGCGCGGCCAGAGCAGCGCGTCCGTCCAGGTCGTCCCGGCGGTCAGGCCGAGCGTGACGCCGGAGCGGACGACGCGGTACGACGCGGCGCCCGTGACGGGGTTCCAGGACAGCTTGACGTGCGAGTTGTCGAGGCCCGTCGCGACGACCGCGCTCGTCCCGGCGAGCGAGCGCTTCTTGCTCTTCGGCTTCGCGCCGTTCGCCGCGTTCGCGATCGCGGGCACGGCAGCGATGGCCGCGAGGACCATGATCGAAACGAGCCGCAAGACGTTCCGAACCACGAGAATGTCGTCGGAACGAGTGAGGGCATTCGCCATACCTCGTGCGAATGTCCCTCGGAGGGGGTGGCTCGAAAGAACCGGCGTCGGCGGGGCCGCTCCCTACACTGGCTCCCGGCCATGTGCGGGATCTGCGGACTGCTCGAGACGGGCGGCGGCGCGCCGGATCGCGACCTGCTCGGGCGTATGAACCAGACGCTCCTCCACCGCGGTCCCGACTCGGGAGGCGTTCGCGTCGAGGGCCGCGCCGGCATCGCCGCCAGGCGCCTCTCGATCATCGACCTCGCCCTCGGCGACCAGCCGATCGCAAACGAGGACGAGTCCGTCTGGGTCGTCCAGAACGGCGAGATCTACAACTACAAGGAGCTGCGCGAAGAGCTCGCGGCCGCCGGCCACACGTTCCACACGAACGGCGACACCGAGGCGCTCGTCCACGCGTACGAGCAATGGGGCCCGCGCTTCCCCGAGCACCTCCGTGGCATGTTCGCGATCGCGATCTGGGACGTTCGCGAACAGCGGCTCGTCCTCGCCCGCGACCGCTTCGGCATCAAGCCGCTCTACTACCGAGAGGCGAACGGCACGCTCTCGTTCGCGTCCGAGCTCAAGGCGCTCCTCCAGCAGCCGGACTTCTCGCGCGAGATCGACCTGGACGCGCTCGAGGCGTTCCTCGACCACGCGATGGTGCCCGCGCCGCTGACCATCTTCGCCGGCACGCGCAAGCTGCCGGCCGGCCACGTGCTCACGTGGACCGAGCGCGACGGCGTGCAGGTCGAGCGCTACGCCAGGCCCGCCCCGCCGCCCGAGCGGGAGATGCTGAACGGCAGCGAGGACGAGCTGGCGGAGCGGATCAGGGAGACGCTCCGCGACTCGGTCCGCGCGCACCTGATCGCGGACGTGCCGGTGGGCGTGATGCTCTCCGGCGGAATCGACTCCTCCGCGCTGACGGCCTTCGCGGCGACGGAGAGCTCTGAGCGCGTCCGCACGTTCTCGATCGGGTTCGAGGAGGAGACGTTCAACGAGCTCGACAAGGCGCGCGAGGTGGCGCAGCGCTACGACACGGACCACCACGAGCTCGTCCTGCGGCCGAACGCGATCGAGCTGCTGCCGGGGATCGTCGAGGCCTTCGACGAGCCGTTCGCCGACAACTCGGCCCTGCCGACGTACCTCGTTTCCGACCTGGCGGCGAAGCACGTCAAAGTCGCACTCTCCGGCGAGGGCGGCGACGAGCTCTTCGGCGGCTACTACACGTACGTCGCCGACTACCTCGCCCCGCGGTTCGGCCGCGTGGCGGCGGCGATGCGGCCTGCGCTCCAGCTCGTCCCGGCCAGCACGCGCAGCTCGAGCTGGGAAGAACGGCTGAAGCGCTTCGCCCACGGCGGCCACCTGCCGCCGCTCGAACGCCACCACGCCTGGCGCGAGGTCTTCTCCGCCGACGCGCGCGCCGAGCTGCTCGCGCCCGGCCGCCGCGGAACCGCCGACCCCGTCGACCTCTTCCGCGCCCGCTACGGCGAGACGAACGGCGCCGAGGAGCTCGGGCGGCTGATGGACGTCGACGTCGGCACGTACCTCGTCGACGACCTGCTCGTGAAGATGGACCGCGCGTCGATGGCGCACTCGCTGGAGGCCCGCGTCCCGTTCTGCGACCCGGTCGTCGCCGAGCTCGCCTTCGCGCTTCCTGCCAGGCACAAGGTGCGCTGGTTCGACAAGAAGCGCCTGCTGCGGAAGGCCCTGCAGCCTCTGCTTCCGGAGACGATCCTCGGCGCGCGCAAGCAGGGCTTCTCGCTCCCGACCGCGTCCTGGCTGCGGGGCGACCTGCAGGCGTTTGCGCGCGCCACGCTCTCGGCGGACACGCTCCGCCGCCAGGGCTTCTTCCGGCCGGAGGTCGTCGAGCCGATGCTGGACGCGCACGCGTCCGGCCGGCGGAACGCGAGCCGCCAGCTCTGGGCGCTGCTCACGTTCACGCTCTGGTTCGAGCGCTACGCGGCCTGACCGGCGGAGCCGCGCGGCGTCCAGCGCTCGTGCTTCTCCCCGCGGAGGAGCTGCCAGATCGCCCTCGCGGCAGCGGCGTTGATCAGCACGAAGTACGCGGGTAGCGCAACCGGCTTCCACTTCGCGATCGGTCGGTTCGTGAAGACGATGCCGAGGACGCCGAGGACGTAGAAGCACGCCTGGGCGATCAGCGTGGCGCGGTAGAACCAGCCGTAGTTCCAGAGCACGGCGTTCCACACGGCGAGCAGGACGATCGGCAGGACCGCGGTCCGCAGCAGCAGCTTGTGGGAGAGCAGCTGGATCGAGAAGAAGCCGTACCGCCGCGGGTCGAGAAGCTCGCGCATGACGACGACGCAGCGGAGCCCCCGTGCCATAACCCGCACCCGGCGAGAGAACGTCTGTGACGCCGACTCGACGACGTGCTCGTACGCGACCGCGCGCGGGGCGAACACGAGCCGGTAGCCCTGCGCGATCACGCGCAGCGACGTGAGCAGGTCGTCGTTGACGTCGGCGCGCACGGGCCGAAAGAGGCTGCGGCGGATCGCGTACAGCGCTCCGGTCGCGCCCGTCACGCTGCCGGCATCCGACTGCGCCTGCTTCAGCGAGCGGTCGAAGTTCCAGTACTGCTGCTCGCCGACGACGCTCGAGTCCCCCGCCTGCGGCGACAGGTAGACCTGGTTCCCCGCGACGCCGCCGACGCTCGGGTCGGCGAGCGGGCCGACGAGCTCGCGCACCGCGGCACCGTCGAGGATGCTGTTGGCGTCGGTGAAGACGAGCACGTCGCCGGTGGCGGCGTCGACGGCTGCGTTCAGCGCCGCCGCCTTCCCCACGCGGTCGAGCTCGAGCAGCCGCACGCGCCCGCCGCCGAGGCGACGGACGATCTCGGCGGTGCCGTCGTCGGAGCCGTCGGAGGCGATCACGACCTCGAGCCGCTCCGGCGGATAGTCGAGCGAGAGCACGCTCTTCACCTTCTCGCCGACCACGTCCGCCTCGTTGTACGCGGCGATCACCATGCTCACCTTCGGCTCGATGCTGTCGCGCCGGAACGGCCTCCGCCGCAGGCGCCCGCGCAGGAGCACGAGCAGCGGAAATCCCGCGTACACATACGCGAGGTATGCGGCGCAGCCCCAGAAGAGGAGCGTCATGGTCGTCGTATCGGCATACGACGCAGAAGCCTGAGCGCGCCGAGTGCAGCACGGGCGGCGAGTCCGCGGGGGACGACGATCGTCTCCAGCCCGGGATCGGAGCTCGCGAAGCGGTACTTGTACGGCTCGTCGCCGCGGAGGAAGCGGTACTCGCCGGCGCCGTCCTCGAGCGCAGCGCGGATCGTGTGGGCGAGGAGGACGAAGGAGACCGAGTTCCTGTCGAACGCCGGGTCGCGGCCGGCCTGGTAGTAGCACTCGGCGCCGGCGAAGCGATAGCCGAGCCACGCGGCGGCCGGGCGGCCGTCGAGCTCGAGCAGCCAGATGCGCAGCCAGCCCCGCTCGGCGGCGATCGCCGCGAACTCGCGCTGGAACGCCTCGGTCCGCGTGATCACCGTCTCGCGGTCGTGGCGCAGCGCGTGCAGCCGGAAGAACGTGTCCAGCGCTTCCTCGTCCGCGTCGGTGACGAGCCGGAAGCGGACGTCGAAGTCGCGCTCGAGAGCGCGCGCCCGTCGGCCGACCTGCTCGCGGAAGTTCCGGCTCTTGCCCTTCAGCAGCTCTTCCCACGTCTGCCCCGCGAAGTCGAGCACCGGGCTGCCGTTCCGGCTCATCAGCACGCCGCCCGGCAGCGCCGGCAGCCACGACTCGGGGCCCGGCAGCTGCTGGCAGGCGAGGACGTCGAACCGCTCGGTCTCGACCCAGCGCCCGAGCGCTTCCCGCGCACCCGGCCCGAACGGCCCCAGCTCGTCGCCGGGCCCGTGGCCGAGCACGCGGACGACCCGCAGCGGCCGCTCGCGCCAGACGTAGAACGGGAGCACCGCGTCCGGCTCGACGCTCAGCAGCAGCTCGCGGCCGGCACCGAAGTGCCGCCACCAGCTGAGCAGCCACTCCGGCGTCGCATAGACGGAGCCGTGCTCCTCGGCCAGCCGCGACCAGTCGTCGCGAACGGCGGGCAGGGAAAGGTCGGCGAGAGTCGCCACCCTCCCTGTATCGGCTCAGTCGCGTTCGCGCAAAAGCGGAAAGAGGATGACGTCGCGGATCGTGTCGCGGCCGCTCAGCACCATCGTCAGCCGGTCGACGCCGATCCCGCAGCCGCCGTTCGGCGCCATGCCGTACGACATCGCCTCGACGTAGTCGGGGTCGCCGGGCTCCGCGGCGACGTCGCCCGCCTTGCGCTCCTCGTCCTGCATGGCGAAGCGCTGCTCCTGCTCCTCGCTGTCGTTGAGCTCGCTGAAGGCGTTCGCGAGCTCCATCCCGCTGACGACGACCTCGAAGCGCTCGACGATCCCGGGGTCGTCGTCGGTCGTCCGCGCGAACGGCGAGAGCTCGATCGGCCAGTCGTAGACGATCGTCGGCTGGATCAGCTCGGGCTCGACGAAGTGCGAGTACGCGTGGTCGACGAGCTGTGACCACGTCTGGTCCTTGCCGATGTCGACGCCGGCCTCGGTGAGCTTCGCCTTCAGCTCGTCCGTATCGCGCGTCCAGACGCCCTGCGCCCCGAGCGCGTCCGGGAAGCGGACGCGTGCCCATGGCTTTGCGAGCTCGACCTCGTGCCCGCGGAAGGTCGTCTTCGTCCCGCCGATCGTGGCGAGCGCGGCGCTCTCCACGAGCTCCTCGGTGCGCACCATCGTGTCGCGGTAGTCGGCGTAGGCCTCGTACCACTCGAGCTGCGTGAACTCGGGCGAGTGCTTGTAGGAGTAGCTCTCGTTGCGGAAGTCCTTCGAGAGTTCGTAGACCCTCTCGAGCCCGCCGACGATCAGGCGCTTGAGATAGAGCTCGTCGGCGATGCGGAGGTAGAGATCCTGGTCGAGCAGGTTCGAGTGCGTCGTGAAGGGCTCGGCGAACCCGCCGCCGTAGCGCGGCTGGAGGATCGGCGTCTCGACCTCGACGAACCCGGCCGCGTCGAGATAGGCGCGCATCGCGGTGACAGTGCGGGCGCGGAGCATGAAGTCCGCGCGCGACTCCTCGTTCATCAGCAGGTCGACGTAGCGCTGGCGGTAACGCTTTTCCGTGTCGGTGACCCCGTGGAACGTGTCGGGCAGCGGACGGCGGATCTTGGCGAGCAGCGTCAGCTCGTCGACGGTGAGGCTCGGCTCTCCGCGGCGCGTCTTCGACGGCGCGCCCTCGACGCCGACGACGTCGCCGAGATCGACGTCCACCGAGCCGGTGCGGTCGGCCGGACAGAGGAGCTGGATGCGCCCCGAGCGGTCGACGAGGTCGAGGAAGACGATCTTCCCCATGTCGCGGCGGCCCATGACCCGCCCGGCGACGCGGCGCCGAGTCTCGGCTTCCACGCCGGGGTCGAGCGGCTCCGCTTCGGCGCGGACGGCCGCGACCTCGACCCGGTCGGGGAAGCGCTTGGGGAGTCCGCCCACGCCGCGAGTCTACGCGGCGCCGGCCTCGGGTTCGTCGGCCGAAGGATCGGCCTTCGCGCGCTCGCGTTCCCCGATCTCGAGCTCGAGCAGCTTCCGCGCCAGGTCGTAGTTCCCGGCGTCGAGAGCTTCCTCGCGCGCGGCGCCGAGCATCTGGAACGGCCGCCGCTGGCGCCGCTGCCCGCGCATGAACGGCCGGCGGTGCGGCCGTCGAATCCCGGGGACGATCGCCTCGATCGCGCACCGAATCGCATCCGCGTCGACGCCCCGGGAGAACACGATCTGTGCACCGACGCCCTCTCCCTCGCGCACGAGCCCGAGAAGGATGTGCTCGGTGCCGAGGTGGTGGTGGCCCATCCGGATCGACTCGCGGAGTGCCAGCTCGAGCACCTTCTTCGCCCTCGGTGTGAACGGGATCTGATCCCTGAGCGGCTCGTCGCCGCGACCGGCGATCTCCTCGACCTGCGCGCGGACGGCGTCGACCTCGAAGCCGAAGTCGTGAAGCACGCGGTTGGCCACGCCCTCGCCGCGCAGCAACCCGAGCAGCAGGTGCTCGGTGCCGATGTAGTTGTGGCCGAGCCCCCGCGCTTCCTCTTGCGCCACGGAGACCACGTTGCGCGCTCGTTCGGTGAACCGATCGAACACGGCGTTCGCCCCGGCCCTATGCGGCCTTGATCTCGAGGATCTTGAACTTCAGGGAGCCGCGCGGGGCCGCGACCTCGACGGTCTCGCCCTTCTTGTGCCCCATGATCGCCTTGCCGACGGGCGACTCGTTCGAGAGCTTGTTCTCGGAAGGATTCGCCTCGGCGGAGCCGACGATCTTGTACTCGAACGTCTTGTTCGCGTCCATGTCCTTGAGGCGCACGGTCGAGCCCACGGACACGACGTCCTTGGCCACGTCCTTCTTCGAGATCACGCGCGCTGCGCGCAGGCGCTCCTCGAGCGTCGCGATGCGGTGCTCGAGCATGGCCTGCTCGTTCTTTGCGTCGTCGTACTCGGAGTTCTCTGCGATGTCGCCGAACTCGCGCGCGTGGCGGATGCGGTCGGCCACCTCGCGGCGCTTGTCGCTGGACAGGTACTCGATCTCCTTGCGGAGCTTGTCGTACCCCTCTTTGGTGAGGATGACTTCCTTCACTTGTGGTCTCCTGCCGCCTGGACGAAAAAAATGCGCGGCGCACGCGGCCGTCGCGGGCGAGGATTCTAGCGGACGGGTAGCACCCCGCGCAATGCGGCGAAGATAAGCTTTTTGTGAGTTATGCAGGCTCTTTCCGACAGCTGGAGCATCGGCCCGGTGGAGATCCCTTCGCGGCTCGTGCTCGCGCCGATGGCAGGCGTCAGCGTGCAGGCATTTCGTCGCCAGGGCCGCCGTTTCGGCGCCGGCCTCGTGTGCTCGGAAATGGTCAGCTGCGCAGGCCTCCACCACCACAACGAGCGCACGCTCGGCTATCTGCGGATCGCGACCGACGAGCGGCCGCTGGCCGTCCAGATCTTCGGGTCCGAGCCGGCGCTGATGGCGGAGGCCGCGACGATGGTCGAGCGGGCGGGCGCGGACATCGTGGACATCAACTTCGGCTGCCCGGTGCGGAAGGTGACGAAGACGGGTGCCGGCGCGACACTCCTGGAGGATCCCGAGCGCGCCTGCCGGATCGTGGACGCGGTCGCATCAGCGGTCGACGTGCCAGTCACGGTGAAGATGCGCCGCGGCCTCGAGAACGGCTCCCGTGCCTGCCTCGACGTCGGCCCGCGGCTGGTCGAGGCCGGAGCCCAGGGCCTGACGCTCCATCCGCGCTCGGCGAAGCAGATGTACACCGGCACCGCCGACCACTCGGTGACGGCCGAGCTGGTCGAGCGCGTGCCCGTGCCGGTCGTGGCGTCCGGGGACATCACCTCTCGCGAGCGGGCCGAGTCGGTGCTGGCGTCGACCGGCGCCGCTGCGGTGATGGTGGGCCGGGCCGCGCAGGGCAACCCGTGGGCGATCGCCGAGATCCTCGGCCTGAACGGCCACGGGCCGTCGCAGGAGGAGGTCGCCGCCGAGCTGATCCTGTTCGTCCGCGAGACGGTGCGGGAGCTGGGCGAGCGCCGCGCGTCCGGCTTCCTGAAGAAGTTCTACGGCTGGTACCTCGGTCAGGGCCGCTTCCCGCGCCCGTTCAAGCAGGAGCTCGTCCAGCTCGACTCGACCGCCGAGGTCGTGACGCGGTTGCTCGTCGCCGCCCCGGGCGCCGCCGAGATCCTCGAGCGGCTCGAGGGCGAGACCGTGCCCGCCGACGAGGTGCTGCTCGACCTGCCGATCTCGATCTACGGCGGCGGCTGAGAGGTGACGGCACCGCCGGACGCTGCCGCCACGCGCCTGGAGCTTCTTCGCGAGCAGCAGCGGGCGAGCAGCCGGGTGCTGCGGGCGGTCGCTCGCGGCGCGAGTCTCCAGTCGGTCCTCGACGACGTCGTCGAGGCGGCAACGCGGCTCCTCGACGGGGGAAACGGGCGGCTGTGGCTGCTGCGCGACGGGCTGCTCCACGTCGTCGCGAACGTCGGCACACGCGCCGGCCTGGGGACGGAGCACGAGGCGCCGACGGCTCCGACGCGGTCGACCATGGCCGGGCGCACGGCGATGACGCGGGCAGTCGTCCACCTCCCAGACGTCGAGGCCGATCCCGAATACACCTACGCGGGCCCGAGACCCTACCGCTCCGGCCTGCACGTCCCGGTCCTGCTCGACGAGGAGCTGATCGGCGTCCTCGGCATCACGCGGGAAGAGGTAGGAGCCTTCAGCGACGAGGAGATCGACCTCCTCGCCACCTTCGCCGACCAGGCCGCCATCGCGATCGCGAACGCGCGGCTGCTCGAGGCGGTCGAGCGGCAGCGCACCGAGCTCTCGCGATTCCTCTCGCCGCAGATCGCGGCACTCGTGTCCTCGCAGGACGGCCAGAAGCTCCTGGCCGGGCACCGGGCCTACATCACCGTCGTCTTCTGCGACCTCCGCGGCTTCACGAGCTTCGTCGAGACGGCTGCTCCGGAGGAGCTCCTCGAGGTGCTCCGCCGCTACCACGGCACGCTCGGCGAGTTGATCCCCGAGTTCCAGGGGACGCTCGAGCACTTCGCAGGCGACGGCGTGATGGTGTTCTTCAACGATCCGGCGCCCGTCGACGAGCACGAGCTCGAGGCGATCCGATTCGCCGTGAAGGCCCGCGAGCGCGTCGGCGGGCTGGCCGAAGGCTGGCGCAAGCACGGAATCGACCTCGGAATCGGGATCGGCATCGCCGCGGGGCACGCAACCCTCGGCCGGATCGGCTTCGAGGGACGGTACGACTACGGCGCGCTCGGCCCGGTGACGAATCTGGCGTCCCGCCTGAGCACGAACGCGGGAGGCGGCCAGATCCTGATCAGCCAGCGGGTCTTCGCGGCCGTGGAAGACCACGTGGAGGTCGTGCCGGTCGCCGACGTGGAGCTGAAGGGCTTCACGCGGCCGGTCACGACGTACGAGGTACTGGCGCTACGGCCCTAGCGATTCCCTAGTCCTGGTTGCGTTCCCAGACGATGCGGAGGCCTTCGAGCGTGAGCATCGGGTCGACTCGGGAGATCGTCTTCGAGTGCGGCGCGATCAGGCTCGCGAGGCCGCCGGTCGCGACCACCTGGGCTTCGACGCCGAGCTCCTCGCGGATCGCCGCGACGATCCCGTCCACCTGGCCTGCGAAGCCATAGACCACGCCCGACTGCAACGCGGTGGCCGTCGTCTTCCCGATCGCGGCGGGCGGCTCGACGTAGTCCACCTTGATCAGCCGCGCAGCCCTGCTGAAGAGCGCCTCCATCGAGACCTCGATGCCCGGCGCGAGCACCCCGCCGACGTACTCGCCCTCGGGCGAGACTACGTCGAAGTTCGTCGAGGTGCCGAAGTCGACGACGATGCACGGCGCGCCGTACCGCTCCTTCGCCGCGACCGCGTTCATCAGGCGGTCGGGGCCGATCTCACGCGGCGCGTCGTGCTTGATCGGAATGCCGGTGCGCACGCCCGGCCCGACGACGAGAATCGGTGCGTTCGCCCAGCGCTCCGCGAAACCCTCGTACTCGCGGACGAGGGCCGGGACCGTCGACGAGAGGCAGACGCCGTCGACCGTGATCAGGTCGACGAAACGAGAGATCAGGGCGCCGAGCTCGTCACCCGTGCGCTGCATTTCCGTGGCGACGCGCCAGTGACCGACGAGCTCCTCGTCACGGTAGAGCCCGAAGACGGTCTGCGTGTTGCCCGCGTCGACTGCGAGGAGCAAGTACGGCTACGCGTCGTCGTCGTGCGAGAGCGACTCGCCGATGCGCTCCGCGAGCGCCTCGGGCGTCAGATGCGGCTCGTCACCTTCGCCGCGGAGCTCCTCGACGGTGACGTCGGCGGACGTGAAGACCTCCGTCCGCGGCAGCATCCGCGACGGCCGGTTCTTGTCCCAGACCCAGACGTCCTCCATCACGACCCGGAAGAACGGGTAGTGCTCGCGCGGCATGAACTCGAGGTTGTACTTGTTGCAGAGGTACGTCGCGTCCTGGGTGAGGACGCAGTACCGGAAGAGGCTGAAGACCGCCGAGTACTCCTTCTTGATACGGAGCTCGAGCTCCGCCTCGTACTCGTCCAGCTCGTCGAGGTGCGACATGCGGACTATTGTAGCCCGGCGAGAAGTGCCTGCACAGAGCCTTTTTCGGGCACGGTCAGGTCGGGATCGAGCTCGACGAGCGGCTCCAGGACGAATCTCCGTTCGTGGAGCCGCGGATGCGGCACGGTGAGCCCGGGCTCGTCGATCACGTCGTCCCCGTACAGCAGCAGGTCGAGGTCGATCGTGCGTGGGCCGAAGCGCGGACCGTCGCGCGTCCTGCCGAGCTCGCGCTCGACCCCCAGAAGCAGGTCGAGGAGCGACCGCGGCTCGAGATCGGTCTCCATCGCCACCGCTGCGTTCAGGAACCGCGGCTGGTCCTCGAAGCCGACCGGGTCGGTCTCCCGGATCGAGGAGACGGCGACGACGTCCACCTCCGGGTTGAACGCGAGCATGTGGATCGCGCCCCAGATGATGTGCTCCCGGTCGCCGAGGTTCGAGCCGAGCCCGACGTAGGCGCGGGTCACCGTTGGCGCTCGACGGTGACCGCGGAGTAGTCGACCGGCGGGTCGAGCTTCACCTCGGGCTTGCGCACGCGCACGCGGGCCGCGTCGGCCGGGAAGCGCTCCAGCATCGCGTCCGCGAGCGTCGCGGCCAGCGCCTCGAGGAGCTGGAACTTCCGTCCGTCCGAGATCTCGCGGACGAGCGCGACGACCTCGCGGTAGTCGACCGTCTCCTCGATCCGGTCGGAGGCGCCCGTGCCGTCCGGAACTTCGAGCCAGACGTCGAAGACGAAGGTCTGGCCGTCGCGCCGCTCCTCTTCCAGGACGCCGTGGTAGCCGTGGAGCTCGATCCCGGCGAGCTCGATCGTCGTCACGCCGTCACCGCCTTGGCGACGGCTAGCGCCTGGACGGTCTCCCGGACGTCGTGGACGCGCAGGATCGCCGCACCGCGCTCGTAGGCGGTGACGGCCGCAGCGAGGCTGGCGGCGAGCGGCCCGGTCGAGGCGTCCGCGTCGCCGAGGACGCGCCCGAGCGAGCTCTTGCGCGAGAAGCCGACCACGATCGGCCGGCCGAGGCCGGTCAAGACGCCGAGCCGGCGGACGAGCTCGAAGTTCTGCTCCGCCGTCTTGCCGAAGCCGATGCCGGGGTCGAGGCAGATCAGCTCCTCGCGCACGCCGGCGGCGACCGCGAACGCGAGCCGCTCCTCGAGAAACGCGGCCACCTCGGCGGCGACGTCGTCGTAGCGCGGGTCGACCTGCATCGTCCGCGGGGTGCCGAGCATGTGCATGAGGCAGAGATAGGCGTCGGACTCGGCGACCACGCCGGCCAGCTCCGGGTCGGCCCGAAGCGCCGTGACGTCGTTCACCATCTCGGCCCCGAGAGCCAGGGCGCGCCGGGCTACGGCTGCTTTCGACGTGTCGATCGAGACCGGGAGCCCGCCGGCGACAGCCTCGAGCACGGGCTCGACCCGGCTCAGCTCCTCCTCGGCGGAGATGCCTTCGGAGCCGGGCCGCGTCGATTCTCCGCCGATGTCGACGATCGCGGCTCCCTCGGCCGCCATTCGGCGCGCGGACGCGATCGCGTCCTCGGCGCGCAGGTTGACCCCGCCGTCCGAGAAGGAGTCGGGTGTGACGTTCACGACCCCCATCACGGACGGCGGGGCGAAACGCTCGTGGAGCGGCGCTCTCACGCCGCCAGAGTACGTCTCGCTATGCGGCAGGTGGCGCGACGGCGGGCTGCGGACGGCGTGCGGCGCCGGCCGTCCCGACAGCGTGGCTCCAGACGTTCGCGACGCCGAGGAGCAGGACGAGGCCGCCGACCGCGCCGAGCCAGGCGCCGGTGTCCAGCGACCCGAAGTCGCCGAACGCCGCCTGGATGACCTCCGCTCCGTAGAGCCCGAACGTCACCGCGGCCAGGATCAGCGTCCCGTCGGCCGTGACCCGCCTCGGCGACGAACCGAAGGTCGTGGCGATGCCGAGCACGGCGCCGCCGATCACGAGGAGGAGCATCAGCGCGGGCAGCGCGCGTCCCTGGTCGAGCAGGTTCCAGTAGTCGGAGCCGATCTCGACCGTCGTCCAGATCGCGACCAGGCAGCAGATCCGGCCGACGACGATCGGCACGGCGAGCGCGGGGCTCACCCGGTTCAGCGTCGCCGGTCGCGAGCTCAGCGAGTACCAGAGCCCGAGCGGAGCGAGCCCGCTGCAGACGCCGAGCCAACCGCCCGTGTCGACGATGTCGAAATGGTTGAAGCCGAACGCGGACGGGATGAAGAGGTAGAACCCGAACGCGGCGCCGGCGGCGACCGCCGCGGCCGCCTCGAGATCGTCACGGCCGCCGAGCGTCGCGGCCAGGAGCACCGCCGCGGCGATCAGCGTCACCAGCAGGAACGCCAGCACCGTGCCGTCGTCGCTGTACTTCGCCGAGCCGCCGGTCGTCGACGCGAACTTCACGAAGATCGCGACGAAGCCGAGCACGAGCCCGACCAGCGCGACCATCCTGCCCAGTTGAGACCTAGCCATCGCCTGCTCCTTTCGCCTCGCCGTTGGCCGTGAGATATCACGGCCTCAGGACGGAGCAGCTAGGACTGCGAGGGCTCGGGCGGCGGCTGCATCGTCGCGCCCGGAAGCGGGAACGGCTTCGGCTGCGGGAGCCGCTTCTTGCGCTCCGCCGGCTTTTCCTCGGCGGGGGAGGGCGGCGTCTCCTCCACGAAGACGTCTTCCTCGCGCTCGCCCGCGAGCAGGCGCTCGAACTGGTCCTTGTCGATCGTCTCGCGCTCGATCAGGATCGCCGACAGCTGGTGCAGCTCCTCGATGTGCTCGCGGAGCACGTTCAGCGCGGTCTCGTGCGACTCCTCGATGATCCGGCGGATCTCGTCGTCGATCTCGCGAGCCATCTCCTCGGAGTAGTCCGGCTCGGCGGACATCTCGCGGCCGAGGAACGGCATGTCGTGGTTGCGGCCGAGCAGACGCGGGCCGAGCTTCTCGGACATGCCGAAGCGCATGATCATCTGCTTCGCGGTGTGCGTGACCTTCTCGATGTCGTTCGCGGCGCCGGTCGTGACCTCGTGGAAGACGAGCTCCTCGGCCGCGCGGCCGCCCAGAGCGAAGGCCATCTGCGAGAGCAGCGCCGCCTTCGTCGTCAGGTAGCGGTCTTCGCGCGGGAGCGAGATCGTGTAGCCGAGCGCCTGGCCGCGGCTGATGATCGAGATCTTGTGGATCTCGTCGGTCTCGTCGAGGTAGTGGCCGACGAGGGCGTGGCCCATCTCGTGGTAGGCCGTGATCTTCCGCTCGTCCTCGGAGAGCAGCCGCGTCTTCTTCTCCGGGCCGGCGATCACGCGCATGATCCCTTCCTCGAGCTCCTCCTGGTCGATCAGCTTCTTCCCGCGGCGTGCCGCGAGCAGCGCGGCCTCGTTGACGAGGTTGGCCAGGTCGGCGCCGGTGAACCCGGGCGTTCCCGCGGCGAGCGTGTCGAGGTCGATCTCCCGCGCCAGCGGCTTGCCCTTCGTGTGCACCTCGAGGATCTTCCGGCGGCCGACGCGGTCGGGCCGGTCGACCACGATCTGCCGGTCGAAGCGGCCGGGGCGCAGCAGCGCGGGGTCGAGGATGTCCGGGCGGTTCGTGGCGGCGATGAGGATGACGTTGTCCTTGAGCTCGAACCCGTCCATCTCGACGAGGAGCTGGTTCAGCGTCTGCTCGCGCTCGTCGTGGCCGCCGCCGAGACCCGCGCCGCGGTGCCGGCCGACGGCGTCGATCTCGTCGATGAACACGATGCAAGGCGCCGCCTGCTTCGCCTGCTCGAAGAGGTCGCGGACGCGCGAGGCGCCGACGCCGACGAACATCTCGACGAAGTCGGAGCCCGAGATGGAGAAGAACGGCACGCCGGCCTCGCCCGCGACCGCGCGCGCGAGCAGCGTCTTCCCTGTACCCGGCGGCCCGTAGAGCAGCACGCCCTTGGGGATGCGCGCGCCGAGCGCCTGGAACTTCTTCGGGTTCTCGAGGAACTCCTTGATCTCCTGCAGCTCCTCGACCGCCTCGTCCACGCCGGCGACGTCCTTGAAGCCGATCTTCGGCGAGTCCGGCG
>Ga0070741_10007312_pt1 | contig 22949 bp, 20 predicted proteins | sample Coa_R1_4_FD_66440 | JGI IMG/M metagenome (GOLD analysis project Ga0070741, IMG submission 66440) | Surface soil microbial communities from Centralia Pennsylvania, which are recovering from an underground coalmine fire - Coalmine... | ecosystem: Environmental > Terrestrial > Soil > Unclassified ... | reverse complement strand
TCCGGCGACGACGTGCGCCGGAGGTGCGCGGTGTAGCGGGCCGCCGTCGTCCACATCATCGCGAGAACGTTCGAGAAGAAGCCCGGGGCGTGCGGATCGCGCGCGGTGTCGCTGAAGGCGTGATGCTCGCGATGAAGGACGGCGTACGCGCGAGGCGAGAGGTACGACGATCCCTGTACGAGGTACGTCACGAAGTGGAAAACGCGCTCCATGCGGGGCGTCATCGTGAACATGCGGTGCGACGCATACCGGTGATGGAAGGACGACTGGAAGAAGGCGGAGAGCGTCCAATGGGTGACGAAAAACGCAAGAATGATCATGTCGTTCTCGAAAGGGTCGCGCACCCTAGCAGCCGCACATCCATGACGCAAATCAGAAGCAAATCGCGCGCCGCTTTGCCGACCTCCCAAGCGCACGCTATACGGCGCCGCGATGCCCGAGCTGATCCTGCTCCGTCACGGCGAGTCGCAGTGGAACCTCGAGAACCGGTTCACCGGCTGGGTGGACGTGCCGCTCTCGCCGCGCGGCGAGGCCGAAGCGCGGAAGGCGGGCGAGAAGCTCCGCGGGCGTCGGATCGACGTCCTGTACACGTCGGTGCTCGCGCGCGCGATCGAGACCGCCCGGCTCGCGCTCGCGGAGGCCGGCATCGGCCCGCTCCCGACCGTGCGCGACGCGGCGCTGAACGAGCGCATGTACGGCGACCTCCAGGGGAAGAACAAGGCGGAGGCGGCCGCCGAGTTCGGCGCCGACCAGGTGAAGCTCTGGCGCCGGAGCTACGACGTGAAGCCGCCCGGCGGCGAGAGCCTCGCCGACACCGCCGCGCGCGTGCTGCCGTACTGGGAGCAGAAGATCCTCCCCGACGTGAAGACGGGGAAGAACGTCCTCGTCGTGGCGCACGGGAACTCGCTCCGCGCCCTCGTCATGCACCTCGACGGCCTCACGCGCGAGGAGGTCCTCGAGCTCGAGATCCCGACGGGCGTCCCCCTCCTCTACGAGATGACGCCCGTGGGCGCCGTGGCCGCGAAGCGCTATCTCTAGCGACGCGATGACCCGGACGCTGCTCGTCGCGGTCGGGGGGCTCCTCGGTTCCGTCGGACGGTACTGGATCGGCGGGCTCGTGCAGCAAGCGATCGGCGCGGCGTTCCCGCTCGGGACGCTCGCCGTCAACGTCCTCGGCAGTTTCGTCGTCGCGCTCGTCATGGCGCTGTCGCTCGACCGCGGCGCGATCGGCGCGAACGCGCGCCTCCTCCTGACCGTCGGCTTCTGCGGCGGGTTCACGACCATGTCGACGTTCAGCTACGAGACGATGGCGCTCGTCCGCGACGGCGAGGTGGGGCTCGCTCTCGTGAACGTCGCGGGCACGCTCACCGGCTGCTTTGCCGCGGTCTGGATCGGCGCTAAGGTCGGAAGCCTCTGAGCCCATGAAGATCGTCGGCGACGGGAAGCTCCTCCGGATCTTCATCGGCGAGTCCGACCGTCTCCACGGCCGGGCGCTGTATGAGGTCATCGTGCGCACGGCGCGGGAGCTCGGCCTCGCCGGCGCCACGGTCTGGCGCGGAATCGAGGGATACGGCGCGGCGAGCCGGATCCACACGGCGAAGATCCTCCGCCTCTCCGAGGATCTCCCGATCCTGATCGAGATCGTCGACACGGAGGAGAACATCCGCGCCGCGCTCCCGAAGCTCGACGCGCTCATCGAGGAAGCGGGATCCGGTGGGCTCGTCACGCTGGAGAAGGCGGAGATCATCAAGTACACGCACGGAGGGTCGTGAATGCTGCTCGCCGATCGCAGGATCATCGTGACCGGGGGCGCGAGCGGCATCGCGGCCGCCGCCGTGCGCGCGTTCGCGCGGGAGGGCGCACACGTCGCGTCGCTCGACGTGAACGACGAAGGCGGCCGGCGGGTGGCCGCCGAGGCGGGCGAGCGCGTCACCTACTACCACTGCGACGTGTCGCGCCGCGCCGAGGTGTTCGACGTGTTCACGCGCGCGGTCGATGCGCTCGGCGGCCTCGACGTGCTCGCCAGCGTCGCGGGCATCGAGCGCGGCACGCCGGCCGAGGACATCGACGACGCGGAATGGGACCTCGTCTTCGGCGTCAACGTGAAGGGCACGCTCTACACGAACCAGGCGGCGTTCCCGCACCTGAAGGCGCGCGGCGGCCGCATCATCAACTTCGGGTCGGGCGCCGCGATCCGGGGGCAGCGCGGCTCGGCCCACTACTCGGCCGCGAAGGGCGCCGTCATGGCGTGGACGCGGACGGTGGCGCAGGAGTGGGCGCGCTACGGCATCACGGTGAACGCGATCGTCCCCGCCATCTGGACGCCGATGTACGACGCGCACCGCGCCCGCATGAGCGACCAGGAGCGCGCCATCCACGACATGGCGATGCAGCACGTGATCCCGCTCGGCGGTCGCCTCGGCGACCCGGACGAGGATCTCGCGCCCGTGCTCGTCTTCCTCTCCGGCGACGGCGCGCGCTTCATCACCGGGCAGGCGATCGCCGTCGACGGCGGCATGATCATGCTCGGTTGAACTTCGCGCCGGGCCCCTGGTAGCGAACGCCATGCCCGAGATCCGCCCGCCGCTCCCGGCGCTGGAACCCGAGACGGAACATTTCTGGCGCGCGTGTCACGAAGGCCGTCTCGAGATCACCCGCTGTCGCGCGTGCGGCTGGTACGTCCATCCGCCGCGCCCGATCTGCCCGCGCTGCCACGACCGCGACGTCGGATGGGAGCCCGTCAGCGGACGCGCGACGATCGCGAGCTACACGATCAACCACCAGCGCTGGATGCCCGGCGTGGAGGTACCGTACGCGATCGGGCTCGTGGAGCTCGTCGAGCAGGCCGACCTCCGGCTCACGACGAACATCGTCGGCTGTTCGCCCGACGCGGTGCGAATCGGGATGCCGGTCCGCGTCACGTTCCGTCCGGTGAGCGACGAGATCGCGCTGCCGCTCTTCGAGCCGGATCCGGACCCCGATCGCCCCGCGCCGCCGACGCCGGCGCGTCGGCCGCCGACGCCGCCGATCCAACCGACGGCCGAGCAACGCCTCGAGCGGCGCGCGATCCTCTCCGGCGTCGGCCAATCGCAGATCGGGCGGCGTCTCTTCCGCACCGGCCTCGACCTGACCTGCGAGGCGGCGCTCGCTGCGATTGCCGACGCGGGCCTCACGACGAAGGACATCGACGGGCTCGCCTGCTACCCCGGGCCGATGGGCGCCGCGGCGCCCGGATTCGCGGGCCCCGGGACGCCGGAAGTCCAGGACGCGCTCGGCCTCCAGCTCGGCTGGCACGGATCCGGCGGCGAGGGACCGGCGCAGCTCGCACCGGTCATGGTGGCGGCGCTCGCCGTCGCGGCGGGCCTCTGTCGCCACGCGCTCGTCTACCGGACGGTCACCGAGGCGACCGCCGCGGCGAGCACGGGACGGCTCGGGATCGGCGCGGGGTCGCGCTCGGTCTCGGGCTTCGCGCAGTGGGTGATTCCCTTCGGTGCGATGTCGGCCGCGAACTGGCTCGCCTTCCACGCCGTCCGCCACATGCACGAGTTCGGGACCAAGCGCGAGCACCTCGGCGAGATCGCGCTCACCGGACGCGCGCACGCGGCGCTCAACCCCGCCGCCGTCTATCGCGAGCCGATGACGATGGACGACTATCTGAACGCGCGCATGGTCACGTGGCCGTTCGGCCTCTACGACTGCGACGCGCCCGTCGACGGGTCGACGGCGGTCGTCGTCTCGGCGGCCGACGCGGCACGCGACCTGCCCCACCCCGCCGTCCGCATCCATGCCGTCGGCACGTCGATCCGGTCGCGTCCGATCTGGGATCAGTGGGAGGACTTGACGACGATGGCCGCGCGCGACGCCGCCGCGCACATGTGGGCCCGCGCGGACGTGGGTCCCGGCGACGTCGACACGATCCAGCTCTACGACGGCTTCAGCTGGCTGACGCTCGCGTGGATCGAGGCGCTCGGCTTCTGCAAGCGCGGCGAGGCGGGACCGTTCGTCGAGGGCGGACGCGTGCGGCTCGGCGGCGCGCTGCCGTTGAACACGTGGGGCGGGCAGCTCTCGGGCGGTCGCCTCCACGGCTTCGGGTTCCTGGCCGAGGGGATCCGTCAGCTCCGCGGGGAGTGCGGCGCGCGGCAGGTGGCGAACTGCGAGGTGGCGGTGGTCGCCGCGGGCGGCGGTCCGATCGCGGGCTGCCTCTTGCTCACGCGCTAGCGGGGGCGCCCGGCGGCCGCGTAGATCCGCTCGATCGTCCGCATGTTCGCGATCGCGTCCGCCGGATCCGTCGGTACCGGTGTGCCGTCGCGGACCGCGCCGATGAACGCGCGCAGCTGACATTCATAGGTGGACGGACCGGCCACACGCTCCGTCCGCGTCCCGGCGGGTGTCACCACGCGCAGGCGATGGAAGTACTGCGGGACGATCGGGTTCAGCACGCCGAGGCGCCCGGCGCTCCCGTCGGCGCGCGCGCTCGCGCGCAGCACCGACCAGGAGAAGAGCGAGCAGGTGAGCCGCCCCGTCCGGCCGTCGGGGAAGCGCAGGCGCGCCTCCATGAACCGATCGACGCCGCCGCGCGTCCACTCGGCCCGCGCGGCGAGCACCTCCGGCTCCGCGCCGACGAGATGGCGGAGGATGCTCACCGGATAGCAGCCCGCGTCCATGAGCGCGCCGCCGGCGAGATCGGCGCGGTAGCGGATGTCGTTCGGCCAGACGAGCGGGAAGCAGAGGTGCGCTTCCAGATGATGGACCTGCCCGATCTCGCCGCCGTCGAGGATCGCCTTCATCCGGGCGAAGAGCGGGTGGTAGCGATAGTGGAATGCCTCGACGAGGACGTGTCCCGTGCGCGCGGCGACGGTCGCCATCTCCTCCGCCTCGGCGACGGTCGCCGCGATCGGCTTCTCACAGAGGACGTGCTTCCCGGCCTCGAGCGCCCGGATGGTCCACCGCGCGTGGTGCGAGTTCGGAAGCGGCACGTAGACGGCGTCGAGCTCCGGGTCGGCGACCAGCGCGTCGTACGTCGGATGGACGCGCGGGATGCCGTGCTTCGTCGCGAAGGCGCCGGCGCGCTCCGGATCGCGCGCGGCGACTGCGACGACGGTCGCATCCGGGACGTTGCGCGCCGGCGCGACGAGCGCCATCGGCGCGATGCGCGCGGCGCCGAGGATGCCGATGCGGAGCGGCTGGGTGGCCACGTCAGGCCATCCCGAGGAGACGCGCCGGATTCCGCCGCGCCATCAGGTCGATCGCCGCGGCGGGCACGCCCGCCCGCAGCATCTCGTCGATGAAGAGCCGCATGCCGTCGGCGGGATGCGGGCTCCGGTCCTGGCCGAAGTCGGTCGACATGATCGCGCGCTCCGGACCGACGGTCATCATCGCGTGGGCGAACGTCGCCGGGTCGGAGGTCGCGGCGAAGCCCCCGGGGATGCAGGTCAGGTAGGTGAACTCGATCATCGCCCCGCGCTCGGCGAGCTGCTGCACGTCGGCGAGCGTGTGATCGGGACCGACGAGCGTCTCGAGCGCATGGGTCATCACGATGCGGACGCCGAGCGCGCGCGCCGCCTCGACGAGCGCGATCTGCTCGCGCAGCTCGACGTGCCCCGTCGCGACGACGGCGTCGTGCTCGCGCACGAGCCGGAGGATCTCCTCCGCCGCCGGGAGGAGCCGGTCGCCGTCATCGACGACGGCGATGCCCGGGCCGGGAAGGCGGAGCTTCCGCCGGTCGATCACCGAGGAGAAGGTCGGCATCCAGACGACCTTCGCACCGGTGCGGAGGGCGACCTCGGCGGCCGCCGGGTTCAGGCCACCGACCTCGAAGTCGCAGCAGAGACCGCCGTAGACGCGGAGCCGCTCGACCGTCTTCTGCATGAGGACGGCGATCGGTCCCGTCGGGTAGGCGTGGCTCTTCAGCACGACCGCGCCCATGCCGAGCGCCTCGGCTTCCGCGACCGCCTCGGCGGCGTCGACGCTGCGCGCCCGGTGTGGGTCGGGGCCGTGATGGCAGTGCATGTCGATCGCGCCGACGACGAGCTCGTCCGCTGCTCCGGCCACGTGCCCGGCTAGCGAGCGCGCCCGCGTCGTGTCAAGCGCCCGCCGCGTCGAGAAGCGCCGGCAGGACGACGGACGTCGCGAAGACGTCCTCGGCGAGACGGCGTGCCGCGCGTGCGGCGGCGGGATAGTCGGCCTCGATCGCGTCGAGCGTGTCGGCGGCCTCCTCCACCGAGCGGAAGAAGCGAAGCCCCGCGCTCGCGGGCAGATGGTTCTCTGCGCCGGTGGCCTCGACGACGCACGGTCGGCCGCTCGCGAGGTAGCAGATCGTCCGGTCGCTCACCCATCCGGGGCGCGCCTTCACGTACGCCGGCTTCGCGCAGCTGAGCTCGCCCCGCGACCGCTGCACGTAACGACGGAACGCGTCCGGCGTGCCGGCGACGACCGCCGGATCCGCGAGCCGCCAGCCGTGGCGCGTGAGGAGCGCGCGATCCTCGGTCTCCACTGCGTGGAGGTTCGCGGCGAGCTCGAGGGGCGCGCGAACGCGGCGGGGCAGATCGATGACGGCGACGAAGCCGGGACGCTTGTTGCAGTCGTACGTCTCGCCGTCGAGGAACGCGTACTGGTTCGTCCACCACTGCGTGACCGTCGTGTATGGCGTCGCCGGTACGTCAGGCTGCACGGGCCACGCCGCAAGATGAACGGCGGGCCAGATGCGCCGCCACGGCACGCCGCCAAGGGGAACGGGCGAATCGGGGGCACCCAGGTTCTGGCCGATCGTCACGTGGACGTCGTGGCCGCCGACGCCGAGATCGAACTCGCGTGCCCAGAGCTGGAATGGCCCGGGATCGAGGTCCAGGAGCACGCTCCGTCCGAAGGCCGGCCGGAGCGGCGCGGTCACGCTGTTCGCGAGGTTCAGGAGGACGGCATCGCGCGACCGAGCGTGCACGGCCTCGGCGGCCGCGCCCAGTCGCTCGGCGCGTCCGGGCGGATCGTCGCGCCCGCCGTCGGGGAAGAACACCAGCGCCACCCGATCCGCGACGCCGATCGCATCGACGTGGCGCAGGAAGGTCTCGGCGAACTCGCGTGCGCGCGGGTCGCCATCCCCCCACATGAGCTCCAGCCAGTACGCGTCGATCCCGAGCGCACGGAGGCCGAGGAGGTACTGGAGCGGAACCCAGAAATTCCCGCCGCCCGTGGGATACTTCGCCACGAAGGCCGAGCCGACGACCACCGGCGCCCGCATCGTGTTCCGCACTATCTTCCGCGCTACCACGTCGGCGTGCGGGCCGACAGCCGCCCGCGCCGACGGAAATTCTCGACCGCCGCGGACGAACGGAGTAAAGGGCTCGCCATGTCGCGCGCGCGGGAAGCGGGGGGGCACGGCCGCGCGCTCCGGCTCCGACTTCGTATCGCCGCGCTGATCGCGTTCGCCGCCGGGCTCCTCTTTCTCGCGCTCCAGAGCTATGCGGGACCGACCTCGGGGCTCCGTCCGCTGCTGCTCGGCTGGATCATGCACACCGCGTTCGCGCTGGCGGCGCTCGTCGCGAGCTACGGCGCGCTCGCTCCGCGCCACCTCGACCGCGTGATCATGCTGCTCGTCGCCGCGCACGTCGTGAACGCGCATCTCTATCTGATCCTCGCGCCGGAAGACCCGATGCTGGTCGCGAGCGGGCTCACGACGCTGCTCATCGTGTGCGCGGTCTTCTTCTCGTGGACGGCGCGCCGGCTGCTCGTCGCATCGGCCATTACGTGCGCTGCATTCGTCGCCGTCGGCGCGGAGGTCACCGCGGGGGAGGCGCCGGCGCGGCAGGTCGCCGTCGCGTTCGGCGTGCTCGTCGTCGGCGCGTGCATCGCCGTCGCGAGCGCGCGGATCCTCGAACGGCTCCGGGCGAGTCTCGCCCGCCGGCAGCGCGAGCTCGCGCTGCTCTCGGCGCGGCTCATGTCCGTCCAGGAGGAGGAGCGGCGCCGACTATCCCGCGAGCTCCACGACGAATTCGGCCAGTCGCTGACGGCGGTGAATGCGTACCTCTGGCTGATCGAGCGCCAGGCGGCGACGGATCCCGACGCGCTGCACGCGCGCGTCGCCGAGGCGCGCCAGGTGGTGTCGAAGACGCTCGTCGCGATGCGCGAGCTGTCCCAGCTGCTCCGTCCGTCGGTGTTGGACGACTTCGGGCTCGTGCCGTCGCTCGACAGCCACCTGAAGGCGTTCGCCGAGCGGCACGAGATCGAGACGAGCTTCACGGCGGACGGGTTGCCGGACCGCCTACCGGCGGAGATGGAGACGGCGCTCTACCGGATCGCCCAGGAAGCGCTCACCAACGTCGCGCGCCACGCGCACGCCCGCCACGTCCGCATCGCGCTCGCCGCCGGGAACGGCGACCTCCGGCTCGACATCGAGGACGACGGTGTGGGTTTTCCGGGCCGAAACGCGCACGGCGGCCGGATCGGGACCGGGCTCGTCGGCATCCGCGAGCGGGTCCGGGCCCTCGGCGGCGTCGTCACGCTCCACTCCGGGAAGGGCGCCCGTCTCCGGGTGACGGTCCCGCTGCCGAGATGAGTGTCCGCCGATGAAACGCACGTCGTGGGTCGCGCTCGGCGCGCTCGTCCTCCTGATCGGCTTCGTCGTCTACTCGAGCCTGCAATCGGGAGAGGTGCGCTGCGAGGTGTGCATCGAGTTTCACGGCCGCCGAGCGTGCGGCACGGTCGACGGTCCGAGCGAGGAGGACGCCCTCACCGCGGCCGCGACGAACGCGTGCGCCGGGCTCGCGTCAGGGGTGACCGACACCATGGCGTGCACGCGGACGCGGCCGGCGTCGACATCGTGCCGGCCGCGGTCGTCGTGACGGGGTTACGGTAGCGGCTGCGGGTGGAGCCGGACGCGCCGCGCCATCCGGCGGGCGCGCCGGAGCTGGCGGGCGGTACACGACGTCTGCGCCGGACACGACGCCGAGCTGCACGCGGCCCCACCGGGGACGTTGCTCCCGGTGTTCCCGGACGAGCCGGCCACGATCCGGCAGACGTTGCTCGGCGTGGTCATGTCCTGCGCAACGTTGCCCGTCATGGTGTTGCAGTCGATCCGGTTGTTCGTCGACGAGTGGACCTCGCAGGCGCCGGTGCCGAACGAATCGTCGACCACGGGGGCGCCGCCGTTGTTCGTGATCGTGTTGTTCACGAGACAGTTGTTCGTGGCGCCGAAGAGCTGGATGCCGTCGTCGGCCTTGGCGGCACCGGGATCGGTGGTGACGGTGTTCATCTCGAAGTTGTTGAGGGTCGAACTCTCGGTGATCGCGATGCCGTTGTGCCGGCCCGCCGGATCCGACGCCGGTTCGGTCGGCACGAGGCCGAAATTCGAGACGTAATTGAACTTGTACGTGTTCCGCTTCGCTCCCCCGCTGGCGCGGAGGCCGTCCTCGTTGCTCGTGACGAAGTTCCGGAGGATCTGGTTGCACGACCCGTTGTCGACGTCGATGCCTTCCTCGTTGTTCGTGATGCAATTGCAGAGGATGAGCCCATCCGCGGTCCGCTTGTAGTCGAGCCCGTCGTCGTGGTTGTCGTCGTTGGAGAGGTCCATGGCGCGGCCGTCGCGGATATTGAGGTACTGCACCGTCACATTCGCGCCCTTGTAGACCTTGATCACCTCGCCGTTGCTCGGCTTCCGCAGGCTGAATGGCGGCTCCATCCGCTTGATCGTCGAGGTGAGCCCCGCCGTCCGCGCATCGACCGGGCACCCGTTCGCCGGCGGCACGCCCGTGATCACGACGTTGAAGAGGACGTTCACGAGGACCGGCCGGCCGACGCAGCGTCCGTGGACGGTGATCGTCTTGAGCGGCGCGTTCGAGACCTTGTTGGTCTTCGCGACCTCGTCGACCGCGGCCTGGAGGTCGAAACATTTCGACGACGCGCACGGCACGCCGTTGATGTCGAAGCTGCAGGCGCCGACGCTGTCGCAGAGGAGCGGCGACGTCGTCGAGGTCGTGGAGCTCGTCGTGGTCGAGGTGGTCGTGCTCGTCGACGTGCTGCTGCTCGACGTGCTCGTGCTGGTCGACGTCGTCGTCGTGCTCGACGACGTGGTCGTGCTCGTCGACCTGGTCGTGCTCGTCGACGTGCTGGTGCTCGTCGACGTGGACGTGGATGTCGACGTCGACGTGCTGCTGCTGCTCGTCGAGGTGCTCGTGCTGGTCGAGGTCGACGTGCTCGTGCTGGTGCTCGTCGACGTGCTGGTCGAGGTCGACGTGCTCGTGGAGGTCGACGTCGTGGTGGTCGTCGTGAAGCAGCGGATCGAGACGGTCTTCGTGATGTCGACGCTATCGAGGGCGTTGGGATTGTCGTGCAGGGAGCCTTGCGCCTCGATGCTCGCGCGGTAGTTCGCCACGCACGAGCACGTCCCGCCGCTGACCACGCCGATCGTGCAGTTCTGCGCCGGGTAGGTCATCGAATTCGGCGGCGCACCGGGGAACGTCGCGGACGAATCGAGCGTCGTGACGGGTCCCGTCGCCGTTCCGGTCGCGGCATTCGGGCACGTGAAGACGACCGACGTGTCGGTGACGTCGCACGCCGCCGGATCGTTTCCGTTTCGCACGGTCGACGTGAAGGGCACCACGGTGCCGCAGACGACGTTGGAATTCGCGGGCGGAAATGCGAGGTCGACACCGAGGTTGTTCACGTGACATGCGGGCGGGCTCTGGTCGGCGCGCGCGAGGCCGGGCGTGAGTGCGAGCAGCGAGCCGAAGATCACGCCAGCGATCCGGACCTGGCGATGTCGCGAACCCATCGATCTCATGTCGTCTCCTCAGTGCCGAACCCGGGTGCCGCGATGACCGCGCGTCGTCTGTCCACGAGGTTCGAGCAGCGCCCACCGCATGCCGCACCACACGTCGGACGGCACGTCGGATGCTAGGCGTGTAGAACAGTTTCGTCATCCTCCGCAAGAGAATTTTGCGGATGGCTTCGCCGCGCAATCGGCAGTGGAATGTATTTACGGGTCGAAGGAGGCGGTAACGCGGATCGACGAAGACGCGACGTCCGTTGCGGACGTAGATCTGCCTTAGCATGATCTACATCCGCGACCCGGATCATGGCGCGACGACCGTCGGGCGCGAGCGGGAAGCGACCCGGACGACCGGACGCCGGACGCCGGACGCCGAGCCACCCGGGAGGCGGCTCGGGCGGGATCAGGACGCCGCGAGCGGCGTCATCACGGTCCGCGCGCGAGAGCCCGCGACTACTGCGCGAGCTTCACGAGGAATCCGTCGAACGAGTCGCGCACGCGACCGTTCGGGTCGCTCTCCGGACCGTCGCCGAAGTCGATCGTCCCCGTGAAGGTCCCGGCGACGAGGACGTTGCCGGACGAATCCACCGCAACGCCGGCGCTCGCATTGTACGACTGCGTCGCGCTCGGGAAGCGTGTCGACCAGACGTGCGCCCCACCCCCGGCGAGCTTCGCGACGACGGGATCCCCGCCGCCGCTCATCGGCAGCATCCCGCCACCGCAGTCGATCGCACCGACGGTCGCCACGGTGAAGACGACGCTGCCGCTCCCATCGACGGTGAGGCCCTTCATCGCGACGTCGTAGAAGTCGGTCGTGAACATCTTCGACCACACCGAGGCGCCGGCGGACGAGAATTTCGCGACGTAGCTCGCCGACGCCGCGCTCGGATCGACCAGCGCGCCGCCACCGAAATTGCCCGTGCCGTGGAAATCACCACCGAGCAGGATGTTGCCCGCCCCGTCGACGTCGACCCCGATGCCATAGTCGTTGCCGGTGTCGCCGAAGCGCTTCGACCAGAGGTGCCGACCGTCCGCCGTCGCGTACTGCGCCAGGAAGACGTCGTAGCCGCCCGCGCTCGTGAGCGGGCCGCCCCCGAAGTCCGCGGTGTTCTGGAATACGCCCGTGACGACGACGTGCCCGAGCGTGTCGACGGTCACGGCGCGCGGCGTGTCGATGCCGCTACCCCCCGCGCGGCGGCTCCAGAGCGGCCGGCCGTCGGCACCACCGGACGCGAGGAGATAGCCGTCCCACTGCCCGGCGCTCGTGACGGCTCCCGTCCCGAAGTCGGCGGTGCCGATGAACGTGCCGGTGGTGAAGAGCGTCCCGGCCCCGTCCACGGCGACGCCGGTGACGGTGCTGCCGCTTCCCGCGTTCAACAGCTTCGACCAGAGATGCGCGCCGCTCGCGGAGAACTTCGCGAGGAAGGCGTTCGCCGCGACGCTCGTCAGCGCAGCGCCGCCGAAGTCGACCGTCCCGCTGAAGCTGCCGCCGACGACGATGTTCCCGCTGCCGTCGACCGCGACCGCCGTGCCGAAGTCGTGGCTCGTATCGCCGAAGTGCTTCGACCAGAGCGGATGCCCGTCCCCCGCCGCATACGCCGCGACGAAGATGTCATCGCCACCGACGCTCGTCACCGCGCCGGCACCGAAGTCCGCCGTCCCGGCGAAGTAGCCGACCACGATCACGTTGCCGTTCGGCGCGACCGTCGTCGCCTGGGGCACGACGTTGTCCGTCCAGGTCGGGCCGCCGAACGTACGCGACCAGACGAAGTCTCCGCCGCCGGCCTTCACGGTGACGATCGCCGAGTCGCTGCTCCGCGCGCCGAGGTCGTCCGTGACGGTCAGCGTCGCCGTGTACGTTCCCGCCGTGCCGTAGGCATGGCTCGCGGTCGCGCCGGACGCCGTCGTTCCATCGCCGAAGCTCCACGCGTAGGACGCGATCGTGCCGTCGGGATCGCTCGAGCCGCGCCCGTCGAAGGCGACCGGGGTTCCGGGGCCGACCGTCGAGTCCGGCCCGGCGTTGGCGGTCGGCGGGCGATTCGTGACCGTCACGACGGCGGTGTCGGTCCCCCGCTGGCCGCTGTTGTCGGTCACCGTCAACGTCGCCGTGAAGGTCCCCGCCGTGCGATAGCTGTGCGCCACGATTTTCCCGGTCGAGCTGCTGCCGTCACCGAACGTCCAGTCGTACGCGTTGATCGCGCCGTCATCCGCGGAACCGGAGCCGTCGAAGGTCGCGGCCGCGAGCGTCTGCACGAACTGGTCGGGCCCGGCGTTCGCGCGCGGGGGCGCGTTCGGCGGGGGCGGACACGCCGGCGTCGTCGCGACCATCTCCGCGCTGCGCACCGACTCGTTGCCCGCGTTGTCGACGGCGGAGACGGCATAGGCGTACTGCGTCGACGGGGCGAGCCCGCTCTCGGCGGACAACGTCGCCGGCGCCACGACCTGCTTTCGGAAGACGCCGTTGCGGAAGAGGTTATAGGCCTTGAGCCCGGACCCGCCCGTGTCGGTCGCGGCCGTCCACGCGACGGTCAGCTGACCGCACGACACGGGGGAGACGGCCGTGACCCGCGGCGACGTGGGGGCCGACCGGTCCGGCGGGGTCGTCGTCGTCGTGGTCGTCGCCGTCGTGCTCGTCGACGTGCTGGTCGTCGTCGGCACCCGGGTCGTGGTCGTCGTGGTGGTCGGGCGGGTGGTGCTCGTCGTCGACGAGGTGGTGGTGGAGGAGCTCGTCGTCGACGTGCTCGTCGTCGTCACCGGCGTGAGACACGTCTCGATGCCGTCCCGTCTGCACGCGCGGATGATCGCCACCTTGCAGTCGAAGCGCGCCCGCGCGTCGCCCGGGCACTGCGCGATCTTCGCGTCGCACGCCTTGTGACACTGCCTGCCGGGCGACGCGGCATGCGCGACGGGGGCGGCGAGCACGCTGGCAAGCGCGATCGCGAGCCACGCGGAGCGTCCCCTCGCTGTGGAGTGCCATGGCAGGACCCGCGTGCTTCGACTCATGAAATGGTTCACCTCAGAAGGAATTGGGCAGCTTGCGTTCACCGTGTGGTGACACCCGCGACGGGCGTCTCGGGACGTCGATTGCAAAGCCGGCGCCGACACAGGGGCCGCTGGGGGTAGGCAAGATCTGCCAGGCGAGACGGTCCGGCGGAGCGGCGGGCGACGTGGCGTCCCGCCGCAAACACGGCAGAGCCGTTCAAGCCTGTCCGGCCGCGGGTTTGGTCCGGCCGTCGCGCACGGAATCGTCGCCCATCGACCGGGACGGGGTGATCACGCCCGGCCCGATCGAATGCGTTCGCGAGACGCACGGCAGCCCGTGCGGCGGCCGCGCGTCAGACTTTCGGGCGCCTTCCGGGGCGCCTCTTTCGTCCCGGTCCGCCCGTCCACGCGCCCGACTTCGGTGGGGGAACGCCGCACTGGCGCCGGCTCTCGCACGCGAGTTAGACCCGGCCCCCCGCACGGTCGGTCATTCGGCGGGCACTGTCGTTGCTCACACGGCTCGACGGGGGACCAGGTCGGATGCCGCGTCGCGCCAGGGAGGGCGCCACATTTTGTCGCCACTGCTTGACCCTTGCGGGGGCGTCCGGCATACCTTTTTCTACTCGCAAACTATACAGCGTACGGCGAGCCAGCTCTCTCTCACTGTCGGTTGAGACCGGGCGTTCGTCGCGGTCTTCCGCCCTGAGGAGCAGCTGCACGTGGGGTTGGGTGGGGTCGTTGCTGCGCTGAAGGCGGCATCACCGCCGGAGGTCGACCATGAGTGCATCGTTTGCGTGCACCGCCACACATTCTCGAGCATGCTGACCCGACGGAAGCTCTCCGTCCTGGCGAGCGCGCTCGTCCTACCCGCGCTCGCGTGCCAGCTGTTCACGATCGCGGCGACCTCGGTGTCGGGGAGCGCGATCGACGTCAAATGGACCGACCCGCCGGTCAAGACCCTGACACTCTCCCGCAGCCAAAACCCGACGACCGGGTTCGCCGCGATCGCGAACTTCGACGCGAACACCAGCCGGTATCGGGACCGCAACCTCGCGAGCGGGACCACCTATTACTACCGACTCGAGGGAACGACCCCGAAGGGGCCGTGGCGCTCGAAAGTCGTCGCCGCGACCACCATGTCCTCCCGCGCCGACGGCGCTGCGCCCTCGGTCCCGACCGGGCTCGGGCTGACCGTGTCCTCGTGCACCCAGATCCGGCTCGCATGGAAGGCGTCCAGCGACACGGGAGGCTCGGGGCTCGCCGGGTACAAGGTCTACCGGAACGGCGTCTTCGTGAAGCTGGTCGGCGCTCCCGGAACGGCGACCGCCGACGGCTCGCTCGCGGCGCGCTCGACGTACACGTATGCCCTCGCCGCCGTCGACAACGCGGGCAATACGTCCGCCAAGACGGCCGCCGTGAGTGCGACGACTCCCGCCTGCGGCGGCGGCGGCGCTCCGCACGCGAACGCGGGACCCGACAAGTCGGTGCAGAGCCTCACCGCCACGCTGTTCGACGGGTCGGGATCAACGGACACGGGCGGGACGATCACCGCCTACGCGTGGGCGTTCGGCGACGGCACGACGGCGGCCGGAAAGCAGGTCAGCCACGCGTACAGAACGCCCGGCGCCTACGTCGCGACGCTCACCGTCACCGACAATACCGGCCTGCGTGCGAGCGACGCGGCGAATGTCACCGTGACGAATCGGCTGCCGGTCGCGAACGCCGGCCCGGACCGCACCGCCGGCCCCGGCAGCGCGGTCGGGTTCGACGGTCGCGGCTCGACCGACGCGGACGGCAGCGTGGCGTCGTACGCGTGGGCGTTCGGCGACGGCACGACCGCGAGCGGTGCGGTCGTGAGCCACACGTACGCGGCCGCGGGAACGTACACCGTCGCCCTGACCGTCGCCGACAACCTCGGCGCGCGGAGCGTCGACCGGGCGACGGTGGTCGTGTCCGCGGTCGCGCCGCGCGGCCCGATGTGGTCGCGGACCTTCGGCGGTCCCGCGTGGAGCGACAACGTCGTGCCGCAGGCGACCGCCACCGGACCGAACGGCGACGTCGCGGTCGTCGGATACTTCGCCGGCACGGCCGACTTCGGTGCCGGCGCCGTGACGAGCGCCGGCGGCGACGACATCTTCGTCGCCGTGTACCGGAGCGCGGACGGCCGGCCCGTCTGGTCGAAGCACTTCGGCACGCCGAACCACGACTTCGGGACGGCGGTCGCCGTCGACGCGAACGGCAACGTCCTGGTCGGCGGCAGCATCAACGGCACGGTGAGCTTCGGCGGTCCGGCGCTCACGACGGGCGCCTCGTCGGCGTTCGTGGCGAAGTTCTCCGCGGCCGGGGCGCATCTGTGGTCGAAGCTCATCGGCGGCGCGACCAACAGCTCGGTCACCGGCGCCGCGGTCGACGGCAACGGCAACGTGTTCGCCGTGGGGACGTTCTCCGGCAGCGCCAACTTCGGGACCGGGACGCTCACGAGCGCAGGGCAGTGGGACGGCTACATCGCGGCATACGCCGCGGTGGACGGCCGTGCGCTCTGGACGCGCCGCGCGGGCGGCAGCGGCGTCGACACCCCCCGCGCCGTCGCGGTCGACTCGCTCGGCCACGTCGTCGCCACCGGCGTGTTCCAGAACAGCGCCGACTTCGGCGGCGGCCCGCTCCGGAGCGCCGGACAGTACGACGTCTTCCTCGCCCAGTACGGCTCCGCGGACGGCCGGTACCTGTGGTCGAAGCGATTCGGGAGCTCGGGCAACGACTACGGCGTCGGCATCGGCGTCGACGGGTCCGGGAACGTCGTCATCGCCGGTGACTATCACGGGACGATCGATTTCGGGGGTGGTGCGCTCGTCGACGGCGGAGCCGGTTCGGCCGTGTTCGCGGCGAAGTTCTCGTCCGCGGGCGGGCTTCTCTGGTCCAAGTCCTTCGGCACCGGCTTCGTCGACGCCGCGATGAAGGGAGCCGCCGTCGACCGGAGCGGGAACGTCATGTTCACCTGCGTCAGCGTCGACGGAATGGACTTCGGCGGTGGCATGCTGCCGATGAGCGGCGGGAGCGATCCGTTCTTCGTCGAGCTGAGCGCCGCCGGGGCGCATCGCTGGTCGCTGCGGTTCCCGAGCTCCACCCAGTCGTACAACGCGAGCGCGGCGGTCGCGGCCGATGCTGCCGGCAACGCCGTCCTCTCGGGGAACTTCACGGGAACCATCGATCTCGGCGGGACGCGACAGACCGACGCCGACGGACGGGTCCGCGACTCGTTCGACGGCTTCCTCGTGAAGCTGCATCCGTAACTTCCGCGGTCGGCCGGGCAAGATATAAGGCGCTGCACGCCGGCTCGGCGACCGTTCCTTCCCCCGCGAGCTGCTGCCGATGTGTGCGCACGCACCGCCACATTCCGGTGACGTACTCCTTTTCCGCTCGTCACTTCACCGGCTGATCGTGCAGGGATGCCACGCAAAAATTTCCAAAAGATTTTGCGCCTTACCCCCTTGCGGACTCGCACCTCTTCCAATACACAACCGACATCGCGGGAGGCGTGCGATGCGCAAAGCTTGTTGGACCACGGAACGGAACACATGGCCCATCGGGCATCGGCACGCGACGCGAGGTGACGCGGCCGACCGCACCGAGAAGGGGAGGATCATGAGACGGATGGTTCGGGGGGCTTCTTGGGGGGTCTATCTTCTTTGCGTGCTGGTGACGCTCGCGGGTACCGCACGCGCCGACCAGAGCCCGCCCGGTTGCAGCGTGAACAACCTGCAAGCGGACCTCTCCTTCCCGCCCGCGGATTCGAACGTGATCTGTGGAACCGTCGTGCCGTTCACCGCGACGGTCTTCAACGGGACGTCTCCCGGTGCCTGCGACGTCACCATGACCGACGTCGTCTTCACCTGTCCGGACACGACGACCGGGAACCCCACCGGTACCATGACGACGCTCGACTCGAACGCGACCTTCACGGCGAGCCCCCCGAGCTCGACGACCTACCCGCCGCAGAACTGCACCATCGGCATCGTGAGCGGGGGCGGCTGTAGCTGCCCCGCCATCAACCGGGCGCGCGTCGAGGCCAACGGCACCCTGCACGACAACCCGACGGCGACCGACGACGTCGGCATCGCGAAAACGGTCTCCATCAACTGCTTCACGACCACCACCACGACGAGCACGTCGACCTCCACGAGCACCTCGACGTCCACGTCGACGAGCACCTCCACCTCGACGTCCACGTCGACGAGCACTTCGACGTCCTCGAGCTCGACGAGCACATCGACGTCGACGAGCACGTCGACGTCGACGAGCACGTCGACCTCGACCAGCACGTCGACGTCGACCAGCACGTCTCCGCCCACGACGTCGACGACCTGCCCCACGATCACGATCGCCGGCATGCAGCTCGGCACGTCCTTCCTCGTCAGCTCGGAAGGAAAGTTCGGGAACGGCAGCACGATCATCGGTGGGTTCGCGGCGAACTTCGTCACCGATGACGACGCGATTCGGATCGGGAAGCACGCGACCGCCGACGACCTCATCGGCAACATCGTCGGCGTCGGCCGCGGATCCGACGTCGGCACGGTCGTATCGACGAGCACCCGCAAAGGTCAGGGCGTGACCATCACCTTCGACAAGACCGGGCAGCGGGGCACGAACCCGCTGTTCACGCCGTTCTGCCCGATCCCGACGATCACGTGCGACCCGAGCAACGGCAAGACGCTCGGGCCGGCCGCGAACACGACCTTGGGGCCGGGTGTCTACGGCGATCTGCGGCTGTTCAAGGGGAGCACGCTCACGCTGACCGGGCCGGGGACGTTCACGTTCTGCTCGATCCATACCGCGAAGGGCGTCAACATCGTCGTCGCGGGTGGCGCGCAGAGCACCATCAATGTCGCGCCCGCGAACCTCCCGACGAGCTCGGGCGAATTCCGTCTCTCGGATGGGAGCACATTCGGGCCCGACGCGGGCACGACGACACCGATCCTGAACGTGGCAGGACCCATCGTGCGCATCGGATCGGGATCGAGTTTGCAGGCGTTCCTGTCGGCTCCCAACGCCCTGCTCGCGGCCGGTCGAAGCGCCAAAATATCCGGAACGTTCTGCGTGTTCACGACCCGATCGGACAAGGGTGTCACGCTGATGTGCCCCCCGCCCGGACCGTCGAACACGACCACGACGACCGAGGTGGTCACGACCACCACGAGTTCCACCACCACGACGTTCGTCGGGTCGGTGGGCGAGGCGTTCCTCGACCGATAGGTCGCGTGCTGGTTCGAGCCCGCGGCCGCGCGCCGCGGGGCTCGATGCCATCTACGGACGGGTCCCGACCTCGGGACCCGTTTTCGTTTCGGCGCGCGTGGCGACGCGCCAGATGCGAAGGGGCTCGGGGCGGTAGGCGGCACGCGCGCCGTCGAACGTCGCGAGCAACGTCCACGTCGACGGCGGCGTGTACCGATCCAGGTTCCCGCCGCACGGGAAGCAGTTGTACCAGGGGTTCCGCGCGCCGCCCGTGATCACGACGCCGCCCGGGATCGCCGAGTACTCGGCGGCGCGCCCCGGCGGATTCTCGCTCCGTATGCTTCCGAAGCGCTCGAAATGCGCGCCGCGCAGCTCGAAGTTGATGAAGCGGGACCCGATCCCGCCGTCGGCCCAGACCTTCGCGTCGGGGAACGCGCGTACGAAGGCGAGCGCGCGGCGCTGCTCGCCGTACGCGTCCCGGGTCGGCTCGGTGACGTGCACGCTCTGGACGATCGCGAGCAGCGCGAACCCGGCGACGAGCACTGCGCCCGCGTCCCAGCGCCGGCAGAGGAGCTCGCGCGCGTACGCCGTGAGCGCGAGGCAGAGCGGCAGGGTCGCGAGCGCGAGGTAGCGGAAGATGTGCGGCACGAGCGTCACCCAGCGCCCGTCGACGCGGCCGGCCGGCAGCGCGGTGAGCCCGGCGAGGATCAGCGCCGTATAGCCGAGCCACTTCCCCGCTGCCCCGAGCCGCCGGACGAAGAGCGCGGCCAGTACGAGGAGCGCGTGCGGATAGTAGCCCGCGAACAACGCCCCGTAGTCGTTCGGACGGAAGAGCATGCGCACGTAGTCGAGCATGATCTCCCGGCTGTACGGCACGAAGATGGCGAACGGGCGCGACACGTTCACGTGGTAGAGCGGATCGCCGAAGCGCTTCCACTGCCACGCGCAATACGCCCCGACGCAGAGCGCCGTCGACGCGGCGGCCGTCACGACGGACGGCCAGCGCGCGCGCCAGCGCCACGCCGCCTCGACGACGAAGAGCGGCGCGACCAGGCTGACCCACGGCTTCGCGACGAACGCGCACAGGAGGAACACGCCCGTGGCGACCGCCGCCACCGTCCGCCCCGCCGCCGTCACGTCGTCGCGCAGCGAGCGCCGGAAGACCCAGAGCGCCGCGAAGCAGTAGGTCGCGAGGATCATGTCGTTCGCGAACAGGCCCGCGCAGAGGACGTCGAGCGGGCACACCGCCAGGAGGAGCATCGCGACGAGCGCGATCCGGCGGTCGTTCCACTCCTGGCGCGCGAGCAGGTAGACGAGCACGAGGTTCACGATCGACGCCACGGTGATCGCGCCGACGAAGCCCGCCTCCGTCGGGCCGAAGAGCTTCATCGCGACGACGACCGGCGCCCAGATACCGAACCGCATCTGATACGGATCGAGCGGGCTGTACGTCCCGTTGCGATAGATGGACGAGTACGCGCTGAAGTAGTTGGGGTCGTCGCCGAGCCCGTACCCGCCCCAGAGGAGAAGACGGAGCACGACGCCGAGTCCGAAGACGGACGCCCAGCGGAGCCAGTGCCGATCACGCATCGGCAATGCGAGAGCGCATGCGGACGGCCTTACGCCTCGGCGCCCGGAGGCGGCAAGTCCGACGCGTACGACGTCGCCCCGAGCTCAGCGTTGACAATGAAGCAGCGCGGGACTTAGACCTTCGCCCCAGCCAGGCCAGGGGGCTCGCCCACGCGGGAGAGTGCCTCGTCGGACCCCGCATGACCGTCGCGCGCAGCGCTCCAGCCAGTCCCGACTCGCTCGTCACGGGCCACCGCGTTCGCCGCATCGTGCTCGAGCAGTCGAAGCGCGCCGGTGTCGGTCACATCGGGTCGGCACTCTCGGTCGCCGACGTCGTGGCGGCGCTGTACGGGGGTGGGCTCCGCGTCACGTGGCCGCGCGATCCCGAGCGCGACCGCTTCGTCCTCGGCAAGGGCCACGCGGTGCTCGCGGTCTACGCCGCGCTCTTCCTCCGCGGCTGGCTCTCGCAGGATCAGCTCGACGCCTACTGCGGGGACAACAGCCTCCTCGGCGTCCATCCGGAGCGCGACCTCGGGGGCATCGACTTCTCCACCGGCTCGCTCGGCCATGGCCTCGCGCTCGGGGTGGGCGCGGCGCTCGCGGCACGCCTCGACGGGTCGCCCCGACGGGTCTTCGTCCTCGTGAGCGACGCGGAATGCAACGAGGGCTCGGTCTGGGAGAGCGCGATGTTCGCGGCCCACCATCGGCTCGGACGCCTGACGGCGATCGTCGACCGGAACGGCCAGCAGGCGCTCGGGAAGACCGACGACGTGCTGTCGCTGACGCCGCTCGTCGATCGCTGGCGCGCCTTCGGCTGGGACGCCCACGACGTCGACGGCCACGACCCCGATGCGCTGCTCGCGTCGTTCGCGGCCGACACGCCGGATCCCGGCCCGCCGCGCGTGCTCGTCGCGCGGACGGTCTTTGGCAAGGGCGTGTCGTTCATGGAAGGGCAGCTCAAGTGGCACTACTGGCCGATGTCGGACGACGAGTACCGGCAGGCCATCGCTGACGTCGACCGAGCGGCATGCGCGGCGCCTTCGTTCGCACGCTGACCGAGCTCGCCGCGGCCGAGCCGCGGATCGTCCTTCTCACGGGCGACCTCGGCTACATGGTCCTCGAGCCGTTCATGGAGCGCTTCCCGGACCGGTTCTTCAACGTCGGCGTGGCCGAGCAGAACATGGTCGGGATCGCGACGGGGCTCGCCGAGGCCGGGTACCGGCCCTTCGTGTACTCGATCGCGACGTTCGTCACGCTCCGGCCCTACGAGTTCATCCGGAACGGGCCGGTGTGGCACCGGCTGCCGGTGCGCGTCGTGGGCGTGGGCGCGGGGTTCGAGTACGGACCGCAGGGGCTGAGCCACCACGCGCTCGAGGACGTCGCGGTCATGCGCGTGCAGCCCGGGCTCACCGTGATCGCACCCGCGGATCACCAGCAGCTCGCCGCCGCGCTCCAGGCCACGTGGGACACCGCGGGACCGGTCTACTACCGGATCGGGAAGGACGATCGCACGGTCGTTCCCGGGCTCGACGGACGGTTCCGGCTGGGCGGGCTCGAGGTCGTGCGCGAGGGTTGCGACGTCGTGCTCGTCGCGAGCGGCGCGATCGCGGTCGAGGCGGTCCGTGCCGCCGAGTCCCTCGCCGCGCGCGGCGTGTCGGCGCGCGTCGCCGTCGCGGCGAGCCTGCAGCCCGCACCGATCGCCGATCTGCGCGACGTGCTGTCCGACGTCCCGCTCGCACTCACCGTCGAGGCGCATTACGTCTCGGGCGGGCTCGGCTCGCTCGTCGCCGAGGTGATCGCCGACGAGGGGCTCGCCTGCCGGCTCGTCCGCTGTGGCGTCCGCGCCGTGCCCGACGGGGTCTCCGGGAGCCAGCAGTTCCTGCAGCAACGGCACGGGATCACGGCGGACGACCTCGTGCAGACCGCGCTCGGGCGACTCGGCTCGCTCGCGCGATGAGCGTCAGCATCGTCCTGCCGATCTACAACCAGGCGGACCACGTCGCGTCGCTCGTCGGCGAGTACGTCGCGGCGCTCACGCGGATGCCGCTGGCGCACGAGATCGTGCTCGTGCCGAACGGCTCGACCGACGGCACCCAGGCCGCGTGCGCGGAGCTGGCGGCGACGCATCCGACGGTCCGCTCGGTTCCGCTCGCCCAGGCGGGCTGGGGACGCGCCGTCCGGCGCGGGCTCGCCGTCGCGGACGCCGACCTCCTCTGCTACACCAACGCCGCCCGCACGGGCCCGCAGGATCTCACGCTCGCGATCCTGTACGCGGCCTCGAACCCGGGCACCGTCGTGAAGGCGAACCGGAAGATCCGCGAGCACTGGTCGCGGCGCATGGGCTCGCTCCTCTACAACCTCGAGTGCCGGGCGCTGTTCGATCTCTCGTGCTGGGACGTCAACGGGACGC
>Ga0070741_10007311_pt1 | contig 22949 bp, 23 predicted proteins | sample Coa_R1_4_FD_66440 | JGI IMG/M metagenome (GOLD analysis project Ga0070741, IMG submission 66440) | Surface soil microbial communities from Centralia Pennsylvania, which are recovering from an underground coalmine fire - Coalmine... | ecosystem: Environmental > Terrestrial > Soil > Unclassified ... | reverse complement strand
GGTCTGGCCGCGCCGGGGCTTGCCGTACTCGGCCGGCTGCAACTCCTTGACTTTCACGACCAGCTCGCAGCCCCAGGCGTTGCCGATCGCGGCGCCAGCAGTCCTGTAGTCGGAATCCGAAAAGCCGACCGCGCTTCCCGCGCCGGCTTCCACGACGACCTCGCAGCCCAGCGCCTGTACGCCGGCAGGCGTCAGCGCGACGCGAAATTCGCCGTCCTTTACTTCCCGGGGTAGGCCGAGACGCATTCCCGGACGAGCCTCGGCCCGCGGTAGACGAGGCCGGTCAGGATCTGGACGAGCGTGGCGCCGGCGGCGAACTTCTCCGCCGCATCGGCGCCGCTCATGATGCCGCCGCAGCCGATGAGGGTCACTTCGTTCTTCAGCATGCCGGCAAGGGTGCGCAATACGCGGGTCGCGCGCTCGCGCAGCGGCGCGCCGGAGAGGCCGCCTTCTTCGTCGGCGAAAGGCAGCCCTTCGACGCCTTCACGCGAGAGCGTGGTGTTGGCCGCCGCCACGCCTTCCATGCGCTCGCGGCGCACGACGTCCGCCACGTCCGCAAGCTGCGGCGCGGTGAGGTCGGACGAGATCTTCACCGTGAGGGCGACGTGATGGCCACGCGCCTCGCGCAGGGCGTCGCGCTTGGCGCGCATGCGGCCGAGGAGGGCGCCGAGCGCTTCGGCGGACTGCATGTCGCGCAGCCCCTTCGTATTGGGCGAGGAGACGTTGATGCTGATGTAGTCCACGTAGGGATAGACGGCCTGGAGGCAGCGCTCGTACTCGTCGGCGATCGCTTCCCGGGGCGTCTCCCGGTTGCGCCCGATGTTCACGCCGACGATGCAGCGATGGCGCGCCCCCGATGCCTTCAGGTTCTCGGTGAACGCCTCGACGCCGATGCTGTTGAAGCCGTAGCGGTTGATGACGGCCTGCGCCTGCGGGATGCGGAAGAGGCGCGGCCTCGGGTTGCCCGGCTGCGGGCGCAAGGTCACGCCGCCGAGCTCGATGAAGCCGAAGCCGAGGCTCGCGAGCGCGTCGGCGTGCTGCGCGTGCTTGTCGAGCCCCGCCGCCAGGCCGATCGGGTTCTTGAACTCCAGGCCCATCGCGCGCACCGGCTTCTCGAGCACCCTGCCGTTGAAGACCGAGCAGACGTCGGCGGCCTTCAGCGTGAGGGTGTGCGCGGTCTCCGGATCGAGGGAAAAAAGCAGCGGGCGCGCGAGCGCATACAGCATCCCGCTATTGTAGTTGCTAGGTGCGCTTGCCGAGCCGGCGCCAGGTGCCGCCGACGAAGCCTTCGATCGGCTCGAACTTCGACTTGTACGCCATCTTCGGGCTCTCGCGGATCCAGTAGCCGAGGTAGAGGTAGGGCAGCTCGAGGCTGCGGCAGGACTCGATCTGCCAGAGCACGTTGTACGTGCCGAAGCTCGCGCCGCGCCGGTCGGGCTCGTAGAACGTGTAGACCGAGGAGAGCCCGTCGGGCAGGTAGTCCACGATCGACACCATCACCAGCTGGCCGTTGTCGCGGAACTCGACCAGCCGCGTGTCGACCCGGCTCTGCAGCAGGAAGTGCGAGTACTGGTCGCGGCTGTCGTTGTCCATGCCGCCGCCGGAATGGCGCTTCGACTGGTAGCGCAGGTAAAGCGCGTAGTGCTCGAGGCGGAACTTGAGCGGCTGCGCCGTGGCGGTGAGCCCGGTGTGCGCCTTCCAGGCGCGCCGCTGCGACCGGTTGGCCTCGAACTGGCCCACGGGGATGCGCACCGGGACGCAGGCGCGGCAGCTGTCGCAGTGCGGGCGGTAGGTGAAGATGCCGCTGCGGCGGAACCCGGCCTTCACCAGGTCGCCGTAGAGCTCGGTGTTGATCAGGTGGCTCGGCGTCGCGACCTGCGAGCGCGCCATGCGGTCGGGCAGGTAGCTGCACGGGTAAGGCGCAGTGACGTAGAACTGCAGGACTGCATGCGGCAGGTCGTTAAGTCGCGACATTCCACTTTCCAGGCTGCTCGGGGTAGTTTACCAAGGGCGCGAGGGCGCGCAAAAAGGACCGGCGGGGGATCTCGCGTGCGCCCAGCGAGGCAAGCAGCGCGGTGTTCATCTGGCAGTCGATGAGGGGATAGCCTTTTTCCCGCAGAAACCTGACCAGGAAGACCAGTGCGACCTTCGAGGCGTCCGTTGCCCGGGAGAACATCGATTCTCCATAGAACATGCGCCCGATCGCCACCCCGTAGAGGCCGCCGACCAGATCATCGCCGAGCCAGGTCTCGAAGCTGTGGGCGTGGCCGGCGCGGTGCAGCGCGAGATACGCCTTGCGCATCGCCGCGCCGAGCCAGGTGCCTTCCGGGCGGTCGGCGCAGCCCTCGAGGACGCGGGGGAACGCCGTGTCGATCCTGAGCTCGTAGCCCTTGTTGCGGACGCTTTTCGCCAAAGAACGCGGCACCTTGAGCTCTTCGCAGTAGAGCACCATGCGGGGATCGGGCGACCACCAGAGAAGCGGCTGGCGGCCGGAGTACCAGGGAAAGATGCCATGCCGGTAGGCCTCGAGCAGGCGCTCGACCGACAGGTCGCCGCCCGCGCACAGGAGGCCGTTCGGCTCCTTGAGCGCGCGCTCGACAGGCGGGAACGGGTCCTCAGGTCCGAGCCACGCTAGCACTTCACCTGTTGTCGGCAGTAATTGTCCAGTTCCTGCACCACGCAGGTATCGCCGACCGGCTGCTGCGCCCGGTTGCCGTGTTCCATGGCGAGCCTGAAGGCGTATTTCTCGAAAAACTCGTGAAACAGCTCGCCGCCGAGCGTCCCGACCGCGTAGAGCGCGTCGCTCGCCGCGTCGTGCTCGAGCAGGATGGCCGCGAGCGGCTGCGGCGCCGGTCCGGCGAGGACGCGGCCGCCCTGCGCCGGGTCGTACTGGCTGTGCTCGGAGCAGCAGTGGATCACCGCGGCGAGCTTGTTGCCCGGCGTCTTTTCGGGCCGGTAGCTGATGAAGCTGATGTCGCGCGTGGGATAGGTCAGCTTGTGGGCGCAGATCGCCGAGTACGCCACGATCGAGTGCTGCGCGCCGACGCCGCCGCCCCACTCGTAGGGGGTCTGGTCGGCGGTCCGCAGCCGCGCGTGCGCCTCGAGCGGTTTCCCCAAGTTCAGCAGGAAGCAGGGCGTCGCCGCATAGGGGTAGTGGAAGACGAGGTTTCGGTCCACCGGGATCGCCTGCGCCCGCAGCGGCACGCCGTTTGCGTCCACCAGCCGGGCGCGCGCATAGCGGTGCGGGCGCGCGTCGGCGCCGAGCGCGAGCGAAGCGGGGAGAGCGGCCGAGGCGGCGCAGGCCATCACGAAATCGCGTCGCTTCATCCGCGGTAGCATACTTCATGGCGCGTGAGCTCAGCGTGCGCTGCTGCATCGCCGGCGGCGGCCCGGCCGGCATGATGCTCGGGTTCCTCCTGGCTCGCGCCGGCTGCGAGGTGGCCGTGCTGGAAAAGCACGGCGATTTCCTGCGCGACTTCCGCGGCGACACGATCCATCCTTCGACGCTCGAGCTCATGGCGGAGCTGGGACTGCTGGAGGAATTCCTGCGCCGGCCGCACGACAAGGTCGAGGAGCTCGCCGGGGACGTCGGAGGCGAGCGCGTCGTGCTCGCCGACTTTCGCCGCGTCCCGACGCGCTGCAAGTTCGTTGCATTCATGCCGCAATGGGATTTCCTCGACTTCGTTTCCCGGCACGCCCGCGCCCTCCGCGTCTTCCATCAGGAAATGCGGGCCGAAGCGCATGAGCTCGTGCTCGAAAAGGACAAGGTCGTGGGCTTGCGCGCGCGCACGCAGAGCGGCGAGCTGCTGGTCCGGGCCGACCTCGTGGTCGCCGCCGATGGCCGGCATTCCACGCTGCGCGAGCGCGCGGGGCTCGAGATCGAAGTTCTCGGCGCGCCGATGGACGTCCTGTGGATGCGGCTGCCGCGCGAGCCGAGCGATCCCAACGAGACCTTCGGCCATCTCGAGCCCGGCGCGATGTTCGTCATGCTGAACCGCCGGGAATACTGGCAGTGTGCCTACGTGATTCCCAAGGGGTCGTACGAGGAAGTGAGGGCGCATGGCCTGGACAAGTTCCGGGAGAACATAGCCGGCATGTCCCCTTTCCTTGCGGGCCGCGTAGGCGAGCTTCGCGGCTGGGACGACGTGAAGCTCCTTACCGTGGCGGTGGACCGACTCCGGCGCTGGTGGCGCCCGGGCTTGCTTTGCATCGGTGACGCGGCGCACGCCATGTCGCCCATCGGCGGCGTGGGCATCAACCTCGCGATCCAGGACGCCGTGGCCGCGGCCAATATCCTCGCCGCGCCGCTTGTCGCCCGCGCCCTGCGCGACGAGCACCTGGCGGCGGTCCAGAGAAGGCGTGAATTCCCGACGCGCGTTACGCAAGCGTTGCAGATCGCTGTCCAGAATCGCGTCATCAGCCGCGTGCTCGCGAAGCGCGGCGGGCGCCTGCAGGTTCCGCTTTTCATGCGCCTGCTGCAGAGGTTCCCTGCCTTGCGCGCGATTCCGGCCCGCCTGATCGGGGTCGGCGTGCGCCCCGAGCATGTGTCCGCGAAAGCCTAGGCGGCCGGCGGCTTCTTCGCCTGAGCTAGGTGCATGTTGGCGAGGAAGGAGACCAGCGGGTGCACCCCCATCGCCGCGAGCGCGGGCAAATCCATCCTGACGAGGGCGTCGGCCTGCCCGCCGGTGAGCCCGGCTGCGCTCGCGAACGCGGCGGGATCCGCCACATAGCGGGCGCGTGCCTGCACGTCGTTGGCAATCGCGTGCAGCGCGTCGGTGAGCTGCACCAGGCCCGGTGCGATGGAGGGGTAATGCGGCGCCGCGGTCTCCTGGACCGGCGCCGACCACCAGCCGAGCGACGCATAGTTATGGTGCCAGCTCGGATCCATCTGCACGACGTCGGGCTTGCGTTCTCCCAGTGCCCCGGCTGCGACCGCCCAGCAGCGCAGCTCGATGTTGCCGGACTCGTCTAGCTCTTTCTCGTCGTAGGCGAGGAGCGAGCGCAGGTTGCCTTTGCGCAGCGGCTCCAGGCAGCGCTCGTCCCAAGCGAGATCCGGCCTCGAATAGCGCTCGGTCCCGGGGAAGTGGGACATGCCGCCGCTCGCGGTGAGCACGGCGCGCACGCCAAGGCGCTCGAGCGCCTGCGCGAGCGCGCGCCCGAACGCATAGCAGCGCTCCATGGGCGGCTGCGGAGGAAGGTAGGCGTTGACGAAGATCGGCAGGATCGGCGTCGAAACGCCCATGTGGGCGAGCGGGATGCCGAGCGCGTAGTCCACCTGTGCCGTGCTCGTGAAGGCCGGGTCGAAGCCCATCGCGTACAGCTCGCGAACCACGGCGAACGAGGTTTCGCTTGCGATGCGGTGGGAGAACTTCTTGCCGGCGAATTCGCCGCTTGCCTCGCCGCCCACATGGAAGGTGAACGGCGGCGCGACTTTCTGGAAGAACTGGAACGCATGATCGTTCGACACCGAGATCCACACGTCGGGCTGCAGGGCCTTCAGCTCGGCGCCGATGCGCGCGGCGATCGCCTGGACGCTTGCCACGGTGCGCCGGTCTTCCGTGTCGGGCAGGGTGAAGAACTGCGGCGCGTGCGGCAGCATCGCGCCGCCGGCGATGGCTGAGCTCATGCCGCGCGCTCCTTCAGGGCGCGCAGCAGCCGGTCGTCTTCCCGCGATTTTCCGACGAACATGGACGAATACTACGGATTGGACGGCCGTCCGGCGATGACTATGCGGAACGGCCCGGCGCGTTTTCTGTTGATGGAGGGCCGCGCCTCCATTACCTTAGCATCCTCATTCAAGGAGGAGGAGACATGGGCACGATAAAGAAGACGCTGGGCATCACGATGCTGGCATGCGGGTTCGTCGCGCTGCCGGCGGCGCGCGCGCAGACGGCCGCCGCCCCCACCACGCTGACCTTCAACTGGGAAGGGGCCTACGGGCGCGCCAACATCCTGGTGTGGCCGTTCCGTCCGGGCGGGCGCTTCGAGCAGCTCGTCAACCAGCACACCAAGGGCACGGTGAAGCTGGACATCAAGGAGAAGCTTTTCGGGCTCATGGACTCCGCCTACGCCATCGGCGACGGGCGCGTGATGATGGGCACGCAGTCGGTTCCGGCGGCGACCGGGACGTACCCGCTGCTCGACTTCGGCGGCATCCCGGGGCTGTTTTCCGCCATGCCCGACGGCGCGACCGAATGGGGCAATGCACTGCTCGACCCGAAGATGATGGCGGCGCTCGACGACTACACCAAGCCCGCGGGCTTCAAGGTGCTCGGCGCGGCGATCAGCCTGGCCAACAACGCGCTGTGGGGCAACAAGGCGATCAAGACGCTGGCGGACTTCAAGGGCGTCAAGATGCGCGCCTCGGGCCGCACCCAGACCTCGGCGCTGCGCGATCTCGGCGGCAGCCCGCTCACGTTGTCGCTCGCCGAGATCGAGGAGGCGCTGAGCCGCGGCACGGTCGACGCGGTCATGACGAGCAAGAGCTTCGGCGCCGAGCGCGGCCTCACGCAGATGACGAAGTACGTCTCGATCTGGCCGATCACGCCGATCTTTCCGCAGGTGATCGCCATCAACCTCAAGGCATGGGACAAGCTCTCGCCGCAGCAGAAGAGCGGCCTGCTCGCCGCCTCCGCGCAGCTCACGCGCGAGATGCCGCTCGCGCTCGAGCAGATGGACATCTCCTACACGCTGTGGATCCGCTCCACCAAGACCGAGATGGTGGTTCCCGACGACGCCGAAGTGCAGAAGGCCATGGGGCTGATGCAGCCCGTGGTCAAGGAGTGGCTCGAGACCGCCGGCCCGCACGGCAAGGACGTCCTGCGCATCGCTTCCACCTACGCCCGCGGCCCGACCTCCGGCTTCATCAGGGACATGGCGAAGTAAGCGCGTGGGGGGCAAGGCGGAGCGGCTGGTCGGGCAGCTCGCGTACGCGGCGGGCGCTTTGGCGGCGATCTTCCTGGTGGGCATCATCGTGCTCACCATGGCGGAGGTGGTGTCGCGCTACGTGCTCCACCAGCCGCTGATCCTCGCCGACGAGTTCGGCGGCTATGCCCTGGTGGCGATCACGTTCCTCGGCCTCGCCTACTGCGCGCGCGACAAGAACCACATTCGCATTACGTTCATCGTCGAGCGCTTCCGGCCGCGCACCGCAGGGTGGATCCGCCTGGTCACGCTCGCGCTCGGCTTTGCGTTCATCGCCGTGGCCGCGTGGGTGAGCTGGCAGTTCCTCGCCGATTCCTTCGCGCGCAACATGCGCTCCAATTCCATGCTGATGACGCCGCTCAAATGGCCGCAGATGGCGTTGCCCATCGGGTTCACGCTGTTCGCCCTGGTCCTGCTCGTGCACCTGGTCAAGGTGGTGCAGGACCTGAAGGCGGGCCGCAACGCCGACGAATTCAAGGCCGAGGAGTTCTAGCTTGAGCCCGGAACTCAGCACCACGCTGCTCATGGGCGGGCTTCTCGTGCTGCTCGCCTTCGGGCTTGAGATCGGCGCCGCGATGGGGCTCACTGCGGCGTTCGGGCTGGTGTTCGTCGTCGACAAGCCGCTCGTGCAGATGGCGTGGACTGCCTGGGAGTCGCTCAACTCGTTCACGCTCCTCGCCATGCCGCTTTTCGTCTTCATGGGCGCGGTTTTTTCCGGAAGCGGTGCCGTGCATCTTCTGTTTTCGGCGCTCGACAAGTGGCTCGGCTGGCTGCCCGGCGGCCTCGCCTCGGTGGTGGTGGCGGCGAACGGCGTATTCGGCGCCATCTCCGGCTCGAGCGTCGCAGCCGCGGCGACCTTCAGCATGATCGCCTACCCGGAGATGGAGAAGCGGCGCTACGATCCCGAGCTGTCGCTCGGGGCCATCGCGGTCGGCGGCACGCTGAGCGTGCTCGTGCCCCCGAGCCTGATCCTGATCGTGTACGGCTCCTGGGAAAACGTCTCGGTCGCGCGCCTCTTCGCCGCGGCGATGATTCCCGGCGTCATCCTGATGCTGCTGCTCATGCTTAGCGTCATCGTGATGGTGAAGCTCAAGCCCTCGCTCGCGCCGCCTTCGGCGAGCGCGACGTGGGGCGAGCGGATCGCGGCGATCAAGGACATGCTGCCGTGGCTGGTCGTCATCGTCATCGTGATGGGCTCCATCTTCGGCGGCCTCATGACGCCTACCGAGGCTTCCGCGCTGGGCGCCATCATGGCGCTCGGCATCGCCTGGTACTACGGGCGGCTCAGCTACCGGATGGTGCGCGAGGCGGCGCTCTCGGCGGTCAAGGTGACGGCCATGATCGGCTTCATCATCTTCGCGGCGCGGCTGCTCTCGTTCGTGTTCCAGGACCTCGGCGCGACGGTGAAGCTCTCGGGGCTGGTGCTCGAGCTCGGGCTGAGCAAGTACTGGGTGATGCTCTTCATCGTGATCCTGTACCTCATCCTCGGCATGTTCTTCGACTCGATGGCGATGATGCTGCTCACGCTCTCGTTCGTCATGCCGGTGATCACCAAGCTCGGCTACGACCCGGTGTGGTGGGGCGTGACGTTCGTGCTCCTCGCCGAGATCGGGCTCGTGACGCCGCCTTTCGGCCTCAATCTCTTCACCATGCACGCGGTGCTGCCGAAGTTCTCGGTGCTCTACATCGCGCGCGCCTCGCTGCCCTTCCTCGCGGTCATGCTGCTCATGATCTGGATCCTGATCTTCTTCCCGGAGATCGCGCTCTGGCTGCCGCGGCGCCTGTACTGAGCGCGGCGCCGGAGAGGGAAGTCGATCTCCTCGTCGCCGGAGCCGGCGCGGCGGGAATGACGGCGGCGCTGGTTGCCGCGCATGAAGGCTTGCGCGTCGCGCTGTGCGAGAAATCCGGCCAGGTCGGCGGCACCTCGGCCACCTCGGCAGGCACGTTGTGGATCCCGGGCAACACGCAGAGCCGGCGCGCCGGCTTCGACGATTCGGCGGACAAGGCGCGCACCTACCTCGACGCGCTGCTCGAAGGGCCCGAACCCCGCGCCCTGCGGGCGGCGTTTCTCGCGAGCGCTCCGGAGGCGATCGATTACCTGGAAGCGAATACCGAGGTGAGGTTCGTGCCGACAGGGCGCCACCCCGATTACCGGGAGCTGCCGGGCGCCGCGATCGCCGGACGCGGATTGATCCCGGTGCCGTTCGACGGCCGGCTGCTCGGCGCCGATTTCGCCCGGGTGCGGCCGCCGATCGATGAATTCATGCTGCTCGGCGGCATGATGATCACCAAGGCGGACATCGGGCCGCTGCTCGGCCGCTTCCGGTCTTTCGCCAACTTCGCTTACGCGAGCCGCCTGCTGCTGCGCTATGCCGCGGACCGCGTGCGTTATCCGCGCGGCACCCGCCTCACGATGGGCAATGCCCTTGTCGCTCGTCTTTACTACAGCCTGCGACAACGAACCGTCCCGGTTCTTTTCGATGCCGCGCTCGCAGAGCTGCTGCGCGAAAATGGACGTGTCGCTGCGGCGCGCGTCCGGCAAGGCGGCGCAACGACGCTGTTCAGGGTGCGCAAGGGCGTCGTGCTCGCGACCGGAGGCTTCGGCCAAAATCGCGAGCTGCGTGCCCGCTTCATGCCGCAGCCGGTGCCCGAGCACTCCATGGCGCACGCGGACAACACCGGCGACGGCCTTTCGCTGGCCTCGAGCCTCGGAGCGCAGATCCGGCAGCAGCGCGGCGCCGGCCTCTGGACGCCCGCATCGGTCACGCGCCGCCGCGACGGCAGCCGGGGCCTCTATCCGCATTTTCTCTACGACCGGGCGAAGCCCGGCCTCATCGCCGTGAACCAGGCCGGCCGCCGCTTCGTGAACGAGGGTTGCTCGTACCACGATTTCGTCGAGGCGATGTACGCCTCGCACCGGAGCGTGCCGACGATTCCAGCCTATCTGATCTGCGAAGCCTCTTTCGTTGCGGCCTATGGCCTGGGCGCGATCCATCCGGGAACGCGCGATCTCTCGGCGCACGTGGCTTCGGGATATGTCATCCAGGCCGACTCGATGAGCGAACTCGCTCGCAGGCTGCAGATCGACCCAGCCGCATTGCAGGACACCGTGGCGCGGCACAACGGATTCGCGGCCAGCGGTGTCGACCTGGATTTCGGCAAGGGCAGCACCGAGCTCAACCGCTTCAACGGAGACGAATCGCTGCCCGGCAATCCTTGCCTCAGGCCGATCCTCAAGCCGCCGTTCGTCGCCATGGCCGTATGGCCGGCGGACATCTCGGTCGCCACGGGGCTCGCGACGGATGAGCATGCGCGCGTGCTCGACGGCGGCGGCATGCCGATCGCCGGCCTCTACGCGTGCGGGAACGACATGGCGTCGGTGTTCGCGGGCCACTATCCGGGCCCCGGCACCACCCTCGGGCCGGCCGTGACGTTCGGCTATCGCGCGGCCCTGCACGCGCGCTCAGCGCGCTAGGGCTTCCTCTGCATGGTGCCAAGCACCACGCCGCCCAGCACGCAGGCGATCGCAATCCACACCGAGAGCTCGGGGACCTCGCCGAGAAGCGCCGCGGCCGACAGGATGGCGACCAGCGGGGCGCCGAGGACGCCGAGCGAGACGGTGCCGGCGGAAAGCGCGCGGCCGGCGGCTGCGGCGGCCCAGTAGGGGACTACGACGCCGACCGTGCTCGTCGCAACGAGGAGCAGCACGAGCCGTACGCTCCACTGCACTTCGGGCTGCGGCTCGAATCCGAGCGCCACGGCGAAAAGCAGCAGCGCCGCAAGCAGCGTCTCCCACGGGAGGAGCTGGAACGGCGTGGCGGTCCACCGGTGCCCTCGTATGTGGAGGATGCTGGCGGCCCACAGCAGCGCTGCGAGCAGCAAGGCGGCGTGGCCGAGGATCGAGCGGCGATCGCTCCAGTCGAAAGCGAATGGGTTGAAGAGCACGCCGAGCCCCGCCATCCCGAGCGCCATGCCGGCGATGCGCCGGCCGGTGAGCCGCTCGCCCAGGAACAGCGCGGCCCCCGGCATGACCCAGAGCGGCGTGGTGTAGGCAAGCACGACGGAACGCCCCACCGGGACGAGCTGCAGCCCGATGTTCGCCAGGATCACGAAGCCCACCATGTGCAGCAGCGTGATGCTGAGGAGCACCGGCAGATCCGAGCGCGGCGGCAGCACCATGCGGCCGCGCGGGACGACGACGGCAAGGATGGTGAGCGCGGCGAGGGCGGCGCGCAGCGCCGCGAGCCAGAAGGGCGAAAGCGATTCGAGCAGCGCCTTGTTGAGCGGCCAGGTCAGCCCCCAGCCCAGAACGACCAGCAGGAGGAGAGCGGCCCCCTTTCTTGCCGACATGGATGCATTATGCTGTCAGCCATGCGAACCCATGTGCGATGCGGCAGCCTCTTCACCGGCGCGGACGAGGCGGCAAAGGCGAACCAGACGCTCGTCGTCGACGACACCGGCCGGCTCACGTACGTGGGCCCGACCGCCGCCGCTGCGCCGCCTGCGGCAGGCGACAGCGTCCTGGATTACGGCGATCTGTTCGTCATGCCCGGCCTGCATGACGTGCACACGCATCTTGCGTACGGCAACGCCAAGACCGAGGAGGACATCGATCTCTACCAGCCGATGGAGTTCCGCTCGCTGCGCGGGCTGTTCTTCGCGCAGAAATGCCTGGCGGCCGGCTACACGTCCATCTGCGCGCCCGGCGACGCCGGGCAGATCAGCCTGGCCGTGCGCAACGCCATCGACTTCGGCCTGTTCGACGGCCCGCGCGTGACCGCCGCCGGCCGCTATCTCACCACGCGCCAGGGCCTCACCGACTGGTACCCCACCTGGATCGGCGTGCCGGACACCTCGATCGGGCGCCTGGTGACCAGCCGCGACGAGGCGATCGAGGAGATCCGCGTCCAGGCGAAGAACGGCGTGGACTGCATCAAGATCGCGCTGGACGGCGTGCAGCGCCGGCCCGACGGCGAGTTCATCGCCGCCTTCAACCAGGACGAAACCACCGCGATGGTGGTCGAAGCGCATCGCCTGGGACGCAAGGTCGTGGTGCATGCGCGCGGCCGGGAAGCGACGCTGTACGCGGCGCGCGCCGGCGTCGACCTCATCTTCCATGCCTACTACCTGGACCGCGAGTGCATCGACGCGATGCTCGAGAACGGCTGCGCGATCGGGCCGACGCTCACGTTCCCGCGCAACATCGTGGATTTCACGCGTCCCAGCGAGCCGGCCTACCTCAAGGGGCGCATCGCCGACGTGCAGCGCGAATACGACACCGCCTGCGCGAACCTGCGCAAGGCGCGCGAGGCGGGGATCCCGATGATGACCGGCACGGATTCGGGCTTCGCGGTGACGCCGTATGGCGAATGGCACGCGCGCGAGATCGAGATCTTCGTGAACGACCTGGGCTTCAGCGCGCCGGCGGCGTTGCGCGCCGCGACCGCGGTCACCGCCGGCTTCATGGCGAAGGGCGCCTCGCTTGGCGTCCTCGAGCCCGGCCGCATCGCGGACTTCATCGCGGTGGCAGGCTCGCCGCTGAAGGATGTGTCTGTGCTGCAGGACAAAGCCTGCATCCGCCACGTTCATCTGGGAGGCAGGCGAATGTCGGTGCCCGAGCGCTCCTACGACCCGCGGCAGGTCACCGACCTGGCCTGGACGAACTGGAACGACCTGTATACCCAGCAGCGCGTGCAGCAGCTCGGCATCCGGCCCGAGCGCAGGTCGGCCGCCGTTCAGTCCTCGTAGATGATTACGCCGGTCGGCGTGGGGCGCCAGCCGTTGCAGGGATTGCGCTCCTGGGGGCAGTTCGAGATGCCGATCACCAGGTCCATCTCCGCGCGCATGTCGTAATAGTCGCCGGGCCTGCTCGTCGGCTCCAGGATCTCCATGTTGCCCTTCTTGTCGACCTGCACGTTCATGAAAGGCACGAACGCATTGGGGATGGTGCGGGCGTTGAACCCCCAGTCCTTGAGCGCCAGCGCGAAGTTATCGCGGCAATTGCGCGTGCCGGCTACGCCGTAGCGGATGCGATTGACTTCCTCGCTGCACATCGGGCCGTAGGAATAGCTCAGCTCGTTGGAATAGCCGGTGATGGTCATCATCGGGTTGCAGATCACCGAGTAGAGGACGTTTCCCTTGACGAGCTCACGGCGCTTGTTGATGAGGAGCGTATTTCCGAGGTTGAGCTCTTCGCTGAGGTCGCGCTCGTTGAAGCACACCACGTCGGGCACCTGCTTGCCTTCCATGTCGACGAAGCGCAGCGTCTGCCCCGCTTTCATCGTGAGGCTGGCGTATTCCTTGGCGGGGATGACGAACTCCCGCAGGACCTTTCCCGGCACGGCATGCTTGTGCAGGATCTTTCGTTGCCTCGCTTCCTTTGCCAACAGTTCCTTCGACATTCAAGCCTCTATATAGGTTTTAGCCGTTTTTTTCCGGATGCTAGCCGGAAATCAGGTCTTCGGCGTGGAAGCCGAAGCGGCCGCGGCTGCGGTCGGCGAACCAGTGCCTGAGGGTCAGAGCCACGGTGCGAAAGGCGATGTCCTTCCACGGCACGCCGGCTTCCTCGAAGAGCGCCACCTCGAGCGTTTCCTCGCCGGGCCTGAAGTCCAGCCCGGAGAGGCGCGCGCAATAGAAGAGGTGCACCTGGTTCACGCGGGGCACCGAGATGAGCGTGAAGGGCTCAAGCAGCTCGACCTGCGTGCCCGCTTCTTCCAGCGTCTCGCGCAGGGCGGCTTGCGCCGTGGTCTCGTCGTTCTCCATGAAGCCGGCCGGAAGCGTCCAATAGCCGTAGCGCGGCTCGATCGCCCGGCGGCAGAGGAGCACCTGCTGCTGGTACCCGGGCACGGTGCCGATGATGAGGCGCGGGTTCTCGTAGTGAATGTCGCCGCACTGCTCGCAGACCCAGCGCGCCAGCGTGTCGCCGGGCGGCACGCGGCGCAGGACCGGCGCGGCGCAGTTAGAGCAGAACTTCAGGCAGGTCTCCGAGCGACTTCAAAATGGCGTCGGGCTCGAAGCCGAGCCGGTCCGCAGGCGCGCCGAGGCGGTTGATCCAGCAGACGCGAAAGCCGAAGGACTTCGCTCCGGCCGCATCCCAGCAGTTCGACGAGACGAAGCCGATCGACTCCTTCGGCACGCCGAGGCGCTCGACCGCGAGCTGGTACACCTGCGGCGCAGGCTTGAAGCGCTTGAGCGCATCCACGCTCAGCACCGCGTCGAACGCGAGCCCGGAGGCGCGCACCAGCGGGTCGATCATGTCGGGCGAGCCGTTCGTGAGGATCGCGTGCGGCGGGCCGCGCAGCTGCTGCAGCGCGCGCGGCACATCGCTGTAGGGCGAGAGCCGCAGGTATTCCGCCATCAGTGCCTCCCGCGTCTCGTCGTCAAGCGGCAGGCCGAGCATCGCGCAGGCGTGGGCGAGCGACTCGCGCGTGACCTGCGAGAACGGCGCATAGCGCTCCATGAGCGTGCGCAGCCACGTGTATTCGAGCTGCTTCGCGCGCCAGAGCTGCGAGAGCTGCGCGCCCTTGCCGGGCCACGCCGCGTCGCAGCGTCGCACGACGCTGTGCACGTCGAAGAGCGTGCCGTAGGCGTCGAACACGAGCGCGCGAAGGTCCATGGTGGCTGAATGGTAAACTGCTTTGGAACCATGCCGGACCCCGTGTCGGACCGCTACCAGGAGCTCTACGGCTCGTTCCGCTGGCAGGTCCCCGAGCGCTTCAATATCGCGCACGCCTGCTGCGGGCGGTGGGCCGGCGATCCTTCCCGCATCGCGCTCCATTGGGAGGACGAGAGCGGCGAGACGGCCAGGCTGACCTTCCGCGAGGTCCAGCGGGCGGCAAACCGGCTCTCGAACGCCCTGGCGGCTCTCGGAGTCCGGCGCGGCGGCCGCGTCGCGCTGCTGCTGCCGCAGCGGCCCGAGACAGCAATTGCATACATGGCCATTTTCCAGATGGGGGCCATCGCGCTGCCGCTGTCGCATCTTTTCGGTCCGGACGCCCTGGAATATCGCCTTCATCACGCGGAGGCGAGCATTGCGATCGTCGAGCCGACGACCATCGCCAATCTGCTGGCCGTGAAGGACAGTGTCCCCAGCCTGCGGCATGTCATCGGCGTGTCGACGCGTGAAGGCGGCGCTCTTGCGTACGAGCGCATCGTCGAGGCGGCGGCGGATTCGTTTCACTGCCTGGAGACGAGCGCGGAAGATCCTGCGCTGATCATCTATACGAGCGGCACCACGGGGGCGCCGAAGGGCGCGCTGCACGCGCACCGCGTCATGCTCGGCAACATGCCGGGATTCGACCACTCGCACGACTTCTTCCCGCAGAAGGGAGACGTCTTCTGGTCGCCGGCCGACTGGGCGTGGGCGGGCGGCCTGTTCGACGCGCTGCTGCCGAGCTGGCACCACGGCGTTCCGGTGCTCGGCTACCGCGGCAAGTTCGACGCCGAGAAGGCCTACTCCCTCCTGCAGAAATACGGCATCCGCAATTCGTTCCTGTTTCCCACCGCCTTGAAGCTGATGATGAAGGCGGTGCCGTCGCCCGCCGGGAAGTACGACCTCAAGCTGAGAAGCATCATGAGCGCCGGCGAGTCGGTCGGCGTCACGGTGCTCGAGTGGGCGAAGGAGCAGCTCGGCGTCACCATCAACGAGATGTTCGGGCAGACCGAGATCAACTACGTCGTCGGCAACTGCCAGGCCGCATGGCCGGTGAAGCCCGGCTCCATCGGCCGGCCCTATCCGGGGCATCGGGTCGCGGTCATCGATGAGACAGGGGCTGAAGTCCCGCGCGGCCAGCTGGGCGAGATTGCGGTCAAGCGGGAACAGGATCCGGTCTTCTTCCTCGAGTACTGGAAGAACCCCCAGGCGACGCAGGACAAGTTCATCGGCGACTGGGCGACGACGGGCGACCAGGGCAAGATGGACGAGGAGGGCTACCTCTGGTACCAGGGGCGCAGCGACGACGTGATCAAGAGCGCGGGCTACCGGATCGGACCGGCGGAGATCGAGAGCTGCCTGGTGAAGCACCCGGCGGTGGCGAACGCGGCGGTGATCGGCAAGCCCGATGAGACGCGCGGCGCCATCGTGAAGGCCTTTGTCGTCCTTCAGCCGGGACATTCCCCCTCGGACGGTCTCATCGAGCAAATACAGACCCATGTGCGGGGCCGCCTCGCACCGTACGAATACCCGCGCGAGATCGAGTTCATCGACGCGTTGCCGATGACGACCACGGGCAAGGTGCAGCGCAAGGAGCTGCGCCGGAGGGAAGAAGAGAAGCTGCGCCGGGCGTGAAGCGCGTCCTGCTCATCGGCGCCGGCCACGCGCACGCCGTGGTCCTGCGCGAGCTTGCGCGGCAGCCGCTCCTCGGCGCGCGCATCGATTTCGTCTCGCCGCGCGCGTTGGAGCTCTATTCGGCCATGGTGCCGGGCGTCATCGCCGGGCACTACGCGCGCGCCGCGGCCGAGATCGATTTCCGCGCCCTTGCCGAGCGGGCCTTTTGCGAGTTCTTGCAGGGCGCGGTGACTCGCCTGGACGCCGGCCGGCGCGCGGCGCAGCTCTCCGACGGCCGCCAGCTCGGCTACGATTTCATCTCGCTAAACGTCGGCTCGGCCATCGACGCGTCGATTCCAGGCGCGCAGCTCGCGTTGCCGGGCAGGCCGTTTCCGGCGCTCCTCGACGGACTCGGGACGCCGCGGCGCATCGCGATCGCCGGCGGCGGCGCGGCCGGCGCGGAGCTCGCGATGGCGTTGCGCTTCCGCGGCGCCGAGGCGGTGACCCTCTATTCAGACGAGCCGGCGTTCGCGCAGCCGCTCGCGGGGCGCGTCGCGCGCGTGCTGCGCCGCGCGGGCGTCGACCACCGGCCGGGCATGGCGCTCGAGGCGATCGAGCCGGGGATGATCGTGCGGAGCGGCGCGACGCGCCAGGAGTTCGATCTCGTGATCCTCGCCACCGGCGCGCGCGCGCTCGGTTGGCCGCGGGAGGCCGGTCTCGCGTGCGACGAGGCCGGGTACGTGGAGGTCACGCGCACGCTGCAGAGCGTGTCGCATCCGGAGGTGTTCGCCGCCGGCGATTGCGCATCCATGGAAGGTTGGCGCGAGCCGAAGTCCGGGGTGCACGCCGTCCGGCAAGGCGAGACGCTGCACCGGAACCTGGTCGCGGCCGTGACGGGCGCGCCGCTTTCGGAGTATCGACCGCGGCCGCGCGCGCTTTCCATCCTGGCCTGCGGCGCGCGCTATGCGCTCGCGATGTGGGGCGACTGGGCGGTGGAAGGGCGATGGGTGTGGCGGTGGAAGGACCGCATCGACCGGCGCTGGATGGAGAGCCTCAGGGCTTCCCGCTGACGAGGATCTTGCCGTCCGCTTCGATGACGGTCTCGCCTTTCTGGTTGACCGCGGCGCCGCGCAGCACGCAGATGCCGCCCTTGTGCTTCGGTTTGTCGAGCTTCTCGAGGACCTGCCATTCGGTCTTCAGCGTGTCCCCCGGGCGCACGGGCGCCTTGAAGCGGCACGCGTGCTCGAGGTAGGCGATCGCGGTGCCGGAGAAGTACATGCCTACGGGCGCCGAGACGAGCGCGGAAGTGAACGGCCCGTGCAGGATGCGGCCGCCGAACCTCGAGCGCCGCGCGAATTCCTCGTCGACGTGCAGGGGGTTGAAGTCGCCGAAGAGCCCGGCCGCGAGGACCAGGTGCGCCTCGGTGACCGTCACGCTCGTGCCGAAGCGGTCTCCGACCGCGACCTCGCCGTACCACTTGCCTTGGAACACCTGCACCTCCGCTTGTTTGCCGGGCCGGAGCGCGAATATACAGAAGCCGCGCGCCTTGCCGCGCTGCGGCATCACCCGAAAGGGTTATCGATTCGTCCTTCATTTAGTGGATGATGGCTCGTGCTCAATCCGCAATCTTTCGCACGGGGAAGAGCAACAAGCGGGGAAGGGGTGGGGGCCTCGAATCAAAACGCGAGTCAGGGCAGCGCCCGCGCGGCGATGGCGACCGTCATCCTGCTCGAGCGGGCGCTCGACATGTTGGACTATGCCGTCGTGCTGGTCAACGCCGAGGCCAGGATCGAGTTCCGCAACCGGCCGGCCGCCGCGCTGCTGCGCAAGCCGGACTGCCCGCTTGGCGCGGCCGACGGCACCCTCGTCGCGAAGCCGCGCGCGGCGCGCGCGGAGCTGCGGCAGGCGATTGCGCATTCCTGCGCCGGCCGCGGCGCCCGCGCCCTGCGGCTCGCGAGCGGCGAGCTCGCCGGCCAGGCCTGGCTGCGTCTCATCATCGCGCCGCTGCACGCCGCCGAGGTTGCGGGGTGCTCGGCGGTGTGGGTCCTGAACGGCCAGTCGGTCGGCGTGCCTGGCGAAGGCATGCTGTCGGTGCTCTTCGGCCTGTCGCCTGCCGAGGCGCGCCTCGCACGCAGCCTCCTCCTCGGCCGCACGCCCGAGGAGCACGCGCGCCACGCCGGCGTCGGCGTGGCCACCGTGCGCACCCAGCTGCACAGCATCTTCTCGAAGACAGGCGCGCGCCGCCAGGCGGAGCTCGTGGCGCTCCTCGCGCGAGTTCCGGCGCTTCAGCTCGGCGAGTCTTAGGCGACCCGGCGCGCGGCCTGCTCGGCCGCAGTACCGGCGACCGACGGCGCATTCGCCGCGCTCGCCCGCACGAACTGCATCGTGCGGGCGTCCATCGAGCGCCGCCCGCCGCGCGGCTCGCTGCGCCGGTCGCGCCAGCCGCGCCGCTCGCGGCCCATCACGCACAGCCAGGCCCCCCAGCCCAGCAGCGCGAGCCCGCCCACCTTCAAGATCCAGACCAGGACTTCGGAACCCATGATTCCCTCCGCTTCGTGATGGAGGGACTATCCGTGCGCGGTCGGGGCGCCGCAATCACCTGGACGGGTGATGGGTTAGACTGCGTTTATCGCAGCATGGATACCGATAGATTGGCGCCCCAGACACGAATCGAACGTGCGACCTGCCCCTTAGGAGGGGGCTGCTCTATCCACTGAGCTACCGGGGCGCGTGGCGCATTTTAACTTGGGTGTTTCTCGTGATCGCTAGGACGGCACTCGCATTGCTTTTCACGCTCGCGCTGCCGGCGCGGGCGCAGGTCTGGAGCGGCGACGACGGCGTCACGCCGTACGTCCAGTCGCCGATGGACGTGGTCGAGCGCATGCTGCGCCTCGCCGAGCCGAAGCCCGGCGATCGCCTGATCGACCTCGGCTCGGGCGACGGCCGCATCGTCATCGAGGCGGCGAAGCGCTACGGCGTCGCGGGCCTCGGCGTCGACCTCGATCCGCGGCTGGTGCAGCTCGCGCAGGACAACGCGCGCAAGGCGGGCGTCGCGGCGCTCGCGAAGTTCGAGGTGCGCGACTTCTTCGAGCTCGACCTCGGCGGCGCGAGCATCATCACCGCCTACCTTCTTCCCGAGGTCAACCAGAAGCTGATGCCGCGCCTGCTCGCGCTCAAGCCCGGCACGCGCATCGTCACGCACGACTACGACATGGGCGCCTGGCACTACGACGAGATGATGGAGCTGCCGGTCGCGGAGAAGCTCGTCGGGCCGCTCGGCCATTCGAAGATCTTCCTCTTCCTCGTGCCGGCCGACGTGCGCGGCGAGTGGACGAGCGAGCTGCCGGAGCAGGGCGGGCCGTGGCGCTTTCGCATCGAGCAGGCCTACCAGGACCTGAGGATCAAGGCGTTCACCGGCGGGCACGAGCAGCGCGTGCGCGGCAGCCGGCTGCGCGGCGAGGAGCTGCGCATGGTGGTGACCGGAGTGGTCGGCGAGCGCGCGTGGAACCACGCGTTCCGCGGCACGGTGAAGGGCGAGCGCATCGAGGGCGAAGTCGCCATTTCCAACGGCGAGAACACGAGGACGATCCCATGGCAGGCGACGCGGGCGAAGTGAAGCCGAAGGCGCTGCTCTCGGTTGCCGACGGGGTTTTCCTGATGGCGGGGATGGTCATCGGCGTGGGGATCTTCAAGGCGCCGGGAATCGTGGCGGCGAACTCGGCGAGCGCGGCGGAGTTCTTCTTCGCCTGGGTGCTCGGCGGGCTCGCGTGCCTCTGCGGCGCGCTCGTCTATGCCGAGCTCGCCTCGCGGTATCCGGAGACCGGCGGGGAATATGCCTTCCTGCGCCGCGGCTGGGGCGCCGGGCCGGCGTTCGTTTTCGCCTGGTCGCGGCTCACGGTGATCCAGACCGGCGCGATCGCGGGCGTCTCCTTCGTGTTCGGCGAATACGCGACGCAGATCTATTCCCTCGGCCCGAAGAGCGACGCCCTCTACGCCGCGATCGCGGTGGCCGGGTTCACTGCGCTGAACGTCGCCGGCACGCTGCAGACGAAATCCTTCCAGAAGATCCTGGAGGTGCTCCTGATGTGCGCGCTCCTCGGCATCGCGATCGGGGGGATGATGCACTCCGGCAGCGCAAAGGCGGCGCCGGCTTCGCCGGGCGGCGACTTCGCGTTTCTCATGATTTTCGTGCTCTACACCTACGGCGGCTGGAACGAGGCCGCCTACCTCGCGGGCGAGCTGCGCGACGCCCGGCGAAGCATGATCAAGGTGCTCGCCGGCGGCACGATCCTCGTGACGATCCTCTACCTGCTCGTCAACCTCGGCTACTACAGCGTGCTCGGCCTGGGCGGAATGAAGGAGTCGAAAGCAGTCGCCTCGGACGCCATGCGGGCGATCGCGGGGGACAACGCGGCGCTCCTGCTCGCGATCGTCGTCTGCGTTTCCGCGCTGACCACCATCAACGCGGCGATCTTCACCGGGGCGCGCACCAACTACGCGCTCGGGATCGACGTGCCCCTGTTTCGCGCGCTGGGATCGTGGCAGGCGCGGGGCAGCACGCCCGCCAATGCGCTTCTCGTGCAGGGCGCGATCACGCTGCTTCTCGTCTGGGCGGGCTCCTATACGCAGGACGGCTTCGAGGCGATGGTCGCCTACGGCTTCCCGGTCTTCTGGACTTTCCTCCTCATGACCGGGCTGACGCTGCTCGTTTTCCGCAGGAAGGAAGCGGCCCGGCCGGAGGTGACCACGCCGCTGTACCCGCTCGTGCCGCTCGCCTTCTACGCCATGTGCGTGTTCATGCTCTGGAAGAGCATCGCCTACATCGCGAACCCGCAGTTCGGGCCGAAGTTCGGCAATCTCGTGCTGACCGGGGTCGTGGTCATGCTTGCCGGAATCCCGCTCTACTTCGTCGCGAAGCGCAGATGACGCTGACCGAGCTGCGCTACATCGTCGCGGTGGCGCGCGAGCACCATTTCGGGCGCGCCGCCGAGGCCTGCTTCGTCTCGCAGCCCACGCTCTCGGTGGCGGTGAAGAAGCTGGAGGAGGAGCTCGGGGTCACGCTCTTCGAGCGCGGTCCGGGGGAAGTGAGCGTCACGCCGGCAGGCCAGCGCATCGTCGAGCAGGCGCAACGCGTGCTCGAGGAATCGGCGCGCATCAAGGAGATCGCGGCGGCCGGGCGCGACCCGCTCGCAGGACCGCTGCGGCTGGGCGCGATCTACACCATCGGCCCCTACCTCCTGCCGAAGCTGATCCCGATCCTGCGCAGAAGCGCGCCGACGATGCAGCTCCACATCCAGGAGAACTTCACCCACCGGCTGGCGGAGATGCTGAAGAGCGGCGAGGTGGACGTAATCCTCATCGCGCTGCCCTTCGAGGAGCCGGGCATAGCGACGCAGGCCGTGTACGACGAGGCGTTCGTAATCGCGGTGCCGAAGGGCCATCCCTGGGAAGGCCGCAAGCGCGTCAGCTCCGAGGAGCTGACGCGCGAAAGCCTGCTGCTTCTGGGCGAGGGCCATTGCTTCCGTGACCAGGTGCTCGACCTGTGCCATACCGTGCGCGGCAAGGATCGCAGCCCGATCGCGAAGACGGTGGAAGGCGGCTCGCTCGAGACCATCCGGCAGATGGTCGCGGGCGGTGTCGGCATCACGGTGCTTCCCGGCACCTCGGTGAGCGGCGCCGCCGGCGACATCGTGCGCGTGGTGCCCTTCGCGAAGCCGGTGCCGACGCGGCGCGTCGGCCTCGCCTGGCGCCGCAGCTTTCCCCGTCCCGAGGCGATCGAGGCGCTGCGCAAGGGCATCCTCGCCTGCAACCTGCCGCAGGTCGTCAAGCTCGGCTAGACTGCGCGCCATGAACGCGGGCAACTGGCGCACGCCGATGGTGGTTCTCGTCTCCGGCTGCATCGTCATGTGCGTCACCTTCGGCGTGCGAGCCGGATGGGGACTCTTTCTGCAGCCCATGAGCCTCGAGTACGGCTGGGGCAGGGGCGTGTTTTCCCTGGCGATGGCGCTGCAGAATCTCGCCTGGGGCGCGCTCGGCGCGGTGATGGGCGGCTTCGCCGACCGCTACGGCTCGGGCCGGGTGCTCGTCGGCGCGCTCGCCTGCTACGTCCTCGGCCTGATCGGCATGTCGGTGATCAGCACGCCCGTCGGCATGTACCTGAATGCCGGCCTGCTGCTCGGCACCGCGCTCGGCGGCGCGTCCTTCGGCATCCTGCTCGCGGTCATCGCGCGCACGGTCCCGGCGGAGAAGCGCAGCCTCTTCATGGGGATCGCCACGGCGTCGGGATCCTTCGGCCAGTTCGCGCTCCTGCCGGTGACCCAGGGGCTGATCGCGCATTTCGGCTGGCATGCCGCGCTTTTCGGCCTCGCGCTCATCGTGCTCCTCATAGTGCCGTTCACCGCAGCCCTGTCCGGCAAGCCGGCCGCGTCCAAGCTCGCGCCGCAGTCGCTTGGCGAAGCGCTGCGCGAGGCGATGGGCGAGAAGGGCTTCCACCTGCTCTTCTGGGGCTACTTCGTGTGCGGCTTCCACATCGCCATGCTCACCGTGCACCTGCCCGCGTTCGTCACCGACGCGGGGCTGAAGCCCGAGAACGGCATGACGGCGCTCGCGCTGATCGGCCTCTTCAACGTGATCGGCACGCTCGGCGCCGGCTGGCTCGGCGGGCGCTTCAGCAAGAAATACCTGCTCTCCAGCATCTACCTGGTGCGCGCCGGCCTCATCACGATGCTCGTGGTGTTGCCGCTCAGCCCGCTCACCCTCT
>Ga0070741_10007310_pt1 | contig 22949 bp, 16 predicted proteins | sample Coa_R1_4_FD_66440 | JGI IMG/M metagenome (GOLD analysis project Ga0070741, IMG submission 66440) | Surface soil microbial communities from Centralia Pennsylvania, which are recovering from an underground coalmine fire - Coalmine... | ecosystem: Environmental > Terrestrial > Soil > Unclassified ... | reverse complement strand
CGCGTTTATGCCTGGGGCATTCGCAATTGCGTCGGCGAAGCGATCCATCCCAAAACGGGAGAGCTCTGGTGCTCAGTAAACGAGCGCGACGAAATCGGCGACAATCTTCCGCCCGACTACATTACCCGCGTGCAGGAAGGTGGGTTTTATGGCTGGCCGTGGTACTACATCGGCTGGCACCAGGATCCGCGCCACCAAGGCAAACATCCAGAGCTAAAAGACAAAGTCATCGTGCCCGACGTGCTGGTGCAACCGCATATTGCATCACTGGAGATGCTCTTCTACCAAGGCAAGCAGTTCCCTGCTCAGTACCGCGGCGATATCTTCGCCGCCGAACACGGTTCATGGAACAAGCACCGCCGCGCAGGCTACGAAGTACTGCGTGTTCCCATGCACCAAAGCGGCCGCGCGCAGGATGAATACGAAGACTTCCTGACCGGCTTCGTAACTAAAGATGGCCAGGTCTGGGGGCGACCTGTAGGAGTGGCTGTAGGACAAGATGGCTCGTTGTTCGTCAGCGACGATGGAACGAACTCAATTTGGCGCGTGAGCTACACAGGCAAGTAAACCCGAGAGGCGAACACGAAGGTCACGATGGTCAAAACAAGAGGTCACGGAGAACGATCGTTCCGTGACCTCTTTCGTTTACCTCCGTGACCTTCGTGTTCGCTCTTATTCGATCAGTGGGTTTTTAACTTTCGATCGAAAAACACCGCTCCGGCCTTATACGAATTCACCCAATCGCGCCACAACAGCAGATCGTGAATCTCGTCGGGATAGACAATCTCTTCATACTCGACGCCCTGCTTTTTGAGCCGCTGCGCCAGGTCAACCGTCTGATTGAAGGGAACGTTGCGGTCGTCATCTCCCTGGATGAGCAGCACCGGCGAGCGCCATTTGTCGATCGACGAATCAGGCGACGATTCCCACGCCAGCTTCTGCGCGTCTTTCAAGTCGGGAGCGGCATTCGCATCATCTTCCCAATGCGACAAGAACATTGACCAGTCATGCACGCCATGAAAGTCCACGCCCGCCTTGAAAATATCGGAATTGCGCGCCAGTCCCATCGCCGTCAGAAATCCGCCGTATGAGCCGCCCCAGAGTCCAATCCGCTGCGGATCAACATTGGGCAGAGTCTCCAGATAGTGCGCGCCGGCAAGCACGTCGTTGTACTCGGAAGCACCGCGCCACACACTGTTCGGCGGCTGGCGGAAATCGTGTCCATACATGATGCCGAGGCGGTAATTCACCGAGAGCACGGTGTAGCCGAGGCTCGCGAGGTACTCATTCTCCGCATACGCATTGTGGTAGTAGTACATGTAATGGAAGCCGAGCAGCATCTGCCGCATCGGGCCTCCATGGGTGAAGATCAGGGCCGGACCACGTCCGGTTTGATTGCGTGGCGTGAAGAGCTGACCGTGGATCGTGTATCCATCGCTGCTCTTAAAGATCACCTGTTTCGGAACCACGAGCTGAGCCGAAGGAAAATCCTTTGGCAAGGCATCTTTCGCCAGCAATTCCCTTCCCGAATTGGTAACACGATAAGCCAACGCCGGCGTCGTAGCACTGGAGCCGAGACAGAATAGCTGGCCGTCGGCACTTAGGACGGGAGACCATTCGATGGTCTCTCCGCGTGTGATCGTTTGTTGCGGCGAGCCGCCTTTGGCATCTACTTTCCAAAGATGCCGCCGATCAACATCGTTTTGGTTCGATGCAAAGTAAATCGTAGTGCGTCCGCTCTCGTTGGGAGTGACATCTTCCACATCGAAATCGCCGGGCGTGAGCTCCAGCGCCTGTCCGCCCGAAATGGGAATCGAGTAGAGGTGATTGCGATTCGTCTGCTCGGAGACGAACACGATGCGATCTCCGGCAAACTGCAGCGACTCGCCGGCAAAGGGCGGCAGCGAATCGCGTGGACCTTGCCCGCTCTGCCAAATCGAGTGAGCTGTGTAGGTATTTGTATCCGCAACCCACAGCGACCACGGCGTCGGTCGTACCGGTATGAGAGGCAAATGATTCTCCTGACCGGGTGTGCGAACGAAGGCAATCGCACGTCCGTCCGGCGACCAGCGTGGGAAGCGATCGCGCTCAGTGCTTGGCGCCACATAGTGAACCGTGGCGAGTAAGGGCGCCTGCTCCTTTTTTCCGGCGCTGGAAGCTTCCGCCTTATCGCTGGAAGTGGCGGCAAACGCCTGGTCCAAATTGGGACTGAGATCTCCGATAGCAATCAGGCTATGCGACTGCCGGTTGACGCGAAAGGCAATGCGCCTTCCATCCGGAGACCACTGCGGCCACGAGAGCTCGCCGCGGATATCCGTGAGCTGTTTTGCCGTCGCGCCGTCTTGCGCATTCACCGGAGCCAGCCAGAGTTCGTGCTTCGTCTCCCACACGGCGTAGCGGCCATCGAGCGAAATCTGGATATCCTCGCAGCCTTCCTCCTCGCAACCCATGTCGCCCAGAAGTCGCGGCTCGCCGTTTTCGACGGCAGCGGCCCAGACCTGCTGCTTCGGTTGCGCGGCAAGACTCAACGGATTCGCCGATCGTCCTGCGCCGTTTAACTCCGAGCCGCGCGCGTAGACGATCGTACGGCCGTCGGGCGTCATCTTCAGCGAGGCAATCCTTTGCCCGTCATCGCCGGAGTAATGCGTGACTTGGCGACCGACGTAGTCAGGCGCGGTGGCGATCCATACGTTATCGGATCCTTTGTTGTTGAATACCCAGGCTACGACATTGGCGTGACTCGCCGCCGTGAGTTGCGTGGGGAATGGCGAGCTCATCACTTGCTCAAGCGTGAAACTCTGACCAAAGGCTGTGGTGGAAATAAAAACAGAGGTGAGGAAAAAGATTCTGAGTGCTTTCAAATGTGATCTCCGAGTATCAGCTTTTCAGGAATTTCGCATGATACTCGCAGAGATCGTTCAGGCCAAGATTGCCGCCGCAGAGAATGAGCGCAACGTGATGCTCAGTTCGAAAGTGCTGCTTCATTCTCATAGCCGCAGCCAGCGTGCATGAAGCCGCCGGCTCGGTGAGGACCTTCGTCCGTTCCAGCAACAACGCAAGCGCCTGCACGGCTTCTTTGTCGGAAACCACGGTGATGCTGGCCAGATGTTCTTTCGCAATGGCCAGTGTCGTTTCGGAAACCGCTGGCGCGCCGAGCGTCTTAGCAATCGATGTAGGACGAATCTCCACCGGATGACCTGCATCCAGCGCGCGCGCCATCGCGTCGGCGCCTTCGGTCTCCACTCCGCAGATGCGAACCTTTTTCTGGGAACGGATCGCGACGGCTGTCCCGCTCATCAATCCACCGCCTCCGATGCTGACGAATGCATCAGTCAATTCGGGAACATCTTCGAGAATCTCGAGACCGAGAGTTCCCTGCCCTGCCATCACCAGCGGATCGTCAAACGGATGCACAAACAGCATTCCTTCACGCTCGTAGTCGCGTGCTTTCGCGAATGCCTGCGAGATCTCGTCAAATTGAACGACCTCCGCCCCATATTCCCGAGTAGCGTCGAGATAATTGCGCGGCGTGGTGTGCAGCATGAGAATCACGGTCCGACACCCAAGCAGCCTTCCGGCATACGCGACTGCCTGCGCATGATTGCCGCCGCTCACCGCGACCACACCGTTCTTTCGTGCGGCCTCGATCTCGACCAGAATTTTGTTGAACGCTCCGCGAACCTTGAATGCGCCGGTAGTCTGAAAGATTTCCAGTTTCAGATAGATATTCGCGCCAAGCATCTCGCTCAAGGTGCGGCTGCGAACGGTGGCGGTTCGCTTCACATACGGACGAATGCGCTCCTGCGCGACGCGAATGTCGGTGAGAGAAATCATTGAGGCCGCTCTCTGAGCGGGTACAAGGCAAGCACTGTAATTTGAGCTATTCGTGCGAAGTCTTCATCAATCGTGAACAGAGTGGCCCTGTGTTCCATGGCGATGGCAGCAATGATGGTATCGATTGTCGTCAGAATAAAGCCGCTACCCCGAGCGGTCCTATAGATGCGTGCAGCCTCATGGTAGGTTCCAGTGCCGCTCGGCTCCAGTAGTTCCCATTGCGACAGGTATTGCTCGACCTCAGCAACATTACGATTAAGACCCTGCAGAACCTCGGCAACGATTACTCCTGTTAAAGCGAGTCGTTCAGCTCTCTCGATTAATCGCCTAAGCTCGTTTCCTGCGCGTCCGGGGTACCGGCCAAAGAAATCGATCCACACGGAGCTGTCAACAAGAATCAAACGCGGTTTCTCCGCGATTTCTTCAGATCCCCGCTCCAAATCCCTGAGCCGTAAAATTGAAGAATTCCTTTGCGGCTTTCAGAGCGGACCAGGAGCTCCAGTGCACGATCAACAACCTGGCGCTTGGTCTTCAGACCGGTCAGCTTCTTTGCCTTGCGCATCAGCTCGTCATTAATTTCTATGTTGGTTCGCGCCATCGGAACAATGATACACCAAAGTTTTAAGTTTTGGTGTATCCGATATTGTTCCCATATTGGCGGCGTAGGTTTCCTACTGCGACACTTGGAGTAACCGATATCCGATCCAAGGCTCGGTCATGCAGTTTTGATTGCATTCCAACCTCCAGCTTCTACGTGGCGGTCTGATGAACACACAAATGCTCATTCATTAAAGTTATGCGCAGCCTAGACGGAGCGCAGCAACATCGCGTGCGTGAACACCTGTCGGCATGGCCCCGGTCCGATTCCTGCCGGCTCGCAGACCTACTTCGTATGTGCGATCAAATCCAATTCGAGATTCAACTCCAGGACGTTCACGCGCGGCTCGCCGAGAAAACCGAGTTGTCGGCCTGCAGTATGTTTTGCAACCAGGGATCGCAACTGCGCTTCGCTCATGCCGCGAGCTTTTGCCACGCGGGGAATCTGGAATACGGCGGCAGCGGGTGTGATGTGCGGATCGAGTCCAGAGCCGGAGGTTGTAACCAGATCGATGGGTACAGGATAAGCGGGATTTTCGGCTTTGTACTGGGCTACGCTCGCGCCCACACGATCGATGAGTGCGTGATTCGTAGGTCCGAGGTTTGACGCCCCGGAATTTACCGCATCGTATCCGTTGCCCGCAGCCGAAGGACGAGAATGGAAGTAAGCGTCAGAGACAAATGGCTGGCCGATGATTCTCGACCCCACGACACTCCCGTTATAGGAAATTAGTTGACCATTGGCTTTGTCATGAAACAGGCCTTGAGCAAGCGCTGTGACAACCATCGGATAAATGATCCCAAGCAGAATAGCCGTCACAATCGTCATCAAGATCGAGGTGATCAGATTTTTCTTCATATCTCCCCCTATGCCAAACCAATCCGGGTAATCATCAGGTCGATGGCCTTGATGCCGATGAACGGGACAATGATTCCCCCCAAACCATAGATCAACAGGTTGCGGCGCAATAGTGCGGCAGCGCCCATGGGGCGATACTTCACACCGCGCAGGGCAAGCGGAATCAGCGCAACGATGATTAGCGCGTTGAAGATGACCGCCGACAGCACCGCAGATTGAGGTGTTCGCAGATGCATGATGTTTAGCGCGTTCAGAACCGGAAACGTTGCGGCAAACATGGCAGGGATGATTGCGAAGTATTTGGCGACGTCATTGGCTATCGAAAAAGTTGTCAATGAGCCGCGCGTCATCAGAAGTTGCTTCCCGATCTCGACAATCTCGATCAGCTTGGTTGGGTTTGAATCGAGATCCACCATATTCCCGGCTTCTTTCGCGGCCTGCGTACCGGTGTTCATTGCCACGCCCACATCGGCTTGAGCTAGTGCTGGAGCGTCGTTGGTTCCGTCGCCAGTCATCGCGACAAGCTTCCCGTCGGCTTGCTCCTGTCGAATCAAATCCATTTTGTCTTTTGGCGTAGCCTGAGCAAGGAAGTCATCGACGCCGGCTTCACGCGCAATTGCGGCCGCCGTGAGGGGGTTGTCGCCAGTAATCATTACCGTTCGAATACCCATGGCGCGAAGGTGCGTGAAGCGCTCTTTCATTCCACCCTTGACAACGTCTTTTAAGTGAATCACGCCCATCGCGCGGCTTCCGTCGGCGACGACCAGCGGAGTCCCTCCGGAGCGCGCGATCGATTCCACCGAAAGCTGCAGGTCTTTGGGAATTTCGCCGCCCTTTTCCTGCAGGTATCTTTGAATCGCGTCAGCGGCTCCCTTGCGTACACGGCGTCCATTGAGATTCACACCAGACATGCGCGTCTGTGCCGTAAACGGAACAAATTCAGCGTGAGGCTCTGACAGGTCGCGTCCGCGCAGGCCGTGTTTTTCCTTAGCCAGGACGACAATCGAGCGCCCCTCGGGGGTTTCATCGGCGAGTGACGAGAGCTGCGCGGCATCGGCGAGCTGATCGGCGCTGATTCCCGCAGCCGGAATGAACTCTGCCGCCTGGCGGTTCCCAAAAGTGATCGTCCCGGTTTTATCCAGCAGAAGGGTATTCACGTCTCCGGCGGCTTCGACGGCGCGCCCAGACATTGCGAGTACATTGTGCTGAATCAGTCGATCCATTCCAGCGATTCCGATCGCGGAAAGCAGACCGCCTATGGTTGTAGGAATTAGGCAGACAAGCAGAGAGACGAGCACAAAGATGGTTTGTGAACTCCCGGAATAGATGGCGAACGGCTGCAGCGTAACCACAGCCAGCAGGAAGATAATTGTGAGCCCAGCGAGAAGAATGTTGAGCGCAATCTCGTTGGGAGTCTTCTGGCGTTCGGCGCCTTCCACCAGACCGATCATGCGATCGAGGAAGGTCTCGCCCGGATTTCTCGTGATTTTGATTTTGATCTCGTCGGAAAGAACGCGTGTGCCGCCGGTGACCGCCGACCTATCTCCTCCCGCTTCCCGAATAACCGGTGCGGATTCGCCCGTAATCGCGGACTCATCTACCGAAGCGATACCGTCGATGATCTCCCCATCAGACGGAATGAAATCCCCAGCACAGCAAACTACAAGATCGCCGGCCCGCAGCTTCGAACTGGGGACCTTCTCAATGGTTCCTTCGGGCATGAGGAGATTGGCTTCTGTTTCAGATCGTGCCATGCGCAAGGTGTCGGCTTGAGCTTTGCCTCGTCCTTCTGCCATGGCCTCAGCGAAATTGGCAAAAAGCACCGTGAACCAGAGCCACAGCGTGATCTGCAGATTGAATTTGAAAGCAGTGTGGCTGCGGAAGAGCAAAATTGTCGTGATCACGCTGCCGACTTCCACCACCAACATCACCGGATTCGCCATCATCATGCGGGGATTCAATTTGAGAACCGAATCCCAAATGGCCCGACGAACAATCTTCCATTCCCAAACCGCTTTTGATCTCGCCATGAAAAATCCTCAGAAGGTCTTACCCGCTCCCATAAGTAGGTGTTCCAGAATGGGCCCCAGGCTCAGGGCCGGGAAGAAAGTCAACGCGCCGACAATCAGAATCACGCCGATCAGCAATACCGTAAACAAAGGCGTGGTCACGGGGAAGGTCCCAAGCGATGGCGGTACGTATTTCTTACGAGCCAAATTCCCCGCAATTGCCAGCATGGGAATGATCATCAGGAAGCGCCCGATAAGCGTGTTCACTCCCAGCAATGTGTTGTAGTAGAGCGTATTGCCGTTCAGTCCTCCGAAAGCCGAACCGTTGTTCGCGGCCGTGGAAGTAAATGCATACAAGACCTGCGAGAGTCCATGCGGACCAGGGTTGCTGATGCTCGACGTGCCGAATTGATACAGAACGGAAACGGCTGCAAAGGAGAGTATGGCGAGCGGAAAAACGAGCGACACCAGCATCGCCATCTTCACGTCGTAAGCTTCGATTTTTTTACCCAGGTACTCCGGCGTGCGGCCAACCATCAGACCCGCAATGAACACGGCTAGCACGATATAGATCAACACGCCATACATGCCGGCTCCCACCCCGCCAAAGATGGTTTCGCTCAGCATCATGTTCGCGAGGGGAACCATGCCGCCCAAAGGAGTGAAAGAATCGTGGAACCCATTTACGGCGCCGCAGCTTGTGTCGGTCGTAATCGTCGCCCAGAGCGCGGTGTTGGCGATCCCAAAACGGACTTCCTTGCCCTCCATGTTGCCGCCGGGCTGCATCATGCTTGCATGCTGGTCGGTGCCCGCGAGCAGGGGATTCCCGCGCGACTCCGCCCGATACGCGATGATCACGCCTGCAAGGCACAGGATCGCCATCGCCGACCATACTGCCCAGCCGTGCCGCTGCGAGCCGCTCATGCGTCCAAGCGTGTAGGTGAGTCCCGACGAGATCGCGAAGATCGCGAACATCTCAATCAGGTTCGAAAGCGGTGTGGGATTCTCAAATGGATGAGCGCTGTTGGCATTAAAAAAGCCGCCGCCGTTGGTGCCCCATTCCTTGATGATCTCCTGCGACGCTACCGGCCCTTGCGCAATGTTCTGGTCGGTGATCGTATCCATCACCGGCTTACCGGTGACATCTACCATCGGCTTGCCGTCGGCACCGATCTTCTGTTGCTGTTGCGGCTCGACCAACTTCACCGTGTCGTATGGCTTTAAGTTCTGGGGAACTCCCTGCCAGACGAGCAGAAGGGCCCCGAGGACCGAAAAGGGAAGCAAGACCCACAGCGTGCAGCGAACCAGATCGACCCAAAAATTGCCGATGGTTTCCTTCTCGCGCCGGACAATTCCACGAATCAACGCAATCGCTAATGCAATGCCCACGGCTGCCGAGGTGAAGTTGTGGTAAGCAAGCCCGGCCATCTGGGTGAAGTAGCTCATCGTCGTCTCGCCAGCGTAGTTCTGCCAATTGGTGTTGGTAGTGAACGAGGCGGCAGTGTTGAACGAAAGATCCGGCGGGACTGCGGCGAGCTTCTGCGGATTCCACGGCAGATGCAACTGCACGCGTTGTATCAAGTAGAGCGCCAGCATCGAGACGCCGCTGAACAGCAGCATGGCGACCGCGTACTCGGCCCAGCGCATCTCGCGGTTCTCGTCAACGCATGTGGCGCGAAAGATCAGCTTCTCAATCGGGCGCAGCGCAGGATCCACGAAAGTGCGCTCGCGGTTGAAGACGCGCGCCATGAAAATGCCGAGCGGCTTCGTCACCACAATGATGAGCGCGAAGAAGAACAGAATTTGAAACCAGCCATTCGCGGTCATCAGAATTTCTCCGGACGCAGCAGTGCGTAGAAGAGGTAAGCCGCCATCAGCGCACAAATCACAATCATCACCGCGGATTCAGTGTGCATTTGGTCGAATCCTCACTTCACGCGTTCACAAAAGCGCACGTATGCAATCGCAAAGGCGAAGAACGCGATCGTTACCAAAATGAAAACAAAGTCCTTCATCTTCTGCTTCTCCTCACCACAAGCCTGCTTCCTTTCCGCCGGCCAAATTCGGACGATAGGTGCAGGGCGTTCTCACCCTTCATCTCATTTGAGCGCCCAGCCCATAACGAGAGGCTAAGAAGCGTGTAAACGATTTGTAATTACGAGGCTGGTTTCGAACGCGGAAGTAACGTGAATACGGCTGGATAACCGAGGGCGTTGCCTGAGAGGAGAACGTTGTCGAGAATTACGTCATTCCCCGGGGGTGAAACGGTATCCGATCCAAGGCTCGGTCATGATGTAGTGTTTATCAGCTCCGCCTTCGAGTTTTTTGCGGAGCTGTCCGATGAAGACGCGCAGGTATTCGTTCTGATTCACGCTCTGCGCTCCCCACACCGAGCGCAAGAGCACGGCGTGAGTGATGACCTTTTCGGGATGTCGGGCAAAGTAGACAAGCAGATCAAACTCTTTTGGGGTAAGTCTGACCTCTTGCCCGCGGACCAGGATTCGATGTCCCGCGAGATCGATCTTGAAATCGCCAATTTCGATTTCCTGGTCCTCTGGTGCTGGTGGAGAGAATCGCCGCAGATTAGCGCGAACGCGGGCCAGCAGTTCATTCATGCTGAAAGGCTTGGTTACGTAGTCGTCGGCTCCAGCGTCAAGGGCGGCGATCTTGGAGCGCTCCTCGCCACGTACGGAAAGAACGATGATCGGGACCTCCGATTTATTTCGCACGCGTTTGGTCAGCTCGATGCCATCGATGTCGGGCATCGACAGGTCAGTGATGATCAGCTCCGGAGGCCAGTCCTTGACCACGTCGAGCGCGGCTTCCGCATCATTGGCCACACGAATCTCATAGCCATGGCTGGAGAGCGTGGTGCGAAGAACGCGTGTAATCTGCGGTTCATCATCAACGACTAATATGCGCCGGCCGGCCACTAATCTGCCCTCTGCGTAATGATGTGCACATCGACTGGCGGAGCATTCCGCATGAAACGCTGAATCGCTCCCAGATACAGATACTCGCGCCAGCCGCCGACCGCGGAGCGTCCGAAGACAACCTGGGTTATGTGCTGATCGCGTACGAATTCAGCCACAGCGCAAGCAATGTCTTTTCCCTTCAGCCGCACAATTTGTCCGGAGAGATTTTCCGCGAATTGGAAATTGGCGTTCAAACTGCGCGCGTTCTCCGGATCGTCATCTTTGTCCTGCTCCACATAAACACAGAAGAAATCGGCGTCGATCCGGTCTGCAATTCTTGCGCCGCGCGCGATCAGCTGCTGAGACTCCGGATGCGCACTGATGCAAACCGCGATCTTCTCGTGCACGCCCCAGTTCTGATCGATGTTCTTCTTCTTTAAGTATTCATCAAGGCTGCGGTCCACCGCGTGAGTGACCTGCCGCAGCGCGAGTTCGCGCAAAGCAATGAGATTGCCGCGGCGAAAGAAATTCTTCAGGGCTTTCTCCGCGCGATCCAGCGGGTAAATGTCGCCGCGCTGCATTCGCGTCTGCAGCGCCTCCGGCGTGAGGTCGGCCATCACGATCTCATCGGCACGCTGCAGTACCCAATCGGGAACGGTTTCTCGCACCTGAATTCCGGTGATGCTCTGCACCGTAGGATTCATGCTCTCGAGGTGCTGAACGTTCATCGTAGATATCACATCGATGTTGTTGGCGAGGAGCTCCAGGACATCTTCATAACGCTTCCGGTGCTTGCTCCCTTCGACGTTCGTGTGCGCGAATTCGTCGATCAGTGCGACCTGCGGCTTGCGCGCGATGATCGCATCTACGTCCATCTCTTCAAAGATCGTGCCCTTGTATTCAAGCCTTTTTCGCGGCACCGCTTCCAACTGCTCCACCAGTTCCGCAATGCCCTTGCGCCCGTGAGTTTCGATCAAGCCGACGACTACATCTTCGCCGCGGCGATGCCGGCGAATCGCCTCGCTTAGCATGTTGTACGTCTTTCCCACTCCGGGAGCGTAGCCGAGGATGAGCTTGAAGACGCCCTCTCGCTTTTCAGGCGCCGTTTGCTCCAGCCAATCTTCAGGAGTCTTGGGCATTTGGCAACATTGTGCGGGAGCGCTGCTGAATTGTCGAACTCGGCTACAATCGGCGCGTGCACGCTTCCACGCGCAGGATTGTTCACTTTGCGTCTGCGGTCGGCATTGTCGCTGCAATCGTGCTCTTCTACACGCGGGTGGTGAAGCTGAATCCGACCACCGTCGCGCTCAGCTTGTTATTGGCAGTGCTGGTAGTCTCCGCCGTTTGGGGGCTCACCGTGGCTGTGTTCATGAGCCTGGTCGCCGCACTGGCCTTCAACTTCTTCTTCCTGCCTCCAGTTGGAACACTCACGATCGCCGACACCCAGAACTGGGTGGCGCTCCTCGCCTTTCTCGTTACTGCAGTAATTGCCAGCAATCTCTCCGAACGTGTGCGGCGCGAGGCGCGCGAAGCCGACAAACGCCGCCGCGAAGTCGAGCGTCTCTATGCCTTCAGCCAACAGCTTTTGGTCAGTGAAAACGTCGTCGAACTGCTGAATACGATTCCAAAGTATCTCGTCAATACCTTTGCAGCAGCCGACGCCGCGATCTACGTCATCGAACGTGACCGCGTATATCGTTCCATCGGAGATGAGCGTGGCATCAGCAAAGAAGACTTGAAAATTGCGGCATCTCGCTCTGAACTCGTGCTCGGACGAGAGGGTGGAATGAGCCTGGTCCCGATTCGCATGGGAATGCGCACTCTCGGGATTCTCGTTTTGGGAGTGAGCGGAGTCTCGCAGGAGACCCTCGAGGCCGTGGCGGGATTGATCGCAGTTGCGGTTGAGCGCGCCGGTGCAGTCGAGAAACTCGCGCGAACGGAAGCCGCGCGGGAGAGCGAACGCCTCCGCTCCGCATTGCTGGACTCCGTCACGCACGAGTTTCGCACCCCGCTTACTTCGATCAAAGCCTCGGTTACGAGCCTGCTCACCCAACATGAACTTGCAAATGAGCAACGAAATGAGCTACTCACGGTGATCGATGAAGAGAGCGATCGTCTGAATCGTTTGGTTGGCGAAGCTGTCGAAATGGCTCAGCTCGATGCGAATGAGGTCAAACTCGAACTTGCGCCTTATCCGATTCGTGCGGTCATCGATGAGGCCTTGGATGAATCCAAGCAGGTTTTGGCGCAAAATCCCGTCGAGATCCGCATTCCCGAGCAGCTTCCTCGGGCGACGATGGATTCGGCATGGATTGTAAAAGTCTTGCGCCATCTGCTCGAGAACGCGGTTAAGTACTCGCAGCCGGGATCGCCGATTTTCATCAGCTCCGAAGTAAAGAGTGATCGGCTCATCACCAGCGTCGCCGATCGCGGCAGCGGCATCGACGACCTCGAGCGCTCGCTGATCTTCGACAAGTTCTACCGCGGGCAAAGCCAACGGTATCGCGTTCAGGGTACCGGAATGGGACTCGCAATCGTGAAAGCAATCGTCGAGGCACACGGCGGACGTATTAGCGTAACCAGCCAGTTGGGACATGGATCGGTATTTTCCTTCGGCCTGCCGCTAGCGAAATAAAGGAGCCGGGGTTAACACGAAGGTCACGAAGGCTCAAATCAAGGTCACGGATATTCTTTTCATCGTGACCTTTCATTTGCACCTTCGTGACCTTCGTGAACCCCCCGGCGGTTCTGTTTCCACGTGTTCGCAATGCTGCATCTCACATCACAGTGACGCCGAAGCCCGAGTTCGATCTGGTCGAGACCACGCCCGAGCAGCCGATCCGCGCGGACATCGAGGAGCATCAGGCTGATTCCCTCATCGACTATCTCGCTGCAGTGTTCCACATTCGAGACCATCTGCCGGCGCGCGAGGCACGCCGTCCGGAACTCTGGTTTCGTGGCGCCGACCGCGAGCACGATCCCATTCCCAGCTTGTTCCGGTATGAGAATTCCGACGAGTGGGAGATTCGCCGTGAATTTCGCCGCCGCGGCATCCTCATGCTTTCTGAGCGCGAGCCTCAGGACGAGTGGGAGTGGTACTTCCTCATGCGGCACAACAACGCCCCCACGCGTCTTCTCGATTGGACTGACAGCGCGCTGATCGCGCTGTACTTCGCGTTGCGCAAGCCGCTTCCGGAGAAGGCGCCTCCTGCCGTCTGGGTGTTAAATCCCGTGCTGCTGAATCAGATCGTCTGCAAGACCGACTCGGTCGTCCTGAGCAACGAGCCGCAGGCCGCGGGATACCTGCCGGAGTCGCCACGCGATGAACTCAAACCAGAGCTGCCGATTGCTGTCGATCCGATCCACGTCTCGCGCAGGCTCGCCGTCCAGCGAAGCCGATTCACGATCCACGGCAAGGATCAAAATGGTCTGATCACCATTGCCGCCCGCAATCCGGGTGTTTTGTTTCGGGTGATCATCGCAAAAGAATGCGTTAACGCAATCCTCAACGATCTGCGCACCTGCGGCGTTTCCGAAACCACCATCTTCCCCGACCTCGAGGGACTCTCACGTGAGCTGCTGGTTGAATGGCCGGTGAAGCGCCGCAAAAGCTGAGTTCCCGGAATTCCAGCGATTTTGTTGCTCCACCGCACCAACTGAGCATCGGCTTCAGGCAAAGCTCTGCATCTAACATTCAGTACTAGTCAGAAAATCTGAAGAATTTGAGCGCGCCACCGTGGAGTGGGATTCCGCGATCACCCTTGCATTTGCGGCAGAGCACCTGTTCGAAGCTGCCCAGCTACTCACCAGTGATCTGGTGCTGGCCGAGCGTGCACTGAAAATCGCGCACGAACAGCACTTGGTTCCTTTGCTCGAAAATGATACCTTCCTGCCCCCCGAGATTCGCCGCAAACTTCTCGCAGCTCAGAAATCGTACGTCGATGCCACATCGAAAGAGTTCACACGCCAGTTTGCTCGCGAACTCGCATCGGAGCTGATGAACATCCTCTCGGAGATCACAACCACGCTGGGCCCCTTAGCAACGCCTTCGTTTCTGCGTAGCAATCCAGAAGCAGCGTAATCTCAGTCCCTGTCATTCCGAACCGCGCTCTGTTGGCGGCGAGGAATCGCTATAGACTTCGACAACGCTAGCCTCCAGCGTGAAAGAACAACGCCCAAATTTTAGGATCTCTGCTTCGAACAAACTTCGAGATAATCGATAGGGATTCCTCAGCGCCAAAATCGCGCTTCGGAATGACAGAAGAAAGTTCCATGTCTCCGTGGTGAGAAATCAGTAGACTTGCGTTATATTCACCTTCCCAAGCATTCCGAACCCGAGGTAGTTAATGTCGCGAACTGTCCGCTGCGGCCTGATTCAGGCCCACAATCCTCTTGGCCCCGAGCACAGCCTGGCGCAAATCAAGAAAGCCATGATCGACAAGCATCTGAAGCTGATCGAGCAGGCGGCCAAACAGAAGGTCCAGATTCTCTGCCTGCAGGAGCTCTTCTACGGCCCGTACTTCTGCGCTGAGCAAAATCAGAAGTGGTATGAGATGACCGAACCCGTGCCCGACGGTCCAACCACGAAGCTCATGCAGAAGATCGCAGCCAAACACAAGATGGTGATCGTCGTGCCCGTGTATGAAGAAGAGATGACCGGACTGTACTTCAATACCGCTTCAGTCATCGACGCCGACGGACGCTTCCTCGGTAAATATCGCAAGCACCACATTCCCCAAGTGGCACCGGGATTCTGGGAGAAGTTCTACTTCACTCCAGGCGACACCGGGTATCCAGTGTTTCAGACGCGCTACGCCAAAGTAGGCGTGTACATCTGCTACGACCGCCATTTTCCAGAAGGCGCGCGCATCCTCGGGTTGAACGGCGCAGAAATTGTATTCAACCCCTCAGCGACAGTCGCAGGGCTCTCAGAATATCTGTGGGAGTTGGAACAGCCGGCCCATGCCGTCGCGAATGGATACTTCGTAGGCGCGATCAACCGCGTAGGCGTAGAAAAGCCGTGGTCGATCGGCGAGTTCTACGGCAAGAGCTACTTCTGCAATCCGCGCGGCAAGATCATCGCGCAGGCAAGCCGAGACAAAGATGAAGTCGTAGTAGCCGATCTCGATCTCGACATGATCGCCGAAGTACGCAAGACCTGGCAGTTCTTCCGTGACCGTCGTCCAGATTCGTACGAGCCGCTGGTGTCGCAAGCAGGCAAGAGCGCGGGAGTAGGAAAGGGATAAGAGGGTATTCGGCACTCAGCACTCAGCAGTCGGCCAAACCGAAAACATTTTTGAGATCAGGATTTAGCCGAATGCCGAGTGCCGACTGCCGAATGCGGTTTTCCATGACCAAAGACGAAATCATCCGCAAACATAAGCAGTATTTATTTCCGTCGATCACGAACTACTTCGCAGATCCGCTGGTCACAGATCATGCCAGCATGCAGTATCTGTGGGACGTCGAGGGCAAAAAGTATCTCGACTTCTTCGGCGGCATCGTCACCATTTCCGTCGGCCACACGAATCCGCGCGTTACATCGAAGGTCAAGGCACAGATCGATAAGATCACGCACGCTTCGACCCTGTTCCCAAACGAGGCCATCGTCGCGCTGGCGGAAAAGATCGCGCAGATTACTCCGGGCGAAATCTCGCAGAGCTTCTTCAGCAACAGCGGAACGGAAGCCAATGAAACTGCGATCCAGCTTGCGCGCATCCACACCGGCAATTACGAAGTGGTAGCCCTGCGCCATGGCTACAGCGGACGCTCGCAGCTCGCGCAATCCCTCACCGGCCACGGCACCTGGCGCAAGTCCCTTCCCAGCGGCGCACACGGAATCGTGCACGCGCTGAATCCGTACTGCTACCGCTGTCCATTCGGCATGAAGCCGACCGAATGTGGCGTTGAGTGCGCGAAAGACGTCGAGGCGGTGATTCAAACTACGACCTCAGGGCAAATAGCCGCGTTCATCGCCGAGCCTATTCAGGGCGTCGGCGGCTTCATTACACCGCCCAAGGAGTACTTCAAGATCGTTTTCAACATAGTGAAGCAGTACGGCGGCCTGTTCATCTCCGACGAAGTTCAAACCGCGTGGGGCAGGACTGGCAAGAAATGGTTCGGCATCGAGCAGTGGGAGGTCTACCCCGACATCATCACTTCTGCGAAAGGGATGGCCAACGGCATGCCCGTTGGACTCACCGCCACAAAACCAGACATCGCGGCCAGCTTCAAGGGCCTGCAGATCTCGACCTTCGGCGGCAATCCGGTGGTAAGTGTCGCGGCCAAAGCAACCATCGATCTGATAGAAGAAGATCGACTCATGGATAACGCCGAGGTCGTCGGCAGCTATTTCCGTCAAGGGCTCGAAGCGCTGAAAGACAAGCACGATCTGATCGGCGATGTCCGCGGCATGGGTCTGATGCAGGCGCTCGAATTCGTCAAAGACCGCAAAACAAAAGAATTCGCGCCACAGGAGACGACCCAGTTCATGGAAGAATGCCGCAGACGCGGCCTGCTGGTCGGCAAGGGCGGACTCTACGCGAACGTGATTCGCATGTCACCGCCTCTGAACATCGCCAAGAGCGATGTCGATGAAGCGATCCGGATTATGGACGAAGCGCTCAGCGCAGTAAGAGAACCGGCCGCCGCAGCAGCCCGATAGCGCACTCGTTCTGTCATTCCGAACCGCCGCTGTTTGGCGGTGAGGAATCCCTGTCGACCTGAAGACCGTTAATTTCGATCGAGAGCGTCACAGCGCTTTATTTCGTGTATGACCGTTGAGAGCTGAAAAAATGTGCATGAGCACACAGCATAGAAGCCGATAGGGATTCCTCACCGCCAAACACCGGCGGTTCGGAATGACAAGGCGACAGAGCGCAAGACGACCAGCACATGGCCACCACGCCACAGCAAAGCCGCGGAACCAGCATCGAAACCAGCCCGCTCTACAACCACGACCTCGCTCCGGTCGAACCCGCGCGCAGATCGTGGTCCACCTACAACTACGCCGCGCTGTGGGTCTCGATGTCGGTGAACATCCTCACCTACATGCTTGCCGCGAGCCTGATCCAGGGTGGCATGGACTGGAAGCAGGCGGTGCTAACCGTTTTTCTCGGCAATACCATCGTGCTCGCGCCGATGCTACTCAACTCCCATCCCGGGGCCAAATACGGAATTCCCTTTCCGGTACTCGCGCGGGCATCGTTTGGCTTGCTGGGAGCGAATGTCGCGGCAGTGCTGCGCGCGCTGGTCGCTTGCGGCTGGTTCGGCATTCAGAGCTGGATCGGCGGCGAGGCAATCAACACGCTTCTCGCGACGCTCTGGCCGGCATGGTCGAAGAACACCCACGGTGTAGCGATCTGCTTCATGATCTTCTGGGCGATCAATCTGATCGTGGTGCTGAAAGGGATTGAGTACATCCGCTTTTTGCAAGGAATCAGCGCGCCGATCCTTCTCGGCGTTGGACTGCTCCTGCTCGGCTGGGCATACACATCCGCCGGCGGATTCGGCCCGATGCTGTCAGCGCAGTCGAAGTTCCACAACACTTCTGAGTTCCTCAAGTTCCTGATTCCTGCGCTGAACGGCACCGTCGGATTCTGGGCGACGGTCTCGCTTAATATTCCCGACTTCACACGTTTCGCCCGCGATCAACGTGGACAGATCATCGGCCAGGCGATCGCGCTGCCCACAACGATGACGCTGTATTCATTTATCGGTGTCGCCGTCACATCCGCGACTGTCGTCATCTATGGCTCAGCAATCTGGGATCCGGTCCAACTGCTCAGCCGATTCCATTCTCCTGTTGCCGTTGTGATCTCCTTGCTGGCAATTTTGCTGGCTACGCTCAATGTGAACATTGGCGCGAACGTTGTCTCGCCGGCAAATGACTTTTCTAATCTCTGGCCGAAGAAGATTTCGTTCAAGATCGGCGGCCTGATCACCTGCTTCATGGGTGTCGCGATGATGCCGTGGAAGCTGCTGGCCAATCATCGCACCTTCATCTTCGGATGGCTCGGCGGATATGCCGCCGTGCTCGGTCCCGTTGCGGGAATCATGATCTGCGACTATTTCCTGATTCGCCGCAAGGTTCTCGCCCTGAACGATCTCTATCTGCGCGGCTCCGAATACGAGTACTCATCAGGATTCAACTGGAAAGCGATCGCAGCGCTCGTGATCGGAACCGGAGTGGCACTCATCGGCCTGGTGGTCCCATCCGTGCGATTCCTCTACGACTATTCCTGGTTCGTAGGCTTCGCCGTGGCGTTCATCACCTATCTCGTTCTCATGCAAGCGCAACGGAACCGGCGCCGGTAGACGCTGGGCGGGCAAGCCCAGCGTCGGGACTCGACGCAGCATCCCGCCGAAAGATCCCACGCATCTGCTAGCGCAGCCGCAAAACACGCGGCTGCCCCACCGGCTACGGCCGGCGGTTCTGTCGGGCATGGTTAAATGATTCTTCCGCATGCTCGAACTGCACACGCCAATCCAGAACGTGAAGGGCATCGGCACGCGTGTGTCCGCCGTCCTGAATGAGAAGGGCATCTACACCGTCGAAGACCTCCTGTACTACCTGCCGTTCCGTTACGAAGATCGCGCCAATCCTAAGTCCCTCGCTGAGCTCAAGCCGGGTGAGATGGCCAGCATCATCGCCGAAGTGCGCGCCTTCCATCTTTACCGGACGAAAAACGGCACTCCCATTTTTGAACTCGTCGTAGGACAGGGCTTGAAGACGATCGTCTGCACGTGGTTTCACGGTGCGTACCTCAAAGACAGGTTCAAAGCCGGGCAGATGCTCGCGCTTTACGGCAAAGTCGAAGAAGGCTGGGGCCGGTATGCAAAGGCGCGGCTACAGCTCATGCAGCCACAAGTGGAGGTGCTTGGAGTCAACGAAGACGATCCCGAAGACCTGCTCACCGAGCGCCTGGAGAACTCGGTCGAAATCGGACGAATCGTCCCCGTGTATGAAGCCATCGGGAAACTGAATTCGCGCTGGTTTCGCAACACCATGCATCGCGTACTGAAAGAACTCTCGCAGGAGATTCCCGACGGCATCCCCGCCGTAGTGCGCGATGAGATGAATCTTATTAGCCGTCGACAGGCATTCGAGCAGGCGCACTTCCCTCCTGTGGGAGAGAGCTTCGCCGATCTGGAGAAGCGCAACACACCGGCCCATCGCCGTCTCATCTTCGAAGAACTGTTCTTTCTCGAAGTCGGCCTGGAACTCAAACGCCGCAACTTTCGCCGACGCACCGGAATCAGCTTCGAGCTGAATGATCGCGTGCGCGAAGCGATCAAGCGCTTCCTTCCGTTCCGTCCAACGGCCGCACAGAAGAAAGTGCTGGGAGAGATCGCCGCCGATATGCAAACACCGGTTCCGATGCGGCGCCTGCTGCAAGGCGATGTCGGATCGGGAAAGACCCTTGTCGCATTGGAGGCGGCGATGATCGCCGTCGAGAACGGATATCAGGCCGCACTCATGGCTCCCACGGAAATTCTTGCCACACAGCACTATCTCTCAGCCCGCAAGCTGCTCGAACCCCATGGATACCGAGTAGTGATCCTTACCGGCTCTTTGGAAGAAGATCGCAAGCGTTCCACTCGCCGCCACATCGCCCAAGGCAACGCGCAACTCGTGATCGGCACGCACGCGCTCATTGAGGAAAAAGTCGAATTTTCCAAATTGGGACTCATCGTAGTGGATGAACAACACCGCTTCGGAGTCCTGCAGCGCTGGCGCCTGATGCGCAAACCAAGCGACGTTGAGCCGGCCGCCCCCGGCCGGATTTCTGCCGGCATTGGCAAGACTGAAGCATCGAAGCAGTCCAACGGCAATCTGAGCAAGATCGGCCCACGCTCTAGTTCCAGATCACCCGATGACCCGATCACCCGATCACCCGATTCTCTTGAACCCGACGTCCTGGTCATGACCGCCACCCCAATTCCCCGCACTCTCGCGCTCACGCTCTACGGCGATCTCGATTCGAGCATCCTCGACGAACTCCCTCCCGGACGTTCCCCGATCGTGACCCGTCGCGTAACCGACGAACGCGCTCCTGACGTTTGGGAATTCGTTCGCAAGCAAGCAGCACAGGGGCGACAGACTTATGTCGTCTATCCAGTGATCGAGAGCTCAGCCGACGAAGACGACGTGCCGCTCGATATCCGCGAAGCCGAATTGGGACGAAATGAACCAAAAGGACCGACGGCCGCCCCCGGCCGGGTTCTTCGCCCGCAGAACCGGCAAGCTGCGCAACGCCCGCGACAAGCCTCTCTGGCCGGTATCGAACCTCCACCGAAGAAATCCCGCTCGGACAAAACGCTCAATCTGAAATCTGCCACCGCGATGTACGAGGAGCTGCGGAAGAAGATATTCCCGGACCTGCGCGTCGGCTTACTCCATGGCCGCCTCTCATCGGATGAGAAAGAGATCGCTATGGCCCGCTTCCAGCGTGGAGAGATCGATGTCCTCGTCGCAACCACCGTCATCGAGGTCGGAGTCGACGTTCCCAACGCGACCGTGATGGTCATCGAACACGCCGAGCGCTTCGGTCTCTCGCAGCTTCATCAACTCCGGGGCCGCATTGGACGCGGCGCCCACAAGTCATACTGCGTGCTGATGACCGGCGGCAAGATTTCGCCCGAAGGCGAGCGCCGCCTGGACGCCATGGTGAAAACGCAGGATGGATTCGAAATCGCTGAACTGGACCTCGAACTGCGCGGCCCTGGCGAGTTCTTCGGCACAAAGCAGGCAGGAGCGCCGAGCTTTCGCGTCGCCAATCTCATTCGCGACCGCAAGCTGCTGGAACTCGCCCGCGCCGAAGCTCACCGAATAGTCACCGGCGAGGTTGGCAAGATTTCCAAAATGGAACTCAACGTCGTGATGAGCCACCTGAAAACACATTGGCAGAGGAGATACGGTTTGGTCGAGGTGGGATGATGTTGCAAGAAGGTGAATGAAAATCGCCGATAAAAAACAGGTGTGTCACCTGCTCCAAGATCCAGCCCGAAGGGCGGAATAATGTAGCCCACGTGCGTAAGCCGTGGGTGGACGTGGGAGGAGAACGAGCCCGGAGGGCGGCATAGGCTTCGACGGGGCACATCCTATGTCGCCCTTTGGGCTCTGCGGCTTTCTGTCGCTTACCCACGGCTTACGCACGTGGGCTACATTATTCCGCCCTTCGGGCTCGCAAATCGCTACCCCAATGCCTTCTGCAGATCTTTCAGGTTCGCCTTCTCCCAATCTTTCGCGAACTTTTCGAGACCTATGTCCGTCAGCGGATGGTGGAACATCATCTCCAGCACCTTGAACGGCATTGTTCCAACGTGCGCTCCGGCAAGCGCGGCTTCGACCACGTGCATGGGATGGCGCAGCGATGCGGCGAGCACCTGCGTTGTGTAGCCGTAGTTCTTGTATATCTGCACGATCTCGCGCACCACCGTCATGCCGTTGGTGCTGATGTCATCAAGACGACCAACGAACGGGCTCACATAGCTCGCACCCGCTTTCGCCACCAGCAGCGCCTGCGTAGGCGAGAAGCAGAGCGTCATGTTGATCTTTATGCCTTCGCTGCTGAGCGTCTTGCAGCCCTTTACGCCTTCGATGGTTGTGGGCAGCTTAACAATCGCGTTGCGATGCCATTTCGCGTAGGCGCGTCCCTGCTCCAGCATGCCTTCAAGATCGGTTGCGGTGACCTCGACGCTCACCGGTCCATTCACGATGTTGCAGATTTCGATTACGGTCTCTTTGAACGGCCGACCTTCTTTCGCCACCAGCGACGGATTGGTAGTGACTCCGTCGAGCACGCCCATCGCCTGGCCTTCGCGGATCTCTTTTACATTTGCGGTATCAAGGAAGAATTTCATAGGCTCTCTTACCCTCGCCTCTATTGTCCTCTAAATGCGTGCGGCTGCGTGACCATTTCCGCTATTTCAGATGATGTCCACTGCCCTTCTGTGACAGTGAAATTGGTAAGTGTCCCCAGGCCGGAGATGCTCACCTCTACGCGGTCGTCGGCCTTCAGCGGTCCGACTCCGGCCGGAGTTCCAGTGAGAATCAAATCGCCGGGAAGCAGCGTCATCACGCTGCTGATGTAGCGAATCACTGAAGGCAGCGAGAAGATGAAGTCGCGGGTATTCCCTTTTTGGCGGAGCTCGCCGTTCACGCGGGTTTGCAAATCGAGAGCTTCTGGACGCACCTCATCGCTGACAAAAGGACCGACCGGACAGAAGGTGTCGAAACCTTTGCCGCGCGTCCACTGTCCATCGCTCTTTTGCAGATCGCGCGCGGTCACATCATTCGCGCAGGTATATCCGCGCACGAAGGAGAGCGCCTCGTTCTCGGTTGCGTGCCGACATTTCTTCCCGATCACGACCGCCAGCTCGCCTTCATAATCCACGCGCTGCGACATTTTCGGCATCACGATCTTGCCTTCCGGAGCAAGCAGCGATGAAGGCGGCTTGAGAAAAATGAGAATATCTGCGGGAACTTCATTGCCAAGCTCCTTGGCGTGCTCGCGATAGTTGCGTCCGACGCAGACGATCTTCGACGGATTCACCGGCGGCAGCAGGTGAGCTTCGCTCAGCGGAGTCGGCTGCATCTCGGTTTTGTGAAACACACAGGCGTGCTCTTCTTCCGGCGGAGGAATGCGGCGGGTGATCACATACTCGCCGTTCTGAACCTCGACTTCCCCATACTGCGGGCCGTCAGAGGTGGGGAATTTGCAGTAGCGCATC
>Ga0070741_10007309_pt1 | contig 22950 bp, 15 predicted proteins | sample Coa_R1_4_FD_66440 | JGI IMG/M metagenome (GOLD analysis project Ga0070741, IMG submission 66440) | Surface soil microbial communities from Centralia Pennsylvania, which are recovering from an underground coalmine fire - Coalmine... | ecosystem: Environmental > Terrestrial > Soil > Unclassified ... | reverse complement strand
TGCATGGAACGCCGAGGCCAAACCGTTCCGCTGGACCAAGACGCCTCGCGATCTCCGAAGAAGCCTCACGCCCGTGGGGCGAACTTGTGAGACGGGACACTAGGCTCCTCGCGCCCGCCGGGCGAGCCTGGAGTTCACTCCGATCCCGGTCGTCGTGTGCTCGGCCGATCCACTGGTGGCAGAGCGAGCAAGAGCGATGGGGACGCAGCATTACCGCGAGCCGATCGCGTTCGACGAGCTGCTCGCTGTCGTAAAGGAGAGCTGTCGCGACTAGCGTCGGTGCCTCGGCCGCTGCACTGCCCGGCCAAACGAGGGTACGGCCACCCTTCCGGCCGGTCGCTTCTGCGTCGCGCCGCCGCATGCAATGAGCGACGGAGACCCTTGCTGACAATCTCCCGCCCCTGTCCAACGATCGGGCCGCGTACCCCGGTCCCGAGCGGGCCATGAGGTCCGCGTTCACTCCGACGGCGGTTGCGCTCGAGCCGAGGGTGACCAATTCCACCGGGAGTGAGCAGCCCCGCCGCATTCGCACCACCGCGGGCGCGCGGCTGCCACTCGAGTGTCAAGCACTGCGCGTGACCACGCGCGTAGTACTCCGAGCTTACCGCCGTCGCCCCGCGCTTGTAGATTAGGCACAACCGCGAGAACCGCGCTCGATCCTCCAAGACCTGATCCGGGTGGTGGTTCGGAGGAAACCGGGCCGCGTCCTCGCCGGGAATCGAGAGGCGCGATGCATATGACACGGATAGAGAGTAACCAGGGAGGGGCTACGGGGTGGATCCTCTTGTGGCTCCTCGGGCTTCCCATCCCCGTTCTTCTCGGGTTCGTCGTGACGTGGGTGTACGTAAGCTAAGCCGATCCTGTCCTGGCCCGAAGACAGGGATCGAGGGCGTTTGACTGCGCGATTGGAACTGCGTGCCTCGCGTTCCGCTCCCGAGATGCTCCCCCGTTCGGCGCACGCGGGTTTCGCCAGTCCTCGAATGTGACGTCGACCTGAGGTTTCGGGAGGGCACGCTGCGCGCACGCCACGTGAGGCGCCATGCACGCGTGGCGAGAGCCGGGAGGCACCATGACAACGCTCGAAGGTTCATCGCAAACGGCAGAACGCTCGCTGGATCGGCCGGTCATGATGTTCGACCTGCGCGCAATCCTCGGCAACATGAAGCAGGAAGCGACGTGGCGGACGGCGAGACGGAACGCGATGACGATCGTCAAGCAGCCAATCTTTCGAATCGTGCTCGTCGCCCTACAAGCCGAGGCTGAGATCGCCACCCACGAGACGGAGAGTCCGATCACAGTGCAGGTGATCGAGGGGCGACTGGCGATTCATGTCGGCGCGGATGAGTTCGTGCTCGGTGCCGGTCAATTACTGATTCTGGGACCGGGGCTGCGCCACACCATGCACGCGCATGATGACTCCGCGTTCCTACTCACGCTGGCGGCCGAGGCCATGCACCCTGCCGAGCATCTCGCCTGAGGTGGCGAGCGCGGGCACTACGAGGCGCGCAACTCACGACGCGCTGCGTTGCCGCGAGCGTCCATCTGGCGGCGAAAGCCCGCGAGGTCGCTCTCGCCGGTTGCCCTAGACCACAAGAGCCGCGATCGTCCGACGCTAACCTAACTTCGGCGATGAGGTAGGAACCATGGGCGACAAGTCACCCAAATCGAAGCAACGGCACCAAAAACAGAGGAACAGCGCCAAGGCAGAGAGCCAGGCCAAAGCGGAGTCGAAACAGGAAAGTCACACCCAAGCGCAGCCCCTCGGAGCGAAGGTCAAGAGGTAGCTGCCGAACTGGCCCTCCGATCCTTGGTCTTCCACTCGGTCCGAGCACCGGGATGGGGTGATCGCCGAAACGCGACGACAACCCCATGGAATCCCGGCCGGCGCCTTGGATCCGGCGACCAACAGTCGCGACGCTGCGACCAATTGCTGTCGAACTCGCCAAGAGGGCGAGCGAGTCCCCGTACCTCCGCTGGGCCGGTTGGCCATTCGCCCAGCCCGCCTGCCATCACTCTCCTTTCGGTCTGCCGTCCACCAGCCCGGCCAGATCATCCATCTGTTCGTGCCCAGCTCGAAAATCGCTACTGAGGCGCGAGGCAGCGAGGGGGTAGCACGCCTCCGGTAAGTGGAAGCGCCCTCAGGGCATTGTGAGCACGCCCCGAGCGCTGGTTCAGCCACTTGCGGCGCAGCCGCCGGACCTCGTAGCGAAACCGTGCGATGCCACCTGAGTTCCCGGTGATTGCGTTGTGGACGAGGCGGTCGCAGATCAGTCGGCCGCCGTTGCGTCCATGGAGATCGAGGGACGAGGCTTCCTAGAAGCCGCCTACACAAACCCAAACACTCATGGCGTCGGCGTTCGGGACATATCGGCTTTGCGGCCTACGGCTCGTGGTCTGAGAGCGGACGACATGAGGCCACGGCATCGTCACGGCGTTCGCGGAGGAACGACGCTTTCCCAGAGCGTTTGGACTGAACAGTCGTCGTCCCTACCAAATGGGGCTTTACGAACACAGTCCGGATCTCACGGGCGCCAGCGTCCATGGTGCGGATGAAGATGATGGACGCGGCCTCGCGCGCCTGCTTGAGGAGGTCGCGCACGGCGCGGCCCCACCATTGTCATGCCCCGAAGTCAATCACGATGAATGCTTCGTGGTTCACGCCGGTCGCGTTCGAAAACCTCCATCGACGTATGCCTCCGGGAGCGGCGTTCCAGGCGGAGGCCGCGGAACACCACGTGCGGGAACCACGCGCGTAGTGATCCCGCGATGCATGGGTGCAAGGAAGTGCTAAAGAAAGGTCGCCCCACGAGATTGTTCGTGAGGCTGCGAGACGAGCTCACCAGGGAACTTTCGCACCTCGAACTCGATACGGAAGCGGAGGTCGTATGGGCAGCGGAACAGTGGACAAGGCGAAGGGCCGCGCAAAAGAGGCTGCGGGCGCGCTCCTCGGCGATGGAAAGCTCAAGCGCGAAGGCCGCGTCGATCAACTGGCGGGGAAGGCGAAAAACGCCGTCGAGAAGGTGGTGGATGCGACGAAGCGCCTGGTGAAAGGCCGATAGGAGCCGAGGCTCGTTTGCGAGCGCTTCGAGAGCAAGCTCGAGACGCCCGACGCGGGTTGGCAACGAGATCGAGCAAATCCAGGTCCGCTACGGCAGCGGCCGCGCGTCGGCTCTTGTGTCCACCTCGGCTGCGAGCGCCGGGCGGCGTTGGAGGGCGGCAATGCGGCGCTCGAGGGCGTCGAGGTGTTGTGATCATCGGTGTCAGGCACCGCGATCGCTTCGCTCATGACGCGCGACGATGGTGGAGGAAGGCACCGTTCAACTGACTCACCTTTGATTGTCGGCTGTATTGATTGTCGGCTGTATCCCGCTCCGCCGGTGTGAGCGCCGGGGGTGAACGCCTCGCCCGGCAACTGTCCTATCCGCCGACGGTCGCCGGTTTCGCGTACTCGAGCGGGCCTTTGCGGGACCTTCCGGGGATCGCAGGCGAATGCGTTCGACCACGCCCATCGTCGCGGAATCCTTTTGTTTCCGCCTTCCCGGACGGTCGATCTCGCCCCGTCTGCTTGGCTGGTCGCAGATCCCGCTTGCAATCGCGCCGCCAGCGTCGCGACGCGCTCCCTCGACCACCATCGCGGTGCGTCGGCGTGGAACGTGGAAATCCCCGCAGCGCGAGGGCGATCGCGCCATTGCGCGCCGGCGCGATCGCGACCTCGAGCGCCGCGGATGTCACGGTCACGGGAGCCTTCGGCCTTCGTCGGCCGCGAGCATTACGAGGTCGCGCGGTCGTAGTTCGCCTTGGCCGCCGCCTTCGCCTGCTCGTAGCGCGTGTCCGCCGCCTTCTTGCAGTCGCTCTGGGCCTGCCCGCTCATGCCTTCGCACTTCTGGGCGGCGATGTCGTAGTCGCCCTTGGCCTTGGCCATCGCCACCTTGTATTCCCTGTCGGCCTCGGCCTTTCTGACGTCGGCCGCCTGGTTCTCCACCTTTTCGGTCCCTTTGCGGTCCGCCTCCGCGACGTTTTGCGCTGCGTCGTGGCGTGCCTGGGAGACGTCCTTGCTGACCTCGGCGGGAGGCTCGGCCCTGTTGCACGCCCCGAGGACGCCAAGTGCCGCCGCGGCGACGAGACTCAAGCATGCATTTTTCATTGTCATGACCTCCATGCCCATGGACCCGGATTCGGGACGCTGTCGGGCGATGGCCGACGAAGCCGCAAGCGTCATGCCACCGACCGCGTCGCGGTCGGGCACGCGGTGGCGTCATCGTGCGCGGTAAACAGGCGCCCACACGTCGAACACGGAGGCAGTGGTCGACGGGACGATCGAGGACCGGGCTCGAATTTGCCCGGCATTGTAGAAGTTGCCCGACCCAGAATCCTCGATCGAGCAAGAGCCGCTTCCGGGCGGCGACCGTGAAGATCGAGAGCGATCGGGACAATCGATCGTCGACGGGCGATCGTCATCCCGATGAGCGGCGCGCGATGACGACGGCGAGCACGACCAGGTAGCCGACGAGCAGTACCGGCGCGACACGCCGGATGAGCTTCCAGGTCCCGACGCCGCTGAGCGAGGCCGAGAAGATCACGACCGCGGCAACCGGCGACATCGTACGTCCGAAGCTCGATCCGATCGCCGCCAGCGTGCCGAGATCGAGCGCGAGCGGCGCGTCGTCGCGCAACGCCGGGAGCACTGCCTTGGCGAAGGCGACGCTCGGCGCGACGCCGGATCCCGAGACCACCGCGAGCAGCCCCGGGAAGAACCCGGCGGCGATCTTCCCGATCGTGCCGGTGCCCGAGACGATCCGCACGAGCTCGTCCGTCATGCCGGCCGCAGTGAGCCCGGCGATGAAGCAGCTCGAAGCGACGATGATCGAGATCACGTGCACGTACCCGTAGCCCATCCCTTCGAAGAACGACTGCACCTGTCGCGAGAGGTCGCGCCGGTGGACGAGCAGAACGACGATCGTGCCGAGCAGCATCGCGTGCGACACGGGCAGTCCCTTGTCGAACGGCGACGGAAGCGGCGGAAGCACACCTCCCGGCAGCATCAGGAGGATCAGCAGAACCGGCAGTGGCGGAAGGATTGCTTTCAAGCGTTCCCGCGGCTCCGGCGCGACGAGCTCCTGCTCCTCCGCCGGCGCGGCTTCCGCCCCATGCCGCGACCAGATCGCGAAAGCGAGCACTGCGGTGGCGAAGCCGATCACGAGCGGCGCGACCATCGCCTGCAGCACCGCCCGCATCGGCGCTCCGCTCCACTCGTGGATGGCGACGAGGTCGGCGTCGCCGGGGTTCAGCAAGCTGCCACCGCCCGAGCACCCGATCACCAGCGTCGCCGCCGCGGTCGACGGCGAATATCCGGCCGCGAGCATCAGCGGCACGAGGATCGGGCCGACCGCTGCCGCCGAGGCGGTCTGGCTGGTGATCGCCACGTTGGTCGCGAACCCGACCGCGGCGCCGGCCGGCATCAGCAGCCACTTGTACGAACGGGTCGGTGCGAGCAGCAGCCGGACCATCGCCCGGTCGCAGCCGGTCGCGCGCAACACCCACGCGTAGCCCATGGCCGAGCAGATGGGGCCGATGGTCTTGCCGTTGCCGATCTCGGCGAGGAACGCGTCGAAGACGACGAGCGGCTGGAGCGCCAGACAGGCGAGGGCCAGGCCGGCGACGAACAGCACCAGTCGCACATCCACCTCGCGCAGCAGCGAGCGGAGGGCGATCAGGATGATGACGATGGTCGCCGCCAGGATCATGGAGGTGCGATCGACGAGCCGAGCCTCGTATCACAACCCGATCGCGTGGCGAGCCGACGGCGCAATCGTCATCGCGCCGTTTCGCGTGGCCGATCGGTCCGCCGGCCTGCGGCTCGCACGGCATCCGCAAATCGTCGTATTGCGCGCGAGCAGGCTCGCATAGCAGGTGGGTTCCGTACCGATGCGGCGCACCGAAGTCGGTGCCGCCTGCCGCGGTCGAGGAGATGTATGCGAGCTGGGATCTGGTCGGCGGCGTTCCTGTGTAGCTGGTTGACGATGCCGGCCTCGCAGGCGCGCGCGGTGGAGGTCTGGCAGGGCGAGGCCGTCATCCTCCAGGCGAGCGGATGCAACGCGCCGGCCAACGACGAGCGCCGCAACGTCGGCGTCGGAACCGTCGTCAAGTCCGTCCTCCGGCCGAGGCTCGTGAGCGACAACGGGAACGACACGCGCGTGTCCTTCACGCACGACTCCGGCGCTCTGATGGCGATCGTCTTGCCCGGCGGCGCGATGCCGGCCGCGACCTCTGCGGCGTTCGGCGCGACCCACAGCGGCCTGATCGTGGCCAACCGTGGAGTCGACTACATCGGGTTCGCTCAGACTCCGAGGACGATCACCTCCGACGACGTCTTCGTGCGGCTCACCGGATCGCTCGAGGACTTCCTGTTCATCGACGGATGCTCCGTGACCTTCCGCGCGACCTATACGAAGCGTCCGGCGGAATGAGCGGGCCGAGGCGGGGGATGAAGATGAGACGGCTCCTGATGGCGGCTGCGATCGTCCTGCTCGCGGCCTTCGAAGCGCATGGCGAGACCCTGTACGTCGGCAACGCGTTCTTGACCTCGGTCACCCCGCAGTGCGGAAAGACCGCCGCCGTGGGCGACGCCTATCGCGCGATCTACCGCCCGGCCGGGGTGAACATCGGCAACGGCGCGGACAGCCATTTCTCGCTGACCAGCACGCGCGCCAACGTGACGATGCGGGTTCCCAACAACAGCTTCCAGCAGAACGTCAACTACGTCGCCCAGACGGTCGGCTCCAGCGTGAAGATCGGCAGCCATGCCGGAGGGATCCTCGGCTGGACCGAATCGGGTGGCGGCGGCGGCGTCAACATCAGCGTCACCACGTCGCTCGCGAAGTTCTTCGGGGTCAAGAGCTGCACCGCGACGATCGACGTCTACTTGACGAGGTTGCCCGCGTCCTGAGCGCCGACCGCGCGGCGGGACGAGCCGGCGCGCGCGACGTCTCAGCTGCGCTCGTAGCGCCAGCCCGACGACAGCATCCAGAGCCGGTGGCGCGGTCCGGGAAGATCCGGGTCGCCGGTGTCGTAGGCCGCATCGCCCTGCCAGAGCGTGACGCCGCCGTTCGCCGTCATCGCGACGCGCGTCGCGAAGCGCTCCGGTGACCGGGTCGCGGAATCGGCGAGCGCGGCGGCGACGTCGCGATAGCCCGCGAGACGCTCGAGAGTCACCCAGGTCGGCGGCAGGAGCTCGATCTCGAGAGCGTTGCGCCTCCTCATCGCGTCGGCCGGACGCAGCCATGCCTGATCGTGGATCTCGCCGAAGTCGATGGAGACGTCGCCCGCCGGGGCATTGGCGAGGAAGAACCAGGTGAGGAAGCGCTTGGGCGCGACGTCGGGCGGCGTCCAGTGCGAGAAGGGCAAGAGCGACTCCTCGCGAATCGCGAGGCCCGTCTCCTCGAGCGCCTCGCGCACCGCGGCACGGCGCGCCGCGGCCAGGTCGTCCTCGGGCGCGAGCCCCACGCGATCGCCCTCGTCGACCCGACCGCCGGGAAAGACCCACATGCCGCCGGCGAAGTCGAGCTTGGAGTTCCGCCGCAGCATCAGCGTCTCGAGCCCGTCTGCGCCGTCGCGCACCAGGATGACGGTCGCCGCATCGAAGATCTGGCTCATCGGTTCACGCTCACGGTGCCGCATACATTCGGATGCCGGCGCGCCGACGTCAACGGCGTCGTGCGAGTCCCATGCGAAGCCGGTCAATACAGTCCGGGCACGAGCCGGGCAGTGTGGCTCGCGTAGCGCTCGTAAGCCGCGCCGAACTCGCGACGCAGGTGCGGCTCCTCGCGCGCGATCCGGTGCTGCACCGCCAGCGCGATGACGACGAAGACCAGCCAGCCGACGACGCTCGCGAACACGAGCGCCATGCTGGCGCCGAGGAGGAGCATGCTGGCGTAGCGCGGGTGGCGGACCCAGCGGTACGGTCCCCCGGTCATGAGAAGGGCCGCCGACTCCGCGGTCGAGAAGTGGCGTGCGAGCCGGCGATCGGTCCAGACGAGGTAGGCGGAGCCCGCCGCACCCAACGCGACGCCAAGGCCGCGCAGCGGGGCGAGCTCCAGCGCAGGTACGAGCTGCCAGCGCGCGTAGTCGAACGCCGTCGCGAGCTTCCCGATCTCGATCACGGCGAAGAACGCGACGATCGCCGGGTCGTAGGTCAGGCCGAGCGCCTCGCCCGCGACGCCGAGCGAGCGCAGCGCTGCCCGGAGGAAGAAGACCGCTTGCCCGATGCCGGCGACCGAGCCTGCGACCAGGAACGCGACGACGTAGCGGTCGACGCGGATCCAGGGATCGGCGGCGCCCCGCTGTCGCAGGATCGCCAGGACGATCGCGATCCCGATCAGCACGTGGACAAGCGCGACCATCCAGATCGCGGCCTGCCATGCTTCCGGGAGGGCGGTCGGCTCTGCCGGCGGAGATGCCTCGGATCCTCGCGCCTCGCTCGACATGCGCACCTCGCTTCTCCGCGCCGCTCAGGTCGACGTTCGGGACGCGCCGTAGCGCGATGCGCGGCCGGCCGTCAACGGTGCCCCTCGTCTGCCACCACGACCGCGTCCGAAAATCGCGAGTCGCGATCGGTCGGCGGCTGCTAAGGTCCGGCCTGCATGACGGGGTCGCGTCCGACGGGAGACTTCCTCTGGCAGCCGAGCTTGTTCGACGAGCCTCGAGCCGCATCGTCCGCGCCCGCACCGGCACGGCCCGAGGTCCGTCGCTCGCTCGACTCGGCGTCCTGGGTGGACGTGATCCCCGCTTGGCTGGCCGATCCGGACGCCCTGTTCACGGCGCTCCTCCAGCGGGCGCCGTGGGAGCAACGCGAGCGCTGGATGTTCGACCGGATGGTGATCGAGCCGCGTCTGACGGCCGAGGTGCCGAGCCTCACGGAGGCGCCGCACCCCGCGCTCGCCGAGGCGGCGGACACCCTGTCGCGGACGTACGGGGTGCGCTACGACCACCTCTGGCTGAACCTCTACCGCGACGGGCGGGACAGCACCGCGTGGCATCGCGACCGGATTTCGTGTCGCCGTCCCGGATGCACCGTTCCGGTTCTGTCGCTCGGCGCGACGCGACGCTTCCTCCTCCGGCGGAAGGAGGGCGGCCGCAGCATCGCCTTCCAGGTCGCTTCCGGAACGCTGCTCGTCATGGGCGGTCGCGCGCAGGACGACTGGGTCCACTCGGTACCGAAGGAGCCGGGCGTCGTGGGTGCGCGCATCAGCGTCAACTTCCAGAGCTCGGAGCAGGCGGCGCCGGCGACGCCCGGTCCGCGACGGCGCGTCGGCGAACGCTGACCGTGGACGTCGCGCGCCGCCGTGCGCGACGTCCAGCGCCTCGCGAGCATGGCGTTTGTCATGCGGCGTCTCAGCGTCGAGCGATGCGACGGTCGGGCCACCGCCGCGGAACGACCGTTCAGACACGTGGAACTACCGGCGGGTACGATCGCTTCCGCACCCGGATTGCCGGCTCGGACGCCGCTCGTCATGATCTCGTCGGACCCGGTTTGCGAGCGGTACGGTCGCGATCGTCGCGGTGACGCCGTCAGTGTGCGGGTCGAGGGGGCACGTTCCATGATGCGCACACACGACGATCGGAGGAGCTCACGTCGTGCAGATCGCCGCCACGCGCCGATCTGCGTCGCCCTCTCGCTGATGTTCGCGCTCGCTGCATGTGGCGGGGGCGGCAGCGGCGGAGCGAGCGGGGGTGGCGGTGGCGAACCCACGACTCCACCGCCGACGACGGGAAACTGCGACACCTCGTCGACGTCGTTCGACAGCACGTTCGCCGGCATCCAGAAGCAGATCTTCGAAGCTCACGGCTGCACCGACGACCTGTGCCACGGGAGCTCGAAGCAGGGCGGCCTCCAGCTCACCGCCGACGTCTCGTACGAGAACCTCCTCCAGGTGCACTCGACCGAGAGCGAGTTCAATCGCATCGAGCCGGGCGACCAGAACCGGAGCTTCCTCTGGCTGAAGCTCGCCGCGAAGACGGATCCGTCGCTGCTGCCGCCCGGGGTGAACGTCGCCGGCGCGCCGATGCCGAACAACCTTCCGGGCCTGAGCCCGTCGGAGCTCGAGCTCGTTCGCCTGTGGATCTTTGCGGGGGCGCCGAAGACCGGCACCGTCGGCGGCACGGAGACGCTCCTCGACGCCTGCCTGCCGCCGCCCGCGCCGATCACGATCGAGCCGCTTCCTGCGCCCGACCCCGGGAAGGGCGTCCAGTTCGTCATGCCGCCCTGGTCGCTCGAGGCGCACAGCGAGCACGAGATCTGTTTCGCCACCTACTACGACATCACCGACCAGGTGCCCGAGGAGTTCAAGGACCCGAGCGGGACGCTCTTCCGCTTCGCGGGACAGGAGCTGCGGCAGGATCCGCAGAGCCATCACCTCATCCTGAACCGCTACATGGGCTCGGCCGACGACGTCCACGATCCGTCGTTCGGCACGTGGACCTGCAACGGCGGCGAGACGCCCGGTCAGGTGTGCGAGGCGACGGACCTCTCGTCCTGCGGCAGCGGCACGTGCACGAGCGAGATCAAGCAGTCGTTCGCGTGCGTCGGCTTCGGGCCGAGCGGCCGGGGCAGGCAGACGTTCCTCGCGATCGGCGGCGCGCAGAAGGCCCAGTTCAACATCAACTATCTCGACGGCGTGTTCGCGCAGATCCCGACGAAGGGAATCCTCTACTGGAATTCCCACGCGTTCAATCTGACCGATACGGACACGACGATGCACGCGCGCCTGAACTACTACTTCGCGCAGAAGCAGACGTTCCCCGTCGTACCGATCTTCGATACCTCGCGGATCTTCTCGGGGAACGCGGCTCCCTACACGACGCAGACGATCTGCAACGATCACGTCCTCCCGCAGGGCGCGCGCCTCTTCAACGTCCAGTCACACACCCACAAGCACGGGAAGCACTTCAGCGTGACGATGCCGGACGGGACGTCGATCTACGACAGCTTCGTCTACAACGATCCCGTCTCGCAGAGCTTCAACCCGCCGCTCGCGTTCGATTCGGCGGATCCGAAGCAGCGGACGCTCCACTACTGCTCGTTCTACAACAACGGCGTCACCGAGGACGGATCTCCCGATCCGGAGACGGTGACGCGCGCGTCGCGCGTCCCGGAGAGCGCGAAGATCGCCGGCATCGGCGAGTGCTCGCCGACGGCGTGCGCCGCCGGCAAGGTGGGCGCTTCCTGCAGCGGAAGTGGCGACAACGCGAGCTGCGATTCGTCTCCCGGAGCGAGCGACGGGCTCTGCGACGCCTGCCGGATCACCGGCGGCGAGAGCACCGAGAACGAGATGTTCATCCTGATCGGCTCGTACTACATGGACAAGAGCAACGTCATGCAGTCGAGCGGCATCAGCGCGGCCTTCGCGGCGACGGACGTCGACGCGAAAGGCCGGTCGCTGTCGACCGACGTCATCGTTCCGCCGCAGATGAACTGCGGAGCGTCGGCCGGCGCGCATGCCGGGCACGCGGCGCACGCGAGCGGAGGCTGATCCGCCCGGCGTTTAGCCGAGATCGATCACCAGCTCGTTCGCGTCGTGCGCGAGGCGATCGCGCACCGCCGCCATCGGCACGGTGACGCCCGCGGCGCGATACGGGTTCTCGGTGCGGTGGACCGGCAACGCCTGGCCGTTCAGGCCGACGGCCGTCGGCCCGTACCCGTGTGCGGCGACCCGGTAGGTGACGCGCACGTCGCGGTCGGCTAGGCGAAGGCGCGCCTGCAGGCCGTCGAGCGACTTCGGGATCACCGGATCGATCCCGAGCACGGCGCTTCCCCGCCGGAGACCGAGGAAGCAGTGGTGGATCAGGCGCACCGCGATGCCGGCGCCGCTCGAGTACACGCGCCAGCCGGCCTCGACGGGGACCTGTCCCGCGCGGATCTCGGAGTAGCGCGTCGCCGCCTCGTACCGGTCCGCGACGACGGCGTCGGAGCTCGACGCGTAGCAGTTCACCTGGCGCGGCAACGCGGTCGGCACGACCTCCGCGAGCGCGATGGGATTCGCGCGGCGCAGAGCCTCGAAGAGCGCGTCCGCGTCGCCGACGCGCGCCATCGCCTCGGCGTAGCGGAGGTGCGCGTGCGTGTACATGAGGCCGATCTCGCGGCCGAAGAAGGCGGCGCTCTCGGCGCGCTGGAAGTGCTGCTGGGGGCCCCCGCGGTACGCGACCGGCCGGTCGAAGAGCCGTGCCCCGTCGGCGCCGAGAAGATGCCGGCGCAGGAGCGCGATGTGCGACGCCGCCTGCTCGGGCGTCAGCAGCTCCGCGATGATCGCATGGATCATCGGCAGCAGGCGGTAGTGGAGGCCGGTCTCCTGGTCGCTCGGGTGCAGGAGGTAGTCCACCCGGCCGTCGCCCCGGAAGTAGGCGAAGCCGGCGAGCGTCCCGTCCGGCAGGAGCAAGCGCTCGAAGTCACGGCGCACCTCCGCCGCGGCCCATTCGAGCGGCGCGGCCTCCGTCAAGTGCCCGACGGTCCGAAGCGCGGCCGCGAGGGTCGTCAGCGTCTGATGGTGGAGCGTCACCGTCCAGGCGCTGCAGAGGCGCTCGCGCATCTCCGGATGGACGGGCTGCAGCGAATCGTTCCAATCGCCGTGGCCGTACGCGGCCAGCCGGGTTCCGGGAATCACGCGCTTTCCGATCACCCCGAACGCACGCTCGACGTGCCGCCAGACCGACGCGCGCTCGGCGCTGGCAGCGTCGGCGGCGAAGAACGGAACGTCGGCGTCCAGGATCGATGCGTCGTCGCTCGCGAGCAGGTACTGCGCGAGCGCGAGCACGGGCCAGAAGACGATGTCCCCGTGCGAGTCGTCCGGTCGGATCGAGCGCTCGCGCTCGAAGAACATGAACCACTGCGGCCAGTCGCCGTCCGGGTTCTGGTTGGCGAAGACGCGCAGCAGCACGTCGCGCACCGGCTCGAGAGCTCCGAGGGCGAGCAGCAGCTCCACCGGGCCCTGGCACACGTCGCGCGTGCCCCAGCCGCCGCCCGAGTACTGCTCCAGGCCGCGCGGCGCGAGGTAGTGGACGAGCGCGTTGTCGGCGTACCAGGGCACGATCTCCTGGAGCCGCGCGACGTCGGCGGCGAGCCTGCTCCCGGGCGCGGCGATCTCGAGCGCGATCGGCGGCTCGGCCGCCGGAGAAGGCGCGCGGGTCGCAGCGCGGCCGGCGCTCGCGGTGCCGCCTTCGACGAGATGGCCGGTGACGCGGAGTCCCGCCTTCGACGCGGGTGCCGTGACCACCACCAGGTACGGCTCGTGCCGCGTCCTGCCGTCGGCGAACAGCAGCTCGTCCCGCCCGATCGCGTCGAGCCTCGTGCCGGGATGGGGATCGAGACGGAAGGTGCCGTTCGGAAACCGCCGACCGACATCCGATGCCTCGATGGCGCGCACCGCGATGCCCTCCGCGTCGCGCTCGAAGAGCACCGGCACCGGATCGGCGCCGTCGTCGCCGTTCAGCGCGACGTGGCTGGAGACCAGGAGTCGAGCGGGCGGCCCTTCGAGGACCGCGACCGTCAGATCGATCGCGTGTGCTTCACCAGCCGCGGCGACGCGGACCTCGACCAGCCCGCCGGCGTGCGCGTAGAGCCACCGGCAGGCCTTCGGCGTCACCTCCCACGCCGACGGAACGTCGAGCAGGTGGTAGGCGTCGGCCAGCTCGATGAAGATCCGCTGCCCGTGCGCGCGCTGGAGGCCGAGGTACGACCGCGTCGTCGAGAGGAAGCGGTTGATGCTCACGTGCCCCTGCGTCAAGAGGCAGTTGAACACGCCGGCCATCCACAACGTGGTCGTGAGCGACGATTCATCGGGCGTGAGCGCGTCGCCGGTCCGGAGGATGTGCCCGTGCGGTCGCAGGACGCGCCGCTCCTTCGCGCGAAGCACGACGTGCGCGTGCGCGCCGGTGAAGAACGAGAGCAGCTCGCCGCCGTCGCGCTCCGGGTGGCGAACATCGCCGCCCCAGAGGCGCGCGACCTCGGCTTCGCTCAGGTCGCGGCACCGGAGGAGCGGGCGATCGGAGAACAGCGTCGTCGGTGCGGCGCGTTCCGGCGTCCCGGCGGCAGGTCGCGGCGGCGTCGCCTCGGGAAGGGCGAGCGCGCGCTCGACGGCGGCGAGGTCGGCGTGCGACGTGGCGGCGCGATGGTCGGGCTCGAGCCACGCGAAGAATCCGCGAGCCGCCGTCGCGCCGGCAGCGAGCTGGACGAGGTCGTCCTGGATCGCGGCCATCGAGTGCTCGTGCTGGCGCCGCACGCCGGGAAGCTTCGCCGCGGCCAGGCCGTCGGGCGCTTCCCCGGCGCGCGTCGCGAGCCCGTGCACCTGAAGCGCATCGGTCGCGAAGCTCACCCCGCGCGCGAGCGATCCGAGCGCCAGCCACGGAAACCGGCCGCCCATCGCGAGGTTCTGGCGAACGGCGAGCACCCAGCCGCGTGCCGGGTGCGCGAGCGGCGTGTAGTCGACGTAGTGGCTGACGTAGTACTCGTTCATCCGGATCGCGCCGTACTGCGCGAGCCCGAGGTCCTGCGCGTGGACGAGGTCGACGGTGACGTCGGACTTGCCGCCGTTCTCGAGCGCGACGTGCCAGAACCAGGCCGGCGCCGACTGCGCGAGCACGAGCGAGAGGGCGATCCGGATTTCCTGCCACTCGCCGGACGCGTGCACGCCTCGCTCGTCGTCGAATCGGAAGGCGAGGGGGCTGCGGGGGCCGAGGAGCGGCGTCCACGCCGGCGCCGCTCCGAGCCGGCGGAGGTAGAGGTTCGCCGGCCCCCCCTCGATCTCGCTGCCGGGAAAGAGGTTCAGCAAGACGTCGCCGTGCTCGATGCGGCGGATCGATCCATTCGCGTTCACCGCCACGGCGAGCCCGGCCGGGCTCTCGTAGCGCCTTCCTGCCGGAGCGATCTCGGTCATGCCGACCCCTCCTCCGCCGCGGCGCGCGCAACCGTGCCGTCGGAGGCGATCTCGACCACGTCGTCGAAGGCGCCGCGCGCGAAAGGCGCGTCGTCGAGGACCAGGTAGCCGACGCCGCGGGCCGCGACCGCCGCGAGCACCGACGCCGATCGGTTGCTGCCGATGCCCGACTCGAGGCGCGCGAGCACCGCGAAGCGCGGCTCGGCGAGCAGCACGCGGGCGAGCCCGACCAGCCGCTGCTCTTCCAGAGAAAGAGTCTCGTCCCAGTCGCGCTCGACGTCGAGGCCGCCGGCCCGCCGCACGGCGCCGTCGACGCCGACCGCCTGCAGCGCGTCCCACACCTGATGGTCCCTCGGGCGACCCCCGTCTGCGACGCCGACGAGCGATTCACGCAGCGTCCCGGGCGCGAGGTACGGACGGTCGGGAAGGAGAGCGACCTCGTCGAGCTTCGGACGGACGATGCGGCCCGAGCCGGCTTCCCAGAGACCCGCGATCGCACGCTGCAGCGCGGTCGCCGCTTCGCTCGAGGCGACGATCAGCAGCCGCGAGCGCGGGCCCACCTCGAGCGACAGCTCGCGGACGAGAACGCGACCGTCCCGCGGTGCGGAGAGCGTGAGCCCGTCGAAAGCGAAGCGGTGCTCGTCTTCGACGACCTCGACGCCGGACGCCGCGCGTCCCGTATTGGCCTCGTCCGCTTCGCCGAGTGCGCTGAGGCGCGCGAGCACGGCGCCGTACGAGGAAAGCTGCGGGAATTGATTGATCACGACCGAGAACGCCCCGACGACGTGCGCGAACGCCATCGAGGACTGCGAGATCACCCCGAACTCCGCCGAGCCGCGGATGAAGAGCGGCGCCACGATCAGCGCGGGAACGACCTGGATCATGTAGTTGTAGCCCGTCGTGAAGAAGCCGAGGTTCCGGTTGACCGCGACGATGCGGCGCAGGTTCGCGGTCAGCGCGTCGACCTGGCGCGCGAGGCGCGTCTCGAGCTGGCCCTCGCGGCGGTGGACGGCGATCGACTCGGCGTTCGCTCGCACGTGGACGAGCCCCGCGCGGAAGTTCGCCTCCTTGTCCGACTGGTCGTAGTTCAGGCGCACGAGCGGCCGGCCGAGGAGGACCGCCAGCAGCGACCCGATCGCGGCGTACGCCACCGCGACGGCGAACAGCAGCCGGCTGATCGACCACAGGACGCCCGAGAACGCCACGATCGTGAACGCGCCGTTCAGGAAGACCAGGAGAAGGGACAGCGTGGTCGTCGTGAAGGACCGCACGTCGTCGGCGATCCGCTGATCGGGGTTCGCGAGAGCCTCCCCGATCTGCATGCGGTAGTAGAGGCGGCCCGCGAGGTAAGCGCCGACGAGACGCTTCGTCAGCCATTCGCGCCACAGAAGCCCGAGCCGCTCCTCGACGAAGCGGTAGATCACGGCTGCCACCGTCAAGGCTCCGAAGACCGCCACGTAGACGGCCGCCATGGTGGCGAATTCGCTCGCATCGCGGCGCTCGATCGCCGTCATGAAGTCGCGGCCGACGTAGCTGTTCAGAACGTTCAGGCCGTTGATGGCGACGAGAAGCGCGAGGAGCAGCCCCGCCGACGCGCCCGCGCGACCGCCGACCTCGGACCGCGCGAAGTTGCGGATCGTTCCCCAGAGCCGAACGAGCGTCTCACGGCCCAGCGGCACGTCTGGTTGCGTCGCTCCGACCATTGCGCCCCGCCGCCGCAGCGTGATCTTACAGAAACCCCCAGACCCCACAAATCCGAGTGGGGGTGCGGAGGCATCCGTGCGCAGCGAGCACCTCGTCGATCTCGAAGACGTCTCGGCCTGGATGCCGGTCGCGTCGGGGCTCGCGCATCTCGACATCTCGGCGGAACGCGGGCCCGGCGGCCCGGCGATGCGCCTCGATTTCGACTTCCGCGGAGGCGGCGGCTTCGCCGTCGCCCGCCGGCCGCTCGTCCGCGCCATGCCGGAGAGCTACGTCCTGAGCTTCGCGGTGCGCGGCATCGCGCCCGCGAATCGCCTGGAGCTGAAGCTCGCCGACGCGACCGGTCGCAACGTCTGGTGGCGCCACTGGAACGAGTTCGCGTTCTCCGCCGAGTGGCAGACCGTTCGGGTGAGCAGCAGCGAGATCGAGTTCGCGTGGGGGCCGGCGAGCGGCGGCGCTCTCACGCAGCTCGGCGCGATCGAGCTCGCGATCGCCGCGGGCCCCGGCGGCGCCGGCACGGTGTGGATCGCCGACCTGCGGATCGAGGATCGGACGTACGCCGGCCGGCCGCGAGCGAACGCATCGAGCAGCCGCCCGGGACACGCGCCGGAGTGCGCGCTCGACGGGGACCCGAAGACGAGCTGGCGGAGCGACCACACCGGGGACGCGCAGGTCTTCGACGTCGATTTCGGCGAGGAGCGCGAATACGGCGGCGTGCGCATCGAATGGGATCGGAACGCGATGCCGGGCGCCTACCGGCTCGAGACGTCCCTCGACGGCGCCGCGTGGACGACCGCGCACCTCGCGAAGGGGCCCGACCGGAACGGCAGCTGGGTGTATCTGCCGGCGTGCAGGTCGCGGTTCCTCCGGCTCGTGCTCCAGCCGGACACCGCCGCCGGCTGCGGCATCGTCGACCTGGTCGTGCAGCCCTTCGAGTTCTCGCGCTCGATCCACGGCTTCTTCGATCACATCGCGCGCCTCCAGCCGCGCGGATGGCACCCGCGGTGGCTCGCCGGCGAGCAGTCGTACTGGACGCCGATCGGGCTGCCCGACGGGCACACGTGCGCGATCATGAACGAGGAGGGCATGGTCGAGGTCGACCGCGGGACGTTCTCGATCGAGCCGTTCCTCCACCTCGGCGATCGGCTCGTCACGTGGGCGGACGCGGACGTCTCCCAGGTGCTCGAGGACGCTTGGCTCCCGATCCCCTCGTCCGTTTGGCGGGTCGACGGGCTCACGCTCGCGACGACGGCTTTCGCGCAGCGCGTCCGCGACCGCGCCACGCTCTTCATCCGGTATCGCGTGACGAGTGCCGCCGGCGCGGCGAGCGCGCCGCGCCGCTGTCGTCTCTTCGCCGCCGTGCGCCCGTTCCAGGTGAACCCGCCCTGGCAGGCCTTCGGCGAGCTCGGTGGCATGCGGCAGGTGCGCGAGCTCGCATGGGACGGGCATGCGGTGCGCGTCGACGGCACCTACGTCGTGCTGCCGCTCGGCGGCGCGTCGAGCTTCGGTGCGGCGACGTTCGAGCAGGGAGAGATCACGGCGCACCTCGCGCGCGGCGACCTGCCGCGCGGCATCGCCGTCTCGGACGACTTCGGCTACGCGTCGGGCGCGCTCGCGTTCGACCTCGAGGTCGCGCCCGGCGACGGCCGCGACGTGGTCCTCGCGATCCCGTTCGGCGCCGCGGATCCCGCGGACGTCGAGGCGCTGCGCACGACGAGCGGCGCGGACGCTTTCGACGCGGCCGCGAGCGACTGGCGCGAGCGGCTCGGCGCCGGCGAGATCGCGCTTCCGCCCGCCGTACGCGACTACGCCGACGCGATGCGGACCGCGGCAGCGCACATCCTCGTGAATCGCGACGGCGCCGCGCTGCAACCGGGTCCCCGCCGGTACACGCGCTCGTGGATCCGCGACGGCGCGATCATGGCCGCCGCGCTGCTCCGGGTCGGCTGCAGCGCCGAGGCGTGCGAGTTCGCGCGCTGGTACGCGCGGTACCAGCGGTCCGACGGCAACGTCCCCTGCTGCGTCGACCGCGATGGAGCGGACTGGCTTCCCGAGCACGACAGCCACGGCGAGCTCGTCTTCCTCGTGAGCGAGTGCTTTCGCTTCACGCGCGATCTCGCGTTCCTCGCGGAGCTCTGGCCGGCGGTCGAGCGCGCCGTCGCCCATCTCGACGCCCTCCGGGCGACGCGCTTCACGCCCGAGTACGAGATGGCGGAGCTGCGCGCGCGCCGTGGCCTCCTGCCGGAGTCGGCGAGCCACGAAGGCTACCTGGCGCACCCCGTGCACTCGTACTGGGACGACTTCTGGGCGCTCCGCGGCTACGGCGACGCGGCGGTCCTCGCGGCCGCGCTCGGACGCGACGCGGAAGCAGAGCGCATGGCGGCGTCGCGCGACGAGCTGCGGGCGGCGATCCGCGCGTCGCTCGAGCGCACGATCGAAGAGCGGCGCATCGACTACGTCCCGGGATCGGTCGAGTGGGCGGACTTCGACCCGACCGCGACCGCGAACGCCGTTGCGCTGCTCGGCTGTCGCGACGACATGCCTCGCCTCGCTCTCGCCCGGACGTTCGATCAGTACCTCGCGGGATTCCGCCGCCGTCGCCAGGGCGAGATCGACTGGAACAACTACTCCCCGTACGAGGTACGGATCGTCGGCGCGCTGGTCGAGCTCGGTCGCCGCGCGGACGCGGCGGAGCTGGCGGACTTCCTTCTCTCCGATCGACGCCCCCGGCCCTGGAACCAGTGGCCCGAGATCGCCTGGCGCGATCCGCGCAGCCCGGGCCACATCGGAGACGTTCCGCACTCATGGATCGGCGCCGAGTACGTGCTCGCGTTCCGCAGCATGCTCGCCTACGAGCGCGAGGCCGACCGCTCCCTGGTGCTCGCGGCGGGGATCCCGGGCTCGTGGCTCGAGGGCGGCGCGGAAGTCGCGCTCGGCGGCCTACCGACCTATTACGGGAAGCTCGACGTCAGGGTGCGCCGGCTGGATGGCCGAAGTCTCGCCATGTCGATCGCCGGCGTCGAGGTTCCCCCCGGCGGCATCGTCCTTCGACCGCCCGTAGAGCGGCCGATCGCTCGGGTCGAGGTCGACGGTCGCGACATCGCGACCTTCGACGGCGAGAGCGCGACGGTCACCGCGAGCCCGGCGGAGGTCGTGCTGCGGTCGTAGCGACGCTCTTCGCCTCGCGAGCGCCTCGGATGCCTCGTGCCCCGGGGACCGGCGGCGAGCTGGCTTGGAATGGGCACAGATGTCAGCGTTGCGTCACCGGGGTGCGCGCCGAGCGCCGCGCGAGGAAGAGAGGACCGCCGCGCATGGAGATGAACGGCATCGCCCACATCCAGATCACGGTCAACGACTTCGAGCGGTGCGTGTCGTTCTACGAGAAGCTCTTCGCGTTCTTCGAGATGAAGGTCATCTTCAGCACGCCCGACTTCTACTACGGCGTCGGCAGCCGGACGGGCCTCGCGGTCTCGCGCGCGGCGCCCGAGCATCGCGACGCGCGCTTCGCCCAGCGACGGATCGGGCTGCACCACATCTGCTTTCGCGCCCGCGAGCGCGAGGACGTCGATCGCGTCCACGACTTCCTGCGCTCGATCGGCGCGACGATCGTTCACCCGCCCGAAGACGGATCCTGGGCGCCCGGCTACTACTCGGTCCTCTTCGAGGACCCCGACGGCATCCGCCTCGAGGTGAACCACGTCCCGGGACAAGGGAACCTCGCGCCCGGCATCGAGCTGCCGAAACGAGCGTACCCGTAGCTCAGCCGGGACAGCCCTCGGCGGTCGGCAGCGTGCAGACGACGCGCCTTCCGCGCGCCGTCGCGCAGCACTGGAGCGTCGCCTTCGCGCACGCGGCGGCATCCGTCCCGATCGCGAGCTCGATCGACGATCCCGCGGACAGCAGGTACGACGGCGCCTCGCCGACGAGCCGGAGCTTGACGCCCCGCCGTCCGCGCAGCGCGGTCAGGAGGCGGATCGGCCGGTCGGACCGGAAGGTCGATCGCGCGCCCGTGCGGATCCAGCCGGTGCCGCCGGGCAAGACGCGGGCGAAGAGCGTTCGGCCGCCGTCGCGCGCGGTGATGGCGAGCCCGTTCACCTCGGGATCGGACGCGGCGCCCTCGGCGAGAGCGGCCGTGATCGTGAGCCTCTCGAGCCCGGTCGTCGCGCTCGCTCGCGCCACGATGCGCGGACCCCCCACCGTCGTCGGCGATCCGCACACGAGGGGGTGGCTCGCGGCGTCGGACGCGTCGGTCGCCGCCGCGCGCTCGTCGCCGTCGGTGAAGCCGTCCTCGTCGCGATCGTGCGCGAGCCGGGCTCCCGCGCCCGGCGGCGCGCAGGTGTAGTTCCGGTTGCCGCCGCTTCGCAGCGCGCTCTCGTCGACCGCGGGCGCCGCGGAGCGATCCGGCCGGTACCGGCCGTCCGGCTGCCGGAGCCAGCCGGTCGCCTCTCCGCCGTCGAGCCCGTGCACGACGAGGTCGCACGCGCCCGCCGCCGCGCGCGCGACGAGCAGGTCCGCGCGGCCGGCGGCGACCGGGTCGGGGACGCGGCGCAGCAGCACCTGCTGCCCGACCACCGCGGCCAGCGGGCCCGGGAAGCGGAAGACGAACTCGAGCTTCGTCCGGGAGGCGGAAGGCGGGAAACCCTGCGCGCCGTCGGCCAGGAAGCCGTAGCCGCGCACCTGCGGCCCGAGCGGCGCCGTGTCGCCGTCGTTGAAGGGCGGCCGCATCTCGAACATCCCGACCTTCTGGTACACGCTGTGGAGCGGCGGGATCTTGAAGAAGAACGGGATGCCGCCGTCGGTCGGCGCCGACATCCCGTCAGCGCCGAACACGCCGTTCGGCGGGTCGATGCGATGGCAGTGGATGCAGCTGCCCGGGTCGCGGAACTCCGACTCGCCCTGCGCCTCGAGCGGCGTCGACGAACCGTCCAGCGCCTTGTGCGGGTTCGGCGGCGGAACGATCGCGAGGCCGAAGTCGACGAGCTGCTCGAGCTCGTTCGCGGGCAGCGGCGCGTCGCGCCCGAGCAGGCCCACGAAGGCCTCGTTGAACTGGCGGAGCGCGGCGCGCTCGTCGAAGGCGTCGCCGCCCGGGTCGAGCGCGCCGGTGCGGTCGCCGCGCCAGTGCATCGGTCCCTGGTTCGCGATGTTGCGGAAGGTCTGCGTCGTCATGGGCCCCTTCATGGGCCGGAAGCCCATGAACGAGTCGACGCCCTCGCGCGTCGGGTTCGGGTTCGGGATCGTCGGCGCGTCGGGGTTTCCGAGGTCCCAGGCGAGCGCATCGGTGTCTCCGAACACGTGGCAGACGGCGCACGACGCCTCGCCGTTCGTCGAGGTGTGGCGGGCGTCGTAGAGGAAGCGCCGTCCCGCGACCACGGCCGCCGGCTCCGGGTCGTGCATGCGGACGTGCCCGACCTCGGCTCGGCTTCCGAGGTCGACGACCGCGATGCCGTCGTCGAAGCGCGTGGCGACGTAGAGACGGCCGCGCGCCTCGTCGAGGACGAGCCCGGTCGGGCCGCCGCCACTGACGGCGATGTGCGACGCAGCGTCGGGCACGAAGCTGTCGGCTTCGAGCGCTGCCGTGTCGAACGCGCCGACGGCGTCCGACCCGAGGGCCGCGACGTAGAGCTTCGTCCCGTCGCTCGTGACCGCCATGCCCATCGGCTGCGCGAGGCTCCGCTCCGCCACGCCGGGCGGGCTCGGGACCTCGTCGTAGTCGATGTGCTTGTTCAGGTGGCGCGGCCGCACGCTCGCGCCGTCGAGCACCGTGATGCGCGCCTGGTGCAGGCGGCCGCGCACCGTGCTGCCGGTAAAGATGCCCGGGCCCGCGAACCGGCGCTCGTTCTTCGCCTCGGTGTTGGAGACGTAGACGCGGCCCGACACGGGATTGACGGCCATGTCGAAGAGGATGGTGCCGACGTGCGCCCACGTCGGGCCCGCGGCGGGCGGGGTCGCGAGCGCGTCGATCGCGAAGACGTCGAGGTCGGGCAGCGAGAAGCGGATCGCGTCGCGCCAGTCGCGACCGAGCGGGTCGAGCCACGCCCCGGTCGCGACGTCCTGCTGCACGATCATGCCGACCAGAGGCTGCGGGTCGCCGAAGGCGTTCCAGTGCGGGAAGGGAAGCCCACCGGGCATCGGCTTGCCGTCGACCTCGCACTCGGCGTCTTCCGGGCCCTCGCAGATCGATCCGAAGCCGAGCGTCGTCGTCAGGTTTCCGGACTTGTAGACGGCGGCGTACACGGTCGAGCCGTCGGGGGTCGCGGCGAGAGCGCGCGGCGTGTCGCCGAGGAGCGTCAGGACCGTGAGCGGCGTGCCGCCGCCGCCGCCGCCG
>Ga0070741_10007308_pt1 | contig 22958 bp, 23 predicted proteins | sample Coa_R1_4_FD_66440 | JGI IMG/M metagenome (GOLD analysis project Ga0070741, IMG submission 66440) | Surface soil microbial communities from Centralia Pennsylvania, which are recovering from an underground coalmine fire - Coalmine... | ecosystem: Environmental > Terrestrial > Soil > Unclassified ... | reverse complement strand
GCTGAACACCGGCATGGGCAAGGTCGACGTCACCCCGACCATCCAGATCCCCATCCCCGGCAACAGCTACGCCGGCACCTACACCAGCACCGTCACCCTCGCCACCGCAACCGGCCCCTAAGGGCAGGCAGGCACCAAGCGACCGTCCGGGCCCCGCTGCACCGGACCGTCGACGAAGCGCCCCGGACTGCGGCCCGGGGCGCTTCTTTCGTTCTGGGGTGGTTCAGGCCGGGATGCGCAGGACGATCTTGCCGAGCTGCTCGCCCGCTTCGAGGCGCTCGTGCGCCGCGCGGGCTTCGGCGAGCGGAAAGACCGTGTCGACGAGCGGACGTGCCTTGCCGGTGGCGATCAGGTCGTAGGCACCTTGGAAGTCGTCGGGCGTTCCCATCGTCGAGCCGAGGATCGAGAGCTGCTTCCACCAGACGCGGTGCAGCGCTGCCGGCGGGTTCGGGCCGGTCGTCGCACCGCAGACGACGATGCGGCCGTCCTGGCGCGCAGCGTCGAGCGTGCGTCTCCACGTCGCCTCGCCGACGTCGTCGACGACCACGTGCGCGCCGCCGCCGGTGACCTCCTTGACCGTTGCGACCACGTCACCGCTCTCGTGGTTCACGACCGCATCGGCGCCGAGCTCCCGGGCGCGTGCGAGCTTCTCGTCGCTGGACGAGGTCACGATCACGTGCGCGCCGAGTGCCTTGGCGAGCGACAGCGCCGCGGTTGCGACACCGCCGCCGATGCCCCAGATCAGCACCCACTCGCCTTCCTGCAGCCGCGCGCGCGGCACGAGCATCCGGTAGGCGGTCTCGAAGACGAGCGGAAAGGCCGCCGCCTCCTCGAAGGAGAGGTCGCCCGGGATGGGGTGAACGACGTCGCGCGGCACGACGACGAGCTCGGCGTGCGTCCCGTCGCGCGTCTCGCCGACGATGTGCATCTTCCCGTTGCTCACGATGCCCGGGTTGATCACGACGCGCTCGTCGGTCCCGGCGAGCACGCCCGCGCCGTCCGCGCCGAGGATGCGCGGCTTCGGCACCGACGGCAGCCCTTTCCGGATCCAGACGTCGAGGTGGTTGAGCGACGCGGCCCGGAGCTCGACGAGCACCTCGCCGTCGCCCGGCTCGGGATCGGGTGCGTCTTCGTAGCGGAGAACCTCGGGGCCGCCGTCCTCGTGAATCCGGATCGCCTTCATGCGGGCACAATCCTCGCATGCACGCGCGGGACGTTCGGCAGTTGGCCGAGGAGCTGGGACTGGACGCCGTCGGGATCGCGCGCGCCGAGGCCTACGAGGGCACGGAGCGCCACATTCGCGAGCGCCGCGCGCGCGGGCTGTTCGCCGGGATGAAGTTCACGATGGCGCGGCCGGAGGAGTCGTGCCATCCGGAGTCGCTCCTGCCCGGCGCACGCAGCGTGGTGTCGGCGGCGCTCTGCTACTGGCAGCCCGAGACGCCGCTCGCGCGGGGCGAAGGACGGCTGGCGCGCTACACGTGGTCCGACCGCTACGCGGAGCTCCGCGAGGCGCTCGACGCGCTCGGGCGGCGGCTCGGCGGCGCGTATCGCGTGCTCGTCGATGCGAACCAGCACGTCGATCGCGAAGCCGCGGCACGGAGCGGCGTCGGCTTCTACGGCAAGAACACGATGCTGATCACGCGACGCCATGGCTCGTGGGTGGTGCTCGGCACGCTCGTCACCGACGTGGAGCTCGAACCGACGCCGCCGCTTGCGACCGATTGCGGTGCCTGCACGCTCTGCATCGACGCGTGCCCGACCGATGCGCTCGACGAACCGGGCACGCTCGACGCGACGCGCTGTCTCTCGTACTGGACGCAGGCGCCGGCCGCGATCCCGGAGGAGTATCGGGCCGAGCTCGGTGCGCAGGTGTACGGCTGCGACATCTGCCAGGACGTCTGCCCGTGGAACCGCGGTGTCGAGAAGCGGCGCGCGGAGCGTCCGGACGGCGCGGCGCACGTCGACCTGCTCGAGTGGCTCGAGGCGGACAGTCGCGTCGTCACCGAGCTCGACCGCCTGTACGTCCCACGTAACGACCCGCGCTACCTGCGCCGCAACGCCGCGGTGGCGCTGGGGAACACCGGTGGGACGCAGCACGTGTCTGCGCTCGAACGCGCCGCGCGCGACGAGGACGAGCTCGTCGCCGAGCATGCACGATGGGCGTTGGCGCAGATCGGAGCGCGCGCATGAGGCAGCGGTCGCTCGAGTGGTGGCTCGCAGTTGTCCGCCTGATCGCAGTGCCGCTGACGATCTGGCTCACTGCCGCAACGCCTAACTACCCCTCGGGCTACGAGAGCGCCGCCTGGGTGCTGAGCGCGCTGTTCGGAGCGATCTCGGTCGTCCTGTACTTCGCCGTGCAGGGGACGCCGTCACGTGCGCTGCAACTCGGCGTGCTGGTGTTCGACTTCGCCGTCACGTCGGCGTACGCATTGCTGTTCTCCTTCCAGAGCGGGACGCCGACGCGCCAGCTGCTCTATCTCGCGATCGTCATCGGCGCGGCACGCTTCGGCCTCCGCGGTGGAGTCGCCGTCGCGATCGCGGCCGCGCCGATACTGGCGTGGGCGGAGGAGCGCCGCGCGCACTTCTTCGACGCAGCCTTCCGGCTCGAGACGGTTGCGTTCCAGGTCGTCGCCGGTTTCCTGGTCGCTCTGCTCGTCGGCTGGCTCTACGAGCGCGTCGACGAGCAGCGGCGGACGGCCGAGCTGCGTGCCGACGAGGCGGAGACGCTGCGCGACGAGCTCGGCCGGCGCTCGGATCTGCTCGACGCAGCGAACCGGTGCGCACGGGCGCTCAACTCGTCGCTCGACCTCGACGAGGCGTTCAGCGCGTTCATCCGCGAGCTGCGCGGCCTGATGCCGTTCGACCGCACGGCGATCATCCTCGCCGAGGAGGGAGCCGGCCGTGTGATCGCGGCGGCGGGATCGCACGCCGACGACGTGATGCCGCCGGGCACGCCGCTCAGCCTCGACGACAACCTGCTCACGCAGATCGTCGCGCGAGGCCAGACGGTCTACCGCCGCGACATGACCTCCCCGGCGTACGCGGAGGAGCGCTGGATGCTCGACCTCGGCCTGCATTCGCGGGTAGCGGCGCCCCTGCTGCTCGGTGCGCGCACCGTCGGGATGATCTCGCTCGTTCGCGCCGAGCCCGATGCGTTCGCCGAGCACGAGGTGGAGCTCATCAGCCTGCTCGGCCGGCTCGCCGCGTCGGCGGTGCAGAACATTCGTGCCTACGAGAGCGAGCGCCGCACGGTCGACGAGCTGCGCAGGCTCTCCGCGCTGCGCGCCGACTTCGTCTCACTCGTCTCGCACGAGCTGCGCAGCCCGATGGCGTCGGTGATCGGCGCCTCGCGCACGTTGCAGAGCAGGTGGCGCGAGCTCCAGCCCGAGCAGCGCGCCGCGTTCCTGGCGCTGATCGCCGACGAGACGACGAGACTCGCATCGCTGATCGACGACGTGCTCGACACGTCGCGGATCGACGCGGGCACGTTCACCTACCGCTTCTCGGACGTCGATCTCGAGGTGCTCGTCCGCGACGTCGTCGCGACCGCCCAGGTCGGGCAGGACGAGGTGCCGCTCGTCGCGCACGTCGCAGCCGACCTGCCGAAGGTCCGTGGCGACCTCGAGCGGTTGCGTCAGGTGCTCGGCAACCTGATCGACAACGCCGTGAAGTACTCCCCGGCGGGACAGCCCGTCGAGGTGCGCGCGGCGCAGGTGAACGGCGGCGTGCACATCTCCGTGAACGACCGCGGGCCCGGCATCGGAGCCGAGGACCAGCGGCTGATCTTCGAGAAGTTCGGACGCGTCGCGAGCGGCAACTCGAAGCCGGGCACGGGTCTCGGCCTCTACATCGCGCGGTCGATCGCCGAGGCGCACGGAGGGAAGCTGACCGTGACCTCCGCTCCCGGCCGCGGCTCGACGTTCACCGTCGCGCTCCCGGTCGAGTAGGGGCGGTCAGGCCTTGGCGCGGGCGGGACGCAGCTCCTGTCCCAGCTGGCGCGCCCGCAGCGCGACGCTCGCGCGCAGTTCGTGCGGCTCGAGCACGATCGCCTCACCGCGGTAGGACACGACTTCGCCCACGAGCCACTCGGCGCTTCCGACCGAGCGGTCGGCGATCGCCGCGCCGTCGACGAGCGGGCGCGCGCCCTTCTCGATCTCCCAGCGCGCCACGTTGGGCGAGTACCAGATGCGGGCGGTGGTCGCGCCGTGCAGCTCGGCGGGGTCGAAGCCCTCACGCGGCGTGAACGTCGCTTTCTGCACGGTCGCCTTGCGCATCCGGTCGAGGCGGTACGACCGGGCCTGGTCGCGCTCGGTGTCCCACGTGTGCACGTACCAGTTGGGGAGCCGGCGCTCGATCGAGTACGGCTCGACGACGCGCGTCACGACCTCCTGCTCTTCCGGCTTCAGATACTCGATCTCGACGAGCCGGTGCTCGTCGATCGCCTGCGTCAGCTGCTCGACGAGACCCTCCTCTTCGCCGACATGCGGCGTCGGCGTCTGCGTGAGCTCGAACGCGCCGAACGTCTCTTCGAGCTTCGCGCGCACACGGTCGAGCGGTGAGTGCGCGCCCGCGGCGACCATCGGCCCGACGAACTCGAGCGCGAGCCGGATCGCGCGCGCCTCGAGCGGCGTCAGGCGCGGCGGCCGCCGGAACGTGTCGCCGAAGAGCTCCTTGTCGACGTGCACCTCGTCGCCGTGCAGCTCGGCGTAGACGGCGTAGCAGCCGCCGCCGAAGTTGACGAGGTTGAGGAGCGAGAGGTGCTCTTCCAGCTGCTCCTCGGGGATCGAGAAGCGCTCGACGAGCTCACGTGAGGCGATGACCCCCTCGCGCTCCTCGCCGCAGGCGGCAAGCAGGTAGGCGAGCAGCGCCTGCAGCACGCCGAACCGCTCCGGTGCGACCGGGCCGGCGGGACGCTCGGCCGACTCGGTCTCGCCGAGCACGACCTCGGCGGCAGGTGTCGGCGGCGCGCCTTCGTGCGCCTGGCGCGCCGCCCGCGCGCCTTCGACGACGAGTCGGCGGAGCTCCGACGGCTCGAGCGGGACCGCGCGGCCGTCCTGGCGGAGGATCCAGCGCGCGAGTAGGCCCGCCGAGGCGTACTCGGTCACGAACACGTCGCCCTCGACACGGTTCCGCGAGCCGCCGAACGCGCGCTCGACCCACCAGGCGGTGTCGGGCGCAACCTCGATGCGGGCTTCGCCGACGATGTCGCCGACCTGCCAGTTCGCCCGGTCGCGGAAGTCCTCGATGTCGAACTCGGGCGGAAGCCGGAAGTCTCGTTCGCGGCGCGTGGCGAAACGGATGTCGGAGCGGATGCGCGAGACGCGGAACGTGCGGAGCTGGTCGCGATCGAGATCGTGGCCGATCACGTACCACGAGCCGTTCTCCGGGAGCAGCGCGTACGGGTTGAGGGTGCGCTCCTCCTCCTCGTCGCGGAAGATCGACCAGTAGCGGAACTTGACCGTGCGCTGCTTCGAGATCGCGCCCTCGAGCTTGCCGAGGCGCCCCTGCAGCTCCGGCGAGTAGTCGGGGTCGCGCACCTCGACGCTGACCGCCGTGCCCGTCGGCTGCTGCGCGAGCGGTCCGGCCGAGCGCCCGAGCGCGAGGTTCTGCAGGGCGAGGCGCAGCGGCTCGGCGTACGCGAAGCGGCCCTCGAGGAGGTAGAAGCACGTCTGCAGCGCCGCGAGCTCCTCGTCGTCGAGCTCGAGCTCGGGCAGGAAGTAGCGCTCGGAGCGCAGCGTGTAGAGCTCCTCGCCGGTGAACTCGTCGCGGTGCGAGTCGAGCGGCACGCCGAGCGAGACGAGCTCTGCGCGGTCGGAGTAGAAGCGGCGGGCGAACGCCTCGTCGCTCATCTCCTGGTAGCCCTCGACGTTCGACTTGATGTCGCGCGCCGTCAGCGGACGCCGCTCCGCCATCAGGAACGCGACGAGGCTCAGCTGACGGATCAGCTTGTCGGTGTCGTGCGACACGGGAAAACCGAGCCTAGCTGAGGAACTCGGGAACTTAGTTCGGCTCCGCCGAACTAAGTTCCGGCGTTTCCCGCACTAAGCAGCCGCTTTGGAGCGCTCGAGGTGCTGGTGCGAGGGGCAGTAGTCGCGGTTCGGGAGCGGCGTGCGCTGGCAGGCCTTGCCCTTGCGCGTGGTCGCGCGGCAGCGGGCGACCCCGCCGTCGAATGCGCCGGCCTCGATCTGGTCCTCGACGAACCCGACCGCGGCGTCGACGCCCTGGGTCACGGCCCAGGCGACCTGTGCCTGAACGGTGATCGGGAAGTAGCGGCGGATGTCCTGGAAGAGGGCCTTGTCCGGCTTCGCGAAGTAGTGCGGGTCCTGCGCCAGCCGCTCCATCGTCCCCTCGCAGGCGGCAAGCACCTCGCGGCGGTACTCGAGCTGCGTCCCGGGGTCGACGTACGGGTCGATCAGATCCTTGATCGAGCGATAGATCGCTCGCGAGTACTGATACATGCAGTGCTGGATATGCAGGATCCGTTCGTCCATCTCGTGCGCTTCTTTCTCCATCGACTGTAGCTCCCAGCCTTTTAAGAAGCGGTAAATCCGTACCGCGGCCAAGTCCTGCGGCCGACTCTACACGCTCCCGGACGCTGTTACAAATGTTTGCAGTTCAGTAAACGCTCGCCAACCTGCCGATGGCTCCGTACCCGGCTTTTCCAGCTCTACACATCGCCCCTAGCGGGCGACTTGGCGGGAATAGGCCCCGCCGAACCCGGCCTGGCGGGCGGTCGCCACCGCCCCGTCGGCGTCGCTCTTCGAGCCGTAGATCCCCGTGAAGACGACGTAGTAGCCGGGCTGGAGGCTCGCGTAGAGGCTCGAGTCGAGCACTCCGACCTGCGTGAGCCCCGACTTTGCCGCCTGCTCGGCCGTGTGAACGGCGTCGTCGTGCCCGGTCGTCTTCGGGTAGGAGACGAGGACGACCGTCCAGCCGTTCTCGGTCGCCGGCCAGCTGTACTGCCCGTTGACCGGGCCGGCGGGCGTCGTGGTCGTCGTCGCCGGCTTCGAGGTCGTCGTCGTGACGCGCGCCGCCGTGGTCGTCGGCGCGGTCGTGATCGGCGGGGTGCTCGGGACGACCGGCGGCGAGGTGGTGAACGCGATCCCGTGCGGGCTTGTCTTGTGCGTCAGCGCGATCGCCACCCCGGCGCCCGCGATCGCGAGCAGCAAGGTGAGCAGCGAGGCCCAGACCCAGTCGCCCGGATACCAGCCGACGCGCTCGATCCACCGGCGCCGCAGCGACGCGAGCCGGCCCGACACCACGGGGAGCGCGAGCCCGCACTCGAGGCAGTACTCCTGGTCGGGCTGGCGCGGCGTCCCGCAGCGCGGGCAGGTCCCCTCGGTGGCGGCGATCGCCGTCTCGCGGTGGCGGGCGCGGAAGCTCGTCACCGCTTCGGGGCCTGCTCGACGACCGTCTTCTCGACCGAGGCGCCGTTCTCGGGATCGGCCTGCCCGAGCTCACGGCCGCAGTTCGGACAGAAGTGCGAGCCACGCAGGACAGGCGCGCCGCAGGCGCAGCGCGGTACGCGCTTCGGGCTGTGCAGCAGCTCATCGATCTCGGCGAGCCGCGCGTCGATGCCGACGATCGAGGCCGCGCGCTCGGCGAGCAGGTCGTCGCGGAAGCCGCCGCGCCGGTACATCTCGACGAGCAGCCCGCCGACTTCGCGGAGTGCGTGCTCGCGCGCCTTCAGAAGCGCCCGTCGTTCGCGCCGGAGGACTCCCGCGTGCGCTTGGCGCGGCGTGATGCCTGCGACGTCGTTGCGGCGCCGGCGAAGGAGCGGGGACATCGCCGGAAAGACTAACCGGGGAGTCTTACGGCGCTTACGGCCCCGACCGCGGCTCGGCGGCGCGGCGGCCGAACCCGAGCACGAAGGCGATGATCAGGACCAGCCCGACGATCACGAGGATGACTCCGCCCCAGGGGAAGAACAGCAGCCCGAGCAGGCCGATGATCAGCAAGGCGATTCCGAGTCCGAGTGCGCCGCCCATCGGGCGTTTCGTGTCCGCTCGTCAGAGCTGCAAAACCACCAGGCGCTCTTCGGTCATCTCGCGCACGGTCCACGCCGGGCCTTCCTTCGTGTTGCCCGACGCCTTCACGCCGCCGTACGGCATCTGGTCGGCGCGGAACGTCGGCGCCTCGTTGACGGTGACGCCGCCGAATTCGAGCCGCCGCGCCGCCTCGAGGCACGTGGTGACGTTGGCGCTGAAGATCGCAGCCTGCAGGCCGTAGCGCGTCGCGTTCGCCTGCTCGATCGCGTCGTCGAGCGTGGCGACGCGCGTCAGCGTCACGACCGGGCCGAACACCTCCTCGCACTGCACCTTGTCCTGAGGCGCGGGGTTCGCGATCACCGTCGGTGCGATCACACCGTCGTCGTTCGCCGCGCCGCCGGTGAGCACCTCGCCTCTCGACTCGCGCACCCAGTCGAGGACGCGATCGCGATCGTCCTCGCTGATCACCGGGCCGACGTCCGTCGCTTCGTCGCCGGGATCGCCGACGACGAGCGCCTCGACCTTCGGGACGAACTCGGCGACGAAAGCGTCCCACGCGTCGGCGAGGACGAAGATGCGCTGCACCGAGATGCAGCTCTGGCCGGCGAACGAGAACCCGTTTGCGGCGAGCTTGGCCGCGGTGCCGTCCGGCGCGTCGGCGCACACGATCGCAGGCGTGGCGTTCCCGAGCTCGAGCTTCACCCGCTTGCGGTGCGCCCGCTCGGCGATCCCCCAGCCGACGTCGCCCGAGCCGGTGAACGTGATCAGCTTCACGCGGTCGTCCTCGACGAGCACGTCGCCGATCTCGCCCGCCGAGCCGGTGACGACGTTGAGCCAGCCTTCGGGCAGGCCCGCCTCGCGCTCGAGGTCGGCGAGGAACAGCGCCGAGAGAGGCGTCGCGGAGGCGGGCTTGAGCACAACCGGGCAGCCGGCCGCGAGCGCCGGCGCGATCTTGTGCGCGACGAGATTGAGCGGGAAGTTGAACGGCGAGATCGCGCCGACGATCCCGATCGGCAGGCGCAGCGTGAACGCGAGCTTCCCCGCACCCGCCGGCGACGCGTCCATCGGCACCGTCTCGCCCGTGAGCTTGCGCGCCTCCACCGCGGCGAAGGTGAACGTCGACACCGCGCGCTCCGCTTCGACACGAGCGGCCTTCATCGGCTTGCCCGCCTCGGCGCTGATCGTGCGCGCCGCCTCGTCCGCCCGCGCGGCAAGGAGCCGTGCGGTCTCGTCGAGGATGCGCGCCCGCTCGTGTGCGGGCAGGGGCTCCGCGAGTGCGCGCGCCGCCGAGTCGACTGCCTTTCGCGCCTCGGCGGCGCCGTTTCTCGGCACGCGTCCGACGAGTTCGCCCGAGTAGGGCGACCGCACCTCGATCTGCTCTGTCGCAGTCGCCACGTGCCTCACTCTAATGTTCCCCCGTGGTCAACCGGAGAGCGGTGCGCATCGGCGCGCCGGTGTTGTGGCTCGTGCTGTCGGCGGTGATGGTCGGAACCGTCGGCGTCCCCACGTCGCACGACCTCGTCTTCGTCTGGTTCGCGTTCGGCATGGCCTCGTTCGCGATCACGGACCTGCCCCGGAAGTTCCCGCGGTTCGTGCGCGACTGGGCGCCGTTCATGATCGTGCTGTTCATCTACGACCGCCTGCGCGGCTATGCGGACGGGATGCTGTTCCACGCGCGCGCACTGCCGCAGATCCACGCGGACGAGCGGCTGTTCGGCGGCACCGTTCCGACGTCATGGCTGCAGGCGCACCTCTGGCACGGCGTGCACGACCTCCGCTGGTGGGACTACGCCGTCTGGTTCGTGTACCTGACGCACTTCCTGGTGACGCTCGTCGTCGCCGCCGCCCTCTGGACGTTCGCGCATCGCCACTTCTCGAGGTTCGCGACGATGGTGTGCGTCCTCGCGCTCGCCGCGTTCGCGACGTACGTGCTCTATCCGGCGGTCCCGCCGTGGATGGCGGCGCAGCAGGGCGAGATTCCGCGCGGCGCGCGAATCATCCAGATCGTCTGGCCGCACGTCCCGATCGCGCACTACGGCTCGCTGTTCGAGAAGGGTCAGCACTACTCGAACAACGTGGCGGCGATGCCGTCGCTGCACGCGGCGTACGCGCTGCTCGTCGTGCTCTTCGTCTGGAAGCTCGTGCCGCGGTGGACGCGGCCACTGCTCGCGCTCTATCCACCGGCGATGGCCTTCGCGCTCGTGTACACGGGCGAGCACTACGTCATCGACTGCATCTTCGGCTGGCTCTACGCGCTTGCGACGTACCTCGTCGTCGAGTACGCGTTCGCGTGGCGTACCTCGCGGCGGCAGGCCCTCGAACCCGCGTTGGCCGACTGATGAACCGCGTCGGGCTCGTCCACTTCTGCGACGTGACGGTGGAGGGCGAGCTCTGGCCCGTGTTCGGCTGGACGATCGACACCGCCGAGGGACGCGTCCTCGTCGACACCGGCATGATCGACTCGACGCCGGAGCTGGACGAGGAGTGGGGGCCGGTGCTTCGGCCGTGGCCCGAGCTCGGCGAGATCGCAGCCGTGATCAACACGCACCTGCACTTCGATCACTGCGGCGGCAACCGGAAGTTCGCGGGCACGCCGACCTACGTGCAGCGCGCCGAGCTCGCGGCGGCCGCCGCGCCGGACTACCTCGAGGCGTGGGCGCGCTTTCCCGGCGAGTCGTACGTCGAGCTCGACGGCGACGCGGAGCTCTTCCCGGGTGTGTCGGTGCTGTTCACGCCGGGGCATTCCGCCGGTCATCAATCGGTCGTCGTCGAGACCGACGAAGGGATCGTCGTGCTCGGTGGCGACGTCACGTACTCGATGCGCGAGCTGATCGACGGCGCGACCGAGTCGATTCGTCGCATCCACGCCCTGCAACCGGTGCGCGTCTACCTCGCGCACCACGAGCGGCCGTGGGAGCCGGAGTACCCTTCCTAGCGTGAACGCGTACATCGTCGATGCCGTCCGCTCGCCGATCGGCCGGAAGAACGGCACGCTGGCCGCCGTACGCGGTGACGACCTCGCCGCGCAGGTGCTGAACGCGCTCGTCGCGCGCACCGACGTCGATCCGGCCGAGATCGAGGACGTGCAGATGGGCTGCGTCACGCAGATCGGCGAGCAGGGCTGGAACGTGGGGCGGATGGCAGTGCTTGCTGCAGGCTGGCCCGTGTCCGTCTCGGCGACGACCGTCGACCGTCAGTGCGGCTCGTCGATGCAGACGAACTTCAATGCCGCCGCCGCGGTGATGGCCGGGCAGCTCGACCTCGTCGTGTCGGCGGGCGTCGAGATGATGTCGCGCGTCCCGATGGGCTCGAACGGGGGCTCCGTCTCCGACCAGGTCACCTCGCGGCACGACATCGTCATGCAGGGGACGTCGGCCGAGCTGCTCGCAGAGGAGTGGAACCTGTCGCGCGAGGCGCTCGACGCGTACTCGCTCGAGTCGCACCGGCGCGCGGCGGCTGCGATCGACGAAGGCCGGTTCGAGCGCGAGATCGTTCCGATCGAGCTGCCGGACGAAGGCACACCGGCAGGCGGTGTCGCGACGCGCACGACGTTCAAGGTCGACGAGGCGGTGCGGCATGAGACGTCGCTCGAGGCGCTCGCGGCACTGAAGCCGGCCTTCAAGCCGGACGGCGTCGTCACCGCCGGGAACTCGTCGCAGATCGTCGACGGCGCGGCGGCGGTCCTGGTCGCGAGCGAGACCGCGGTCTCGCGCCTCGGGCTCGAGCCGCGGGCGCGCTTCGTCTCGTTCGGGATCGCCGGCGTCGATCCGACGCGGATGCTGCACGGAAACCCGGAGGCGATGCGGAACGCGCTCGCGAAGGCCGGCTCGAGCCTCGACGACATGGCTGTGATCGAGGTGAACGAGGCGTTCGCGTCGGTGGTGCTGCAGACCGCGGCCGACCTCCACCTCGAGGAGCGCATGGCGGACGTGAACCCGAACGGCGGCGGCATCTCGCTCGGGCATCCGCTCGGCGCAACCGGCGCGCGCATCACGGCGACGCTGCTCTCGGAGCTCGAACGCCGCGGCGCACGCTACGGCATCGCCTCGATGTGCGTCGGCTTCGGCATGGCCATCGCCGGCGTCGTCGAGCGTCTCTAGCACCGTCCGGCCTGCCGCCTAGCCTGCAAGGCGATGGCGATGTGTCACGTCTGCCGGCGCACGTTGCTCGCCGGCGAGCGGTATCGCACCTGGCGGTGGGGGAGACGCGACCGCGCGGTGTGCGCCGTGTGCGAGCCGGTGGCGCGCGACGGCGGCGCGATCCGCGTCGTCGACGCCTACGAGAACGTGGGCGTCAGCGGGCTCAGCCGGCACGTTCGCCGGGTCGCCTAGATTCGATCCCGAACGCGCGCGCGGCGAGCGAGATCGTGCCCCCCTGGACGACGACCGACGCGAGCACGACGACGAAGACGAGCTCGTAGATCCGCTCTCCGTCCGCCACGTGTTGCGCGAGCGCGAACGCCGCGAGCAGGATCGGCACTGCCCCTTTCAAACCGCCCCACGTGATGAAGAGCCGCTCGCCGCGGCGAAGCGTCGACGGCGCGAGCAGCGGCAGCACGGCGATCGGCCGCGCGACGACGGCCGCGAACGTCGCGATCGCGAGCCCCTCGCCCCATCGCTCGACGCCGATCCCCGACAGGTCGATCGTCAACCCGAGCGCGACGAACACGACGATCTCCGCGAGGGTCGCCAGCCCATCCTGGAACGCCTCGATCTCCGTCTGGAACGGCGCTTCGGCGTCGCCGACGATCACGCCCGCGACGAACACCGCGAGGAACCCGGATCCGTGCGCGACGCTGGCCGCTCCGTAGACGAGCCCGGCCAGCGCGAGCGTGCGGATCGTCGAGAGCCCGGACGAGGGCAGCGACACCCGCTCGAGGATCCGGCGCTCGGCGAGCCCGCCGACGACGCCGAACGCGAGGCCGATCGCCATCTGCTCGCAGAAGACGCGAACGACGATCCAGAACGTCGCGTCGGCGTGCGTCGCGAGCTGGATCATCCCGAGCATCAGCGCGATGCCGACCGGGTCGTTCGCGCCGGACTCGCCCTCGAGGATCGTGCGGGACCGGCCGCCGATCTCCCGGTCGCCGAGCACCGAGAACATCACCGCGGGATCGGTCGGCGCGATCGCCGCCCCGAGCAGGCCGGCCGTAATCCAGCCGAGCCCGAACGCCCAGTGCGCGAACAGCGTCAGCAGCCCGGCGGTCGCGAACGTCCCGAGAATCCCGAGCGCGGCGATCGGCGCCGCCGCGCTCCGTAGTCGCCGCAGGCCGATCGACGATCCGCCGTCGAAGAGGATGACGATCAGCGCGACCGTGCCGAGGCGCTCGACGGTCTCGATCGACACGGAGAGAGACGGGAAGACGTCGGACGCGATCGCCGCCGCCGCGAGGAACAGGGCTGCTGCAGGCACAGAGGCGCGCGCGCCGAGCTTGCTCGCGAGCAGCGCGGCCGACAGCGCCGCGCCGACGAGGAGCACGATGAGGCCGAAACTCGTCAGCTCGGACACGTCCGCGAGACTAAATCAGCCGAGAGCGTAAAAAAGTCCTTACTTTTCGCTGATCAGCGGCATAATTCAGAGGGAAAGACTGTCTCTGCGGATGCGTCGGCTCGTCCTCACCTTGGTCTGCGCCCTGATCGCGGTTCCCGCCGCGGTTGCGGCGACGCGTTCTCCGGGCGACGGAGTCTTCGAGCTGAACGACGTCTACGGCAACGTCGTCATCGGGCTCAACCAGCCGGCGCGCGGCGCCGCCTGGGGCCAGATGGCGCACGGCATCCTTCGCGCCACCGACCCGACCGGCCCGACCGACGGGACGGTTCTCGTCAGCGGGTACGAGAGCCGGCATGTCATCCCGGCGACCGATACGACGCCGCGGATGGTCGTGTACGCCGGCGACGGCATCCACTTCCGCGTCACGGGCGGCAAGTACCGGCTCAGCTTCACGGGTGCCGACATCAACCTGACTGCCGTGGGCGTCGGCGTTGCGCAGCTCACGGGCGACCCGAAGGCGGACGACCCGGGTCAGTGGTCGAAGGACTCGGGCGCCTGGCAGGAGGTGCCGGTGTCGACCGACCCGGCCGCGCCGGCCATCGTCTCGTTCGGCACGCAGCCGACCACCACCGGGCCGTAGTGAGCACGCCCACCGCGAACATCCTGGTGGTCGAGGATGAGAGCTCGATCGCCTCGTTCGTCGCCCTCTACCTCAAGAACGCCGGCTACAGCGTCCGCACGGCTTCGACCGGCGGCGACGCGCTTGCGCAGGTCGCGCAGGAGATGCCCGGCCTGATCGTGCTCGACCTGATGCTGCCGGACATCGACGGCATCGAGGTCACGAAGCGCATCCGGCAGACGAGCGACGTGCCGATCCTGATGCTGACTGCGCGCGACGAGGACGTCGACAAGATCATCGGGCTCGAGGTCGGCGCCGACGACTATCTGACGAAGCCGTTCAACCCGCGCGAGCTCGTCGCACGCGTGAAGTCCATCCTGCGCCGCTCGACGCCGGATCGGCGTGAGCTCGAGAGCGAGACGATCGAGCACGGCGACCTGCACGTCGACGCCGGACGCCGCGAGGCGCGCGTCGGCGACGAAGAGATCCAGCTCGCCCCGAAGGAGTTCGACCTGCTCTGGGAGCTGCTCGATCACCGCGGCCTCGTGCTGACGCGCGACCAGCTGCTCGAGCGCGTCTGGGGCTACACGTTCGCAGGCGACACGCGCACCGTCGACGTCCACGTGCGCCAGCTCCGCCGCAAGCTCGGGGACGCCTCGCCGATCGTCACCGTCTGGGGCGTCGGCTACAAGGTCTCGCCTGCGAAGGACGCCAAGAAGGAACCGGCGAAGAAGTAGATTCGCCCGATGGCCGTGTTGGGCTCGCTCCGCGTCCGGCTGCCGCTGATCTTTCTCGCGGGGATCATCCTCGCGGGCGTCGTCACCACCCTGATCGCCGTTCGGCTGTTCCGCGACTTCGCGCACGACCAGGCGCTCGCACAGCTGAGTCAGGAGGCGCACGGCATCGCCGTCCTGTACGCGGCATCCGTGAAGGAGAGCTACGGGAACACGCACGACCGGCAGGCACCTGCGAAGACGACCGCGAGCGCGCTCGAGGACGCGACCGGCGACAGGATCTACTACATCGGGCCGAAGCGGCTCTTCCCGGGGATCACGAAGCAGCCGATCGAAGGGTTGCAGACGCTGCCGTCGACCGGTCCCGTCGTGAACTGGATCTCCGGCGCGGCGCTCACGTTCACGTTCACGCCGCCGCACAAGCACCGCCGCTACTACGGCGCGCTCGACCCGATCACCGACAACGGCGTGACGATCGGCGGCATCATCGCGGCGACGCCCGTCACGAGCGTGAGCGACCGCGTGGACTCGCTGGTCAAGCGGCTCGCGATCGCGGGCATCCTCGGGCTGTTGATCGCCGGCGCGCTCTCGTGGTACCTGTCGCGCCGGATCGTGCGGCCGGTGCTCCAGCTCTCGGATGCCGTCGACGCGGTCGCCGCCGGCGACTACGCCGTCAAGGTCCCGGCAAAGGCGCCCGGTGAGCTCGGCCATCTCAGCGCGCGCTTCCGCGAGATGGCCGCGCGCCTCGCGGAGGTCGAGGCGATGGAGCGCAACTTCCTGATGTCGGTCTCGCACGAGCTGCGCACGCCGCTCACCGCGATCCGCGGCCACGTGGCGGCGCTGCTCGAGGGCGTTGTCGAGGATCCGGAGCTTCGTGAGCTCTCCCTCGAGACGGTGCAGGCGGAGACGCAGCGGCTCGAGCGGCTCGTCGGCGACATCCTCGATCTCGCCAAGCTCGACACGCACCGCTTCACCGTCACGACGGAGGAGGTCGACATGGCGCAGCTGATCGACCAGGCCTACGACCGGTACCGCGAAGAGGCGCACCGGCGCTCGATCGACTACCGGCAGGAGATGAGCGCGCGGCCGGTGATCGTGTCGGACGGCGACCGCGTCCTGCAGGTCGTCGGCAACCTGCTCTCGAACGCCTTCAAGGTGACGCCCGACGGCGGCCGCATCTCGCTCGGGCTCGCGCAGCAGAACGGCACCGTGCACGTCTCCGTCGAGGACAACGGTCCCGGCATCGCACCGGAGCTGCGGGAGCGGCTGTTCCGGCCTTTCGTCTCGCAGACCGGCGGTGGGACCGGCCTCGGCCTTGCGATCGCGAAGGAGCTCTCGTCGGCGCTCGGCGGGAGCCTCGAGCTCGAGTCCGAGGTCGGCAAGGGCGCGCGCTTCGAGCTGGTCTTGCCGGCCTAAGCCGCGTTGTTGCGCAGCGACACGACGTTGCGCGGCTGCTCGAGCGCGGCTTCGATCCGGTCGAGGCGCGCGTTCAGCGAGCGCCAGCCCTCGGTGAGGAGCTCGACCAGCAGTGCGAGGTCGTCGACGCGGGCGTCCCGCTCCGACGCCAGCGTCGTCTCGATCGTCTCGAGCCGGCGGATCGCGTTGTTCGACAGGCCCTTGACCTCGGCGAGCCGGCGCGAGATCGGCGCCGCCTCTTCGCGCAGGCCTTCGCGGAGGGCTTCGCGGACGTCGTCCATCGGGGCCGACGCTAGCGTGACCGTCGGATGGACGCCCGCGAGCTCGACTACGACCTGCCGCCCGAGCTGATCGCGCAGGAGCCGGCGTCCCGGCGCGACGAGTCGCGGCTGCTCGTCTACCGGCGCGCGACGGGTGAGCTCTCGCACCACGTGTTCGCCGACCTGCCCGGGCTCGTCGACGCGCTGGCGGTCGTGAACGACACGCGTGTCGTTCCGGCGCGGATCCCGATCGAGCGTCCGCGCGGGGAGGTGCTGCTGCTCGAGCGCGTCGACGGCGACGTGTGGGAGGCGCTCGCGCGGCCGACGCGGAAGCTGCGCGCGGGCGAGCGCTACGGCGAGGTCGAGCTGCTCGAGCATCTGGGTGAAGGCCGGTGGCGTGTGCGGCTCAGCGGCGAGCCGCACGGTGCGACGCCGCTGCCGCCGTACATCACGACGCCGCTCGCCGATCCGGCGCGCTACCAGACGGTCTACGCGCGCGAGGCAGGCTCGGCCGCGGCGCCGACGGCGGGGCTCCACTTCACGCCGGAGCTGCTCGCCCGGCTCGACGTCGAGCGCGTGACGCTGCACGTCGGCCTCGACACGTTCCGTCCGCTGCAGGCGGAGGTCGTCGAGGAGCACGCGATCCACGGCGAGCGGTACGAGGTCTCGGCGGTCGCCTGGGAGCGGATCAGCGCCGCGCCGAAGGTGCTCGCGGTCGGCACGACGACCGTGCGCGTGCTCGAGACGCTCGCGCGCGACGCGCCGCTTGCAGGTCGCACGGAGCTCTTCATCACGCCGGGCTTCGAGTTCCGCCGCGTCGACCACCTGCTCACGAACTTCCACCTGCCGCGCTCGACGCTGCTCGCGCTCGTCATGGCGTTCGCCGGGATCGAGGAGACCCGCCGCCTCTACGCCGTCGCGATCGAGGAGCGCTATCGCTTCTACTCCTTCGGCGATGCGATGCTCCTCCTGTGAACAACTTGTCGCAGTTTTGTCACCCTTCCCAGGGGAGGGTGTACGAAGTGCAACAGACCGACGGGGCTGCGCGCGCCGGCGTCCTTCGTACCGCGCACGGCGAAGTCGAGACGCCGGTGTTCATGCCGGTCGGGACGAAGGCGACGGTGAAGACGCTGCATCCGGACGAGGTGCGCGACCTCGGCGCGCAGATCCTGCTCGGCAACACCTACCACCTGCACTTCCGCCCCGGCGACGAGCTGATCCACGACCTCGGCGGTCTGCACCGCTTCATGAGCTGGGACGGGCCGATCCTCACCGACTCCGGCGGCTTTCAGGTGTTCTCGCTCCGCGACACGATCGCCCGCACCGACGACGACGGCGTGACGTTCCGGAACGTGTACGACGGCGCCGCGACGCGCTTCACGCCCGAGCTCTCCGCGCACATCCAGCGCAACCTCGCGAGCGACATCGCGATGTGCCTCGACGAAGTGCCGGCGGCACGTGTCTCACGCCGTACGCTCGAACAAGCGGTCCGCCGGACGACGCTGTGGGCCGAGCGGCAACGCCACGCCGAGCGGGCCGAGGGACAGCTCCGCTTCGGGATCACCCAGGGCGGCGTCGACTCCGAGCTTCGTCGGCGCTCGACCGAGGAGATCGCCGCGCTCGACTTCGACGGCAACGCGATCGGCGGGCTCGCGATCGGCGAGGACCGCGACGCGATGTTCGAGACGACCGACTGGGCGGCGGCGCTGCTGCCGGCCGACAAGCCGCGCTACTTCATGGGGATCGGCGACCCGGAGGGGATCCTCGAGGTGATCGAGGCCGGTGTCGACATGTTCGACTGCGTCCTGCCCACGCGCACCGCGCGCACCGGCAGCGCCCTCACGCGCAGCGGACGCCTCAACCTCCGGAACGCGCAGTTCGCGCGCGACGAGCGGCCGCTCGACGAGGACTGCGACTGTCCGGCGTGCACGCGCTTCACGCGCGCCTACATCCGCCACCTGGTCAACCAGAACGAGCTGCTCGGCCTGCGCCTGCTCTCGCTCCACAATCTACGCTTCCTGATCGAGCTGACCCGCGGCGCGCGCGACGCGATCCTGGGCGGCCGTTTCGCCGGCTACAAACGCGACGCACTCGAAAGGCTCCAGTGGGCCCATTCCTGATCATCGTCATCCTGTTCGTCGCGATCTGGCTGATCTTCGTCGTCCCTGCGCGCCGCCGCCGCTTCTCGCATTCGGCGATGCAGGAAGGGGTCGCGGTGGGGGACGAGATCATCACCGCGGGCGGTATCCACGGCACCGTGCGGGAGGCTGAAGACGACCTCGTACGGGTCGAGATCGCGCCGTCGGTGGTGGTGACCGTCGACCGGCGGGCGATCGCCGCGGTCGCGACCGAGGTGGAGGTCGAGGTCGACGCTCCCGTGGAGCCGGATCCGGCGCCCGAGCAGGAGACCGAGCAGGAGCCCGAGGCGCGGCCCGGAACCCCGGCGGAACCCCGCTAACCTACTCGCCGCGTGTCGTCCCGCCGTTCCAACCTCGTCCTCGTCTGCCTGATCGTCCTCGCGCTCGTCGGCGTGGGCCTGCTCGGCTGGCCGGGGTCGCCGTTCCACCGCGGCGTGACGAAGGGCCTCGACCTGCAGGGCGGCCTCGAGGTGATCCTGAAGGCCGAGCCGCCGCCCGGGCACAAGCTCCAGCCGTCGGATCTCAGCCGGTCGGTCGACGTGATGCGGACGCGCGTCGACAGGCTCGGCGTCTCCGAGCCGCGGATCTACACGCAGAGCCCGAACGAGATCGTCATCCAGCTCGCCGGCATCCACGACCCGGACAAGGCGGCGGCGATCATCGGCAAGACGGCGCAGCTCGAGCTGTACGACCTGACGCCGGCTCTGGAGCCGCCGTCGGTCAGCGCGACCGGCAGCACGGTCCAGGTCTTCACGAACCTCTACGACCTGCTCTCCGACGTGCAGTCGCGCGCGAAGACCGGCACGCCGACCGGTTACGCGCTCTTCAAGCCGTCCAAGACGACGACCACCGTCACGACCGGCAAGGGCAAGAACAAGAAGACCGTCTCGAAGACGAAGACGATCTACACCGTCGTCGCGAGCGACGGCGAGGTGACGACTCCGACACTGCACCACGATCCGGTCACCGGGAACCCGGGCCTGCTCGACTCCCACGGCGGCAAGGTGCCGCCCGGCTGGAAGGTGCTGAAGGTGCCGGCGAAGACGATCGTCGTCACCTGCTCGAAGCTGACGACATCGGTCTGCCCGGGCGATCCCAACGGCCTGCCGTCGGGCAACAAGCAGGACTACTACCTCTTCAAGCACGGCTCGTATCCGAACGACCGCTACGCGACGGACGGCCAGTACCCGAACATGACGGGGAAGGAGCTGAACCTCTCGGGCGTCCGCCAGGACTTCGACACGTCGACGGGTGAGCCGATCGTGTTGCTCGCGTTCAAGGGCAACGGCAACAAGACGTTCCTGCAGGTGACGAAGAACGAGGCGATCCGCGGCGAGGAGCTCGGCTTCACGGGCTCGAACGCCGGCAACTGCGGCGCGCCCTGTGCGTTCGCGGTCGTGCTCGACAACCAGATCCGCTCGTGGCCCGCGATCGACCCGAGCCAGAACCCGAACGGCATCGACCCCCGCGGCACGGGCGCCGAGATCAACAACATCGGCAGCCTCTCGGAAGCGAAGAGCCTCGCCGTCGTCATGCAGACCGGTGCGCTGCCGGTCAAGTTCGTCACCGTGGAGCGCACCGACGTCTCCGCGACGCTCGGGAAGGACTCGCTGAAACAGGCGCAGAACGCCGCGATCGGCGGCCTGATCATCGTCGCGCTGTTCCTGCTCTTCATGTACCGCTTCCTCGGCCTCGTCGCGGTGCTCGGCCTCGGCATCTACGCCGCGTTCATGTACGCGGCGATCCTGCTCTTCAACGTGACCCTGACGCTCCCGGGCTTCGCCGGCCTGATCCTGACGATCGGCGTCGCGGCCGACGCGAACGTGGTCATATTCGAACGCATCAAAGAAGAGGCGCGCTCCGGCAGGTCGGTGCGCGCCGCGGTCTCCGCCGGGTATGCGAAGGGCTTCCGCACGATCGTCGACGCGAACGTCGTCACGGCGATCACCGCGCTGATCCTGTTCGCGGTCGCGTCGGCGGACGTGAAGGGCTTCGCGCTGATGCTCCTGATCGGAACCGTGATCTCGCTGATCACCGCCGTCGCGGCGACGCGCGCGATGCTCGGGCTGCTCGCCGGCTTCCGCTGGTTCTCCAACCCGAAGTTCATGGGGGCGCATCACTCGCAACGCGGCGCGTTCCTGCAGATCGACTTCATGCGCCGGATGAAGCTGTGGTTCACGATCTCCGGAGTCGTGATCCTGATCGGCGTCGTCTCGCTCGGTGTCCGCGGCCTCAACCTCGGCATCGACTTCAAGGGCGGCGTGCAGATCTCGTTCACGACGCCGCAGTACACGTCCCTCTCGGGGGTGCGCAACCAGCTCAAGGCGATCGGCCACTCGGACGCGGTCGTCCAGGGGCGAGGCGCGTCGACCAACGGCGGCGAGGACTACAAGAGCTTCCAGGTCGATCTGAAGAAGCTGTCGGCGAGCGCCGAGTCGAACCTCCGCAACGACCTCACGACGCGGCTTCACTCCGAGACGCCGAGCGTCAAGAACGTCTCGTCGAGCTTCGGCCGTCAGATCGCGAAGTCGGCGATCATCGCGATTCTCTTCTCGCTGCTCGTGATCACGCTGTACATCGCGATCCGGTTCCGCGGCATCTCGTTCGCGATCCCGGTGATCCTCGCGATGCTCCACGACGTGATCGTCACCGTCGGCGTGTATTCGGTGACAGGCCGGGAGGTGACCGAGAACACGGTGGCCGCGGTGCTGACCGTCCTCGGTTACTCGATCTACGACACGATCATCATCTTCGACCGCATCCGCGAGAACGTCCCGATCATGCGCCGCGCTCCGTTCGCGACGCTGGTGAACGTCTCGCTGTGGGAGACGATCCGCCGTTCACTGGCGACGACGTTCATCACGCTGCTGCCGGTCGGCGCGCTGTTCTTCTTCGGCGGCGCGACGCTGAAGGACTTCGCGTTCGCGCTGCTCGTCGGCATCACCTCCGGTGCGTACTCGTCGATCTTCATCGCGGCGCCGATGCTGACGCTGTGGAAGCAGCGCGAGCCCGAGTATGCGCGCCGCAGGGGCGAGACCGTGCCGGAGGGCGCGAAGGCGAACGCGTTGCTGGCTCGCGCCGAAGAGGCCGCAGCGGCGGAGCCGACCCCCGAGACTCCGGTCGACGTCGCCGAGCGCGTCTTCGGCGACGGCGACGGCATGGCGGACGATGCCGCGGCGAAGCGCGAGCGCCGCCGCCAGCGCCGCAACACCCGGCCGCATGGCAGATCCCGGTAGCTCCGACCTCGAGCGCCTGCTCGCGATCCTCGGGCCGCGGCTCGACGAGCTCCGCTCGCTGGTGGACGATCTCGGCTCACGCTGGCGCGGCGACGCCCTCCGCGTCGGCGAGAGCTCGCGGCGCCGGATCCAGGAGCTCGCGCGCGAGGCAGGCCTCGTGACGCGCGACGAATGGGACGAGCTCGAGCTCCGGGTCGCCCAGCTCGAGCACCGGCTGCGCCTGCTCGAGGACGCGCCGCCCGGCGACCGTCCGTAACCGCTGCTACCTTGGAGATACGGAGTGCGGATGAGCCGCGCTCCCGTGAGATCGCAGTCTCCTCCACGGATGCTCGATCTCGACGTCCGAAGGAGTTGAGACAACTTGACCGATTTTCGTTCCCTCGGGGTGTCCGAGGCCATCGCGGATGTGCTTGCGCGTCGCGGCATCGAGACCCCGTTCCAGATCCAGTCGCTCGTGATCCCGGAGGCGCTCCAGGGCGGCGACGTGCTCGCGAAGAGCCCGACGGGCTCCGGCAAGACACTCGCGTTCGCGATCCCGATCGTTGAGCGGCTCGACACATCCGAGCCGCGCCCGGCTGCCCTCGTGCTCGTGCCGACGCGCGAGCTGTGCGCCCAGGTGACCGAGGAGTTCGCGCTGATCGCCGGCGACAGTGTGAAGGTCGCGTCGGTGTACGGCGGCGTCCCGCTCAAGTCGCAGGCGAAGGAGGCCCGCGAAGCGCACGTGATCGTCGCGACACCGGGCCGCTTGCAGGATCTCGTCGACCGCGGGCTCGTCTCGCTCGACGCGGTGACCGTGCTCGTCCTCGACGAGGCCGATCGCATGCTCGACATGGGGTTCAAGCCGCAGGTCGACCGCCTCGTGCGCAAGCTGCGCGAGCAGCGTCAGACGATGTTCTTCTCGGCGACGCTCGACGGTGAGATCGGCGAGCTCGCGCGTCGCTACACGCACTTCCCCGCGCGCTTCGAAGGCGAGCTGCCGGCCGAGCTCCGGAGTGGGGAGGTCGACCACCGCTTCGTCTCGGTCACGCCGGACAACAAGGTGTCCACGCTCGTCGATCTGCTCAAGCAGGACGATCG